>Ga0070683_100005585_pt1 | contig 10503 bp, 6 predicted proteins | sample KBSC713LmetaG_FD_64662 | JGI IMG/M metagenome (GOLD analysis project Ga0070683, IMG submission 64662) | Corn rhizosphere microbial communities from Kellogg Biological Station, Michigan, USA - KBS C7.1-3L metaG | ecosystem: Host-associated > Plants > Roots > Rhizosphere ...
GAGGTCTGGCGGCGACTAGACACTCGACCAGGGCGAGCCATGCGACAAGGCCCGCAGCGCCCGTTCGAAAGAAGCCGCTCGGATTTAGGCCAGCGACACCGGCCGCAAGCCCGCCCGGGCGCAATGAGCGCTGCGCTCTCACAAGAGCCCAGCTACTATTTCAACACCGGGTTGCATGCGATGGCGCTGGGAGGCCTTGACCAACACCTACAACGCGATAATGTGTCGCACTGCAGCAGGCGGATCCCGGCGTATGCGCAGCCTCATGGGCAATCCGCAGCAGCCTCATCGGCAATCCGCAGCCTCACATGGGCAATCCGCAGCCTCATCGGCAACGAGAATACGTACCAACCGTCACGCTAAGCACAGCACAGTCTGTTATATAGTGCGCCTGAGCTCTCACATCAAGATGATGGGGATTACACACCCCTCCAGCTTCACAACGAAATGATGGGGCTGGTGAAGGAGGACGCGCAGTCGTTATGTCAGAAGCTGCGCCGCGTGCGGATGCGCTGGTCGAAAACATGGCCGATGGGGTGCTCATCCTCGACCGGGATGGGGCTGTCCTGTGGAGTCAACTCTCGCCGCACAAGCTTGGCCTGGACTCACAACCGCTCATAGGTCAAGCAGCAGCGGAATTCCTACACGGACGCGACGCCGGACGATTCCGGGCCGCCCTGACGGAGGCTGTGGCAAACCCGGGAAGGCGCATCAGGGCCGACTCTCTGCCCCTGGCCACGTCCCGGGAGCCTGCCCGTTCCGCCGACCTGTCATTGACCTTTCTTCCCGACACCGCGGGAATCAACGGCGTCCTGGTCGTGATCCGCGTGAACGAGCGCCTCAGGTCGCCCGACCAGAGCCCATCAGAGGAGCAACTCCGACAGGTGGTCCGCCTCTCCCACATCGGTGTCTTCGAACACAACCACATCACCAACGAGGTGTACTGGTCTCCGGAGCATCGCCGGATCTGCGGCTGGGGGCCCACCGAGCGCGTTGTGTTGATGAGCCGGGACGGTAACCTCGAAAATGTATCGAGGCTGATCCACCCGGTGGACTGGGAGCGCGTCCGCAATGAAGTCAAGCGCGCGCACTCCGGCGAGGGAGACGGCCGTTTTGACATGGAGTACCGGATCATCCGCCGGGATGATGGTGCGCTGCGCTGGGTAATGATCCGCTCTCAGACATTCTTCGAAGGCGCCGGCGCCGAGCGCCGTCCCGTCCGGACCGTCGGTGCCGTGGAGGACATCACCGCGCGAAAGAACGCAGAGCGCCAGATCGGTCTCATGCAAACGTCCGTCGACCGGTGCAGCACCGCCATCTACTGGGTCAACAGCAGGGCCCAGATCACCTACGCAAATGATCGTGCATGCCAGAGCCTGGGACTGCCCCGCGAGGAGCTCATCGGACTGCGCGTCTGGGATTTTGATCCCAACTTCGCCCCGGACCGCTGGTATCCGCTCTGGGAGCACGTGAAGCGAGACAAATCAATCGTCCTGCAAACCCATCATCGCCGCAAAGACGGTACGTTGTTCCCGATCGAAGCCCTCGGCACCTACCTGCAACTGGACGAGGAGGAGATCGTTTTCGTCTTCGCCCAGGATGTCAGTGAACGAGAGCGGGCGGAGCGCCAGCTGCGAATGTTGCATGCCGCGATCGACAAGAGCCACACACCCTTTTTTTCCATCACCCCCTCGGGCGAGATCGTCTACGCAAACGAACACGCCTGCCGAACGTTAGGCTTTGCCCCCCAGGAGTTGATAGGCAAGCACACCTGGGATATAGACCCCTCAGTGCCCGCAGACAAACCGGAAATGTGGGCAGCCGTCAGGCACACCGGCCACCTCCGGTTCGAGACGACCCACCGCCACAAAAACGGGACGCTCATTCCCGTAGAGGTCACGGCCAACTACTTTTCTTACAAGAACGAAGAATTCGCCCTGGCATTCGCTCAGGACATCACTGAGCGCAAACAGGCCGAGATCGCCCTGCGCACCAGTGAAGAACGCCTGCGCCAGGTTGCACTCGTCTACAACATCGGTCTGTTCGAGCACGACATCATTACAAACCGCTACTACTGGTCCCCCGAGCTGCGTAACTACTGGGGCATCAGCCCCCAGGAGCCCGTGGAGCCCACCTTTCTGTGGGAAGTGACTCACCCCGAGGATCTCGAATCCGTCCGAGAGGCCCACCGGCGCGCTCGAGACCCCCAAGGGGATGGCCGATACAGTATGCAACACCGGGTCATTCGCCCGGACGGGTCCATACGTTGGGTTGACATGCGTGCGCGGACCTTCTTTGAAGGCACCGGCGAGCAGCGGCATCCGGTACGCACGGTCGGCGCGCTCGTCGACATTACTGAGCGGCGCAAGGCGATGGAAGCCCTTCGAGACTCGCTGCGGGAGAAGGAGATCTTGCTGCGCGAAGTCCATCACCGGGTGAAGAACAATCTCCAGATCATCGCCAGCCTGCTGCATTTCCAGGCCAAGCAGGTCAAACATCCCGATGACCTGGCAGCCTTCGCCGATGGGCGCAACCGCCTGCGCTCCATGATCCTGGTGCACGAAAAGCTTTATCAGTCGCCCGACCTCTCCCGCGTCGACCTCGGCAACTATCTCCGCGCGCTGGTTCGCGACCTGCATCACTCCTACCTCAACAGCGGTGGGAGCCTGGATATACGGGTTGCAATCGAGCCGGTCGCGTTACCCATCGAGTCCGCGTTGCCTTGTGGGATGATTGTCTGCGAGCTGCTCACCAACGTATTCAAGTACGCCTTCCCGGAGGGACGCCGGGGCAGCGTCACCGTATCCCTGGGTGTCTCGAACGGGCTCATCCGGCTATGTGTGAATGACGACGGGATCGGCCTGCCTGCAACGTTCGACGCCGACCAGGGCGCCTCCTTCGGCTGGCAGTTGATCCGTAATCTCATCTCCCAACTCGGCGGCGCCGCAAACGTCGGAAGCCATGATGGCACGCAGGTCGAGGTGACCTTCCCACTACCGCCGACAAGCCTCCAATGAACAGCCCGTCCGTCGCTACAGCGGATTTCCCCTCGCCGATCCGGGTGTACATCGTCGAGGACGAGGCGCTGATCGGCATGGAAATCGCAGACCGCCTGAGCTCGCTGGGTTACATCGTGTGTGGCTCCGCCTCGCGCGGAGAACAGGCACTCCTCGAGATCGAGACGATGGCCCCCCACGTGGTGTTGATGGACGTCCGACTTGCCGGAGCGCTCACTGGCATAGAAACCGCCGCCCGCCTTCGGGAAACCGGAGACCTGCCCGTTATCTTCCTGAGCGCGTACTCGGACGCGCAGCTGCTGCGCCAGGCCGGAGAAGTCCAGCCGTTCGGTTACCTGGTGAAACCCTTCGAAGAGCGCGAGTTGCACGCCACCATCCAGATGGCCATCTACAAACACCGGATGGAACGTGCACTCCGTGAAGCAAACACCCGGCTCGACGAGAAAGTCCGCGAGCGCACGGCCGAGCTGGCCCGCAGCCGCGCGGATCTCGCAATCACGCTCGACTCGATCGGCGATGCGGTGTTGGCTACGGATGTGACCGGCCGGATCACGCGCATGAATCCCGTCGCGGAGTCACTGACGGGTTGGAGCCGGACCGAGGCCGTCGGCCGTCCCATCGAAGAAGTGTTCCGGATCATTCACGAGCAGACACGCGAGCCGGCGGTCATTCCCATCGCGGCCGCGCTCGCCAGCGGTGAGCGCCGCTCGCTCGCCAATCACACGGCTTTGATTACGCGCACCGGCATCGAAATCAGCATTGCAGATAGCGCCGCACCGATCCGTGACGCCGCCGGTCAGATCGTTGGAGCCGTGCTGGTATTCCGGGATGAAACCGAAGCACGCGAGCGGCGCAAGCTCGTAGCTCGCCAGAGAGCGATTGCGGAGGCCTTACGGCGTACCCAACAGCAATTCATCGATTCTGGGCAGTCTCATGCCCCCTTCGAGGACATACTCACCGTTCTCCTGGAGGCAACGCAGAGCGCCGCCGGTTTCATCGGCGAAGTGAGCTGGTCGCCTCAAGGAGTGCCGGCTCTCGAGTCGCATGCGGCATCTCCCGGACTATGGAACGACTCGCCGGCCAGCCCCTTGAAGGAGCTCATAGACCAGTCCATCCGTAGCGGCAAGGTGGTCAAGGCGCACGAACCGCCCCTCCCCGCTTGCCTGATAGCTCCCCTCCTCGCGTCAGACCAGGTGGTCGGCGTCGTCGGGATCGCCAATCGCACCGGAGGGTATGACGGGGTCGTGTTGGCGGAAATCCAACCGCTGCTCGCCACCTGTGCCAGCCTGATCGAAGCCCGCCGCAACGCAGTGCGTCGCCGTGCAGCGGAATACGCGCTCCAGCAACTCAACGCACACCTCGAAAGCGAGGTCACCCGCCGCACAGACCAGCTTTCGGCAAGCCTGGCCGAGCTCAAGCAAATGGAGCAAGCCTTACGCGTGCTCTCCACCGAGTTGGTCGCCCTCGAGGGCCCCGCGTTTTATCAAGCCCTGACCCGGCACCTTGCGAGCTTGCTGGACTGCGAGATCGCGTTGGTCGCGCGTCTGAAAATCAACAGGGAGACCAGACTGGAGACCCTCGCAGTCTTCGAGGACGGCCACTCTGCCGCCGAGCTGAGCTGGAATTTGCCGATGTCCCCGTGGACAGTGGTAACCCTCGGACAAACTGTCGTGATTCCCAGCTGTCGGCAGGACGCTTCTGCGCCGGTCGCATTTCTCCTCGACAAGGACATCATCGGCTTCGCCGCCGTCCCACTGCTCGATCACGGAGGAGTCTGTCTCGGGCAGATCGCGGTCATGAGCCGACGAGCGCTCACCGATCCCGACCGCATCGAGGCGATTCTCAAGCTGTTTGCCATATCCGCCGGCGCCGAAATGGAACGCCAACGCAGCAGCCGGCGCTTCCACGACCTGTTTGAGTTCTCACCGGACGCCATCGTGATCACCGATCGGGACGGAACGGTTCGCCTCGCCAATTGCAAGGCGGAAGCCATGTTCGGCTGGTCGCGAACCGATCTCGCCGGTCAGGATATCGAACTGTTGATCCCCGCCGAAGGCCGCGCCAGACACCGACTGCTCCGCGAGCATTTCCTGGCGTCGGATCCGACTCCCGCCCCCCCTCCTGACAGGCCCGATCTGCGCGCCAAGCGCAAGGACGGCACGGTATTTCCAGTAGAGATTGCCTTGGGCACGATTGAGACCGGAGACGGGCTCATGATCGCCGCCGCAATCCGCGACGTCACCGAGCGCCGTAACTCGGAGCGCCGGGCTAGCCGCGCCCGCCGCCTCGAGTCGATCGGTACACTCGCAGGCGGCATCGCGCACGACCTGAACAACGCCCTGGCGCCCGTTCTGCTGGCCTTGGATATCCTCAAGCAACGCTACCCGCAGGAGCATGACACACTCGACAACGTCGAGCGCAGCGCCAGCCACGCGGTCGAGATGGTGCGACATCTTCTGACCTACGCAAGGGGTTCGGAAGGAATTCGTGTCTCCGTTCAGTTGCGCGGATTGTTGGAAGAAATGGAAAAGATCGCCAAGGGAACCTTTCCGAAAAACATAGAGGTCCGGCTGCACATTCCACAGAAGCTGCCTGCCGTGCTCGGCGATGCCACACAACTGCACCAGGTTCTGCTCAACCTATGTGTAAACGCGCGGGACGCCATGCCCCGAGGGGGTATTCTCACGCTGTCAGCCGAGCCAACCGACAATCCTCAGTCCTTGGGTGAGCTGCCTGGTTCCAAGGCCGGCAAGCGCATCTCGCAGGGTGTCATCCTGCGCGTCAGCGACACCGGAGAGGGCATCGCCGCGGACGTTCTCGACAAGATCTTCGACCCCTTCTTCAGCACCAAGGGACATGACACCGGCACCGGCCTGGGTCTGTTCACAGTCGCCGGAATCATCAAAGGCCACGAGGGTGCCATCCGGGCGAGCTCGAAACCGGGTCAGGGGGCTACGTTCGATATCCTCCTGCCGGCGTTGGAATCCGCTCCTGAGCCCGCGACCCATCCGATCAGAACAGAGAATCTCTCTGGTCACGGCGAGCTGATTCTGTACGTCGACGATGAGCCCGCTGTCCGGGAGGCTGTGCGCACCGTACTCCAGATCCTCGGATTCAGTCCGCTCACCGCGCCCGATGGGGCAACCGGCCTGAAGCAGGCCATCAAGAGCCGCCGCAAGTTGAGCGCAGTGATCACAGACCTGCACATGCCCCTGATGGATGGCGTAGCTTTCGTACGCGCCCTGCGCCAGGAAATGCCGGAAATGCCCGTCATCGTGGCCAGCGGCCGCCTCGAGCCCTCAATGTCCAACGAGCTGCGCCTCCTGGGCGTCGATGTATTCCTCGAAAAACCGTTCACGCGCGAAAAGTTGGGCCGGGCCCTCAGGGAGGTACTGGCGGACCGCCTGCCGACCTGAAGACATCAGAGCCGGGCCGCTTGCCTCCTGATGACCCGGGTCGCAAAACTCTCCATCTCTTCCAACTGCGGGCTGAACTGCAACAACAACAGATCCGCCCCCGCCCGCTCGAAAGCCGCGACCCGCTCGCTCACCTGCTCGGCGGTCCCGACGAGACCCGCACGCAGCCCGCGATTCGAGACGGAGTAATCCTCCAGCGTGACCCGCTGCTCGAGCTGAGTGTTGGCCAGCCAGTCACGGTAGTTCTCGTATCCGGGCGAGCCGGGATTTACGTTGGTGATACGGGTGACTTCCTCGCGCGCCTCACGTTCACTCTCGCGCACGATCGCGTAGGCCGCGACTCCGTATCTCATCGGCGGCAGTCCCGCTTCATCGCGGCGCCGCCGCATATCGCCGATCTTTTCCGCAATGCGTTCCGGCGGGTCGCCATGCATGACGTAGGCGTCGCAACTTCGGGCGATGAGATTCTTCGCGGCTTCCGACTCTCCTCCAGCATAGAGGAGCGGGCGGGGCCTGCGCTCGGGCTTGGGCTCCACGATGAGCTCCTCGACCTTGTAGTATTTGCCCGAGTAAGTCGTGCGTGGCGCCGTCCAGGCTTCATTCACCACGTGAAGCCATTCCGCCGTGCGCGCGTAACGATCATCATGTCGGTCGAAACTCACTCCATAGCGGCGTGCCTCGTCGCTCCACCATGAGGAGACCACGTTCAAGGCGAGCCGCCCGCCGGAAATATGGTCGATGTTGGCCGCCTGCTTGGCTAGCATCGCGGGGGAATGAAAGGTGGGCCGTACCGCCACCATGAGCTCCAGCGACTCGGTGACTGCCGCCAACGCGGCCGCGGTACTCCACGCGTCCAGTGCCGGCGCATCGATACCTTTGATGTCGTTGAGAAACAGCTCCGCGATGAGCGTCAGGTCATAGCCGATCTGCTCACTGCGCTGGGCGAGCTTACGGACGTAGCTCCAGGTAGGCTGCATTGCCTCGTCGGCGACATTGCGCAGCCATCCCCCGAAGACGGGCAGCCAGTAACCGTACCGCATACTCAGGATCCTCCATGACGCCGCTCGAGACGCGCCTCAAGATAGTCGACCAGGCGCTCGAACGGATCGAACCCGACAACCCTCACTCCATCGGCCACGAAGTTGGACAGCGCATTGATGTCATACACATAACGCCCCCCATCACGGTCGTCGATCAGATATTCGATCCCGCCGACGTCCAGGCCAACATGACGGGCGATGCGCTCGATGTCGGCGATGATGTCCGCGGGAGGCGTGTAGCCTTCCACCCGCAGGCCATTCTTTGGCGCATCGACCGCACAGGCGTTGCGCACGAGCTCCTGGCCATCCTTCGTCTGGCAGGCATCCGCCGGGCACAGATCGAATGACCCGGGCGCGGGAAAGACTCGAATACCGTACAGGTAGCGTCCCCCGAGAACCTCGACACGCACGATGTGCCCACCGCGCAGGGGTGCGAGCTCTTGAACCAACGCAGTGCCGTCGATACCCAGGTTCAGCGACCCGCCACTCACCGCGGCGGCCAGCTCGGCTCGTGTATCGAAACGAACGATCCCGGCGCCGCTACCCCCGACGTTGGCCTTGACCACAATGGGGAATCTCAACCCCTCGGATGCGGCGACGGCAACGCTCGGATTGTTGATGGCCCGCGCCCGCGGGTATGCGATATTGAGCTCCTCGAGCGCGGTGAGCTGACGTGCCTTGGAGATTTCGTGGGCGAACACCCGGCTGCCGTTGACCACGGGAACGCCCATGCGCTCCAGGTGGCTCAGCCAGCTCCAGGTCGAGAAAATCGTTCCCAGGTGCCCGCGCAGGTAGCCCGAAGGACTGGCGCGGTTGAAGACCAGATCATAGTCCGGCTTGCGTTCGGCCAGGTCGAAAATATGCGCGCCGGCGTCTAACCTGACATAGGGAACGCCCCGGCGCTCCAGTGCCGCGAATACGGGACGAAACCAATCCGGATGCTCATAGTAAACGGCAAGTTGTGACATGAAGGCGCCTTCCCTGACCGGAGCCGCAAACTAGCAACTCCGTAAGTGCGGCCGCTATTCTATTTCGGCATGCGCATATGTCGAGGCCGCTCATGAGTATCCGTTTGATACTCATGCTCCCCGTGTATTTAGCGGCCGGCCGCGCTCATGCAACACTGTTCTTTTTTGCGACCGACTTCCGCTGCCGAAGTGATCGAAGCACGCAATATTGCAAAAGTCTTTCCTACCCACGAAGGTCCCGTTTTCGCCCTGCAGGAAGTCGGCCTGGCCGTCGCGCGCGGGGAGATATTCGGCATCATCGGGCGATCCGGGGCGGGCAAGAGCACCCTGCTGCGGATCCTGAACCTGCTCGAACGCCCGACAACCGGAGAGGTGCTGCTGGAGGGAAGGGTCATCTCCCACCTGAATGAATCGCAGCTGCGCCGGGTGCGCCAGCGCATCGGCATGATCTTTCAGCACTTCAACCTCCTGAGCTCGCGGACGGTGTACGAGAATGTTCGCCTGCCGTTGCGCATTGCCGGCGGATTGAGCTCCGGCGAAGAGGCGGAGCGCATTGGCGCGGCGCTCGATCTCGTTGGTCTCACGAGTGTTGCGCGTAAATACCCGCGCCAGCTCTCAGGCGGGCAGCGACAGCGTGTTGGCATCGCCAGGGCTCTCGCCAACCGGCCACAACTGCTATTGTGTGACGAAGCCACCTCCGCCCTCGACCCCGAAACCACCCAGTCGATCCTGTCGCTGCTGCGCGATATCAACCGGCGATTGAACCTCACCATCGTTTTGATCACCCACGGCATGGATGTCATCCGCGCCATCGCCGATCGCGTCGCAGTGCTCGATCATGGCCGGATAGTCGAATCCGGCACGCTCGCCAATGTGTTCCTCAATCCAACTCATGCAACGACGCGAGCCCTGTTGGCCGAGAGCGACGCGAACGGCCACGAGAGCTGCGATGCGGCCGCCACCGGCACTCGAGAGCAACTCTGGCGGCTCACGTATCGAGGCGCAACCGTCGCCACACCCGTTTTGACAGCAGCAGCACGCGAGCACGGCCTGGACGTGACCATCGTGCAAGGCTCCATCGGTCGCATCAAAGACGAACCTTACGCCCAGCTGACCCTCTCCATACCTGGGGCCAACGACCAACGACTGCAACAGTTCTGCGCCTCGCTCGCACGCCGTGGCGCACATTGCGAGCGCCTGTCGTGAGCGATCCGATCACCGCGACGAGCGAGCACCTCTCGTCTGTCATTCTCGCGCTCGAGTACTGGCCGGAAATCGGCACTGGCACACTCGATACACTCGTCATGACAGGCGTGTCGCTGGCCTTCACCGTATTGATCGGCTTGCCTCTGGGTGTTGCTCTCTTTCTCACCGGGTGGACCCAGAGATCGCAACGGTCCGCGCTCGCTCGCGCGCAGTTCTGGTGTTACACGGCACTCTCACTCGTCGTGAACGTTCTGCGCTCCGTGCCGTTTCTCATTCTGCTCATCTTGCTGATTCCGGTGACGCGGGGGATCGTTGGCACCTCCCTGGGCGTACAGGGCTCGATTCCACCCCTGGTGATTGCCGCCGCGCCATTCTTCGCGCGGCTCGTCGAAAATCTGCTGCGCGAAGTCGATCGAGGTGTGCTCGAAGCCTGCCGCTCGATGGGCGCCACCACGCGCCAGACCGTGCTCTGGGCGCTTCTACCGGAGACGCTGCCTGGAATTCTCGCCGCCATCATCGTCACGGCCGTCGCCCTGGTCGGCTACTCCGCCATGTCGGGCGTGATCGGCGGCGGGGGGCTGGGCGATCTGGCGGTGCGCTACGGATACCAGCGCTTCAACACACCTGTGATGCTCGTGACGGTGACGATCCTCGTCCTGCTGGTTCAGCTCATCCAGGTCCTGGGCGACCGGCTCGTCGCCCGCTTCAGCCACCGCTAGAGTGGCGGCCCTCACGTCAAAGGCAACTTCCATGTTCCGATTGCTGTGCTCTCATCTCACCCTCCTCGTCGCCCTTGCCGCAGCCACGACCGGGTACGCGCAAACACTGACGGTCGCGGCATCGGCCGTCCCCCATG
>Ga0070683_100005588_pt1 | contig 10500 bp, 7 predicted proteins | sample KBSC713LmetaG_FD_64662 | JGI IMG/M metagenome (GOLD analysis project Ga0070683, IMG submission 64662) | Corn rhizosphere microbial communities from Kellogg Biological Station, Michigan, USA - KBS C7.1-3L metaG | ecosystem: Host-associated > Plants > Roots > Rhizosphere ...
ACTGCGCCTCCTATCCATCGCCCGGACGCGACGGAATTCTCGGCGGGACCCTGTCACCGGCGTCCCTCCGTGTGACGTCGCGCACACATGCGACGCTCGTCGAGATCATGTCCAGCGCGCCGGGCACATACATCGACCGGCTGTTGGCCGACCGCGATTCGACGATCGAGCGCTGGTCGGACCATGGCGTCAATCATCCGCTTCGCATTTGGATCGATTCGTCGGCAACAGTGTCGGGAGCGCAGAGCGCGTACCCGATGGCCGTACGCGACGCCTTCGCCGAGTGGGGCACCACGGGAATCCCGCTGCGCTTTGCGTACGTCGCATCCGCTCGAGACGCCGACATTCGCATCAAGTGGACGGACCACCTGGATCACAAAACCGGTTCGACGACGTGGCGAACGGATCGAAACGGCTGGTTGATCGGCGGCGACATCACCCTCGCGACCCACATCAGCGACGGTCATTCGCTCGACGCGCGGGGAATGCGGGCCATTGCGCTGCACGAGGTTGGGCATGCCATCGGAATGAGTCACAGTATAGATTCCCATGACATCATGGCCCCGCTCGTGCGCGTCGACGGCTTGAGCGTTCCGGATCGGAACACGGTCAAGCTGCTCTACACTTTGCCGGCGGGGCCCGTCAGGTAGGCTCCCTTCTTCCCGTCCGGCTCATGCGTGCTATTCGTCTGTTAGTTCCGTGCGTCGTGCTCCTCGCTGCGTGCGATACCAAGGCCAAGGAGCAGCTCCGTACCCTCGCGCACGCCGATTCCGTGCGCACCGACTCGCTCGTCTCGATCAAGAACGATCTGCTCAACGAGGTCATGACCTCGACGCAGTTCGTCAACTCGCTCAACGACGAGATGGCGAAGCTCAAATCCCACTCGAAGGCGAAGCTGAGCACCAAGCTCACCACCGAGTCGGATATCTCGGCGATCAAGGAAGAGCGCACCGCGGTCGTCGAGCGCATCCGCGAGCTCGTCGCCCGCCTCGACTCGAGCGAAGCCCGCGTCGCCTCGCTCCGCCGCCGCGCATCGAACTTGTCGCGGCACGACTCGACGCTCGTCGCGCAAGTCGCCGAGTACGAGAAGACCATTGCCGACCTGCGTCAGACGGTCAATCAGCAAAAGGCCGATTACGATCAGATGATCTCGACGCAGAAGCTCCAGATCGCGTCGCTGACGTCGAAGGTCGACACCGTGACGCAGGAGAATGTCAAACTCGCCGGCGAAAAGACGGCGCTCACCGACACGGTGCACGAGCTCACGAGCGAAAAGAACACGGCGTACTACGTCATCGGCACCAAGTCCGAGCTGGTGAAAGCGGGCATCCTCGTCGAAGAAGGACACAAGCGGCTGCTGCTCGTCGGCGGTCGCCCCACGTCGCCCGCGCGCGAGCTCGATCCGTCGAAGTTCACCAAGATCGATCGCCTCAAAGATCGCGTGATCGACTTCCCCGCCGGCGAGTACACGATCTTCTCGCGACAGAACCCGGCGTACGCGTCGCCCTTGGCGACCAAAGATGGCAAGATGGCCGGCGGCCTTCGCATCGATCAGCCCGAGCGATTCTGGGAACCATCCAAGTTCCTGATCATCGTCAAGAGCTGAGCTGAACGCCTGCGTGGACGAGCGAGCGAGAATCCTCGCTCGCTCGTCCACGCCAACCAACCGGGAATGCCTCCGCTTCCCATCGAGTCCGTTCTCGACGACGTGCGCGCCGCGCTCGAGACGGCTCGGTCGCTCGTGCTCCAAGCGCCTCCCGGAGCCGGCAAGACCACACTCGTGCCCCTGGCGCTCCTCGATGCGCCCTGGCTCGGCAACCGTTCCATCGTGATGCTCGAGCCGCGGCGCCTCGCAACGCGCGCCGCAGCCGAGCGAGTGTCGCAACTGATCGGCGAGCGTGTTGGTGGCATAGTGGGCTACCGCATGCGCGGCGAAACGCGAGTGGGCCGCGATACACGCGTCGAGATCGTGACGGAGGGCGTTCTTACCCGACGTCTCCAACGCGATCCAACGCTCGATGGCGTCGGCATCGTGATCTTCGACGAATTTCACGAACGCAGTCTCGACGCCGACCTCGGCCTCGCACTCACGCTGCGCACGCGCCGGCTCGTGCGCGACGATCTGCGAATCCTCATCATGTCCGCGACGCTCGACGGCGAATCGGTCGCCAAGCTTCTAGGCGATGCACCAATCGTCAGCAGCGCGGGACAGATATTTCCTGTCGAGACGAGGTACGTCGCGCCGCGATCGGGTGCGCGCATCGAGGCGTCCATCGTCGCTGCTGTCGCCGATAGGCTGGCGTCGACGTCGGGCGACATGCTCGTGTTTCTTCCGGGAGCGGGCGAGATCCGTCGCGTGGCGTCGATGTTGGAGGAGCGCGATCTGCGCGGCGCGTTCATCGCGCCCCTGTACGGCGCGCTCGCCCATGACGCCCAAGATCGCGCGCTCCGCCCCGACTCCGCGGGACGGCGCAAGATCGTGCTCGCGACGTCGATCGCGGAAACGAGCCTCACGATCGAAGGCGTGAGCGTCGTGATCGATTCAGGTCTGTCCCGCGTGCCGCGGTTCTCACCCCGAACGGGGATGACGCGACTGGAGACCACGCGCGTGTCGCGCGCGTCGGCCGATCAGCGTCGCGGTCGCGCGGGACGGCTTGGTCCGGGAGTGTGTGTGCGCCTCTGGCCCGAGCATGAGAATTCGCATCTGCTGCCCAACACGCCGCCGGAGATCATGAGCGCCGATCTCGCGCCGCTCGCGCTCGAGCTCGCGGCGGCCGGTGTGAGCGATCCACTCGAGCTGGAGTGGCTGAACGCACCGTCGCCTTCCGCATTCGCGCAGGCAGTCGAGCTGCTACGAGAGCTCGATGCCGTCAACGCGCGCGGTGAGCTGACGGCTGACGGCCGTACAATGGCGGCGTTTCCGGTGCATCCGCGTCTCGCACACATGTTATTGCGCTCCCGTGCGCTCGGAACGACCGCGTTGGCCTGCGAGGTTGCCGCGCTCTTGTCGGAACGCGACATCCTGCGCGGCACGTCGGGGCCGATCGACGCCGATCTCTCGCTCCGCCTCGACGCGCTTCACCGGGACGACGGATTCGTCGCCCCCAACGGCGCGCAACTCGATCGCGACGTCATTCGCCGCGTCCGCAGCGACGCCGAACGATTGGCGCGACAGCTTCACGCCGACTTGCGCCGACCGCCGTCGCTCGACGGACTCGGCGTGCTCGTCGCGCTCGCGTATCCGGATCGCGTCGCGCAGCGACGCAGTGGAACGCGGTCGCGCTTCGTGCTTCGAAATGGGCGCGGCGCCGAATTGGCCGGAGCGCAGTCCCTGTCGGAGCAGCCATATCTCGCAACGGCCGAGTTGGATGATCAGCGCCCGGAGAGCCGGATCTTTCTCGCCGCCGGCATCACACTCGACGAGATTCGCGACACATTCGCCGATCAGATCACGACAGAGGATGTCGTCGAGCTCGACGAGGCATCGTCGAGCATCGTTGCCCGCCGCCGCGAGCAGCTCGGCGCCATCGTGCTGCGGGACGTCGGGTCGAGCACGCCCGACAGTGACATGGTGCGGCGCGCGCTCATCGATGTGATCCGTCGGCGCGGAACTGCGTCGCTACCGTGGTCGGACCACGCGCGGCGTTTGCGCGAGCGCATTGCTTTCGTCGCGCTCCACGACACAGGGTGGCCCGACGTGTCCAATGACGCGCTCGACGCGCGTCTCGAGGAATGGCTTGGCCCAATGCTCGACGGAGTGCGGCGGCTGAGCGAGCTCGATCGACTCGACTTGGGCGAAGCCATCAGCGCACTGCTCGATTGGAAGCAGCGTCGCGAGCTCGACTCGCTCGCGCCAACGCACATCGAGGTGCCGACCGGCTCGCGCATTCCCGTGGACTACAGCGATCCGCACGCGCCGGTATTGGCCGTCCGAATTCAAGAGGTGTTCGGTCTGACCGAAACGCCGCGGCTCGCCGGCGGCCGCGCGCCCGTCACGATGCATCTACTTTCGCCGGCGCATCGCCCGGTGCAAGTGACGCGAGATCTCGCCGGGTTCTGGCGCACGAGCTACTTCGACGTGCGAAAGGATCTTCGCGGCCGCTATCCCAAACACGAATGGCCCGAGGATCCGCTCACCGCAACGCCGACGGCACGCGCGAAACGTCGTCCGCGCTGACGCGCGACGCGTTATGGTCCGTGCGGCCCGTGCTCGGCGTCGCGCCGCGTGAATTCCAAATCGCGAACGCGGCTGATGGTCAGCGTGAATCCGCTGATGGAGCCGCGATCGTCACGCACTACACGCAGCAGCATCTTGTCGCTGTTCGTGTACAGGTCGTTGGTGAGCGACACGAAGTGAATCTCGTCGGCGTGGGGCCGTCGCAGCACGAGATAGCCGTCGCGCGGCGCGAGCGTCACGGGCAGATCGAGCTCGTCGCTATAGTAGCTTCCCGACAACTGCGCCAACTGGTCGTTGCGGCGACGCGACTCACTGGAGTCCGTTGGTGGATGCGGCGAACCGGCCATCCATGGACTCGAGGAGAGATCGAGCGTCGTCCCGGTCACCTGCTGCGCCGCAAATCCGAGCATGATCGTGCCGACCTGCTCGGCCAGCATCGCCGACGCGCTCGACGTGTTGCACAGCGTGATCACCGAGACGTCGCGCTGCGGAAAACGGATCAACGTGCTTCGGTATCCACCATACGCTCCGCTGTGCGAGTACGTCTTGAGGCCGTGATACTCGCCGATGTTCATGGCCAATGCATATGGCAGCGTCTGTCCGTCGTTCAGCTTTCCCGGCTCCTGCAGCATCGCGATCGCTTGCTTTCCGCCGACGCGGCCGGTGCGGAAATTCGCGTCCCACTTGGCGAGATCCTCGACCGTCGAATAGACGCCGCCGTCGCCCACGACATCCGTCTCCGGTTGACTGATGCGATACGTCGACCCACTCGGCTCGTAGCCGAGGGCGCGTTGCGGAATGAGCGCGGTGTGATCGTCGCGGAATTCCGTGTGCGTCATGCCCAGCGGGCCGAAGATCCGCTCGGCGGCAAACGACCGAAGCGATTCACCCGACGCGCGCCGCACCACGATCGACAACAACGCGTAGCCGGTGTTGCTGTAGAGGAATTCGTCGCCCGGCACGAAGTTGAGATTCTTCTGACGACCGACCAAGCTCAGAAACTGCTTCTCGGTCAACTGCCCGTCGCTCGGCCAGCCCGATACGGCGAGCAACGTGAAGTAGTCGCGCAGACCGCTGGTGTGCGTCAGAAGTTGGCGCAGTGTGATGACGGTGCCGAACGACGGCACTTCGGGCACCCATTTTCGAATCGAGTCGTCGAGCGACAGCTTGTGGTCGAGCGCGAGCAAGACCACGCTCATCGCCGTGAACTGCTTCGACACCGACGCGATGTAGAAGCGCGTGTCGGGCGTGATCGGCGTATCGTGCTCGAGGTCCGCCATGCCATAGCCTTTGGCAAACACGAGCGAACCGGCTCGTGTCACGCCGACGGCGCAACCAGGCGACTCGCGAGAAGCGAATGGAGCCAGCACTGAATCGACCCAGCGGGCCGCTGAGTCCGGCGACGAGACCTGCGCGGCGACGGGGGCGGCGACCAGCACGGTGGCGAGCACGACGCGTCGGAGCATTCCGGAGGACCTCCTGCTGTAACCTCTCATGACGACGCGCGGCTGTCTAGCATTGGCGCGTGAACCGACCGTCGGCGATCGATGGAAACCGGGCGACGTTCCCCCTGAAAAAGCGGTCGACGTCGTTTGGCGCCCAGTTTGCAGACTAGCTGCCCGTACCCCCGGTCACTGCCCGGGGTCCACCTGGCGGAGATTAGCATGGCGGAAATTCGTGTCGAGCCACGGCGCCGCGGCATGGCCTGGCTCTGGATCGTGCTGGCGCTGATCGTCGCGGGCGGGCTGGTCTACTACTTCATGTATTACCGTAACGGCGCGACCTGAGGCCAGGTTTCGTCGGCCACGCGGTGAGGATGCCTCATGGAACTCGACGATCGACATGGACGTGACGCCGCCGGCGTCGGTCCGTACGCCAGAGAGCGTGAATCACTGGTCGCGCTCAACACGCTCGGTTCATGGAAGGTGTCCGACGGTGAGCCGGACATTCGCGGCTGGGACGTTCGCACCGTGAGCGGCCGCCAGCTTGGCTCCGTGCACGACCTGCTCGTCGACCCGAACGCCGGCGAAGTCGTGCTCGTCGACGTCGATCTTCCGGGCACCGACCGGCATACGTTCGTGCCTATCCGCGTCGTCCAAATCGATCGCGCCAAGCGACTCGTGCTCATGGATTCGGCCGATCTGCCCGAGTCGGATCTCGCGCGCGACGACCGTCCGATCACCGCGGACCGGCGCGCAACCGACATCGGCACGGTTCGCTACCCGCTCGCCGATCGCGAAGTCGCACTGGAGCGTCCGCGTCTGGTTGACGACACGCCACCCGCCGCCGACATGACGGCCGCCGAGCGACGACGATCGGAGCGGCGGCGCATCGATCGCATGAGCACGGATCTCTAATCGCCCGCGCCGTCTTTACACGCGCAGCAGCTCGGCGACGTCGGACGTTCCGTGAGTGATGAGGTCCGCCGCGGCGCGCCCGCACAGCGCGCCGACGACGTTGCCCGTTCCCGAATACGCGCCCACGGCCCAGACGCCCGGCCGCACCTGTTCGAGAATTGGTAATCCGCTCTGCGTGTAAGCCACCGTCGCCGCCCATCGATGTGTGATCTCGGCGGTGACGTGCAGATCGCGCCTCAGCAACGCAGTGAGGGCGTCCTGAACGATCTCGGTCGGACGATCGTCCGTCGTCCACTCCGCGTCACCGCCCACGTCACGACATCCGCCGAGCACGATTCGGCGGTCCGGGCGCTGCTGCCAATAGTCGAGTCCCCAGCGCGCGTAGGCTGGACGCGGAAAGTCGACGTCCGGCGCCGGAGCGGTGGCGAGCATTTGCAGCCGCGCGCTTCGAACGCGCGGAGACAATTCGGGAAGAATCGTTTCGAGGCGGCCGTCGACGGCGACGATGATCTGGCCGGCGCTCACCGAACCATTGGGCGTCACAATGCGTCCGTCGTCGATCGACAACGCCGGAGTGCGCTCGAACAGCCGTGCTCCCGCCTCGAGCGCCATGCGAGCCAGCGCGCGGCATCGCGCGGCCGGGTCGTACGCGGCATCGGCCGGAAACAGGAGACCCTTCCCTTCCGGCCCAACATACGGCTCGACCGGTAGACCGTCGCGCCGCATCGCCTCGCGCTGACGCGCGCAATCCTCTTCCTCCTCGGGCGATCGCGCGATGCGGAGCGTGCCGACCCGGCGGATGGCGGCCGGCGTCTCATGGATCATGCGATCGATCTGCGTGAGCGTTTGCTCATAGATGCCGGCGGCGGTCTCCCGGCCCAATCGCGTCACGACATCGTGGTGGAACATCGCCAGCCCGCCCAGCAGGAATCCGCCGTTGCGGCCCGCGGCCCCCGCCGCCACCGTCGCCGCGTCGATTCCGATCACGCGCCGGCCGCTCTCGAGGAGTGCTCGAACGCACGACAGCCCCGATCCACCGAGGCCGACGACGCAAACGTCGGTCTCGAGATGGCTGTCGAGCTCCGGCAAGCCGAGTGATTCGCCTTCTCCCCAGATGGGCGCGTGGGTCATGTCGGTGAATTTACCGCGACGACGTTCCTTCGCTGAAACCACCGGCGCGAGGTCCCCGTACGACCGAAAGTCACGCGGCCACCACCTCGGCAGACAGGGACTCGCATGCAGGCACTCTTTCGGGATTTGCGCTACGGCATGCGCACGCTCATCAAGACTCCAGGGCTGACCATTGTCGCAACCCTTGCCCTGACGCTTGGCATTGGGCTCACGACGACGATGTTCAGCATCGTCTACGGCGCGCTGATGAAGGGTTTAGCATTTCCCGACGGCGATCGCATCGTCGTGATCAACCGCTCGAATCCCACCCGCGGCATCCAGCGGCAGCCGGTGCCGATTCAAGACTTCGTCGACTTCAAGGCACAGCAGCGAAGCTTCGTCGAGCTCAGCGCCGCGACCTCGGGAACCATCTACGTCAGCGGAGACGAAAAAGCCGAGCGCTTCGACGGGTCGTGGGTCACCGCGAACGTCTTCGACATGGTTGGCGTGCACCCGTTCCTCGGACGCGGGTTTCGCGCGGGCGAGGACACGCCCGGTGGAGAAAAGGTCGCGGTCTTGTCGTATTCCATGTGGCGCGAGCGATACGCCGGCGATCCCAAGGTCATCGGCAAGCAAATCCGCGTGAACGGCATGCCGTTTTCCGTGGTCGGCGTCATGCCCGACGGCTTTGCCTTCCCGAACAACGACAAGATCTGGGTGCCGCTTCAGAATGACCCGCTCGAGGGAAAGCGCGGCGAAGGCGTGTTCCTCAACGTGTTCGGCAAGCTGAAGCCCGGCGTCTCACTCGATCGTGCCACGCTCGACGTGGCCACGATCGCCAAACGGCTCGCCGCTGAATACAAGGAAAGCAACGAAGGGTTCACCGCGAGCGTGCAACCGTTCGTCGACAGCTACATCGGGAAGCAGCCGCGCCAGTTGTTGTTGACCATGCTCGGCGCCGTGTTCTTCGTGTTGTTGATTGCCTGTGCGAACGTGGCAAACCTGTTGCTCGACCGCGCGGCGCATCGCACCAAAGAAGTCGGGATCCGCACCGCGCTCGGCGCATCGCGGTCGGCCGTCGTTCGCCAATTCTTGGCCGAGGCGTTGGTGTTGTCGCTGCTCGCCACCGCGTTCGGCATCGGTGTGGCGTACTTCGGCGTGAGTCTGTTCAATCGCGCCATCGCGACGACGCAGGTTCCCTTCTTCATCGACATTCGGCTGCATCCGCAGGTCCTCGCGTTCACGATCCTCGTCGCATTCCTGACGACGTTGATCTCGGGCGCGATCCCGGCGTATCAGTCGTCGCGTGCCGACATCAACGAGATCCTCAAGGACGAGTCGCGCGGCGCGTCGAGCTTCCGCATCGGACGGATCAGCAAGTCGCTCGTCATCTTCGAGATTGCGTTGTCGTGCGGTCTGCTCGTTGCCGCGGGGCTCATGGCCAAGAGTCTGGCAAACATGCGGAACATGGATCCGGGATTCGCGACAACCAACGTGTTCACGGCGCGCATCGGCTTTCCCGCCGCGTACACCGACACGCTGGCCGAGTGGCAGTTCTTCGACCAAGTGGTGGCCCATGTGTCGGCGCTGCCGAGCGTGCAGGCGGCGGCGCTCAGCTCAGGCCTTCCCGCGGCGCGGCAAGGCTTCGGCGGCACGACGTTCGGCATCGACGGCCAGACGTACTTGAAGGACAAGGACTATCCGCGCACCGCGTCCATGGCGGTAACGCCGAGCTTCTTCAAGACGCTGAATGTCCCGCTCCGCCAAGGACGATTGTTCGCCGAGTCGGATCGCGCGGGCTCGTTGAACGTCGTTGTCGTCAACCAGGCGTTCGCGGAGAAGTTTTTCAAGAATACTGATCCGATTGGCCGGCGCATCCGCGCGGGCACGTCGAAGACGACCGCGCCGTGGATGACGATTGTCGGTGTCGTGGGGAATACGTTCACCGGCGATCAGGAGAATCCGATGTCGGCGGCGATCTTCCAGCCGTTCGCGCAGGCGCGCTCGGCGTTCGTCTACATCTCGGCCCGCACGGCCGGTCCGCCGTTGAGCATCACGCAGAGCGTGCGCGATGCGGTCGCGTCGCTGAATTCCGACATTCCGCTTTATTGGGTGCAGTCGCTCGACGTGGCGATCGATCAGTCGGTGTGGTTCATTCGCGTCTTCGGGACGATGTTCCTGGTGTTCGGCTTCGTGGCGTTGTTCCTCGCGTCGATCGGGCTGTATGCGATGATGTCGTTCTCGGTGAGCCGCCGTACGCGCGAAGTGGGCATTCGCATGGCGCTCGGCGCGCAGGGACGCGACGTCGTGCGGATGATCTTCGGGCAGGGCGCGATGCAGCTCAGCGTCGGGATGGCGTTCGGCTTGGCGCTGGCGCTCGGGATCTCGCGGTTGATGAGTGTGATCCTGTTCCAGGTCCAGCCGCGGGACCCGGTGATTTTCGGCGCGGTCGCAGCGGTGCTGATCGCGGTGGGGCTGCTGGCCTGTCTGATTCCGGCGAGCCGGGCCACGCGGGTCGATCCGCTGGTCGCATTGCGTTCGGACTGAGGGATCGTGACGATGTGGTGGCGTCGGGCGTCCCAGCAGCGGGGCCCGGGGGGCTGGGGTTGACGAAGACGGAATTCGGAACGTAAGTTGATCGTATGACGACGCCTGCCGATAATCTCAATTGCCGGAATAATCGGAACTCCTCGCGGAGATCTGGCTAGCACGCGTTCGTTGAACGGACACGCGGCCCGCCAGATACCGGCGGGCCTTTTTGTTGGTAGTGTGTTGGGAATGATGGGGCGTAGGTCAATTGGCAGACCGCCTGACTGTTAATCAGGAAGTTGTAGGTTCGAGTCCTACCGCCCCAGT
>Ga0070683_100005592_pt1 | contig 10498 bp, 6 predicted proteins | sample KBSC713LmetaG_FD_64662 | JGI IMG/M metagenome (GOLD analysis project Ga0070683, IMG submission 64662) | Corn rhizosphere microbial communities from Kellogg Biological Station, Michigan, USA - KBS C7.1-3L metaG | ecosystem: Host-associated > Plants > Roots > Rhizosphere ...
CCGGCGAGCATGCGCGCGATTTCCTCGCGGCGGTGATCGGCTGCAAGGGCATTGACGCGGGTTGCGACGCGCTTGCCCTTGTCGAGCGCATCCTTGGAAATCAAGAGATGCTGGTTGGCGCGAGCGGCGACCTGCGGCGCATGGGTCACCGCCATCACCTGCACTTTACCCGCGAGCCGTGCCAGCCGCGAGCCGATCGCATCCGCCACCGCGCCGCCGACGCCGGTATCGATTTCGTCGAACACGAGCGTCGGCGCCGAGCCGCGGTCGGCGAGCACGACCTTCAGCGCCAAGAGGAAGCGCGACAGCTCGCCACCGGAGGCAACCTTCATCAAGGGCCCTGGCCTCGTGCCGGGATTGGTCTGTACCCAGAACTCGATACGATCGAATCCTTGCGGGCCCGGCGAGGCCGCATCGCTCTCGATCTGGGTCGTGAACGCCGCGCGCTCCAGCTTCAGTGGCGCGAGCTCGGCGTTGACGGCCTTGTCGAGCTTTTGCGCGGATTTTTCGCGCGCCGCGGAAAGCTTTTTCGCTGCCGCGGCGTAGCGCTGATCGGCCTCGCTAGCGGCAGCCTCGAGCTTCTTCAATTGCTCGGCACCGGCATCGATCAGCGCCACGTCGGCGGCATATTGGGCGGCAAGTGCCGCCAGTCGATCGACGGGCGTCGAATATTTGCGCGAGGCGGCGCGCAGGGCAAACAGCCGCTCCTCGATACGCTCGAGCTCGGCCGGATCAAAATCGGCGATCCGCAGTGCCATGGCGAGATGCTGGTCGGCCTCCTCCAGCGCATTGATCGCGGTATCGATCGCCTTCACCGCCGGCTCGACCAGCGCGGGCGCATTGGCTGCGCGTCGCTCCAGCCGCCGCACCGCGGCTGAAAGGGAAGCAACCGGCGAATGATCGCCGCTGACGGCATCCTGCGCCTCGCGCAGGTCGGCGGCGATCTTCTCGCTCTGCATCATCACCGCACGCCGATTGGCGAGCGTGGTCTCCTCGCCGTCCTGAGGCGCCAGTATCTTCAATTCATCGGAGGCATGACGCAGGTAATCCGCCTCGCGCGCGGCACGCTCCATGCCGGCGCGGTGCTCGTCGAGCGCGCTGTTGGCGCTCCGCCGCACTTCCCAGAGCTTTTCCAGCGCGGCGACGTCCTTCTCGAGGCCGGCAAAGGCATCCAGCAGGCGGCGATGGGTCGCGGCATCGACCAACGCGCGCTCATCATGCTGGCCGTGGATCTCGACCAGCGCACTGCCTACGGCCTTCAGCGTCTGCACCGAGATCGCCTGGTCGTTGATGAAGGCGCGGGTGCGGCCGTCGGCGAACTGCACGCGGCGCAGGATCATCTCGCCGGTATCCTCGAGGCCGTTGTCGGACAGGATCGCGGTCGCCGGATGGCTCTTGGGCACATCGAAGACAGCGGTCACCTGGCCCTGTTCCGCGCCATGGCGGACAAGGCCGGCGTCGCCGCGGCCGCCGAGCGCCAGCGCAAAGGCATCGAGCAAAATCGATTTGCCGGCGCCGGTCTCTCCGGTCAATACCGCAAGCCCGCGGGAAAATTCGATATCAAGGCGTTCGATCAGGACGATGTCACGGATCGACAGACGCGCCAGCATGCGACAGGTATTCCTAGCCGAGACCCATCTTCTTGAAGGTCCGGCTGATCCAGGACCCCTGATTCTCGCTCGGTTCGAGACCGTTCGATTTTACAAGATTATAGGCGTCCTTGTACCAGCGGCTATCGGGAAAATTGTGCCCGAGCACGGCGGCCGCGGTCTGCGCCTCGCCGACGATGCCGAGTGCCATATAGGCCTCGGTCAGGCGCTCCAGCGCCTCCTCGACATGGCGCGTGGTCTGGTACTGCGTCACCACCGTCTTGAAGCGGTTGATCGCGCCGATGTAGTTGTGCTTGGCGAGATTGTAGCGCCCGATTTCCATCTCCTTGCCGGCGAGCTGGTCGCGCGCGCCTTCGAGCTTGGCCTTGGCGCTGACGGCATATTCCGACGTCGGGTATTTGCGAATCACCTCTTCCAGCGCAGCCATCGCCTTCTCGGTGCGGCCCTGGTCGCGGGAAACGTCGGGGATCTGATCATAGTGCGAGGCTGCGATCAGATACTGCGCATAGGCGGCATCCGGACTGCCCGGATGCAGCGTGACGTAGCGCGTCGCCGCACCGATGCAGCCGTCATAGTCGCCCGCGTTGTAGGAGGAGTAGGCCGACATCAACAGCGATTTGCGCGCCCAATCGGAATAGGGATGCTCGCGGTCGACCTCCTCGAACTTCTTGTTGGCTGCCTTGGCATCATGTTTTTCGTTCATCAGGTACAAGCCCTCGTTATAGAGCTTGTCCGCCGGCTCATCGACGAAGGTCTCGTCTTTGGCCAAAAACTTGTCCCACAGCGCGCCGGTGCCGCAGCCGCTGAGCGGCAAGGCAAGCGCGATCAGCGATGCCGCCAGCCGCAGCCGCCGCAGAGAGGCCGAATTGCTTAAGTCGCGGGTGACACGCTGTACCGACATGAGCCTTTAAACCCGAAGCCTCTCAATGCGGTGAGTTACGGTATCCTTTGCGCCCAGATCCCGTTATGGAGCGCATGATCCGTGTCCCTGGCGCCTGCCGTGCAACCAAGGCCTGTGTAACCGAAAAACCCTCGTTAACCAATCGCATAGGCAGGCATTTCGCCCGGATTAAGGCGGCTCCGGGACGGTCACGGACAATCATGGTTAAGAAAGGTGAATAAGCACCTAAACCGGGCGCAAATCGGCGCGATCAGGGCTCAGGACACGTCCGGTCCGTAGGCTGCGGCAATCCGCCCGCCCACGATGCCGCGGCCGACCTCGGCCTGGATGCGCGGGCGCCGCACCGCTTCGCCTTCCACCACACGCCAAGCCGTGCGATCGGCCATCAGCGCGCTCAGCACGGCATGATTGAGCTTGTGGCCGCCACGGACCGAGCGATACGCGGCGAGCAGCGGCAGCCCGGCCAGAGCCAAGTCACCGACGGCGTCGAGCACCTTGTGGCGGACGCACTCGTCGGCGTAGCGCAGTCCTTCGGGATTGAGCAGCCGCTCCTCGTCGAATACCACCGAGTTCTCAAAGGAGGCGCCGAGCGCAAAGCCGGCGCTCCACAGCCGCGCGGTGTCGCTCATAAAGCCAAAAGTGCGGGCGCGAGCGATCTCGCGGCGGAATCCTTCCGCGCCCAGTTCCAGCGCATATTTCTGGCGACCGATCACCGGATTGGTGAAATCGATCTCGGCCTCCGCACGAAAGCCCGTCGCATGCGGCCGGAGCTCGCCAAAGCTTTCGCCGATCGTGACCCGAACCGGTTTCAATACCTGGATGAAGCGGCGCGGCGCGGACTGGCTGACGATGCCGGCCTGATCGATCGCGGTGACAAAGGCCGCCGCGCTGCCGTCCATGATCGGCGCTTCGGGACCGTCGATTTCGATGGTGGCGTTGTCGACGCCCATACCGCGCAACGCGGCCAGCACATGCTCGACGGTAGAAACCAGTGGGCCTTCGCTATCGCCCAGCACGGTTGCAAATTCGGTGGCGATCACAGAACTGGCCGCGGCCACAACTTCACGGTCGCCGCCCTCAAGTCCGGTGCGCACAAAAATAAAACCTGCATCGACTGACGCAGGTCCGACGGTGAGATTAACGAGGGAACCGGAATGTACGCCGACACCTGTCACGGTGGCCTGCGAGCGAAGCGTCGTCTGCCGGCTCAATTTCATGCGAAAACCGCCCACTACATATACCCAACAACGAGATCAGCTCGCCAGCCCACGAGCCCCGTGCCGATTCGCTTCGTTAGGTATCCCCAAATCGCGGCAACCATAATCTTTGCCCCAAACAGCGCCAACTCACGGTTCTTTACGGATTGTTACCCCATCTCTGCCGCATTGGCGCCAAAGCTTAACCAAATTGGACCGCGGCGCAGCACGGTTCGCGCTGTTTGATTGGACCACCAACTACATAATTAATGATTTAAAATCAGTCTCTTACGGAATTGTGAAAGCCTAGTTCCGCAGTTAACGCAAAGGCCCCGGCTGATGTCAGCCAGGGCCCTTTCCACAGCCTTGATTGTAACAATCGTCAGGTCGCCTGACGGCGAAGGAAGGCGGGGATATCAAGATGGTCGTCGCCCTGTGGCGCTGGTGCAACAGGTGCAGGACGGCCGTGGTGATCCAAACCCTGCGGGGCCGACCGACGGGCATACTCCGATACCGGCTCGTTCGCCGCGATCTGCTCCTGGACGGTCCGCTTGGAGGACTTGCGCTCGGGCAGCGGCGGCATCGCCGGCATGGCGGGGCCGGAGGCGCGTGCCGCGATCGGCGGCTCACTGTCTTCGTCGCGGCGGCCGAGCCCGACATTGGCTAGCCGCTGCAGCAGCGATAGGCGGGACTTCTGCGGGTGTTCCTCCTCCGCTTCGCCGCGAGCCTGACGGATCTCGGCCTGCGCCGGCATCGGCAGTTCCTCGAACTTCGGCATCCGCGGCGAACGGGTGGCCGGACGCTCGGCTTGCTGCGGAATGAAGGTTTCCGGGGTCATCGGCTCTTCGACCGGCTGGGCGCGGGCGGCATCATGATCGGGGAACAGCGACGGTTTTTGCGCGATCGGGCGCACCGTGACGTCGCCATAGGAGGCAGGCTGCACCGGCGCCTGCGGCGGAGCTTCGGGCGCGACCGCCGCGGCAATCGCGGCAAGCGCAGCGCGCTCGACATTGCTGCCGCGCTGCGGCGCCTGCGCGGCCGGGCCGTGGGCCTCGAGCTTGGCGGCAAGCCGCGCATTGTCGGCGCGCAGCCGCGCGGTGAGATCGGCGAGGCGATTCTCGGCGGTATGGCCTGTCGCAACCGCCGCCGGGGCCGCCGGCTGAGACGACGTCGCCACGCCGCGCGCAATCTGCGCCTGCTCGATGCCGGTCGCCACGACCGAGACGCGGATCAACCCGTCGAGTGCTTCGTCGAAGGTCGCGCCAACGATGATGTTGGCGTCCTGGTCGACCTCCTCGCGGATGCGGGTGGCGGCTTCGTCGACCTCGAACAGCGTGAGGTCCTTGCCACCGGTGATCGAGATCAGGAGGCCGCGGGCGCCCTTCATCGAAGAGTCGTCGATCAGCGGGTTGGCGATCGCAGCTTCGGCGGCCGTGAGCGCACGCTTCTCGCCGCTCGCTTCGCCGGTGCCCATCATCGCCTTGCCCATCTCACGCATCACGGCGCGGACGTCGGCGAAGTCGAGATTGATCAGGCCTTCCTTGACCATCAGGTCGGTGATGCAGGCAACGCCTGAATAGAGCACCTGGTCGGCCATCGCGAAGGCGTCGGCAAAGGTGGTCTTTTCGTTGGCGACCCGGAACAGGTTCTGATTCGGGATGATGAGGAGCGTATCGACCACCTTGTGCAGCTCGGCGATGCCAGCTTCCGCCGTGCGCATGCGGCGCTGGCCCTCGAAGTGGAAGGGCTTGGTCACGACGCCCACGGTGAGGAGCCCCATTTCGCGCGCGGCCTTGGCAATCACCGGAGCGGCGCCGGTGCCGGTACCGCCGCCCATGCCGGCGGTGACGAATATCATGTTGGCGCCGGTGAGATGATCGCGGATCTCGTCGATAACCTCCTGGGCGGCGGCAGCGCCCACGTCGGGCTGCGAGCCGGCGCCGAGACCTTGCGTCACCGCCGTACCCATCTGGATGATGCGCGGCGCCTTCGACATCGTCAGCGCCTGCGCGTCGGTGTTGGACACGATGAAATCGACCCCCTGCAATCCTGCGGTGATCATGTTGTTGACCGCGTTGCCGCCGGCGCCGCCGACGCCGAAGACGGTGATCCGAGGCTTCAATTCCGAAATATCAGGAGGGGTAATGTTGAGTGCCATGGTTGCCTCTCGTCACGCGCGCGTGGGTTCGCCCCGGCCCTCGGCCGCGGGAGTTGGAGAAATTCGCTTGTTACGGAAAGTGATCATCAGAAGCCCTCGCGAAGCCATCGTCCGACCTTTCCGAAATAACCGTCCGTCCCTGTCTTCAGCAGCTGCCGCGTTTGCCGCGGTTCGGTGTGTTCGAGGTGAGCGTATTGCGGGTAGACCAGGAGCCCCGTGGGTGCGGCGAACGACGCCGTCTTCGCCTCGCTGGGCAGCCGGCCGAAGCCGAGCGGTCGGCCGATGCGCACCGGCCGGTTGAGGATCCGGGTGGCGAGTTCGGGAATGCCCGTGAGCTGCGAGGCGCCGCCGCTCAACACGACCCGTGCCTTTGGCTCCGCCGCGAAGGGGGAATCCTTAAGCCGGTCGCGGACCATCTCAAAAATCTCCTCGACGCGTTGCTTGACGATGTTGGCGATCGTGGCGCGCGACACGATCTGCGGTACATCCCGTTCGTGGTCGCCGGCCGTCGGCACGGACATCAACTCTCGCGCGTCGGACCCGCCGGTCAGCACGGTGCCATATAACGTCTTGATTCGCTCGGCATCCGCAATGCATGCCGACAATCCGCGCGCAAGGTCCATGGTGACGTGCTGGCCGCCGACCGCAAAGCCGGAGGCATGGACGAAGCGGCCGCCGGAAAAGATCGCGATCGTGGTGGTCCCCGCCCCCATCTCGATCACAGCGGCGCCGAGATCGGCCTCGTCGTCGGTGAGCACCGAGAGGCCCGCCACATAGGGGCTCGCGGCCATCGCCTCGACATTGAGATGGCAGCGCTCGACCACCAGCATCAGGTTGCGCGCCACCGTGGCGTCCGCCGTGACGACGTTCATGTCGACGCCGAACTGGCGCGCCACCATGCCGCGGGGGTCGCGAATGCCCTTGACGCCGTCGAGCGCGTAGTTGACCGGCAGTGCGTGCAGCACGGTGCGGCCTTCGCCGGTGGCGTGGCGCATGCCGGTCGAGATGACGCGGCTCATGTCGGGCGGCGTCACCGTATTTCCACGGATGTCGGCGGCGGCCTCGATCAACTGGCCCTGCAGCCGGCCGCCCGACACGGGGAGCAACACGGATTCGACCCGGACCTTGGCCATGCGCTCGGCCAGCGCCACGGTCTGGCGTATCGCCTGCTCGCACTCGGCAAGGTCGACCACTGCGCCACCCTTGACGCCCCGCGACTGGATCTGGCTGTAGCCGATCAGCTCGGCGGCATGAGTGCGGCCGCGCAAGGCGTCGCTCGGCGCGCACGGCTTCAGCCGCGCGATCATGCAGGCGATCTTGCTGGTGCCGATATCGAGCGAAGCGACCAGCGCGGTGCGCTTGCCCGACATCGGCCGCGTCTTCGGCGTCAGAGTGCGATCAAGACGCGTCATGCGGCCTCACCGGGCTTTTTCTTGGTGGCCTTCTTGAGCTGCTCCTCGCGTGCCTTGGCCGCGTCGTCGGAGAGTTGCACCGTCAGGCGGTCGGACAGCCGCATGTCGATGGCGACGATGTCGCGCGAGAACAGATGATCTTCCTTGTCGAGCCGGCTCAGCGTCGCGAGCGCATTGCCGACGTCGTTCTCCGGCAGGCGAATGTCGAGTCCATCCCTGGTGCGCAGGTTCCAGCGCCGCTCGCCGACATAGATCGCGGCCCTGGTCACCGCATTGACCTGCGGATAGCGCGCCAGCAGCGCGAGGAAATCGTGCGCGTGGGTTTCGGCGCCCTTGCCGACGACCAGCGGCAACGAGACGAATCGGCGCGTTACATAGGGCTCGAGCACCGCGCCGTCCTCGGCGATGACCGAGAGCTTTCCGTTCTGCTGCCACAGCGCGTAGGCCGACCGCTCGACAATGTCGATCTGCAGCGAGCCCGGATAATATTTGATCACGGTCGCATCCGCGATCCACGGATTGGCCTTGAGGCGATCGCGCACGGCGGTGGCATCGAGGAACAGCAGCGAGGAGCGGCCATTGACGCCGCCGATCGCCAGCACTTCGTCCTGGCTCAACTGCTTGCGGCCGTTGATCGCGACCGTGGTGATGCGGAAGCCGGCGGAATTGGCAAGGGCATTGCGGGTATCGCTGACCGCGGTCACGAAGTCATCGAAATGGCCGCCCTTGACGATGCCATAATATGTACTGCCGGCGAGCAACAGCACGGTCGCCGCAAGACCCGCGCGGCGCGGCACGTTGCGCTCGATCCAGGCGACGATACCCGGCCGCGGCGGTTCACGGTCGACCACCGGCCGTTTCGCCGGCTTGTTCTCGAGTGGTTTGGCGGCGCGCTCAAATCCCAAATACTCGCGCAGCAGCACGACCGCGCCAACCGCGGCCGCCTTCAGGTCGGCTTGAGGCCTCAGCTTTTCTGCGAGGCGTCCTGCACCATCCATTGCACGAGCTCGTCAAACATTGGTCCCCACAAGAATTTGCGGGGTCGTGGCCCAGATGGCTCTCGGTGATGCCGGTTCGGAGTTGAAGCGAGGCTCCTTTCCCCTGAAGCGATGATGATGCGGAACCCCGCAACTGCTCACGCGCCGGCAACCAAGCGCCATATGCGCCGCCGGCGTTAACCTTCGGCCTTCCTGGTAAACAAAGGGTAAAATCGGCTTAACAGGACTGCTTTTTGATGCGTCCTGTGAGGCATTTACCGCAAAATCTTAAGGATTTTAGCTTTCGGGGAACAGTTTCCGGTCCCCCTCTCGCCCCGCCCCCGTTAACGCCCGGCCTATTTCCGGACCCGCCGCTCGGCCAGCACGATCTGGTCCTTAAGAAAATCGGCGAACTCGATGCCCTGCGCGTTCAGCGCCTTGGGGTAGAGCGAGGCCTTGGTCAGGCCCGGCAGCGTGTTGGTCTCGAGATAGACTGGCCCCTTCTCCGAGACAATGAAATCCGTGCGCGAATAGCCCGTGCAGGACAGTGCCTTGTGCGCGCGCAATGCCTGATCCTTGAGCGCGGCGGTGATGTCTGGCGAGAAACGGCCGGGACAGATTTCCTGCGTCGATTTCAGGAGATATTTTGCCGTGTAGTCGAAACTGCCCTCGCCCGGCACGATCTCGATCGGCGGAAGCGAAAACACCTCACCGTTCGATTGCTCCAGTACGCCGCAGGTCGCTTCGACGCCGGAGATATAAGGCTCGATCAGATAGGTCTCGGTTTTCGCCGCGTTGCGGACCGCGACGAGATCCTGTTTGGCGTTGACAAAGATCAGCCCGTAGCTCGAACCGTCATGCGTGGGTTTTGCGATCAGGCGGCCATGCTCGGCGAGCGCCGCCTCGATATCAGCCAGGCGAATCCCGATCGTCGTGTTCACGCCGGCGATGGCGGCAAAGCGCTTGGCCGAGACCTTGTCGAAGGCGAGATGCGAGGAAGTCGAATTCGAGCCGGTATAGGGAATGCCGCGCCATTCGCAGGCCGCCTGTAATTCGCCATTCTCGGCGCGGCCGCCATGCAGGCCGAACACCAGCACGCGGCCACTGGTCTTCGCCTGATCGAGCGCTTCCTCGATGGAGCGGCCGACGCGCGCCCCGCCAGGCTTGAAAGCCTCTTCGAACGGGCGCGCATGCTGGATCAAGGTCCTCGCGACCGTCTCATGCACACTGTCATCGGCATCCCAGAACCAGAGATCGGCTTCCGGCAACGCCTGGCACAGCGCCTGCGCGCTTGCGACCGAAACCAGCCGCTCCTTGTTGGTACCGCCGAAGAGAATGGTGACTTTCATTATCCCTGTCCGTTGCCCTTACCTTCGTCATTCCGGGATGGTGCGCAAGCACCAGACCCGGAATCTCGAGATTCTCAGGTGCGCAATTGCGCACCATAGTTCGATGCTGACGCATCGCCCGGAATGACGATCAATTGGGAATCCCGATCCGCTTGATTTCCCAATGTAGATCAATTCCGGAATTCTGCCTGACGCGCTCGCGCACGGTTTCGCCCAGCGTTTCAATATCATGGCCGGTGGCGTTGCCGGTGTTGATCAGGAAGTTGCAGTGCATCTGCGAGACCTGCGCGCCGCCGAGCTTCAGGCCGCGGCAGCCGGCAGCATCGATCAGCTTCCAGGCGCTGTTGTCGGGTGGATTCTTGAAGGTCGAGCCGCCGGTTTTCTCGCGGATCGGCTGCGCGGTTTCGCGATGGGTCTGCACATCGTTCATGCGCGCGCGGATCGTTTCCGGCGCCGCCGGTTTGCCGCGGAAACGCGCCGAGGTGAAGATGATCGAGGGATCGACGCCACAATTGCGGTAGACGAATTTCATCTCGGCGTTGGTGAAGATGTGCTTGTTGCCCTTGCGATCGACGCCGGTCGCCTCGATCAGCACATCCTTGGTTTCGGCCGCGTTCGCCCCGGCATTCATGCGCAGCGCACCGCCGATAGTGCCGGGAATGCCGAAGTAGAATTCGAGCCCGGCGAGATTGGCCGCCGCCGCGGTTTCCGCGACACGCTTGTCGAGCGCCGCCGCGCCGGCCGTCACGACATCACCGTCGATCGAGGTCTCGCCAAAGCCGCGCGGCGCGAGGCGTATCACCACGCCCTGCATGCCGCCGTCACGCACGATCAGGTTCGAGCCGACGCCGACGACATAGACCGGCAGCGCTTCCGGCAGGTGCTTGACGAAGTA
>Ga0070683_100005594_pt1 | contig 10494 bp, 10 predicted proteins | sample KBSC713LmetaG_FD_64662 | JGI IMG/M metagenome (GOLD analysis project Ga0070683, IMG submission 64662) | Corn rhizosphere microbial communities from Kellogg Biological Station, Michigan, USA - KBS C7.1-3L metaG | ecosystem: Host-associated > Plants > Roots > Rhizosphere ...
GCTTTCACCAACCAGTTCCTGCCCGCGTGCTCGTAAACCGACACGCGCGGGCAAATACACACACACTCTCCAGTTTTGCCCTTCTGTGTCAGTTCTGCCCTCTCTTTTGGGAAGGGCAAAACTGATGGGAAGGGGCAAAACTGATGATTCTCCATGGTAGGGATAAGCGCCTGGTACTCAGCCCGATGAGCGTTTACTATAGAGTGATACCAAATCGGTGAGGTTATTGTCGTTTAACGACTCGAGAAGTCCCACGAATGAAGGGATGCCACGGGGCTGCTATACTTACCACGACTGCTTGAGTATTACCAAGCGTTTTGTATACTGTTTGAGTAGACCAGGTGCATGAGAAGAGGCAATTCGCGATGCTGTGGTTCATCTCTATTAATGTCATTGTGCTAATCGCCCTTTTCACAAGCACTTGGCTTTTTAGACGTCACCGCCGTGATGCAGCATATATGGCGCTCATGCTGGCCGAATTATTGCCAACAGAGGTATTGAGAGACTTGCCATTCGCGCTTCCTTCATCTCTGCGCTGGGGCTTGATATTTGCTTGCCTTCTCGCGTGGTTGCTCACCGTTGGGTTGTATATCCTAACACGTCCTGCAGTCTCTCAGCGTGAGAACCATGAAGGCCACACCGGTTGATACCGAATCGGTCTCGAAGGTTGTAGAAAGCATCGCATTGGGCTCAATTTCATTGGAGTTCGTTAGAACCCAAACGACAACAACCCAGACAAACTTCGTATGACCAGTTCTCCTCATCTCCCAACGAGAGGTGCGCTATACTTCTGTGTTGCCAGATTCAGTGTCGTCAGATTCGAGGAGAGGTCGCGTGACGTCGCGCCACGTTTCCAGTTCGCGCTTTCGCTGCGCCACACGCTCGGGCGTTGGGTAAATGCCGCGCCCAAATTTCTCGAAGAGCCGCAGATATCGTTGAAACGCGGGCGATTGGCGCTCCTGCGGAGTGGCCCGTTCAAGTGCTCTTCGTTTGGCTTCGCGGACATGGAGCACACCGCGCGCCTGGTCGCCTTGCTCCGCATCCGTAACCCGCGCGGCCAAGGTGTCCTCAATCTCGCGAATCAGCGCCACGATCAGAAATCGCTCGGAGATGCGCATCTCGTCGACCAGCGCCTTGACCCGTTGTTCAATCGTGCTAAGATTGGACTCCGTGTCCTCGTCCGCGTCGTACGGGCCGATATCCGCCAGCATAAGGAGGCGCAGATCATCCTCCGGGGAGGTGGTGCGCTCGGACCATGCGCGCAGCGCAGCAAACAATCGCTCCATCAATCGAGGTATCGGTTTCCTCCTCGTCTCGGCACGACGGTCGCGCAGGGCGTGCTCACAGCATACAACTGCGCCAGCTTCACCCGCGCATCAGGCGAAGTGAACTACCAGCCAACGGTCGCTTGGGCAGCAGTGCGCTCCAGTTCCAGCGCCGCAACGCGAGGCCGCAGCGTGGGTAGATCGCCGACTGAACGGACCAAGTGGTATTCCCATTGTCCAGTTTTGCCCTTCTCCTCCAGTTTTGCCCTTCCCATAAGAAAGGGCAAAACTGTGTACGGTGGGCACAACTCGGACTTGTCCGTTGTTGTCCGTCAGAGGTGTTGGGCATGAATAGAGCATATTCCCAGCCATGCGCCTGAGAAGAGGCGGCAAAGTGGGTAGTTACAGCACATCGAGGGCGCGCTCGGCGAAGGGGCGGTCCAGCCGGAACGGGTTGTCGGCATTGGCGACGGCTCCCGTGATGACGTCAACCGCTAGGCGGCTGCCGCCCGTGCTGCCCATGATACCGTGGCCGCTATAGCCGCAGTTGACGTAGAGGCCGTCAATCGGCGTCGCGCCGAGCAGCGGGCGGTGGTCGGGCGTGTAGGAGTATTGCCCGGCGACGAGCAGCCAGTGGGCCGTATTGCGCTGCCAGACATCGCGCCAGAATGGGCTGATGCGCGCGACGGCGTGGTCGCTTGCGGGGTTGAGCAGGCCATAGGCGAAGGCGAGGCTGGTCGGCACGTCTTCCATCGGCGGGGTGGCTGGCTCGGTGGGCGTCGTCCACATCAGATGCGCGCCAGAGAGCCAGGGCCGCCAGTGGGCGCCGGTCTCCTCGTCGATGGTCATCGGCGCATCCCGTGGCACTTCGGGAGCCTCTGGCAGAATCAGCCGCTGCCGCCGGACGCAGGTGATCGGCAGGTCGAGATCCGCCAGCCGCCCGACCTCTGCCGAGAATGGCCCCGCAGCGATGACCACACGCTCGGTGGCGACCATTCCTCGGCTCGTCCGCACGCCCTGCACGCGCCCGCCCACGATCTCGATGCCCGTGACGGTCGTCTCCAACACCAACGGCGCCTGACTGGCGCGCACGTAGCCCATCAGCAGCCTGCGCGCATCCAGCCAGCCGTCGCCCGCACGATAGCGCGCGCCCAGCACAGCCTCGCTCACATAGGGAAAGCGCCGCCGCACCTCGTCGCCATCCAGCAGCTCGACATCATCCAGTCCCCAACCGCGCTGTTCATCGATCAACTCGCGCTGGCGCCGCACCGTCTCTGGAGTCGTGGCGAGCCAGAGATAGCCCTGCTGATGGATGCCGAGGTCGTAACCATCCAGTCCGGTGCGGTCGGCGAAGTCGGCGTAGAAGTCGATGCCCTCGCGTACCAGCGCCATCTCGTCGGGATTGTCGAACTGCGCGCGAAAAGCTCCGGTAGCCTTAGGCGTCGTAAGAGTACCCGGCATCGCCTGCTTTTCGAGTACGATGGGGCGTAACCCCGCCCGTACCGCAAAATAGGCGGTCGCCGCACCGATGATACCGCCGCCGATGATGACCAGATCGGCGATCTCCGGTAGCTCGTCTGTGTAGCGCGGGTCAAAGGTGGCCACGGAGCGCTCCTTCCGGCAGTATCTGGCGTTGGCGGGCATGTGTGGAGGCGAAACGTGCGCGGGTTCTGCGCTGCTTCTGCGCTGGGCGCGGCTCTCTCTGCGGAGGTCTGCGCCGCGCTTTGGTAGAGTACAGCAGAGCAGTGAGGTTTCCCAATCGCATGCACGCTCTCCTGGGACGCCCGGGCGTTCTCATCGAACCATGAGCGGATGGCTCGATGAGGCGTCCCGGGCGTTTGTTTATCCCCAAATCTCCCGTAGCCTATTCGCGGGCTACGCGTCGGCGAGCTGCTTGACCTGATCCCAGGCGTGGTACGAGCTGCGCACCAGCGGCCCGCTATAGACGTTGCGGAAGCCCATCTCACGACCGATGCGCGCGTATTCGCGGAACTCGTCTGGCGGGACGTAGCGCTCGATGGGCAGGTGTTGCGGCGAGGGGCGCAGGTACTGGCCGATGGTGACGATATCGATGTTGTGCGCGCGGATATCGCGCAGCAGCTCGACGATCTCGTCGTGCGTCTCGCCTAGGCCCAGCATGAAGCCGGTCTTGGTCGGCTTCTCAGGATACATCTCCTTCGCCCAGGCCAGCACCTCCAGCGAGCGCTCGTAGACCGCCTGCGGGCGCACCCGGCGATAGAGCCGGGGGACCGTCTCGACATTGTGGTTGAAGACGTCGGGCTTGGCGTCCATCACGACCTTGAGCGCCTCGCGCGAGCCTTTGAAGTCCGGCGTCAGCACCTCGACGGCGCACTCTGGATTCATCCGGCGAATCCAGCGGATGGTGGCGGCGAAGAGTGTCGCGCCGCCGTCGTGTAGCTCGTCGCGGTTGACCGAGGTGACGACGACATGATTGAGGCCCATCTGCGTGACAGCCTCGGCCACGCGGCGCGGCTCCTCCCAGTCGAGCGTCATTGGCCGTCCGGTCGCCACGGCGCAGAAGCCGCAACTGCGGGTGCAGACGCTGCCAAGGATCATGAAGGTGGCGGTGCGGTTGGCCCAGCACTCGCCCATGTTGGGGCAGCGCGCCTCCTCGCAGACGGTGTGCAGCGACTTGCTGCGCATCAGGTTCTTGAGGTCGTTATAGTTGTCGCCGACAGGCAGGCGAACCCGCAGCCAGTCGGGGCGGCGCTCATTGGGGAGAACGGCCATAATGGGTATCCCTTGTGTCTAGCTGCCCTCTCCCCCTACCCCCTCCCCTAAAAGTGAGGGGGAACCAGAGTCGTGGGCCAGCGCGTCTTGTCCGCATTGTAGCAGCGGTGTCGATACTGCCGCAAGCGGCCCTCTCACCCTACCTTCTCCCCTAAACGGGGTGAATAAGAGGCATTTACTCGTCCGCCAGACCGATTTCATCCGCGAAGCTGCGACCGTTGGCGAGCGGCGGCAGGCCGAACGCATCGGCGAGTGTCGCGCCCAGATCGGCGAAGCTACCGCGCGCGCCCAGGTTAACGCCGGGACGAATGGGCTTGCCGACGGCCAGAATCGGCACGCTTTCGCGCGTGTGGTCGGTGCCGCGCCAGGTGGGATCGGTGCCGTGGTCGCCGGTAATGAAGAGCGCGTCGCCATCTCCCAACGTTGCCAGGGCGGAGGGCAGCCAGGCATCGAACATCTCCAAAGCCTCGGCATAGCCCGCTGGATTGCGGCGGTGGCCAAAGCTCTGGTCGCACTCGACCAGGTTGACGAAGAGCAGCCCATCGAAGGGTCGCGCGAGCTGCTCCAGTGTCGCATCCTGCGCCTCGGCGTTGGTGGCGGTGTGGTTGCTGGAGGTGAGGCCGTGTCCGGCGAAGAGATCCTCGATCTTGCCGATGCCGATCACCTCGCGCCCGCTGCCTTTGAGCGCATCGAGCAGGGTGGGCGCGGGCGGCGGCAACGAGAAATCATGGCGGCGTGGCGTCCGTGCGAAGGCTCCTGGGACTCCCGTGAAGGGTCGGGCAATGACACGCCCTACCGCATTCTCGCCGGTCAGCAGGCCGCGCGCGATCCCACACATGCGGTAGAGGTCAGGAACAGGGATGACCTCTTCATGGGCGGCAAGCTGGAAGACACTATCGGCGGAGGTGTAGAGGATCGGCGAGCCGGTGCGCAAATGCTCCGCGCCCAACTCTTCGATGATCGCCGTGCCTGAGGCAGGCTTGTTGCCAAGGACGTGGTGGCCAATGGCGGTCTCGAACCGCTGGACCAACTCTGCCGGGAAGCCATTGGGGTAGGTAGGCAGCGGTTGGTCGAGGACGATGCCCATCAACTCCCAGTGGCCGGTGGTGCTATCCTTGCCCGCCGAGCGCTCGATCAGGCGGCCGCACGCGCCCAGCGGCGACTGCGGCGGCGTGCCAGCAATCTCCGTTAGGTTACCAAGACCGAGACTGCCGAGCGTTGGCAGCGCCAGCCCGCCCACCGCCCGCGCGCAGTTGGCAAGGCAGTTCGCGCCCTCATCGCCATAAGCCGCCGCATCGGGCGCCTGCCCAACTCCCACGCCATCGAGGACGATCACAATTGCTCGCGTAAGTCTGCCCATGCAGTCACCCTCCTGAAATCGCCGCTGTTTCCGCCTGCGCGTATTGTACCTCAGCCTGCTGGCGAGGCGCGTCGGACAAATATTAAGTGAATTCGGAATAAAATCAATACCGCTATTGACTTTATTAATTAGCCATGGTATAAACTTCGTATCCCAGGCATGTGGTGGCAGTTCAACCGGTCGGCGAGTTGGCTGACTGGCCCATATCGGAGGAGTGACCTATGTTTGACCCCAATCTGATGATCGAGTCGACCCACGAACAGCAGCGCAAGATTGACCGCAACGCCGAGCTCGCCCGGATGATGCAGGAAGGCCGCGAGTCCCAGCCCGCCCTGCCGGAGCGCATGCTGCTAGCGGTCGCCGACGCCCTGATTGCCGCTGGCGAGCGGATGCGTGAGGGGCATCCGGCGCCTGCAACGCACTAGCCCATGAAACATCTCGTCTCAACGACAATTCCATCGCCCTTCATCCTATTTGCGGAGAAGGGCATTTTTGTGGGGCGGCGGCCCTCTCCCCCAAAAGGGAGGGGGAATCAGAGCCTATGGCGTGTGAGACATATCTGAGACGCATGCCAGTTGCCCGGAGGTGGCGAGGAACGGTATAGTCCAACGCAGAACTCATCGGTTTTGTTCGATGTAACGGACTGTTGTTCCGCGGAGGCTACTTTGCTCACAACGCTCATCAAGATTCATGAGGACACAGCGCCAGTGATTCTGGCCGCTGGCGGGATTACGCTGATCTGGGGGATCGTGACGCTGGTGCTGGCGCGCGGTCGCGCCTCGGGGCAGGGCGGCGTCTGGCAGCCGCTGCGCGTCTTCCGCATCCTGCTCTCGATCACGGCGGCGCTTGGGCTGGTTCAGGCGATCCTGGGCGGACTGGTCTGGCTTCAGGGCGCTCGACCGGGCGAGGGGCTGCACTATGTCTACGGCGGCATTGTCCTGCTGGCGATTCCAGTGGCGTATGTCTATAGCGACCAGAACCAAGTGCGCCGCGACATTATCATCATGGTGATCGCGGTCGTCGCGGTGGTGGGCGCCGCCGTCCGTGCGCTGATGACGGGGCAGCCGTAGGGAGACCTCACCCCTAACCCCCTCTCCCGCGAGGAGAGGGGAACCAGACCAGAGATCACATCTGGCTGACGGTGATGTCTCCGCTATCGACGCGAATATGGATGGCGCCTGTCGCCTGCGTACCCAGCGGCCCCTCCGCGTCCTCGCCCAGGCTGTTGATGCGCGTGGTCTGCATCGGCCAGCCGCTGACGTGGATGGCGCCGAGGCTGGTGTGGGCGTCGAGCTGGGCGGCGGTATCCGCGGGCAGTTGGAGGTTCACATCACCCGTGCTGGCCGAGATGTCTACTGAGGCGTTCGCCATCACGGCGCCCTGCATCATCACGGAACCCGTCGTCATGTGAATGTGTGAGCCGTCGGCCAGCGCCACATCCTGCAGGGTAATGGCGCCTGCTCCCCCCGTCACCTCCACCAGCCCACCGATGCCGCTGATCTGGATATCTCCAGTGGTGACGTCGGCGACGATAGTGGTGTTGGGCGGCACGGTGAGAGCCAGGTTGACGCTGCTGGAGCCAGCGAAGACGCTGCCATCGGGGAAATGAGTAGAAATCGCGATCTGGTCGCCTGCCTGGCTAGAATCCACGGTAATGCCTTCGAGGGCGGCGCGGGCGGCGCTCTGCGATGTATCACGTGCGGTTTTGGTGATCTGGACGCCGATGATGCCCGCTGGTCCCGGCTGCACATCAAGGCGGCCCGAGGCGTTGTGGATGGTGAGCGACGGGAACGCGTTGACGACGAATGACTGGGTAGATGTCGTGGTGGCGGTGACCTCGTTGGCCAGTTTGAGCGCGATGCCCACCATCAGCCCACCGACAAGCGCGCATGCCAGGAGCGCCAGCAGCAGGACGCCGAGCATACAGCCGATGAGCCAGATGAACCAGCGTGGGCCCCGGCGGCGCGCAAGTCGGCGGGTCTGCTGGATTGGACGCGACTGGTCTGCCGGAACAGCCATCTGGGCTTCTACCTGTGCCGTGCTGTGATTCGGGACCGGCGCGTCGTGACCCATGCGTGTTGCCCCCTGCCGACCGCATAAAAGCACAGCGTACCAGCATAGTATACGGAACGATAGAAACCGGGAATCATGGGCAGCCAGGCGGCGCGCTCATCACCCTTCATGCTCGCCATGAACTACGCGGCGAGTATCGCCAGAGTTGTAGCGGTGGGACACGCGGGTGACGTGGATCGCGCGCGTTGGCGTCCTATGCGATACTATCAGAGCGTGGAAGAGGCGCGACAGGCAGGTGACGAGAAGTCGAGGGCGTGGCATGCCAGAAACTGATGAGAAAGCGGCGAATTATCCCCCGGCGGTGTGGCGGCTGATGATCGAGCGCGCGCCACGGGCGGGCGCGTGGAATATGGCGCTCGACGAGGCGATCATGGACGCGGTAGCCGAGGGCAAGGCGCCGCCGACGCTGCGCTTCTACGCCTGGGAGCCGCCGTGCCTCTCGCTGGGCAAGCGCCAGCCGCTCGACGGTATCGACCTGGCGCGCTGCCGGGCCGACGGCATTGACGTGGTGCGCCGCGCGACGGGCGGTTTCGCCATCCTGCATACTGACGAGCTGACCTATAGCATAGCCATCCGACCCGATGACCCGCGCGCCGACGGCGCGATTCTGGACGCCTATCGCAAGCTGAGCCAGGGACTGATGGCGGGGCTGCGGCTGCTCGGCGCGACGCCGGAGATGAATCCCGTCGTGCCGGGGGGTGTCCACAATGCCAGCGCCGCCTGCTTCGAGGTACCCTCGGCGTACGAAATCGTGATGGGCGGGCAGAAGCTGATCGGCAGCGCGCAGGTGCGGCCCGCGGGGCGCGTCTTGCAGCACGGCTCGTTGCCGCTGACCGGGGATATCGCAAGGCTGGTTCCCTATCTCGCCTATGATGACGAGGATGAGCGGGCGACGCTGGCGGCGCACCTGCGCGAGCGTGCGACGACGATCAGCGCGGCGCTGAGGCGCGCGGTGGGTTTCGACGAGGCGGCGGAGATGATGGCGCGTGGTTTCGCCGATGCGCTCAATCTGGCATTCGAGCCGGGCGAACCGATCTCTGCCGAACTGGCGGCGGCGCAATCACGTCTGGCGGAGAAAGTCGTATAGAGTGACGCGAACCCTCTCCCCCTAACCACCTCCTCCTTGCAGGGAGAGGGGGAACCAGAGCCAGGGCCAAGCCGCCGCTGTGGTCACCTTGACCCTCTCCCGTCAGGGGGAGGGTGGCCGAAGGCCAGGAGGGGGCCGCCCGCCAGCATTGAAATAAGAGATAAGAGAGAGCGAATCATGGGCGAGAAGCTGCGGGTTGGGGTCATCTTTGGCGGGCGCTCCGGCGAGCACGAGGTCTCGATTGCGTCAGCCGCCTCGGTGATCAAGGCGCTGGACGTCGAGAAATACGAGGTCGTGCCGATTGGCATCACCGGCGAGGGACACTGGCTTGCCGGGGTGGACCCGCAGCCGCTGCTGCAAGGGGCTACAATGGAGGACGCCATTCAGAACGGCCAGGCGACGGCCGTCACCATGACCGGCGACCCGACCAGCCGCGGCCTCGTCCCCGTCGAGAGTCCTGACGACGACCCGGAGGCCGGTGGGCAGCATCCGCAGCGCCCGCTCGATATCGTCATCCCCGTGCTGCATGGCACCTATGGCGAGGATGGCACGTTGCAAGGGCTGCTGGAGATGGCGGACGTCGCCTACGCGGGCTGTGGCGTGCTGGGCGCCGCGCTGGGCATGGATAAAGATAAGGCGAAGATGGTCTTCCGCACGGCAGGGCTGCCGATTGTCGACTGGCTGACGATCCGCCGCGTCGAGTTCGAGCGCGACCCGGAGGCCGTCTGCGCGCGCATCGCCGAGCGTTTCCCCGGCGCGGTCTTCGTCAAGCCCGCCAATATGGGGTCGAGCGTCGGCGTGGGCAAGGCGCACAACGCGGAGGAGTTGCCAGGCGTGGTGGCAGAGGCGCTGGCATACGACCGCAAGGCCATCGTCGAGCCAGCGATCAACTGCCGCGAGCTGGAGTGCGGCGTGCTGGGCAACGACGAGCCTATCGCAAGCGTCGTCGGCGAGGTCGTCCCCAGCAATGAGTTCTACGACTATCGCGCCAAATATGTGGACAACGCCTCGCGGCTCTACATCCCCGCCGAGATCCCGCCGGAGACGATGGAGACGCTGCGCAGGATGGCGGTGGACGCCTTTCTTGCGCTCGATCTCTCTGGCCTGGCGCGAGTGGACTTCTTCCTCGATAAAGACTCCGGCCAGGTCTACCTGAACGAGGTCAATACGATGCCAGGCTTCACGCAGATCAGCATGTATCCCAAGCTGTGGGAGGCGAGCGGCGTCCCCTATCCGCAGCTGCTCGACCGGCTGATCCAGCTGGGGCTGGAGCGGCACGCGGAGAAGCGACGCAACCGCACGCGCTATGCGCCGGAGGGATAGGCTGGCGGGCCCAGCCTCCTCCCCCTGCAGGGAGAGGAGAACCAGAAGCCATCCCGCCAGCCGCCACACTGGTCGCCTATGCCCTCTCCCAGCGTACGCTGGGGGAGGGTGGCCGAGCGCAGCAAGGCCGGGAGGGGGCTGCCGCCCACGAAAAAAACGGCGCCCGCACCATCCCGCCTACTCATGTCCCCACGCGCGCAAACGAGACGATTTGGCGCCGTATTCGGGCTGACCGACTAATCAACTATGGCGGCTAAAGAAAAATATATTGCTATAGTTGCAAGGCCAACTCCACGCGACGACCCGGAAACATCCGTACAAACCATCACACAGAAAACTGACAGCTACAGACCAGCGCCATGCGATACGCTTCTTAACGATTGATCATCACATACCAATCAAAAGGAGCGCATGCATATGACTGTTCCCACCGTGACGCTTGCGCCGGGCTATAGCTACCGCCCGCCGACTGAGGACGATATTCGGGGAATCATCGCCGTCATGACTGCCCTCGACACCTCCTTCCTAGAGCGTGTTATGAACTGAAGGGCAAATGGATCAACTGAGAGAGCATCAAGCAGGTGAAGGCCAGAAAGGTCAGGCCCGCCACGGTTTGCGGCAACCGCTCATAGTCC
>Ga0070683_100005595_pt1 | contig 10494 bp, 9 predicted proteins | sample KBSC713LmetaG_FD_64662 | JGI IMG/M metagenome (GOLD analysis project Ga0070683, IMG submission 64662) | Corn rhizosphere microbial communities from Kellogg Biological Station, Michigan, USA - KBS C7.1-3L metaG | ecosystem: Host-associated > Plants > Roots > Rhizosphere ...
AGCGACCTCTACAGGGGCTGCACGTTCAGCGCCGGCGGGGAAATCACAGCTGTTCCGCATATCCGGAAGGATGTGCGCGACGCCGAAGTGGACGACTTCCGCGGGTTCGACGCGGTCATCCACCTCGCCGCCCTGTCGAACGATCCGCTGTCCGATCTGGATCCCAATCTCACCTACGAAATCAACCATCTCGCCAGCGTACGCCTGGCGACGCTGGCCAAGCAGGCGGGCGTCAGGCGCTTCCTGATGGCGTCCTCCTGCAGCAACTATGGCAAGGCCGACGACACGGTGCTCGATGAAACCGGCGCGCTGAACCCGGTGACGGCCTATGGCGAGTCCAAGGTTCGTTCGGAGCGGGATATCTCCACTCTCGCCAGCGCCAGCTTCTGCCCGACTTTCATGCGGCCGGCCACCGCGTACGGAGTGTCGCCTCGCATCCGGTTCGACATCGTCCTGAACAACCTGGTCGCCTGGGCCGTCACCGAGAAACGCATCCATCTCAAGTCCGACGGGTCGCCGTGGCGGCCGATCGTCCACATCGAGGATATCTCGAGGGCATTCATCGCCGCATTGGAGGCGCCCGAGGCGGTGGTCTGGAACCAGGCCTTCAACGTCGGGCAGACGGAGCACAACTATCGCATCCGCGATATCGCGGCGATCGTCGCCGAGGTGGTTCCTGACTGCAAGGTCGTGATCGCCCCGACGGCGGGCGCGGACACGCGGTCCTATCGAGTGAGCTTCGAAAAGATCAAGCGTGTCCTGCCCGCATTCAAGCCGCAGTACGACGCGCGCCGCGGCGCGGAGCAGTTGTACCGGGCATACCGGGACTCGAACCTGCTGCTCGCGGAGTTCGAAGGGCCGCGATACCAGCGAATCAGCCATATCCAGCGACTGCTCGCGAGCGGTGTGCTGGGCAAGGACTTGCGGCACTCCAAGGCGGTCGCTCATCGCAGCGAGCAGCCGGTACCACTGGCGAACGCTTCGTGAGGACGCACGCATGATTTTCACCGAAACCAAGCTCAGGGGCGCATTCATCGTCGACGTGGAGCCCAAGCTCGATCAGCGTGGCTTCTTCGTCCGTTCGTTCTGCCAGAACGAGTTCTCCGCACATGGCCTCAAAAGCACGATTGCCCAGTCGAACATGGCGCACAACCTGCGCCAGGGCACCATTCGCGGCATGCACTTCCAGTACCCGCCGGCGGCCGAAACCAAATTCGTGCGGTGCACGCGGGGAGCCATCCTCGACATCATTGTCGACCTGAGGCCGGAGAGCCCGACCTACCTCGAGCATATCGCCGTCGAGCTGAGCGAGCAGAACATGCGGGGGCTGTACGTTCCCGAGCGCTTCGCGCATGGCTACCAGGTGCTGCTGGACGGCACCGATACCAGCTACCAGGTCGGCGAATTCTACGCGCCCCAGCTCGAGGGGGGATTGAGGTATGACGATCCGCATCTCTGCCTGGGCTGGCCGATGCCGGTGTCCGTCGTATCCGAGAAGGACCAGGGATTCAGGCCCCTCGTGGAAGTCGAGTGGGATCTGAAGCGCAGGATGTCGCCGGCAATGGCGGACTAGTCCGGCGAGCGACATCTCGCCTGCCCCAACGTGAGGAGCTGACCCCATGTGGATTGTCGATACTGAGCTGCAGATTCGCGAGAAGGAAAATCGGCCTATCCGGGTGGGTATCATTGGCGCGGGCTTCATGGGCCAGGGTCTGACCAACCAGATCCTACACAGCACTCCCGGAATGCGGGTGGTGGCGATCTCCAACCGCCAGGTGGAGCGTGCGGCCAAGGTGTTCAGGTACGCCGGCCGGGACGACGTGGTCTATGCCCAATCGGAGAGAGAATTCGACGATGCCGCGTTTCGTTTGAAGCCGGTCGTCTGCGAAGACGCGATGTTGATTGCGCGGTCGGATCATATCGACGTGCTCGTCGACGTCACCGGTTCGGTCGAATTCGGCGCCCGAGTGGCGCTGGAGGCTTTCCGGCACGGCAAGGACGTCGTGCTGATGAACGCCGAGCTCGATGCCACCGTTGGTCCGATCCTTCAGACATATGCGGATCGGCACGGCGTGATATTGACCGGCTGCGAGGGCGATGAGCCGGGACTGCAGATGAACTTGTACCGCTGGGTGAAGGGGCTCGGCCTGACGCCGCGTCTGCTCGGCAACGTCAAGGGGCTGCAGGATCGCTACCGCAACCCAACGACTCAGCAGGGCTTCGCGGAGCGCTGGGGGCAGAATCCGGCGATGGTCACCAGCTTTGCCGACGGCTCCAAGATCAGCTTCGAACAGGCCGCCGTCGCCAACGCCACGGGCTTCAAGGTTCTGACGCGAGGAATGTCGCGCGGACGGGAATACACCGGCGACGTGCTGAAGATCGGCGAGCTCTACGATCTCGACACCCTCCGCAATCTCGGCGGCGCCATCGACTACGTGGTCGGGACACCGCTCACGAAGATCTACTGTCTGGCGGAGCATCCGGATCCGAAGCAGCAGCACTATCTGAATCTGTACAAAATGGGAGCGGGCCCGCTCTACGCCTTCTTCCTTCCCTATCACTTGGTGCACTTCGAGGTGCCCAACGCGATCGCCCGCACTGCCCTGTTCAGGGACCCTGTCATCAAGCCGTTGGCGGGTCCGGTGGTGGAGGTCTGCGCTGTCGCAAAACGCGACCTCAAGGCCGGTGAGGTGCTCGACGAGTACGGCATGTACATGACTTACGGTGAAGCCGTGAACGTCGAGGAGATGAGCGCCAACCGGTACCTGCCCGAGGGCCTGGTCGAAGGATGCCGGTTGAAGCGCAGCCTGCCGAAGGATTGCGTCATCACCTATGATGACGTGACGCTGCCGTCGGGGCGCCTGGCCGACCGTCTTCGCGCCGAACAGTACGTTCGGTTCCGGGGAGAGAGCTGGCTCAGCAACCTCCTGGAGCGGCATGCCTCCAGTGTGAAATACCAGGCCGAGCCGATCTCGGCCGATTAGGAAGACAAGGCGATCGCTTCGAGGAAGTTTTTTGCCTGGAGCAGGATCTGCTTGAGCCGAAGCGTATCCGGACTCGACGAGGTATTGGCGCCCTCGGCCTTTGAAAAGGGGCGCCGATACGCATATCAGCCCATATCTCCCCATCTGTCGGACCGGAGCTCACCCACCCGCTCGCGTAGATCCGAGGGAATAGGTTCGAGCCGTCGATGCCGGCCTCCAATCCAGAACGCGCCTGGCTCGCGGTCAGCTCAATGGCAACCTTGCCCATCATTCACGTCGACGATGCCAGCTCGTAAAGGAGCCGGCTTAAGACCCACCCGTTGTCTGTCTTGGCCACGCGCGCGGCCTGTTCGGCAGTGGCGGCCGGATTGGCAGCCACTTATCACCCTTGAGAATGAACCGTACCGTCCCTGCTCCAGTCATGGATGAAGGGTTCGGCGCTCACCTTTCTCCTCGAGGTGCAGCCTCCGGTGAGGATGCCACGGCGGCCTTGCAAGTGCCCTCAGCAGGACCCCAAAAGGGGACGAGCGCTGCGATCGCCGACCGTCGGCTCCTGCGGCCCAACCTATTTCGCGCCCTGCCCGAGGATGACGGCGGGGACGGTTGCAATGAGAATGTACACGTCCAGCCAGAGCGACCGATTGCGGATATAGAATCCATCCTGCGCGCGCTGGGTTTCAAGATCACCCTCGCTGCGCGAGGATACCTGCCACAGCCCGGTCAGGCCTGGTGGAACGCTGGCCCTGAGGGCACGGAACCCGGGGTCGAAAGCCTCGAGATGGTACTTGGGGAAGGGACGTGGTCCGACGAGGCTCATGTCCCCGCGTATGACGTTCCACAGCTGGGGCAGCTCATCCAGGCTGGTTCTGCGCAGAAGGGTCCCGATCCCCGGCAAAATGCGCGGGTCGTGGGAAAGCTTGAAGTAGCGCTCCCATTGCTCGCGCTTCTGTGCGTCGCTGGCCAACACCTGTTGAAGCCGGTGCTCGGCATCCTGGTACATGGTGCGGAGCTTGAGGACGGGGATGGGCTTGCCGTCGTGGCCGACACGCGACTGCCGGTAGAATGCCGGGCCCGGGTCGCTGATTTTGACGGCCAGGGCGAGAAGAGCCACCACCGGTGCGATGAGGACCGCCAGTGGCACGGCCAGCGCGAGATCGAGAATCCGCTTGGAAGAGCTCGTCAAGGGATTCGACGATCCTGCGAGCTGCAAGGCGGTGAAAAGGTGGAGATGGCCCGTCTGCAGGCTCGAGCAGGGAAGCACGTCGAGCCGATCGACGAGGAGGATCCGCTGGAAATTCCACCGCGTAAGGGCGAGCTCGTTGCGCGAAAGAGCGCCACTGTCCAGGACGATCAGCACTTCCGGGAGTTCGAGTCCGGCCAATTTCAGGTTGGCCGCATTGCTCAGTATGGGCAGGTCGGCGCCCGCTTCGTTGCTCCGGTCGATCGTCTGGCCCTGCCCTTCGAGAATGTAGCCGATGGGCCTCAATCCCAGGGTGGCGTCCTTGTTCAAGAGCCGTGCCAGGAATTGGCTTTTCGCGCCCGCCCCGAGTATTGCGGTTGGCGCGCCGGCATTCGATTTCCAGAAGGCCGACCTCAGGAAGAGATCCAGCCAGGTGCCGAGCACGAGAGCGACCAGACCGGCAAGCGGCACGATCCCCAGCGCGACGACGGTGTTCGCTCGCATGGACAGCAGCGTGCCCGCGAAGACGAAGGTCAGGATTGCTGTCGTACGACGGCGGAAACGCTCCAGTTGGCTGCTGGTCCCATTGCCATAGACGCCCAGCAGGACGCTGACGCCGACGAGCAACAGCAAAATCGCTGGAACCTCGTCAATGAGCGTGTCTCGGAGTGACGAAAAAGAAGCGGTACCGAACAGCCACGCAAGAAGGCTCACGCCCACCAGGGCAACGGCGCCGCAGGCGGCATCCCCGAGCAGTAGCGCTGCGGTCAAAAGCCAGCTCCTCCGCAGCGGCCTAATCCTTCTTTCCACACCGATCGAGCTGCCGGCGGCGGGCAAGGCCATTCCGTCGTCGGAAGAGGGGGGAATGCGGACCTCGTCGGGCATTCGCTTCAAGTCTCCAGCGGTACCATGGGCTTCGCGAGAAAGGCCGACCCGGACTTGGGCGGCCGCGCGTGGACCAGGCGGCGTTGTCGGGAGAAATCACAGCCCCTGGACTGAGGCCCACGTTAAGGGCGGCGATATCCGCCTCAATCACGAAGAGGGGGTAACTCAATCGCGCGTTGAGCCGCGACGTCACGCGACGTCGGCAATTACTCCTGAAGAATAGGCGCCCTTTGGGCACGCCCGGGACCGAACGGCACCGTCTAAGGTGCGTGGACCTTTGGGGGATGACATGAAGTTTCGTGCAGGCGACTGGGTGCAGGTGCGTGACGCCGATGAGATCCTGAGGACGCTCGACAAGAATGGGCGGCTCGACGGGATGCCCTTCATGCCGCAAATGTTCAGCTACTGCGGCAAACGCCTTCGGGTTGTCAGCAGCGCGTACAAGACTTGCGATACCGTAAGCGGCCACTATCGAGGGCTCCGGCTTCCGGATTCGGTTCATCTCGACACTCGCTGCGATGGACAAGCGTACGGCGGGTGCCAGGCCGCTTGCGTGATCTTCTGGAAGACCGCGTGGCTGAAACCCATTGAAGCGCCGGGACTGGGAAAGTCACCCGTTCAGAGTCAGCGCGCCGACCACGATGCATCGCCGCAAGACATCTGCACGGAGCTCGATGTGCGGCGGGCGACGGTCGTCAGCGATGCGGGACAGGAGCCGAGATACTCCTGCCAGGCGACCGAGCTGCTCAATTACACCGCGCCGCTCAAATGGTGGGATGTCCGCCAGTACGTCGAAGCCTATACCTCGGGCAACCGGACGTTGGCGCAGGTAGGGCAGGGTCTGTTCTTTCTCTTCTACTGCTACGCAACCCTGGCTTTGAGCGACAAGTGGGGCCGGCCGGCCCGCTGGCTATACAATCGGTTCCAGGCCGTCACGAACGGCATTCCCTTCCCGCGGCTGAAGGGAAAGATCCCGCTCGGACATCCAACGCCACGGCGTGACCTCGGCCTTCAGCCAGGGGATCTCGTGCGCATACGGCCCCACGACGAGATTCTCGCGACGCTCGACACGCGACTGACGAACCGCGGGCTCGCGATCGATGCCGAGATCGTGCCGTTCTGTGGCAGGGTTTTCCGCGTGGGCGCCCGCATCGATCGGTTTGTCGACGAGAGAACGGGCAAGATGCGGTCCATGAAGACGCCGGCTGTCGCGCTGGACGGCGTCGTCTGCCAATCGCTTTACGCGGGCCAGCGCCTGTTCTGCCCGCGCAGCATCCATCTGTGGTGCCGCGAGATCTGGTTGGAGCGCGTGGTCTCCGACGTGCCTGTTACGGCGACTGCCGTCTGTGGCGGTCGCGCGTCCGCCACAGCGGACAGCGAGCCGGTCCGCGGATGAAAGCGCGGTGGCGGCCGCTGATGGTGGTACTCCCGATCGAGTGCAACCCAACCCACTATGCTTCCCCGTCAGAGCGATTGAACCGTCACCCCAGGCTGCCATTCTCAGTTGCATGAACACGATTAAATCCATCTCGGTCTGCGGTTTGGGCAAGCTTGGCGCGTGCATGGCCGCGACCTTCGCGGCTCGCGGCTTCAAGGTAGTCGGCGTGGACATCGATCCACAAAAGGTCAGCGCCATCAATGATGGGCGACCGCCCGTCGATGAACCGCTGCTGGCCAAGACCATCTGCGCCGGCCGTTCACGGCTGTCGGCGACGATCGATCCCAGCGGCGCCGTCGGGACCGATGCGACCTTCTTCATTCCACCCTCGCCCAGTCGCCCGGATGGCAGCTTTTCCAACGAGTTCCTGCTCAAGGCGATGCAATCCGTGGCGAAGGCCGTCAAGGCGGCAGGCAAGCGGAACCACCTGTTCGTCTGCAGCTCGACGACGACGCCGGGTGCCCTGGACGCAGTTCTCATTCCCATGCTGGAGCGTGAGCTCGACGGGGTATGCGGCCGCGATTTCGGCGTTTGCTACAATCCCGAATTCATTGCCCTGGGCGACGTCGTCAACGGCCTGCTCTCGCCTGATCTGGTGTTGATCGGTGAGTCCGACCCGAGCAGCGGGGCGGCACTCGAGCAGCTTTACAAGGCGTACAACTGCAATTCACCGCGGATCGCCCGCATGTCGATCATCAGTGCGGAGCTGACGAAGATCTCGCTGAACAGCTTCGTCACCATGAAGATCAGCTTCACCAATCAGATGCGATTGATCGCGGCGCGCCATGCCAACGCGGACATCCACGCCATACTCGATGCTCTCGGCAACGATAGCCGGATCGGACGGAAATACCTGCGCGCAGGCTTGAGCTACGGTGGACCGTGCTTCCCGCGCGACAACCGTCTTCTGGCGTACACTGCCCGACAGGTCGGTGTGGAAGCGCCACTGGCGGAAGCCAGCGACCGGGTCAACGAGCACACCAAGCAGGACCTGGTCGACAGGGTAGCGGGGATGGCGGGGCCGAATGAGACGGTCGCCGTCCTCGGCGTCACCTACAAACCCGCCACGCACATCACCGAAGAAGCGGCAGGACTCTTCCTCGCCCAGCAGCTGAAGCGCCGCGGTTACCGCGTGCTCGTCCACGACTTTGCGGCAACGGCCGCCAATGCCCCGGACCTGCATGGTTTCGAGCTGATCTCCAATTGGGAGGAGTTCGAGAAGAACCCCCACGTCGACCTCGCGGTCGTCTGCTGCCCCTGGCCGCAGTACCGCGACCTGGCGCCCCGAAACGGAACCCGAGTCTTCAGCCCATGGCAATTATGACTGCAAGCGCCCCGGCACAGGAGGACGCACCGGCCAACGGCTCGCTGCGATCGATTCGGATCCTGGGAACACCGATCGCCTGTGCAACCTACGATTCCGCACTGGATCGCATACAGGCCTTGGCCAGAGAGCCGCGGCCGTCGGCTGTCTGCCCCTCCAATACCCACATCTTGGGGGAGGCGAGGCACAGTGCTGCCTTCGCGCAAGTCATCGGCCAGTTCGATCTGGTGCTGCCGGACGGAATGCCGGTCGTTTGGGCTCTCAATGCGGCAGGGGCGTCCCTGAGAGATCGCGTATACGGCCCGTACTTCATGCGGCACGTGCTGCAACATACACCGCGGCCGTGGCGGCATTTTTTCTTCGGTGATTCCGAGGAATGCTTGACCGAGCTGAGGCGGGTCTTGCTGCAATTGCAGCCGGACATCGAGATCGTTGGAATGCTCAGCCCGCCGTTTCGTCCCTTCACGCAGGCGGACGAGGCGGCGTTTGCCGCAGCCATCAACAGCGCCGAGCCGCACTTTGTATGGGTAGCGTTGCCGGGCGTGCGTATGGAACAATGGATCATAGAAAACCAGAAGCGCTACAACCGCGGCGTCTTTCTCGCGGTCGGCGACGCATTCTCACTGCTCAGCGGACGCAGGTCGTTCGCTCCCCGGTGGATGCAACGGATGGGCTTGACCTGGTTCTACCGCTTGTCGAAGGAGCCCATGAGACTGGGGCCACGCTATCTGAGATACAACTCGCTGTTCGCCTTCTATTTCCTGCGGGATGCCGTAGATCGATGGGTGCGCGGCCGCGCGCATCGCTAGCTGTGGAGTCTCAACAGACGATGCATGAAGAAGGGGCAGCTCGTGGGCGCCACTGGAGTGGCGGGCTCCCAGCAAAGACAATTGCGCGCTAGATTTGCGATGGCGATCGCAGCAAAAGTCGACTGTCCTTTTGTCGGCTGCTGCCCGAATGCACCTTGATGTCCGACGCGGATGGAGTGCATCCCACAATCGAGACAAAGGAGGGTGAGACAAGTTCTGCTCTGTGAGAGGAGTAGGAGATGTCTCAGAGGAAGAAGGGCGGCGGGGAGCAGCCGCACTATCCGGTCGAGCTGAAGCGGTCGGCGCTCGAGCGGCTGGCGGGCAGCGAGTCGGTGGCGTCGATTGCCTCGGCGTTGAGCTGCCCGGTGCGTCGTCTCTAATACTGGCAGGACTAGTGGCGGCAGCACGGCGAGGAGTGGGCGGAGCTGAAGCATCGGCATCGCCGGCGGCGGCCTCAGCCGGCCGGCAGCGCGGAGCGGGAAGCCGAGCTTGAACGGCTGATGGGCCAGCAGCAGGCGGAGCTGGATTTTTTAAGAGAAGCCTTGCGGGCTATCGAGCAGGCGCGCCGGCCAATCGCCGGGCATGGCGCGCCGTCGCCTGGGAGCTCATCAGCTCGCGGGCAGCTCAGCCGCAAGGCCGAGTGACGGTGGGGCGGATGTGCGATCTGCTGGGGGGTGAGGGTGCACCGCCTTGAGGCCACTGCACCGGACCAGATCTAGGGGGCCGACATCACCTACATCCGGCTGCGCGAGGGCTTCGTGTATCTGGCGGTCGTGCTTGATGGCTTCAGCCGCAAGGTCGTCGGTTGGGCGCTCGACGCCCACCTGCAGGCCAACCTGGCGGTCGAGGCCCTGCAGCAGGCGCTGGCCACACGGCGGCCGCCGCGCGGCATGATCCACTACTCCGACCAGGGCACCCAGTGCGCCTGTGAGGAGTATCGTGTGCTGCTCGAGCAGCATGGCTTGCAGGCCAGCATGAGCCGTGTTGGCAATCCCTACGAACGCCAAGGCGGAGAGCTTCATGGCGACCCTCAAGCGCGAGCAGATCGATGGCCGGACCTATCGCGACCTTGCCGAGGCCGGGGCCGACATCGGCGCCTTTATCGACAGCGTCTACAATCGACAGCGCCTGCACTCGGAACTGGGCTACCGATCACCCGAGCAGTTCGAGGCCGCTCATCAAGCCATACTGACGCAAGGCGTGGGCGGTGCTGCGCTATCGCAAGGCTCCGCACCGCCCACGCCCCGAACCCCTGGTGAAACCAACAACCCAGCAGCGACAATGCAGGATGTGTCACCCTAACTCTGTCTCATCACAGGGGTGCACTCCAGACAGGGGGGTGGGTGACAGCTGACACAAACGGGCGGAAATGCACGCCCGCTTGCACTTAACCGCTGTCACGCCCGTGACAGTGCGTTTGACAGTGACCTTGCCCTAGGCGCCGCTCAGCCGCGCCGGGCCTTCAGCCGGTCGGGCGCAAAGGGCGTCAGGTTCACCTGGCTGGTGACGCCGTCGAGGATCAGCTGGGCCATCGCCTCGCCGGAGGCGGGTGCGTTCAGCATGCCCCAGACGCTGTGGCCGGTCGTGATGTAGGCGCCGTCGATGCCCGGCACCCGGCCCTAGGATCCGGGTTCACACGATCCGGCAAGAGCCGCCGGTGGTGAGGTCGGCGGTCCTGAGGACGTTTCGGGCGAGCTTGTCGCCTCGAGGACTGGCGCTGCGTCGTCGTCCGATACGGCAGCACATCCGATCGATCGGGCCGCGGTCCTCTTTTTGGGCGATAGCGATATAGGGATACGCCCCGCGAGCGGTAGCGCGATCCGTGGTCTATTTGACCTCACTCAGCCGTCAGATTGAATCACGACCCAACGTCC
>Ga0070683_100005597_pt1 | contig 10494 bp, 6 predicted proteins | sample KBSC713LmetaG_FD_64662 | JGI IMG/M metagenome (GOLD analysis project Ga0070683, IMG submission 64662) | Corn rhizosphere microbial communities from Kellogg Biological Station, Michigan, USA - KBS C7.1-3L metaG | ecosystem: Host-associated > Plants > Roots > Rhizosphere ...
CGTCAATGGCAGAGAGGCGCCAGGAGATCCTCGATCTGGCGCGCCAGAGGCCCATCCCGCCCGGGCGTGGGCTTCCGGCGTATCAGGAGCCGGGAAGCAAGAATACAGGTCCGTTGACGGTTTACGTTTTCAATCGGACGGGAATCGTTTCTGTGCCTGGGCGCAGCCCCACCGACCAGCCGGATTCGAGGCTGAAGCAGTTCATGCCAAAAATCGAAACGAAACAAAGGTATTGACGATATCGACGCCGTCGCCAGACTCTGCGCCATCGATTCCATCGTCCCACCCAATCTCGGAATCCGATCTACGACCAATTTCAAACTGAGACACTACCTGGACATTGAACCTAACAACTCCACGAGTTGGCCATCTGCTTGCCAGAGCAACACGAGAGGACGCACCGCAACACTTCAGGCTCTATCGAGCCGAAGCGAGACAGGAGGTGGATCTATGCTCAAACAGCTCATGGGTGGCTTTTCGCGATGGCTAGAAAGCGGCGACGCGAACATGAAGCGCCGTGCGACTCGGTCTACAGAACCGTCCTTGATGGTTTACTACTGGGACGGATCGGCGCCGCAAGGCCACCAGATCCGCGACATCAGCGCCAGCGGTGCGTACATCGTCACAACCGAGCGATGGTATGTGGGCACGATCGTCCGCCTGATCCTGCAAGGCTACAAGACCGCGCCCCAGCCCGACGGGAGCATCGTCCCTTCGCGCTCGACCTCTATTCCGGCGCGCGTGACCCGGCATGGGTCCGACGGACTGGGGGTCGAATTCATTTTCTCGAGTCCGGAGGAGAAGAAAACCGTGCAGGCGTTCGTGGCGGCAATGCCTCGGGTGGACCCAGGCCCGGCAGTGAACCTTGCGCCCGTAAAGGGCCAGGCACTCGTGGAGTTCGCTCTGGTACTTCCGCTGCTGTTCCTGCTGGTCGTGAACGCGGTGAATTTCGGAGCGTTTCTGTTTGCCTGGATTACCGTCGCCAATAGCGCGCGTGCCGGAGCGCAGTACATGGTGATGGCGGGAGCAACCGTGGGAACGCCCAAGCCGGCCACGGCGGCGCAGATTACCACGCTCGTTACCAACGATGTATCGTCCCTACTGAACCGGGCGAGCCTGGCAGTACGCGTTTGCATCAACAATAACGCGATCCTCACTTGCTCCGGACCGGGCACATACGTTCCGCCAGCCGATCCGGAACCCACCAAATACGTGCTGGCGTCGGTGAATGTGACGTACCAATATCAACCTTTACTGCCGCTGTGGGATTTCAACGGGCTGGGCATCCACGCCACCCTTCCACCCACCACGATCCATCGCCAGGCCAGCATGAGAATGCTGCAATGACGGGTCGCCGCAGAGACGACTCGTGGGTCCGAGGCCAGACGCTGGTCGAGTTCAGCCTGGTGGCGTTTCTGTGCATGGTTTTACTTCTATCCGTCGTAGAGATCAGCCGCATGGCTTTGGTCTACACCACGGTTGCGAACGCAGCTCGCGCGGGGGCGCGGTATTCCATCGTGCACGGGGGAACGCGTCTCGGCAGCGGTGTGGACGGACCCAGCGGGCCGGCGCAAAACCCCGATCAAGTGGTCACGGTGATCAAGAATTTCGCCAGCGGCGGGCTTCTCACCCCCAGCAACCTGATCATCACGGTCAATTATCCGGGCGCGAGCAATGCTCCAGGGCAACAGGTATCGGTCACGGTGATTTATCCTTACGATCCTTTGACGACCTACTTCCCGCTGCGGGTGCGCCTGGGTAGCGTGTCTCAGGGGGTGATCGCATTTTGAGGAATGGAGAAAAGGGTCAGGCGGTTCTTCTAGTGATTCTGGGTCTCAGCCTGTTCCTGATCGGCGCTCTGGGATTAGCCGTGGACGGAAGCCAGATGTACGCCCACCGGCAGATGGCGCAGACCGCGGCCGACGGAGCAGCCGAAGCCGGCATCATGAGCATCTTTACGGGAACGAATGCGACTTCTGCCTCTCCCTTCGCGACCGGGAGTCCACCCACTGCGTTCACCTGCACCACTACCGATACCCGAACGCCTTGCGTGTACGCGCTCCGGAATGGATTCGGGGGAGCAGCCAACGATACCGTGGCGATCGACTACCCCACGACCGTCGCGGGTGTGCCGCTCTCGAGCGACCCGGTCCCCGCGATTCGGGTCACGGTCACAAGAATTCTGAATACCGGTTTGATTCGCTTCCTGGGGTCTTCGACCAGCTCCGTGCGGGCCATCGCCGTGGCCGCCATCGTGAATCAGAGCAACCGGGTGCCCCTGCTGATTACGCATCCTACGTTTCCCGGCACGCTCGCAAACGGATCCGCATCGCTCAAAGTGTGCGGAGGCCCCACACGGAGCATACAGGTGAATTCGGACAATGCCATCGCGTTGGCGATCAGCCACCTCGTGGATCTTTCGCATGCCGGACCGAACGATCCCGGCGACTGCACCACCGGAACCGGCGGCGATTTCGCGGTATTCGGCGGCCCCGCTACTGCTCCCCCATCTCTCAATCTCGGGGTTGTGGGCCACTACGATCAGCCAGCGTCGCCGCAGAGGGATCCCTACGAAAACCTTCCCGCACCCGCTATTCCGTCCGTTCCGGGGAATACCACTGTGGTCAGCGGCCCAGGATGTCCAGTGTTGCAGTGCACGCTGTATTCCCCGGGTCTCTACAGCACGATCATGATCAAGAACGATACGGCGCTATTCAAGCCTGGCCTGTACTACGTCAACAGCGGCGGCTTCGGCAATCAAGCCAATGGCAACATGCTGATGGCCACCGGATTTCCACCCGATTCGCAGACCGGGGCGGGCATGGTGGTTTACAACACGGGGGGCGGAATCTTCGATATCGGCTCCAATTCGAATGCCCGCCTGGTCGGAGCCGACAACACTTCGTTCTACCAGGGCATTCTCTTTTTTCAGGACCGCAACGGTGCGGCGCGCACCCACAATCTGGGCGGGGGCGGCAGCATCACTCTGACTGGGACGCTGTATATGACGAATTCGCTGACGGTGATGCAGAATCAGCCGACTCAATACCAGACGCTGAACCTGGGAGGGAACGCGGGGATTCTCATCAATGGGTCGATTGTGGTGGGCGCACTTACCATGGCGGGAACCTCGTTCGTCACCTTCAACCTCGCGGCAGGACCGAATTTGACCACCCGCAGGGCCGGGTTGGTCAAGTAACACGAACTTGCGTCGAGAAACAGGTTGGGACATATGAATAGACGGCTTTTACTGATACTTGTTGCGGCGCTGGTCGGGGGCATCGGCTCAAGCTATCTGGTGTATCGCTTGGTTGGGGGCCAGGGCTCCGCGGCGCCTCCCATGGCGGATGTGGTGATCGCCGCACGCGACCTCGCGATCGGGACGCTGATCGGTCCCGCCGATATCGGCATGGGGCATTGGACCGGGACGCTGCCCAAAGGCGCGGTGGTAAAAATCGACGCTGCGCTGAACCGCGGAGCGATCGCCAACATATATGAGGGCGAACCGATCATGCAGAACCGCCTAGCGGCGGCCGGTTCCGGTGGCGGACTGGCGGCCATCATTCCCGCGGGCATGCGGGCATCGGCCGTGCGGGTAAACGAAGTGGTCGGCCTGGCCGGCTTCGTGACACCGGGAATGCACGTGGATGTCCTGGCGACCGGCATCCCTCCTGGAGGAAACACCAACGAAGGCACTCGGGTGATGACACTGCTGCAAAACATTCAGGTTCTGTCGGCGGGCGGGAATCTTCAGAAGGACAGCGAAGGCAAGCCCCAGGTGGTGCAAGTCGTCAACCTGCTGGTGACTCCGGAGCAGGCCGAGAAACTCAGCCTGGCGAGCAATCAGGCTCAGATTCAGCTGGTGCTGCGCAATCCTCTCGACACACAAATCACGAACCCTCCCGGGACCCACATGTCGGAACTCTTCGGAAATTCCTCAGGCGGGCCGCCGCGCGCGCCTCAGCTCGCCTTGGGACCGGCTACTCGCGGGCAGCAGTTGGAGCGCCCCGCGGCGCGTCCGCCCACAGTGGTGGCGCGTCCCTCGGCGGCGGATATCTTGGCCGGTAGAATCCACAGCGTCGAAGTATTCAACGGCACTGCCAAAACAGAAACGAAATTCACCCTCGGAGACGATGCACCATGAGAAATAGAATTGGCTGGAGCGTGACGCTTCCGGTAGCCGGCTTGCTCACCCTTATTTTCGTCACCGCCGGAGCTCAGGAGCATATAGGGAAAGAACCGGAGCCCGTCGTGTTGGCAGCCGACCGGGCGGCGCCCGTGGCTCGAAGCGTTCCCCAGGTGACAGAATCGCTGGCGCTCACGGTCGGCAAATCCATGCTGCTCGACAGCGCTCTTCCCATGAATCGTATATCCGTAGGCTTGGGAGGCTTCGCCGAAGTGACGGCAGTCAGTCCCAGTGAAGTGCTGGTGAACGCCAAGTCCCCGGGAGAAACCAGCCTGATCATCTGGCAGCAGGACGGAACAAAACTTTACTACGACTTGACCGTCCAGCCGAGCCGTTTTCTGGCTAACAATCGCGTGGATCTGGCGGACCGCCAAATTCGCGAAGAGCTTCCCGGCCAGGATATCCGGGTCGCGCAGGAGGAGGATACGTTTTTCCTGCGGGGACGAGTAAAGGATCTGGCGAGCGCGGACCGCGCGTTCTCCATCGCTTCGACCCTGGGCAAAGCAGTGAACCTGCTCTACGTGGATGTTCCTGCGCCCGAGGCGCAAATCCTTCTCAAGGTGAAATTCGCCAGCGTGGATCGCAACATCAGCTCGCAGATGGGAACCAATCTATTTAGCACGGGCGCGGTCAACACCATCGGATCCATAAGCACAGGCGTATTCAGTCCGCCCTCGATTCCCAGCGTGACGACTGGAGGACGTGTAGTTACGGCCAGCCTCTCCGATGCGCTCAACCTATTTCTGTTTCGGCCTGATCTGAACTTGGGTGCAACGATCAAGCTTCTGGAGAGCCGCGGATTGCTGGAAGTCCTGGCCGAGCCGAACGTCCTGGCGCAAAACGGGAAGCCGGCCAGCTTTCTGGCAGGCGGCGAATTTCCATTCCCTGTGGTGCAGGCGTCGGGCGTAGGAGCCTCGGCGGCCGTTACCATCCAGTTCCGGGAATTCGGCGTGCGCTTGAACTTTCTTCCGACCATTACACCGCGGGGGACTATCTCGCTGCGCGTAAATCCGGAAGTGAGCGCCTTGGACTTTACGCACGGCCTGACGGTCAGCGGCTTCGCGGTCCCGGCCATGACGGTCCGCAAGATGAGCACCTCAGTGGAGCTGGGCGAAGGGCAAAGCTTCGCGATTGGCGGTCTGCTCGACAATCGTGTGACCGAGACGCTGCAAAAGATTCCGTTTATCGGCGACCTGCCGGTGATCGGGAAATTCTTCCAGTCCAAAACGCGAAACAAGGAGAATACCGAACTGATGGTGATCGTCACGCCGGAACTAGTGCGGGCAATTCCACAGGGAGCGCCGCTGCCGCAATTGAAATACACCGTGCCGTTTCTGGATCCGAATACCGGTGCAGATCTGGAGCAGATCAATCGAAGCGCTAGCCTTGCGCCGCCTAGTTCCGTTCCGGTTGAGACACTGGTGAAGAGTCTGCAGGTGGAGTCTCCGTCCGGCCCGGAACAGATTCAGCCGATCGGATTCCCGCAGGCGCCGGCCGCACCGATCGTTTCCCCTGCGTCAGCACCGAGGAAGTAGCAACGCTTTGGAAGTCTAGAGCACCGGAACTGCGCTCTCGACATTCACATGATCCCGAACGTTGGCCTGAATCGCTTTCTGCGTCGTGCGGCTGTCCATGGGCCGGGAAAAGTAGTAGCCCTGGCCGTAGTCGCAGCCGAGCGCGGTCAGCTTGGCCAATTGCTCCCGGGTCTCGATCCCTTCCGCAACAACTCCCAATCCCATGCTCTTAGCCATGAGCAAAATGGTTTCGACCAAATGGGCGCTTCCCGTCTCCTCCACCAGATTCTTCACAAAGGAACGGTCGATCTTCACGGTGGCAAAGGAAAATTCATGCAGCCGGCTGAGCGATGAGTAGCCGGTTCCGAAATCGTCGATCTCCAGACTGATGTTGAGGTCCTGCAACCTCCGCAGCGTTGCAGCGGTCACCTCATGGTCCTCCAGGATGGAGCCTTCCGTCACTTCGATTCGCAGACTTCCAGGGTTTAGGCCGGTATCGTGCAAGACGTCCGTGACCGTACATACCAGGTCGGAATCATTCAGTTCCCGAGTCGAGAGATTTACACTCACAGACAGGGGCGGATTTTGCGGATAATCCCGCTGCCATTCGGCCATTTGCCGGCAAGCCTCCCGCATGACGATCTGTCCCAGCGGTACAATCAGCCCGGTTTCCTCGGCCAGCGGGAGAAACTCGCCAGGCATGACGATACCGCGCTGCGGGTGGTTCCATCGCACCAGCGCCTCATATCCCACCACCCGGCGTGTCGCTAACGAGACTTCGGGCTGGTAATACACGAGGAACTGATGTCCGTCGATGGCTTTGCGCAGATCGGATTCCAGATCCATCCGGGCGACAGCTCTCTCGCGCATACCGTCATCGAAAATTTCAAAGCGCGCCTTACCCTTGGTCTTGGCATAATACATGGCGGTATCGGCGTTGCGCAGCAGATCGCGCGACGTCTCGCCTGAGGCTCCCAGGGCGATGCCGATACTGACGGTCGCGAACATAATGTGCCCGCGGATATCGAAACGCGTCTCAAACTTCTGTACGATGCGCTGGGCCACGCTCTCGGCGTCAGCGGGGGAGCGCAGGTTTTCGAGAAGGACGGCGAATTCATCACCGCCGAAACGGGCTACTACCGAGGGTGTTGCCAGCCGGGCGCTCACATCGGTGGATCGCACGCTGGAGTGCAGGCGTTCGGCGATCTCCATCAGCAGCTGGTCTCCAGTCTCATGCCCTAAACTGTCATTCACCACCTTGAACCGATCCACGTCGAGGAACAAAACCGCGAAGGAATTAAGCCTTCCCGCGCACTCGTCGACCACAGCCTCCAGGCGATCGATGAAATAGAGGCGGTTACGCAGACCGGTCAGAGGATCGACGACCTTCCCCTGTGTGATGTCGCTCTGCGATCCGGCCATCCGGATGATTTTTCCGGAAGCGTCAAAGACCGCGATGCCCCGGCAAAGGACCCAGATGTAGCCGCCTTCTTTTTGACGTATGCGGTATTCACTCGAAAAGACCGGACCCGCGCTGCTCTTGCGGGCGACGATTTCAGACATTACCCGCTGCCGGTCTCCGGGGTGGATCCGCCCGAACCATTCTTCCGGTTTGGACTGAATCTCGGCATCCGTGTAGCCCAGCATCTCCTTCCAGCGGGGAGAGAGATAGATCTCGCCCGTGGACGGCTTCCAGTCCCAAAGGCCGTCGTTCGCTCCCAGGGCTGCCAGAGCGTAACGCTCCTCGCTTTCACGCAGGGAATCTTCCCGCAACTGGATCTGAGACAGCATGTCGTTAAAGGAATCCACCAGCGACCCAAGCTCGTCGTTGGCGCGTTTGTGGGCACGCAGCGAATAGTTTCGTTCGGTCGAAACCCGCTGGGCTACACCAGACAGGTAAGCGATGGGCCCGGTAATAATACGCTGCAGCCGGCCCATCACCAGCAGAGACAGCAAAAGAGAAGCCGGCAAGACCAGTACGACGATTCCGACATAGCGCTTGAAGCGTGTGCGCGATTCACTCATGCTGCTGACCAGCAGCACCGTTCCAATACGCTCACCGGAGAATGTGATGGGTTGAAACAAAAGTAGCGCTTCGTCCTCAAAATAGGCGCCGTCGGGCCGGAGCCGGTCGGGAGCAATCCTCTTGTCCCCATCCGCCAAAGCGTAGGCCGCGAAGGGATCCCCTGCCTTGTCATAGACCACGGCACGCAGAAGCCTCTGGTCCCCATGCAAAGACTTTAGAGTCTCGAGGGCGGCCTTTTTGTCGCCAAAGCTGAGTGCCGCGGTATTACTCGCGGCGACGATTTCGGCCAAAGCGGATATCTCTCGCGTGACCACGCGACGGGACTGAAAACTCTCGTAACCTAGGAAACCGGTACCCGCCATCAATAGAGCCGCGCTGGTCGTCAGCACGATCACCACCGTCAACTTGGTGCGAATCGACGCGCTCTTGACAGCCACGTCCGAGCGCTGGGGCGCTGAAGCGAGGGATTGCGGACGCGGGTTCATCTGGAGGATTTACCGCACCTCAGGCTCCATACCCGCAGCGTCCGGCGTGCGGCATTTTCTGGCCACGGAGATGCTCTTTCAGTTCGCATCCCTCCCGGATCTTCTCTCGGCACAAACGTGACGAGTAGATCAAGTGGGTATGGCGATGAAAGGACTTAATGAACTCTACCCATGTCTTAGGCGGGTCCAGCCGAGGCGCGACAGTGATAGCTCGCGTCAGGCATACGGGGGCCGCCACGCTGGGCTGTCTGAGCACAGTGGGAGACACTGTGTCTCCAGTAGCCGTCCGAAGTAGTCACTTTCCGGAGCGATGACCAACATCATCATCCTTGTAACGCTGTCGGCGGCTGGCATTCTGTTGACGGTCCTGGGTGTGGCGAAGCTTCGGGCCGAATTGCGGATTAACAAGGAAAAGATATGCGGGCTGCGCACCGAGGCTGAAGCCGGTCGGCAAAAGCAAGATCGAATCCTGGATGCGATCAGCCGGATCGCAACTGACCTGATGGTGTCTACCGCGCTTGAGGCCGCGCTAGCGGGAGCGTTGAGGCTTGCGGGAGAAGCTGTTGCTGCCGACCGGGTGCTGGTGCTCGAAGGTATTCCGTCAGCAGATGGTGGCTTACGAGTTCATTCGCGCTCTGCGTGGAATGCCCCCGGTATCGAACCTTCGGTCCGGGCGGGCGCACTGGCCGGCTCGGCGGAAAACGCGGCGGCACTGGGGAAGGCATTCGCCAACATGAACCCAGGCCAAGTCTTCACCGTCTTCCCGCGCAAGATGGAAGGCGAACTGGCCGGTTTCCTCAGAAGCCTCAACATCCGATCGAACCTGCTGGTGCCGATGCTGGTGGAAGGCAAGACCTGCGGATATCTTGCCTTCGACGATTGCCGCACCGAGCGAATCTGGACCACGGCGGAATCGGAGATGCTGCAAGTGGTGGCGGGGGTCATAGGAGCAGCCATAGCGCGCGCACATTACACTGCCGAATTAGCGGACGCCAAGCGGATCGTAGACAACAGCGCCATCGTTTTGTTCCGCGCCAGCGCGTCGCCAGGAATGCCGATCACGTATATTTCAGAGAACGTCGCCCGATGGGGTTATGCGCCGGCACAATTTCTGGCGTCGCCAGTGTTTCACCTCGACACCATTCATCCCGCCGACACGCCGCAGGTTGCCGCATGGATAAAAGAACTGCTGGCCGATCAGAATCCACCCTCCTGGCTGACGTTCCGCATCCGGCTTGCTGATGGAAGCTATCGCTGGTTTGAGAACCACATTACTCCCATTCGGGATGAAAACGGCGCTCTAACCGCCTTCGAAGGCATGCTTTTCGATATTGCCGACCGCAAGAACTTCGAGGACAAATTTGATTTTGTCAATACGCTACTCGCAACTGCGATTGAGAATTCGCCCAATGGTTTCTTGGTAGTCGGCACGGACGCCCGGATTCTGGCCAGCAATCGACGGTTTTTCGACATGTGGAAAATACCTCTCGGCACGGTGACCACGAAACTGGACGGTCGCCTGCTCGAAACCATGTCGGCCGCGCTGAAGCACCCCGCCCGGTTCCGGAGGAGCGTGGAGCATTTTGACCAGCAGAGCGAAGAAAGAATTCAGGACGAAATCGAGTTTCTGGACGGCCGCATCTTGGAGCGTCACGGCGCAGCTTTTCGCGATCCGAACGGCGGCGTTTTGGGCCGGATGTTTTTCTTTCGGGACATTACCGAACGCAAACAGTCCGACAAAGAAATGGTGCGCCTGGCTCGTACGGACGGACTCACGGGGCTCGCGAACCGGGCTGCCTTCCTGGATCGTCTGAGTCTGGCGATGGCCGCATCGCGGCGCGGGGACACTCCTTTTGCCGTCCACTATGTGGACCTGGACAGTTTCAAGGATGTCAACGACACGCTGGGGCATCAGATCGGCGACGGGTTATTGAAATCGGTAGGAGGACGTCTGGCCCGGTCCGTGCGCGTGACCGATGTGATCGCCCGTTTGGGCGGCGATGAGTTCGCGCTGCTGCAAGCCGATTTGTCCGACCCCTCGACGGCAGGAACACTGGCGGCCAAACTTCGCGCGGTGCTCGCGGAGCCATTCCAAATCGAAGGTAATGTGCTGCATATCACCGCGACGGTAGGCATCGCCCTCTATTCACCGGAGATCGCCACCGCCGCGGAGCTTCTAGGTCAGGCCGACCGGGCGCTCTATCGCGCCAAAGAAGAAGGCGGCGATCGATACCGGTTCCACTCGGAGGAACTGGACACGATTGTGCACGAGCGCATCAGCAT
>Ga0070683_100005599_pt1 | contig 10492 bp, 4 predicted proteins | sample KBSC713LmetaG_FD_64662 | JGI IMG/M metagenome (GOLD analysis project Ga0070683, IMG submission 64662) | Corn rhizosphere microbial communities from Kellogg Biological Station, Michigan, USA - KBS C7.1-3L metaG | ecosystem: Host-associated > Plants > Roots > Rhizosphere ...
GAAGTGCCGCCGAAAGGCTACTTCCGTCTTTCACCGGGAAAAGAAGTGCGCCTGCGTTATGGATATTTCATTACCGCCCAAAGCGTGCTCAAAAACGATCAGGGCGAAGTTGTGGAAGTCCACGTGACGTATGATCCCGCAACGCGAGGAGGCAATGCTCCGGACGGACGCAAGGTGAAGTCCACGATCCATTGGGTATCGGCAGCGCACGCCATCAATGCTGAAGTACGGCTCTATGACAATCTCTTCAGCAAAGAAAATCCCAATGACGTTCCTGAAGGGCAGGACTTTACCGCCAACCTGAATCCGAATTCGCTGGAGATTGTGACAGGCGCAAAGCTTGAGCCTTCATTGAAGTCTGCGGAGCCGGGCGCGCGTTACCAGTTTGAGCGGCTGGGATATTTTTGTGTGGACACGGATTCCAAACCCGGAGCGCCGGTCTTTAATCGCACCGTGGCGCTGAAAGATACCTGGGCCAAAAAGCAATCAAAGTAAGCGGAGTCAGAATTGAAATATCGGATCGCAGCAGCCATCTTCAGTTTGTTGGTTTCCGCAGGCGCATTTGCCGCGCAGATTACCGGGACGGTTACCAACGGCACCACCAACAGACCTTCATCAGGCGATGAAGTTGTGCTGCTTTCTCTGGCCAGCGGCATGGACGAGGTGGCAAAAACCAAAACCGACAGCAAAGGCCACTACGCGCTCAATGTACCGGACGATGGATCGCAGCATCTGATACGCGTGTCGCGGCAGAGCGTGAACTATTTCAAAGCTGCTCCGCCGGGCGTCACGAGTGTCGATGTAACGGTTTACGACGCGGCTACTCAAGTGGAAGGGCTGGTCACTGACGCACGCGTCTTTCATTTGCAGGCCAGCGGCGGCAGCATGAATGTGCAGGAGCTGTACATCCTTAACAACCAGTCTCAGCCGCCGCACACAAAAATCGGCAACCAGACTTTTGCCGTCACGCTGCCGGAGGGCGCTCAGATAGGCGACGCCTCTCTCACGAATCCCGGCGGCATGCCGGTCACGGTGGCCGCAGTCCCTTCCGGAGCGAAGGACCGCTACGCCTATGATTTTGCTATTAAACCCGGAGAGACGCGTTTTGAAGTGAACTACAAGGTGCCGTACAGCGGCTCACACGAATTTTCCTTGAAGCCGGAATCACCGCTCAGCGAGCTTGGCGTGCTGCTGCCCAAGAGCATGAAGTTTACTGGGACCTCTCCCACCTTTTCCCAGGATCGCGACGAAGAAGGTCTGGCAGTCTTTTTCGCTAAGAACCTGCCTCCGAATCAGGAAGTAAAGTTTTCTGTTTCCGGTGAAGGGCTCATTGCCAACGCATCGCAGGGCGGCGATCCCGGCCAGCCAACCGGTGGAAGTAGCGCGCCAATCCCAAGTTCCTCCGGAGGCACGCGAGAAGCTTTGTGGTTTATCGTAGGCGCGTTAGTGATCCTGATTGGCGGCGGTGCGTTTGTGATGTGGCGCAAGGCTGCAAAAGCTGCTGTACAAGATCCCAAGGCAGCTAAAGCAGCGTCTAAACCAAAAGCTCAAGCGCAGGCACAGGCGGCAAAGCCGCAGAGCGACATGCTGGACGTGCTGAAAGATGAACTCTTTCAGCTTGAGACCGACCGCGTGAGCGGAAAAATTTCACAGGACGAATACGAGAAGAGCAAGGCCGGGCTGGACACGCTCTTTCGCCGCCAGATGAAAAAGAAATAACGCGCGGCAACGAAGGGCAGCTCGCGCCTAACCTTTGTGGCTGCTCATCAGCCGTTCAGGAACATTTCGCTTAGGAACTTACCGTGCCAGAAATAACCGCCGAAGAACGCCGGCTCAGGGAATCGCCAGACCATACAGCGCCTTGGCGAAGCTGGGGTCCTTACGTGAGCGAACGCGCGTGGGGCACGGTTCGTGAAGACTACAGCGCTACCGGGGAAGCGTGGGATTATTTTCCGCACGATCATGCCCGCTCGCGCGCTTATCGGTGGAGCGAGGATGGACTAGCGGGAATTTGTGACCGCCACCAGCGTTTGTGTTTTGCCGTGGCGCTTTGGAACGGGCGCGACCCCATCCTGAAAGAGCGCCTGTTTGGCCTGAATGGCGAAGAGGGCAACCACGGCGAGGACGTGAAGGAGTATTACTTTTATGTCGACTCCACTCCAACGCACTCCTACATGAAATATCTGTACAAGTATCCGCAGGCGGAATATCCGTATAAAGAACTGGTCGAGGAGAATGGCCGCCGGTCAAAAAGCGATCCGGAGTTTGAGCTAATCGATACTGGCGTGTTCGATGAAGATCGTTATTTTGATGTATTCGTAGAATATGCCAAGGCAGACTGGGACGATATTTGCATTCGCATCACCGTGGCCAATCGCGGCCCGCAAGCGGCGGAGATCCAACTTCTGCCGACTCTCTGGTTTCGCAATACATGGTCCTGGGCCAACAAACCAAAACCCGCTCTGGCATTGGACAAAAGCACCGGCACAATTCTGGCGCGTGAAAATGAAATCGGCGATTACCGCCTCTTCTTTCCCAATGGCGGCACGCCGCTGTTCACTGAAAACGAAACGAACGCCGAACGGCTCTTCAGTGTAAAGAATCCCTCGCCTTACGTGAAGGACGCGTTTCATCGTTACGTGATTAACGGTGAGACCACGGCAGTGAAGCCTGATCTAAGAGGCACAAAAGCTGCTGTGCATTACAAAATCACCGTCGCGGCGGGCGAAGAGATTTCTCTTAAGCTGCGTCTGAGCAAAGACAAGCAGGGTGCAACTTCGGCCACCGCTTTAGGCCTGGAATTCGAAACAACATTTGCTGCGCGCAAAGCTGAAGCCGACGAATTTTACGCAGAGATCATCCCTTCCGCTACAGACGATGACATCCGCAACGTAATGCGCCAGGCATTTGCCGGGCTGCTATGGACCAAGCAGTATTACCACTACGTTGTCCGCGATTGGTTGATGGGCGATCCTGCAGAGCCGCCGCCGCCGAAGGAACGCAAGAACGGACGCAACCATGCGTGGGGACACATCTACAACACTGACATCATTTCCATGCCTGATAAATGGGAATATCCATGGTATGCAGCGTGGGACCTGGCTTTCCATTGCGTCTCGCTGGCTATGATTGACCCCAACTACGCCAAGGAGCAGCTTGTGCTCATGCTGCGCGAATGGTACATGCATCCTAACGGGCAAATCCCCGCGTACGAATGGGCATTTGGCGATGTGAACCCGCCTGTGCATGCGTGGGCCACGTATCAGGTTTATCTGATCGATAAGGCGAAGAACGGCGGCGTGGGCGACACGCAATTTCTTGAGCGTGTCTTTCACAAGCTGCTATTGAATTTCACCTGGTGGGTCAACCGCAAAGATCCTGAAGGGCTCAACGTTTTTCAGGGCGGCTTTCTGGGCCTGGACAACATTGGCGTATTTGACCGTAGCGCTGATTTGCCAACTGGCGGACAGATTGAGCAATCTGACGGCACCAGTTGGATGGCCATGTACTCGCTGGATATGCTGGCCATCGCGCTGGAACTGGCGGCTTGCGAGTCTACCTATCAGGACGTCGCCAGCAAATTCTGGGAGCACTTTATTTATATCGCGCGGGCCATGAACCATTTGGGCGATGATGGCCTTTGCCTGTGGAACGAGAAAGATGGTTTCTTTTATGACGTGTTGCACTTGCCTGACGGATCGCGAGTGCCTCTGCGCGTCCGTTCCATGGTGGGCCTGATACCACTGTATGCCGTGCAGATCATGGAGCCGGAACTGCTGGATTCCATGCCCGGTTTCAAGATGCGGCTGGAATGGTTTATTGAAAATCGCAAAGACCTTACCGAGCACATGGCCTGCATGGAAACTGAGGGCCACAAGAAGCGGAGGCTTTTTTCCATTACAGATCGCGCCCAGCTCAAGCGCATTCTGGCAGTCATGCTCGATGAAAATGAGTTTCTCTCGCCGCATGGCATTCGCGCCCTCTCGCGCTATCACAAAGCGCATCCTTATATGCTGGACGTTGCCGGCGTAAACCATCAGGTTGATTATGAGCCCGGCGAATCGACAACGGGACTCTTTGGCGGCAACTCCAACTGGCGCGGGCCGGTCTGGTTTCCCGTGAACTTTCTGTTGATCCAGGCGCTGCGGCGATTCTATGAGTACTACCACGAAGGCTTTCGTGTGGAATGTCCTACAGGGTCGGGGAACTTGATGAATCTGGACGAGGTCGCTGATGAGATCAGCCGCCGCCTTGTCTCAACCTTCCAGCGAGACAGTCAGGGACGCCGTCCGGTCTTCGGCAAGAATGAAAAATTCCAATCGGACCCGCACTGGCGGGACTATGTGCCATTTTATGAATACTTCCATGGCGACACCGGAGCAGGCGTCGGGGCCAGTCATCAAACCGGCTGGACAGCGCTGGTGACCAAGATGATTTATGACCTTTCGTTGAAACAAAACGCTGGTGATGGAGCCACAATCCGAGCAGCACAAGGTCGCTGATTTGAGTTGCGGGAATCAATCCTACCGACAGCTCCGCCAAATCATGCAAATACTCAAATCTCAAGTTGCATAGCTCTTGCCAAATAAAAAATGCCCCCGGCCATTGGCGGGGGCATTGAGCGCTTTCTTGTTCGGTGTTACTGCACGTTCGCCGTTACTGACGAATTTGCGTTCACCGTCAGCGTGCAGCTCTTGGCTTTGGCGCCGCCGCTGGAGCAAGCGCCGCCCCAGATTGCATCGCGTCCGCTGGCCACGCTGAGAGTTACCACGCTTCCCGGTGCAACCTGCGTGCTGCCGGTGGTGCCGGTAGCTATCTTCAAACCTGCGGGGTTTGATACTACTTGTTCCCCGCTGCGGCCTCCGGCAGTTACCGCCAGTGACATGGTGGTTGGCGCAACTACAGGGTTCAGGGTCAGAGTGGCTGAGCGCGTTACTCCGCCGCCTGAGACTGAAATCGTCACCACCGTTTGCGTGCTTACCGGCGTTGTATTGATCTGGACTCCGCCGTGGGTGCTTCCCGCTGGAATCAGTACGGAGCTTGAAACCCCTGCAACCGCCGGATTGCTGCTGCTGACCTGGAAGATCTGGTCAGTCGCGGAAGGCGCTGCCATGGTGACCGTGGCGAATGAACCGGCTGATCCGCTTACCGATGCCGGGCTAAGAGCGATGGATGCGGGCTGGCCCTGTGGAGTAATCGTGAGAGGCGACTGAACACTTGCGCCGTTCCACGTGGCGCTGATGTTGGCCACCGTGTTGGCAGAAACCTGGTTCGTCGGAATTGAGATCGAGACAGACGAAGTGCCTGCCGGGATAGTTGCCAGCGCTGGAGGCATGGCTGCTGGAGAGTCGCTGCTGAAGTCGATAACTGCTCCGCCTGCCGGCGCTTGACCATTGAGCATTGCGATTGCGCCTACCGTTGCTCCACCGCTAATTTGTGAGGCATTCATTGAGATGGCCTTGAGCGATGGCGGCAATACGTTGAACTGCAAGGTCGCTGTTCCTGAGTTGAGCGTGGCCGTCAAAGTCACTGGCGTTGGCGAGGTGACTTGTCCAGCTTGAATCTGGAACTGCATCCATGCAGTGTTGCCGGGCATGTTGACTGACGCCGGTACCGGCGCGGCCGAAGGATTGGAGCTGCTGAGGTTGATGACTGCGCCAGCAGCAGGAGCTGCTCCGCTAAGCTGTAACTGCACCCATGCGGTGTTGCCGCTGTAAAACGCGCTCGTGGTAAGGGACATGGTTGCAGGCGCCGGAGGCGCCGCGCTGATAGTGAATGATCCTGAGGCGGACCATGCAGTTTCAGCAGCGGTGGTGGGAGAAGAGTCGCCTTGGGCGGAGCGTACGCGCCAGAACTTCTGGCCGGATGTCAATGAAAGCACGGTGCGGTTGGGCTCGTTAAGCTGCGGAGAATTGTCTTCAATCTGCTGGAAGCCCGAGTCTTTCGCGATCTGCAATTCATAGCCGCTGGGTTGCGGATTTGCGACGTCAGTCCATGCTACCTGCACCGGCAACGTGAGCGTTGCGCCATTCGTGGGTGAAACCGGCGCTGGCGGCGCTCCAATCGGGTTGTTATAGAAAACCGAGTAGTTAATGGTGTTGGAAGGCACTCCGGCAACGCCGGTCGAGCTCACTGCAATGACACGCGCTGAGTATGTGCCTTCATCGGGCGTGGAAAAGGAATAAGTTGGATTTGGAATGTTATTGAATGCCGTCGTGGTGGTGATGGGAAAACTTGGGTCTTTTGAAACTTGCAGCACATAGCTCGCTGCTCCCGTCACCGGAGACCAGTTAAACGTCATGACTTCCAGCGGATGAAAAGTTGAATATGCTTTGGTAGGGGACAGCACTGGTGCTGCCGGCTGTCCTGCGCCGGCGCCGGTAATGTTGAAGCTGCGTGCCGCCGACCAGGCGCTTTTTACGGATGCTCCATTTACCGCTTGCACTCGCCAGAAGTATGTGCCGTTTGGCAGGCCGCTTACGGTGTCCTGCGTGGTTCCAACGTTCGTTGAATTTTGCAATGCGATAGTGGGGAATGTTGAAGAGGTGCTGACCTGCCAGTTATAACCCAAGATTCCGCTGGGATCGGTAACGGCGGACCACGAGATTGTCAGAGGTGATTGCAGATTTGTTCCGGACGCTGGTGATAGAGGATTGGGCACGGCGACAGCGGCAAATGCGGAGCAAGATGCGCCAAGAACCAGGATGACTGCAAGGATGAAATTGACTGCACGCGTTTTCATTGGGATGTCTCCAGTGGTTTTAAGGGGGGACGGACGATTCATTTGGCCCGGATAGAATGATTCAGCCGATTGACCCTGATTGATAAATCTGTTGCCACACTCCGCCGGATTTTTACCGACCGGAATGTTGCCAACTCGAGTAAGACACGCATGCGTGAGCAGGCAGAACAAGTTCAAAGTACATGTCCTTCATCGAAGCGGCTCACTGTACTGGCATGTCCGTGAGGACAGTCGAATCGAGCAACTAGCAATTGGCAAATAGCTCAAAAGCAGCCGCGAATTTCGCGAACCAGCACGAATCAAGAATTAAATAAATGATTCGCAGGTTGTTCCAACTTGTTTCTAGGTATGGCAGTGTCTAAATGGCCAATTCGTGGGCTGGACGCCGGGTACTCAATGCTACGGCTTTGCACAAATCCAAACCTTGCCACGGATCGCGCTGATGACACTGATTTACACGGATCAGAAAATTCATAGAAGTATTTGAATTTGTAAATCCGTGCTATCCGTGTTCATCCGTGGTGAGGTTTGCTTTTTGCGCAAAGCAAATGCTGATTGGCGTAGGGATTTCGCCCGTCAGGCTGGCGTCCGAAAGACGGCTCAAACAGGAAAGCAGATTTCTCGACGGTGCCCAGGCTTTCTCCTGGGAACGCACGCCCACAAAATGGTTCAAGAAGAAAAAAGCAGATCCCTCGGCTGCGCTCAGGCTTTCGCCTGTGGGCTCCCGCTTCGCTCACGCCCACAAAACAGTTCAACTTAACAAAACTTTTTGCTATCTTTTTACACAAATCGCATGTCTTTTTGAGATGATTATCCGCACCTATCTCTCATAATAGATACCGAGATACATCGGCATAAAACAGCAACAGCCGGCAGGCTGCCGGCGGAGATCTTGATCGGATGTCCTTGAAAAATCCTGCTAAATGCCAAGTGCCGAGGGAGAGTTCTGATTGGTTACAAATAAAGCAAAATGTGCGGTGAACTGGCGACACGCGCTGGCCATGCTCGCTCTATTTGCGGGTCTGTTTTGCGGCGCGCGGCTGCGGGCGCAGGACCGTCCAGCGGGTACAGACGCTCAGTCCACTGCAGGCGCTGCCGTCAAGAATGTTGGCGCGGTCAAGTCGATCAGCGGAAAAAATCTGGTGCTCAAAACGGATGCCGGTCCAGAAGTCACGATTTCGGTGCCGGACGGCGCACGCATTGTCCGCCTTGCTGCCGGGCAGACCGATCTGAAGAGCGCTCCCGCAATTGCTTTTTCTGAAATTCAGGTTGGCGACCGCATGCTGTTGCGCGGTCGCGCGGTCGCAAACGGGGAAATTGAGGCCACAACAATTGTGGTGATGAAGCAGGCAGACGTCGCCCAGAAACAGCAGCATGATCGTGAAGACTGGCAGAAGCGCGGAGCAGGCGGCATCGTAAGCGCCATTGACCCGGCGGCTGGAACTTTCACGATTTCAATTACGCCTACCCTGAGCGTATTAGTGAAGACGTCAAAAGACACCAGCTTTCTGCGCTACTCCCCTGACTCAGTGAAGTTTGCCGATGCGCAAAAAGGAACGATCGACCAGATCAAGATTGGCGATCAGTTGCGCGCGCGCGGCACCCGCAGTGCTGACGGCAAGGAAATTGCCGCGGAAGAAGTTATCTCCGGGACTTTTCGCAACATCGCCGGAACTATCAGCGCCATCGATACCGCGAACAACAGCATTACGGTAAAGGACATCCTGGCCAAAAAATCCGTCGTCATCAAATTCAATTCTGATTCGCAGCTGCGCAAGCTTGCGCCGCAAATGGCGCAACGGCTGGCGTTCTTTCTCAAGAGCGCACAAGGCGGTGCGCCTGTTGGCGAACAAGTTTCAGCCGGCGGCGCACCTGCCGCTGGACGACCAACTGGAGCAGGGCCGGGCGCGCGCCCTGGCGGCGGACCTGATTTTCAGCAAATGCTGAACCGGATACCCAGCATCACGCTGGCTGACTTGCAGAAAGAAGAAGCTATCATGGTTGTGGCGACCCGGGGAACTACCGGGAATGAAGTGACCGCTATTACGCTTCTGGGCGGCGTTGAGCCGATTCTTACCGCATCGCCCAACGGCACAAGCGCTGCTGCGCTGTTTTCCGGATGGAATCTGGGAGCGCCAGGTGGAGAAGGCGGCGGCCCGCAATGAAATGGCGCGTAAAGAGCAAAGTAGTGATGACTGTTGAGGAGACATTGATGAAATTCTGGCCTTCGGAGCGCCGCACATGGGTCTCCGTTTTGTTTCTTTTCCTTCTTCTGGCTCCCAGTGCGCTTGTGGCGCAGACCCAGACCGGCAGGCTGCGCGGACAGATTGTTGATGCTACCGGAGCGGTGATTCCCGGAGCCAGCATCACGGTAAAAAATTCCAGTGGTCTGGTACTGTCTGTCACGTCAGATGGCACAGGCGCTTATGACGTCAAGAACCTCGCTCCCAACAAATACACCGTCTCCGTCACGGCAAAAGGCTTTGCGCCCGGAACCAAGGAAGTGGAAATCGCGGCCGGCCAGTTGAAAGACGTTGACATCCCTTTGGCAATCGTCGTGAAGGAAGAAGATATTGAAGTGCAGAGTGACGCTGCCCGGGTGGGTACCAGCCCTGACGCCAATGCCAGCAGCCTTGTGCTCACCGGCAAAGACCTTGACGCACTTTCAGACGATCCCGATGAATTGCAGTCGGAGCTTCAGGCGCTCGCTGGACCTTCCGCCGGCCCCAACGGCGGGCAGATTTACATTGACGGATTTACCGGCGGCCAGCTGCCGCCAAAGTCTTCTATCCGCGAAATTCGCATCAACCAGAATCCATTTTCTGCGCAATATGACCGTATGGGCTTTGGCCGGATTGAGATCCTCACCAAACCGGGCACAGATAAGCTGCACGGCCAAGTCTCTTTCAATGATAACCATTCGTTCATGGATGCCTTGAACCCTTTCGCGGCCACTGAGCCTGATTTCAGCACGCAGATGATCAGCGGTAATATTGGTGGGCCGCTGGGCAAGAAGCTCTCCTATCAGATCAACGCGGAGCACCGCAATATCAATGAGGCTGCGGTCATCTTTCCCGGGGCCTTTGAGGCCGCCAACCAGCCGGTAATTGGCGTGCTCAATCCGCGTGTGCGCACCAATGTGAGTGCTCGCTTTGACTATCAGGTTTCCGCTTCAAACACGCTGATGGCCCGGTACCAGTTCACGCACGACAATGAAGAAAATAACGGCATCAGCCAGTTGTCCCTGCCTGCGCAGGGCTACAACCAGACCGGCAATGAAAATACCATTCAGATCAGCGATACGCAGGTATTGAGCCCGCATGCGATCAATGAAACCCGTTTTGAGTGGGAGCGTGGCGCGACCGACCAGAATTCTCTGTTTCTAACTCCCACCATCAATGTGCTGGGGCAGTTCGTTGATGGCGGCAATCCGCTCGGCATCAGCTCAGTCATTACCAACCATTACGAGCTGCAGAACTATACGTCAATCAACAAAGGCAATCATTTTATGCGCCTGGGAGGCAGGCTGCGGGTCACCGGCAACTCCAGCACTTCCTCGCAAAACTTTAACGGCACGTTTACCTTCGGCGCTACCAAAGATCCGGTCACGCAACAGACCATCACGCCATTGACGAACTTTCACAACGGCCAGCCCACCCAGTTCACAGTTCTTACCGGCAACCCTCTTACGGAAGATACCTTTGTGGATGCCGGGCTTTACGCTGAAGATGACTGGAAGATTCGCCCTAA
>Ga0070683_100005601_pt1 | contig 10492 bp, 9 predicted proteins | sample KBSC713LmetaG_FD_64662 | JGI IMG/M metagenome (GOLD analysis project Ga0070683, IMG submission 64662) | Corn rhizosphere microbial communities from Kellogg Biological Station, Michigan, USA - KBS C7.1-3L metaG | ecosystem: Host-associated > Plants > Roots > Rhizosphere ...
GTCCGCGACGCGCGCGCCGCCATGGCCTCCGCGGCGGACGTCTTCTTCGGCGAGCCCACGCGCGAGCTCGAGCTGGCCGGGGTCACGGGGACGAGCGGGAAGACGACCACGTCGTTCCTGCTCTTCGCGATCCTCGCCGCGGCAGGGCGGCGCCCCGGCCTGCTCGGCACGGTCGAGGCGCGCGTGGGGGGCGAGCGGCGCGGCGTCACGCGCACGACGCCCGAGGCGATCGACCTGCAGCGGCTCTTCCGCGAGATGCTCGACGCCGGCGACCGCTCGTGCGCGCTGGAGGCGTCGTCGCACGCATCCGAGCTGCACCGGCTCGACCGCGTCCGCTTCCGCACGCTGATCTTCACCAACCTCAGCCAGGACCATCTCGACTTCCACGGCGACATGGAGGCCTACTTCCAGGCGAAGCGGCGACTCTTCGTCACCGAGCCGCGGCCGATCGCGATCGTCAACGTCGGCGACGAGCACGGGCGGCGGCTCGCCGAGGAGCTGCCCGAGGCGATCGCATTCAGCGCGGACGACCCCTCTGCGCTCGACGGGATCGAGCTGAAGCTGCGCGGCCGCTTCAACGTGGAGAATGCGCTCGGCGCGCTGCACGCGGCCCGCGCGCTCGGGATCGACGACGCGGCGATCAAGCACGGCATCGAGTCCGTCCGTGTCGTGCCGGGCCGCTTCGAGGCGGTGGACGAAGGGCAGCCGTTCCACGTCATCGTCGACTACGCGCACAAGCCCGGCGCGCTCGAGAAGGTCCTGCGCGCCGCCCGCGACCTCGCGAACGGCCACCGCGTGCTCTGCGTCGTGGGTGCGGGCGGCGACCGCGACCGCGGCAAGCGGCCGTTGATGGGGAAGATTGCGAGCGAGCTCGCCGACGTCACGATCGTCACGTCCGACAACCCGCGCAGCGAGGACCCGGAGGCGATCATCACGGAGATCGTCGTCGGGACCACGGGCCCCGTCGAGGTGGAGACGGACCGCGCGACGGCGATTCGCCGCGTGATCGAGCTCGCCGGCGACGGCGACGTCGTGCTGATCGCCGGTAAGGGCGCCGAGCAGGGGCAGGAGTACGCCGACCGAACGGTTCCGTTCGACGACCGTGAGGCCGCACGCGAGGCGCTGCGCGCGTGATCCCGCTTCCACTCGACGTCCTCCGCGGCCTCGGCCGGCTCGACGGAGACACACAGGAGGTCACGGGCGTCACCATCGACTCGCGCCGCGTCGGGGCGGGCGACCTCTTCGTCGCCGTCCGCGGCGGCGTCGCGTTCCTCGACGACGCCCGCGCGCGCGGTGCCGCGGCGACGCTCGTCCCCGACGACGACTTCGCCGCGCTCGCGGCGATCGGACGTGCCGTCCGCGCGCGGCTGCACGCGAGGGTGGTGGCAATCACCGGCTCGGTCGGCAAGACGTCGACGAAGGACATCCTCGCCGCGCTGCTCGAGGCGCACGCCCGCGTCGTCGCGGCGGAGGACGGCTTCAACAACGAGCTCGGGCTGCCGCTCACGCTCTGCCGCGCCGAGCCGGACACCGACGTCGTGGTCACGGAGATGGGGATGCGCGGCCCGGGTCAGATCCGCGCGCTCGCCGAGATCGCGCAGCCGGACATCGGCGTGATCACCGCGATCGCCCCGGTGCACCTCGAGCTGCTCGGCAGCATCGAGAACATCGCCCGCGCCAAGGCGGAGCTGCTGGAGCACGTGACGACCGCGGTGGTGCCGGCCGACGAGCCGCTGCTCGAGCCGTACCTGCCGCAAGGACTCGACGTGCGCCGCTTCGCCGCTCCGCAGGTCGAGCTGCGGGACGGCAACGCCGTCGTCGACGGCATCGAGTTCACGTTCGGTGCGCGCCACCAGGCGGCGAACGCGGCGGCCGCGCTGGCGACGCTCGACGCGCTCGGCTATCCGCGCCCGACCGAGCCGGTCGCCGTCCGGTTCTCGCGCTGGCGCTCGCAGGAGAGCGAGCTCGCGGGCGGGGGCCTGCTGATCAACGACGCCTGGAACGCGAACCCCGTCGCGATGCGCGCCGCCCTCGCGCACCTCCTGGAGCGCGCGAACGGCCGCCGCACGGTTGCGATTCTCGGCGAGATGGCCGAGCTGGGCGCGGAGGCGCCGCGCTTCCACGAGGAGATCGGCCGTGAGCTTGGAACCGTTGACCTCGTGATCGGCGTCGGCGAGCTCGCACATCTCTACCGGCCCGCGCACTGGACGGCGAGCGCCGCGGACGCGCTCGCGCTCGCACAGGAGCTCGTACGGCCGGGCGACGCCGTGCTCGTCAAGGGCTCGCGCTCGGTCGGGCTCGAAGCGGTCGCCCAGGGGCTGACTGCATGAGCCGCGTCCTCGTCGCCGGACTGATCGCGCTGATCGTCTCGATCGTGATCGGCCCCAAGTTCGTCGAGTTCCTCCGCTCGAACGAGTTCGGCCAGCACATCCGCGAGGAAGGCCCCGAGCATCACTTCGCCAAGCAGGGCACGCCGACGATGGGCGGCCTGCTGATCCTGCTCGCGACGACGATCGGGTTCCTGCCGATGACACATTTCCGCCTGCAGGCGCTGACGGTGCTGTTCGGGACGCTCGCCTGCGGCGCGATCGGCTTCCTCGACGACTTCATCAAGCTGACGCACCGCCGCTCGCTCGGCCTCAGCGGCCGCTGGAAGCTGCTCCTGCTCGTGGGCGTCACCGCGGTGGTCGCGATCGTGGCCTATCACCTGAAGCTGAGCCGCGACGTCTACATCCCAATTGCGAACGTGTCCGTTCCGCTCTCGTGGGGCTGGTACCCGTTCCTGTTCCTGATCATCGCGGGGGCGTCGAACGGGACGAACCTCGCCGACGGCGTCGACGGTCTCGCCGCCGGCACGGGGATCATCTCCATCTTCACGTTCACCGCGATGATGATCGTCTCGTACGTGCGCTCCTCCCCGAACCCCGCGCACCGCAACCTGACGAAGCTCGACCTCGCGATTCTCGGCGCGGCGCTGATCGGGGCCGCGATCGGCTTCCTCTGGTACAACGCCTTCCCCGCCGAGGTGTTCATGGGCGACACCGGCTCGATGGCCTTCGGCGGAGCGATCGCGACCTTCGCGATCATGACGAAGACCGAGATCCTGCTGATCCTGATCGGCGGCATCTTCGTGATCCAGGCGCTCTCGGTGATGATCCAGGTCTTCTCGTTCAAGTACTTCGGGCGGCGTCCCTTCCTGATGGCGCCGATCCACCATCACTTCGAGATGAAGGCGTGGTCCGAGACGAAGATCATGGTGCGCTTCTGGATCGTCGCCGGGATCCTCTGCGCCGCCGGCTTCGCCCTCTTCTACCGCTACTACTTCGGGCAGCGGTGAGCACCGCGGCGATCCTCGGAGCCTCGCGTGTGCGGGCGGCGCTGCCCGGGCTCGACGCCTACGACGAGATCGTCGTGATCGACCCGTCCGCCGAGGCGCTCGAGCAGCTCGAGTCCGAGCTCGACGACCCGCGGCTCGACTACCTGCTCGGCGAGCTGCCGGTCCTGCCGCTCCCCGACGCGAGCGTCCACCGGGTCGTCGGCGACTTCGCGCCCGACGATCCGGAGATCGCCAGGGTCACGGCCCTTCAGGGCGAATAGAGCGGCATGTCGAAGGGCTGGCTGCCGCGGCGTGCGCTCGTCGTCGGCCTGGGGCGGACCGGGGAGGCCGCGCTCACCGCGCTCGAGGAGCGCGGCGTCGACGTGTCCGGTGTCGACCGCAGCCTTGGCAACGAGGACCCGGAGGCGCTCAAGGGGATGGACGTGCTCGTCAAGGGGCCCGGTGTGCGGCCGAGCAACGAGGTGGTGCGCGCGGCGCACGCGCGCGGCATCCCGGTGTGGAGCGAGCTCGAGCTCGGCTACCGGCTGCTGCCCGACGGCGTCCGCGTCGCGGGCGTGACGGGAACGAAGGGGAAGACGACGACCGTGCGGATGCTCGGGGCGATGCTCGCCGCCGGCGGCCGCGACGTGACGCTGGGCGGCAACGAGCATGCGCCGGTCACCGAGGTGGCGGGCACGCTCGAGCCCGGCAGCGACCTCGTCCTCGAGCTGTCGAGCTTCGCGCTCAACGACGTCGACACGTTTACCTGCGACCTCGCCGTGCTGCTCAACCTCGAGCCCGACCATCTGAACTGGCACGGGACCTTCGAGGCGTATCGCGACGCGAAGCTGCGCGTCTTCGAGGGCGCGACGACGAAGGTCGCGCCGCGTGGCTTCGGCATCGAGGGCGCGCTCGAGTTCGCCGAGGACGACCCGCTGCCCGCCGAGCCGCGCATGCCGGGGGCGCACAACCGCGAGAATGCCGCCGCCGCGACCGCGGCCGCGCGCGCATCCGGGGTCGCCGACGACGCGATCGCCGAGGCGCTGCGCACCTTCGAGGGCGTCCCGAACCGGCTCGAGCTCGTGCGCGAGCTGCACGGCGTGCGTTGGATCAACGATTCGAAGGCGACGAACACCGCCGCCGCACGGCGCGGCGTCGCCTCGTTCGACGCGCCGCTCCACGTGATCTTCGGCGGCTCGCTGAAGGGCGAGGACTTCGCTCCGCTCGCACGCGACCTGCCCGCGAACGTCCGCACCGTGCACCTGATCGGCGAGGCGGCCGACCAGCTCGCGGAGGCGCTGGACGCAGCGCAGCGCGCGTACACGCGCGACGGCGACCTCGCGACGGCCGTGCGGCACGCTGCCCGCGAGGCCCGGCCCGGAGACGTCGTCCTGCTGTCGCCGGCGTGCGCGTCGTTCGACCAGTTCTCCGACTTCGAGGAGCGCGGCGACACGTTCCGCGCGCTCGTGGAGGCGCTCAGGTGAAGCGGCAGCAGCGCTCGCTCGAGTGGCAGCTGCTGGCGCTCGTCCCGTTGGCACTGACCGCGTTCGGCCTCGTGATGGTGTACAGCGCGACCTCCGCGTCGGCCGCGCTCGGCAACGGCAACCCGATGGGCTACCTCGAGCGGCAGGGGACGTACGCGCTGCTCGGGCTCGTCGCGCTCGTGCTCGCGGCGCGGATGGACCTGCGGGCGTTGCGCAGCTCGGCGCCCACCCTCGTGGTCGGCGCGCTCGTGCTCTGCCTCGCCGTGCTCGTCGTGGGCGAGCGGATCAACGGCGCGCGCCGGTGGATCGGCTTCGGCCCGGCGGCCTTTCAGCCCTCGGAGCTCGCGAAGCTCGCGATCTGCGTCTGGATCGCCGCGCACCTGGCGCGCACGCCGCCGCCGCGCACGTTGAAGCAGCTCGGCCGGCCGGTCGGTCTCCTGCTCGGGCTCTTCTGCGTGCTCATCCTCGCCGAGCCCGACCTCGGCACCGTGATCACGATCGTCGTGATGGTCGGCGCCGTCCTGCTCGTCTCCGGCACGCCGCTGCCGACGCTCGCGACCGCATACGGGATCGTGTTCGCGCTCGGCGCGATCGTCACCTGGACGTCGCCGTACCGCCGGGCCCGCCTGCTCGTCTTCCTCGACCCGTGGAAGGACCCGTCCAACAACGGGCTCCAGAACGTGCAGGCGCAGATCAGCCTCGGCTCGGGCGGAATCTTCGGCCGCGGCCTCGGCCAGGGCATCGAGAAGATCCACTACCTGCCCGAGGCGCACACGGACATGATCTTCGCCGTGATCGGCGAGGAGCTCGGGCTGATCGGCGCCGCCGTCCTCATGGCCGGCTACTGCGCCTTTGCGTACGCCGGCCTGCGGCTCGCGCTCTCGTGCAAGGACCCCTTCGGCAAGCGGCTCGCCGCGGGGATCACGGCGATGATCAGCGGTCAGGCGGTGATCAACCTCGCGGCCGTCCTCGGGCTGGCGCCGCTGACCGGGATCCCGCTTCCGTTCGTCTCCTACGGCGGCTCGAGCCTGATGGTCTCGCTCCTCGCCGTCGGCGTGCTCCTTAACATCGCACGTGGTGGCGGGAGAACGGCAGCCGAGGGCGCTGATCGCGGCAGGCGGGACGGTGGGGCACGTCGCCCCGTCGCTCGCGGTGGCGGAAGCGCTGCGCGAGCGCGGGGTGGAGGTGACGTTCGCCGGGTCGCCGAATCGCGTCGAGGCTCGGCTCGTTCCTGAGCACGGCTATGCGTTCGACGCGTTCAGCGTCAGCGGCTTTCCGCGCCGGCCGGGACTGCCCCTGCTGCGCGCGCTCGGCCGTGCCGCAGCCGCGCCCGCCGCGTGCGCGCGGATCATCGCGCGGCGCCGGCCCGATGTCGTGCTGGGCGGCGGCGGCTACGTCGCCGGGCCGATGGTGCTCGCCGCCTGGCTGCAACGTATTCCGACCGCGCTGACGGAGGCGGATGCGCATCTCGGACTTGCGAACCGGCTCGCGCTGCCGTTCGCCCAGAGGATCTTCCTCGCGCTCCCCGTGGGCCGGGACGGGACGAAGTTCCGGGTCGTCGGCCGTCCGATCCCGGCGGCCTCGCGTGCGGTCGAGCGCGTCGAAGCGCGCCGCGAGCTCGGACTGCCCGAGGAGGGGCCGGTCGTGCTCGTCTTCGGCGGCTCGCTCGGCGCGCGCGTGCTGAACGAGCTCGCGCTCGACGCCTGGGCGGAGTCCGGCCCGGCCGTCCTGCACCTCTGCGGCGAGCGCGACTACGTCTCGCTGCGCGACCGCGTGCGCCGCGAGGACTACCGGCTCGTCCCGTTCGTCGACCGGATCGGGCTCGCCTACGGCGCGGCGGACGTGGCGGTCGCGCGCGCCGGCGGCTCCGTGTGGGAGCTCGCGGCGGCGGGGCTCCCCGCGGTGCTCGTCCCCGGCGACTTCGCGACGGGCGGCCACCAGGAGAAGAACGCGCGCTGGTTCGAGCGCGCGGGCGGAGCGGTGGTCGTCCCGGAGCGCGAGGCCGGGCGCGTCCCGGCGGTCGTCGACGAGCTGCTGCTCGACCCGGATCGGTTGCGCGCGATGGGCGGCGCGATGCGCGCGGCCGCGAAGCCCGACGCGGCGGAGAGGATCGCCGATGAGCTCGTCGAGCTCGCAGCCGCTCGTCGGTAGAAGGATCTGGCTCGCCGGGATCGGTGGGGCGGGGATGAGCGCGTACGCGCTGCTCGCGCACGCCTGGGGCGCAGAGGTGGCCGGCTGGGACCGGAACGAGACGCCGTACCTCGCGTACCTCGACGGCATCGAGGTGACGATCGCGCCGGAGCCGCCGGCGTCGCCGCCAGGCTGGGAGGTCTACGTCTCGACCGCGTACGCGGGGCGGGTGGAGGGCCGCCCGCGCGCCGACCTGCTCGCCGAGCTCGTCTCCCTGCGCCGCGCGGTCGTCGTCGCCGGCGCGCACGGCAAGACGACGACGAGCGGGATGGTCGCCTTCTGCCTCGACCGGCTGGGCCTCGACCCGGCCTTCCTGATCGGCGGCGAGATCCCGCAGCTCGGCGGGAACGCACGCGCCGGGTCCGGCTGGCTCGTCGTCGAGGGTGACGAGTCCGACCGCTCGGTCGCGGCACTCCGCCCGGAGATCGCAGTGCTCCTGAACGTCGACCTCGACCACCACACGACCTTCTCCTCGCGCGACGAGGTGGAGCGGATGTTCGAGGAGTGGCTCGCGCAGGTGCCGCACGTCGTCCGCGCGGAGGCGCTCGAGTCGGTCGACCTGGACCTGGCGGTGCCGGGCGAGCACAACCGCCGCAACGCGGCTGCGGCGCTCGCCGCGCTCGAGCTGATGGGCGTCGAGGGCCCGGACGCCGCGCGCGTCCTCGTCGAGTTCCGCGGCGCCGGCCGCCGGCTCGAGCCGAAGGGCGAGGCCGGCGGGGTGCGCGTGCTCGACAGCTACGCGCACCACCCGGTCGAGCTCGAGGCGGACATCGCCGCCGTGCGGGACGCGGCTGGAAGCGGCAGCGGCCGAGCCGCTGCCGCCCGGCCGGAAGACCGAGGCGCCTTGGGCGCCTCGGGGCGCGTGCTCGCGCTGTTCCAGCCGCACCTCTACTCCCGCACGCAGCATCTCGCGTACGGATTCGCGCGCGCGCTCGCCACCGCGGACGCCGCCTGTATCACGGACGTCTATCCCGCCCGCGAGGAGCCGGTGCCGGGCGTGTCCGGCCGCCTGATCGTCGACGAGCTGGCTGCGCTCCGGCCGGGGATGCGGATCGGATGGGCGCCGCGGCTCGAGGACGCGGCGGCGATCGTCGCCGGGTGGGCGCGGCCCGGCGACGTGGTGCTGACGCTCGGGGCGGGGGACGTCGACTCGGTCGCGCGCGTGCTCCTGGAGCGCTTGAGATGAGCGTCGAGCTGTCCCGCCATACGACGCTCGGCACCGGCGGCCCGGCGCGCGCGTTCGCCGAGCCGACGACCCTCGCCGAGCTCGAAGAGCTCTTGCGGCGCGCGCACGGGGAGGGCTCGCAGGTGGCGGTGGTCGGGCTCGGCTCGAACCTGCTCGTGGCCGACGAAGGCGTGGACGCGCTCGTCCTGAAGCTGAAGGGCGGGCTCACGGCGGTCGAGATCGACGGCGAGGTCCTGCGGGCGGGCGGCGGCGCGCCGAACGCTGTCGCGCTCCATCGGGCGCGCTCGGCCGGGCTCGGGGGCTTCGAGTTCGCGTGCGCGATCCCCGGCACGACGGGCGGCGGCGTGTGGATGAACGCAGGCGCCTACGGCAGCGACTTCTCGCACGTGCTCGAGCGGGCGCTCGTGGCGAGCGCGGACGGCACCGGCTGGCTGACGCCGGCCGAGCTCGGGCTCTCCTACCGCCACTCCGACCTCCGGCGCGGGCAGGTGGTCGTCGGCGTCGAGCTGCGGTTGCGCCCACGGCCGCCGGAGGAGATCAAGGCGGAGGTGCGCGAGCTGAACGTGAACCGCAAGGCGGCGCAGCCCACGAACCGGCGGACGTTCGGCAGCGTCTTCAAGAACCCGGATCACGAGCTGACCGCCGGCCGGATGCTCGAGGCGTGCGGCCTCAAGGGGCACCGGATCGGCGGCGCCCAGATCTCGCCGAAGCACGCGAACTTCATCGAGAACGCCGGGGAGGCGCGGACCGAGGATGCGCTGGCGCTGATGCGGGAAGCTCGGCGCCGCGCGCACGACCGGTTCGGGGTGGAGCTCCAGCACGAGGTGCAGCTGCTCGGCGACATCGCCGTGTAGGAGCGCCTCCTCCGGCGGCGAACGAGAGCAGGTGGCCCGTGCGCGTGCCCGGACAGCCGTCGCGCCCCGCCCGCAGCTCACGCTGCGCCTCGGGCGCTACCTGCCGTCGCCGCGGTCGCTCGCGGTGGGCTTCGGCCTGGTCGCGCTCGCCGGGGGCCTGTACGGCGTGGCCCGCGAGACGTCCGCGTTCGCAGTCGACTCCATCTCGGTCGCCGGCGCGCCGCCGCGCGCGCAGGGCCAGGTGCGCCGGTCGCTCGCCACGTTGCGCGGCACGAGCCTGCTCGCCCTCGACGGCGCGGCGCTCGAGCGGCGCCTCGAGGCACTGCCCACGGTCGTCTCCGCCGAGTACGACCGCTCGTTCCCGCACACGCTCCGGGTCGTCGTCGTCCCCGAGCGTCCGGTCGCGGTGCTCCGGCAGGGGTCGAAGGCCTGGCTGATCTCGGCGCGGGGGAGGGCGACGGCGGCCGTCTCGTCGCGGGCGGCACAGCAGCTGCCGCGTGTCTGGATCCCGCGCACGACGCGCGTCGTCGTCGGCGGGTTCCTGCCGGCCGCCCACGCCGGGGCGGTCGCACGCGCGCTCGCGCTTGCCGGCGGCCTGCCGGCGCACGTCGTGCAGGCGCAGGTGCGCCGCGACGGGCTCGTCTTCCGGCTCCGCTCGGGGCTCGAGCTCCGGCTCGGCGACCCGACCGACATCCGCCTCAAGCTCGCGATCGCGGGACGCGCCTTCCGGGTGCTGCCGCCCGGGAGCACGTATCTCGACGTCAGCGTCCCGGGCCGCCCGGTCGCGGGCGACAACCCTCAAGTCTCAGGTAGAGCTTGACAGTGAAAACGCTCGACCTCCGATTGACAGCGAGATTCGGCGTGTCTACCCTGCCCACGACGGTCGCAATTTCCGGCCCAATTCTCGACCGAAGGTTCAGGTATTCCCATCATGAGCATGCGTGATCAGTCCGGCAGCTACCTCGCGCTGATCAAGGTCGTCGGCGTCGGCGGCGGCGGCACGAACGCCGTCAACCGCATGGTCGACGCGGGCCTCGGCGGCGTCGAGTTCGTCGCCGTGAACACCGACGCGCAGGCGCTGATGATGTGCGACGCCGACGTGAAGATCCACATCGGCTCGCAGGCGACGCGCGGCCTCGGTGCCGGCGCAGACCCTGCGGTCGGTCAGGCCGCCGCGCAGGAGAGCCGCGACGAGCTGAAGGAGGCGCTGAAGGGCGCCGACATGGTCTTCGTCACGGCAGGAGAAGGGGGCGGAACCGGGACCGGGGCCGCACCGATCGTCGCCGAGCTCGCGCGCGAGCTGAACGCGCTCACCGTCGGCGTCGTCACGAAGCCGTTCGTGTTCGAGGGCGGCAAGCGCTCGCAGCAAGCCGAGCTCGGCATCGACACGCTGCGCAACCGGGTCGACACGCTGATCGTGATCGAGAACGACCGGCTGCTGCAGGTGGTCGAGAAGAAGACG
>Ga0070683_100005606_pt1 | contig 10489 bp, 10 predicted proteins | sample KBSC713LmetaG_FD_64662 | JGI IMG/M metagenome (GOLD analysis project Ga0070683, IMG submission 64662) | Corn rhizosphere microbial communities from Kellogg Biological Station, Michigan, USA - KBS C7.1-3L metaG | ecosystem: Host-associated > Plants > Roots > Rhizosphere ...
CGCGAACGCCAGCAATGCCGGGTAGGCGTGGGGCACATGAATATGGAAAGACCGTTGCGGCGCTCGCGGCGATCGCCTTGTGGCAAGCCGGCGGTTGGTCCGGACGTCCTGGCGTTCGGCTTCGTGCGCCGAGGCGTCTATGAACGGCTGCGAACCGGCATGGGCGGCTAAACCGGGCCGGTTATCCACAAGCCAACAAAAAAGCCCCGGCTGTTGCCGGGGCTTTTAAGTTCCACAGGGAGGAGATCAGTACTTGGCAACCACCGGGCCGCTCCAGTTGAAGCGGTAGACGATCGAGGTGGTGATCGTCTGCACCCACGGCTTGAAGGTAATGTCGCGGCCGTTCGACACGCCACCCACGAACTCGCTGATGTTCTTGGTGTCGTAGAAGGCGGAGCGATATTCGGTCTTCATGAACCAGCCCGGCGCAGTGATGCCAAAGATGTTCAGGTTGTTCTCGACGCCGCCGCCGACGAACCAGCCGGAGCGATCGAAGCTATTGGTCGTACCGGTCGGACCGCCGGTGATGGTGTTGAACAGGGTGGTGCCCTTCCAGTGCGAACCGGACCAACCGCCGTTGACATAGGAAAGCACGTTCGGCGCAACCAGATAGCCGACACGCACGCCAGCCGCGTAAGCGTAGTCGTTGTTGATACGGCCGGCCAAGAACGGACCTTGATCCTGGATTGTGCCCTTCAGCGAGCCCCACTGTCCGTCACCGAAGACGCCGACGACCCAGCTCGGGTTCACCTGCCAATCATAGCCGATACCGGCGGTACCGAGCCAACCGTCGCCGCCCTGGGTCTGGTTGAAGCCGCAGATCAAGCAGGCGCCGCCCACGGTGCTGCGGATATCGGTGTTCGCCTTCCAGATGCCGCCGCCGCCACCGCCGAAGATGTAGAAGCCGGTCCAGCTCGGAGCCATGATCGGCGGCGGAGCCTTGGTGTAGGCGCGGGCCGGAAGATCAGCGGCAAACGCCGATCCCGAGAAAGCCGCCGCGGCGGTCAGAGCGAGCAAAAGCTTCTTCATTTTCAATTCCTCTGTATCCCAGCGTTGAAAGTCGGCCGCGTTGCGGGGGTCCCTGGGACCAGCGATTCCCTAACCCGTTGCCCCAACTATAGACGGTTCCGTCCGAAATGCTGTTGCAGTGCAGGCACACTCATCCGAAAACAACCGTCCGCCGGTCGCAGTGAAAAATCGCTAAGTGGCTGAAAATCAGCGAAAATCGCCATTTTCTGTGGGGGTGCAGTGGGCGGATTCTGCGGCAAAATCGTGGCCGACTCCTACACGTCGAGCAGGTCTTCGCTGGCAAACTCGGCCTTGTCCGAGATAAAGGCGAACCGCGCCTCCGCTTTCGTGCCCATCAGCCGCTCGACCGAATCGGCCGTGCCTTCGCGGTCATCGGCCAGCAGAACGACCCGCAACAAAGTCCGCTTGGTGGGGTCCATGGTGGTTTCCTTCAACTGCGCCGGCATCATTTCGCCGAGGCCCTTGAAGCGGCTGATATCGACCTTGGCGTTGGCGTTGAACTGGCTCTTGAGCAGTTCGTCCCTGTGAGCTTCGTTGCGCGCGTAGAAGCTCTTGGTGCCATGAGTGAGTTTATAAAGCGGCGGCACCGCGAGATAGAGATGTCCCTCGTCGATCAGCCGCGGCATCTGCCGGTAGAAGAAGGTGATCAGGAGCGAAGCGATATGGGCGCCGTCGACGTCGGCGTCGGTCATGATGATGATGCGCGAGTAGCGCAGATCCTCTTCGCGATAATGTGCGAGTGTGCCGCAGCCGATGGCCTGCATGAGGTCGGCGAGCTGCGCGTTGGCAGTCAGCTTGTCCTTGCCGGCGGACGCGACGTTGAGGATCTTGCCGCGCAACGGCAACACGGCCTGGGTCTTGCGGTCGCGCGCCTGCTTGGCGCTGCCGCCGGCCGAGTCGCCCTCCACGATGAAGAGCTCGGAGCCTTCCTGCGCGGAATTGGTGCAGTCGGAGAGCTTGCCGGGCAGGCGCAGCTTTTTCACCGCGGTCTTGCGCGAAACTTCCTTTTCCTGCCGGCGGCGGATGCGCTCCTCGGCCCGCTCGACCACGAAGTCGAGCAGCTTGTTGGCCTGCAGCGGATTGCCGGACAGCCAGTGATCGAAGGGATCCTTGATCGCCTGTTCGACGATGCGCTGGGCTTCGGCGGTGGCAAGGCGATCCTTGGTCTGGCCCTGGAATTCCGGCTCGCGCACGAACACCGAAAGCATGATGGCGGCGCCCGCCATCACGTCTTCCGAGGTAATGCCGGCCGCGCGCTTGCCCTGGCCGACGCGCTCGGCGTGATCCTTCAGGCCGCGCAGCAGCGCGCTGCGCATGCCCGATTCGTGCGTGCCGCCGTCCGGCGTCGGTACCGTGTTGCAATAGGAGGAGAGGAAGCCGTCGGCGTCCGCGGTCCAGGCGACCGCCCATTCGCAGGCGCCATGCGCGCCGTTGCGCCCGGACTTGCCGGCGAAGATATCGGGATGCACCAGCGTGTCCGCGTGGATCGCGGCGCCGAGATAATCCTTCAGGCCGCCGGGGAAGTGGAAGCTGTCCTCGGCGGGCACATTCTCGATGCCCTTGAGCAGTTCAGCCGCGCAGCGCCAGCGGATTTCGACACCGCCGAACAGATAGGCCTTCGAGCGCGCCATCTTGAACAGGCGCTGCGGTTTGAACGTCGCCTTAGCACCGAAAATGTCGGTGTCGGGCTTGAAGCGGATTTTGGTGCCGCGGCGGTTGTTGATCTTGCCGAGGTCCTCGAGCTTGCCCTTGGGATGGCCGCGCTCGAAATTCATCCGATAGAGCTTCTGGCTGCGGGCGACTTCGACTTCGAGCCGCGACGACAGCGCATTGACGACGGAGACGCCGACGCCGTGCAGACCGCCCGAGGTCTCGTAGACCTTGGAGTCGAATTTGCCGCCGGAGTGCAGCGTGCACATGATGACTTCGAGCGCCGATTTCTTCGGAAATTTCGGGTGCGGGTCGACCGGGATGCCGCGGCCGTTGTCGGTGACGCTCAGAAAGCCGTCGGCCGTGAGCTCGACCTCGATGAAGGTGGCGTGGCCGGCCAGCGCCTCGTCCATCGAGTTGTCGATGACTTCGGCGAACAGGTGATGCAGCGCCTTTTCGTCGGTCCCGCCGATATACATGCCGGGGCGGCGCCGGACTGGCTCCAGCCCCTCCAGGACCTCGATGTCGCGCGCGGTATAGCCGGCTTCCGCGCTTGAGCCCCGGGAGGCGACTTTCAGGGGCGATCGGCCCTTCGGGCCGGCGGCGGCAAAGAGGTCGTCTGGTTTGGATTTTGCAGTAGATTTCAAGGCTTTAGGCATATCTCTTCACGTGTTTCGCGCCAACTGACGCGGGCGAATCGGTTCCCCTGACTATGCCATGGATAAGCCCGGAAATGTGACGGGGGCCGGATTTGGTCTCAGGCTTTGCTGGTCCGGAACACGATCACCGCGAACAGGAGGATGGCCGCGATCACGATCAGCGAACCCAGGATGGCACGATGACCAGCTTTTCGCTCTGCGTCGATCGCGCCGATGATGTGGAGCCAGCCTTGCATCTTCGCAATGCCGATCAACAACAGCACCACACTTGCGCGAATCATCAGCGCGCCAATCCTCAGAACTTCTTTATGACCATGAACGGGAGGGGCAGCGGGCGGGGGCCGCGATCGGTCACGATCACGTGGTGCTTTGTGACTTGAAGTCACGCAACCTGCCGGCTTACCTGCAGCTGGGCACTGGAACCGCAAAAAGGTTCAAGTCGTAGACTGGGCGAGGAAGGCCGTCAGGAATGGAAGATTATGCGCACGCTCTCGCCGATTTCGTGCGCGACCATCAGGCTTGGGCGGCTCCGATCGTGCTGGTGCTGGCGTTCGGCGAATCGCTCGCCTTCATTTCGTTGCTGGTCCCGGCCTGGGGCGCGCTGGTCGCGATCGGCGCGCTGATCGGCGCCAGCGGCCTCAACTTCTGGCCGCTCTGTATTGCCGGCGGCGTTGGCGCGGCGCTCGGCGACTGGGTCTCGTACTGGTTCGGCTACAAATACAAGGAGCAGGTCGCGCAGATATGGCCGCTGTCGCGCTATCCCGACATCCTGCCGCGCGGCGAAGCCTTCGTGCGCCGCTGGGGCGTGCCGAGCATTTTCATCGGCCGTTTCTTCGGACCGTTGCGCGCCTCGGTGCCGCTCGCCGCCGGCATTTTCGAGATGCCCTATTGGTCGTTCCAGATCGCCAATTTCGTCTCGGCGCTGATCTGGGCGGCCGCGCTCCTGTTGTTCGGCGACGTGATCGCGCAGGTCATGGAATGGCTGTGGCGCGTGCTTTAGCTTGACGGAAGCCGGTCGCGGCCTTATAGGCCGCCGCGATGATCCACCTTGCGACCAGCTCCATCGCCCGCCGCCGCCGTAGCTCTGCTGCGGTATGGGCGATCGCCAGCGTCTAACGATCACTCCCTGCCGCTGGATCAAGTCCGCGGCATTCTTTTCCTCGCAGCGTAAACTGATCCGGCGGCTCCTACGTCAAGCAGGAGTTACGAGATGTATACGCCTCCGCCCTTCAAGTCCGACCGCGCCGCGAGTCTCGCCTTTGCCGGGGCGCGCGGCTTCGGCACGGTCTGCGCCTTCGACGGCAAGAAGCCGATCGCGTCGCAGCTGCCGTTCTATCTGAGCTACGCCGACGACGGCACGCCGCGCGCCCTGTTTCATGTCGCGCGCGGCAATCCGCTGGCGCAGTTGGCGGACGGCGCGTCGTCCTGGCTGCTCGCCGTCAACGGCGCCGACGCCTATGTGTCGGCCGACTGGTATGTGTCGGCGGACCAGGTGCCGACCTGGCTCTATCAGTCCGTGCACCTGACCGGAACGGTGCGGAAACTGTCCGACGACGAACTGGCCGCCCAGATCGATACGCTGAGTGCGAAATTCGAGGGCTGGCTGGCGCCGAAGCAGCCGTGGACCTCGGTCAAGGTGACGTCGGCGCGCCTCGAGATGCTGAAGAAGGCCATCATCGGCTTTGTCATGACGATCGAGGAGGTCGAAGGCAGCTTCAAGCTCAACCAGCATAAATCCGACGCCGATTACACGGCGATCGCCAACGCGCTATCGGCGCAATCCGACGCAGGCTCGCGGCAGATCGCAGGGTTGATGCGCGAGACGCGGCCGCAGGCGTTTGCGGCCCAGGCCGAGGGGGTCAAGCCATGACCGCGAAGAAAATCGCCGTCCTCGGCGCCTCCGGCTACACCGGCGGCGATGCCGTGCGGCTGCTGGCACGGCATCCGAACGTCGAGATCACGGCTCTGACCGCCAACACCCATGCCGGCAAGGCGATGGATGAGGTGTTTCCGCATTTTTTTGCGCTCGACCTGCCGGTGCTGACCGAGTGGGAGAAGGTCGACTGGGAGAGGCTCGATGCCGTCTTCTGCGGGCTGCCGCATGGCACCACACAGGAGATCATTGCCGCCGTGCTCAAGGCCAATCCAGCGATCAAGGTGCTCGATATGTCCGCGGATTTTCGCCTCCGCGACAAGGCTGCTTACGCGCAATGGTATGGCCACGAACACCGCGCATGGGAGCTGCAGGGCGAGGCGGTCTATGGATTGACGGAGCTTTACCGGGAACAGATCGCGGCCGCGCGCCTGGTTGCCTGTCCCGGCTGCTATCCGACGGCGGTGCTGCTCGCGCTGGTGCCGCTCGTGAAGGCGGGCCTCGTCGATGCCCATGATCTCGTGATCGATGCGAAGTCGGGCGTTACCGGTGCGGGGCGCGGCCTGAAGCAAAATACGCTGTTCTCGGAAGTGGGCGAGGGGCTGTCGCCCTATTCGATCGGCACGCACCGGCATGCGCCGGAGATCGAGCAGGAAATCGGCGTCGCCGCCGGTGTTGCGGCGACCGTGAATTTCACGCCGCATCTGATCCCGATGGCGCGCGGCGAACTCTGCACCAGTTACGTCCGGCTCGATGGCTCGACCGCCGACGATTTGCGCGCGGCGCTCGAAGAGGCCTATCGCCATGAACCGTTCGTGCATGTGGCGAAAAGGGGCGTGCTGCCGCAGACCCAGAACGTGCGCGGCTCGAACTATGTCCAGATCGGCGTGTTTCCTGACCGCATCAAGACTCGCGCCATCGTGATTGCAACGCTCGACAATCTCGTGAAAGGTTCAGCCGGGCAGGCCATCCAGAACATGAACCTGATGTTCGGCTGGCCTGAAACGACGGGACTGGAACAGATCGCATTGTTTCCGTGAGGAAGGCGAATTGGACGACGATACGCTGCAATTCTACCGCCAAAACGCCGAGGCCTATGCCGGCTGGGCCAAGGCGCCATCGACGCGGCTCGCGGGCTTTCTCGCGCTGTTGCCGCCGCGCGGTGCGATCCTCGAACTCGGCTGCGGCGCCGGCAACCATTCGGCGGTGATGCTCGCCGAAGGTTTTCGCGTGCGCGCCACCGACGGCTCGCCGGAGATGGCGGAGATCGCCGCGCGCCGGCTCAATCATCCTGTCGAGGCCATGCGGTTCGATGAACTCGACGAGACGGGCGTCTATGACGGCGTCTGGGCCAGCGCCTGCCTCTTGCACGTGCCGCGAGACGAACTCGCCAGCATTTTGGCGCGCATCCATCGCGCGCTGAAGCCGTCAGGCGTGTTCTACGCGAGCTACAAGGTGGGTCATGACGACGGCCGCGACTCGCTCGGCCGCTACTACAACTATCCGTCGCCGGAATGGCTGGAAGCGACCTACGCCGCCTCGGGTCAATGGGACGCCATCAAATCCGATACCAGCGTCATCAAGAGCTTTGACGAGGCGCCCGCGACGATGCTGCATGTCGTTGTGCGCAAGCCCGCAGCAAGGATCACACCACCCTGAAGATCGCGAGCGCCAGCACGGCCTGCGCGAGGAAGCCGACCGTGAACGCCAGCGTGCGGAACACGGGCAGGCCCAGCGTGTAGACGATCAGATGGGCGACGCGGGCCCAGAAATAGACGGCGCAGGCCCAGACCGTCCATTTGGTCGAATAGTCGACCTGCGCGAGGATCAGCACCAGCGGCGCGAAGATCACGAGGTTTTCAATCGCGTTGTCGTGCGCGAACATCAGCCGCGTCGCCCAGGCCGCGTGCGGCTTGTCGTTGCGGGACGGATTGGCCATGGCGCCGGTGAGGCCGCGCACCATGCAGCGATTGAGGATGTAGGGGACCCACAGCAATCCCGTCAAAATCACCGTCAGCGTCAGCCAGAACAATTCGGGCGTCAATAATGCGGGCGTCATTGGTGTCCCCCTTACTCGATTCGAAAATCCCTGCGGGCTGAGAACTTATACAAGAGCGCGCGGCGTTGCGCTATGCGCGTACGCGCACATAACTGCCGGGCGCATCCTCGATCGGCGGGAACGCCTCGCTGCCGACATGGCGCGCCGGCACTTCCTCTGCGTCGATCGTGCCGAGCCATTCGCGCCAGTTCGGCCACCACGATCCCTTGTGCTCCTCGGCACCCTTGATCCAGTCTGCGAGCGACACATCCTTGATGTTGTCGTTGAGCCAGTACTGGTACTTGCCTCCCGAAGGCGGGTTGACCACGCCGGCGATATGGCCGGAACCGGACAGCACAAATTTCACCGGACCGCCGAAGAACTGCGAGCCGTACAGCACGGAATCGGCCGGCGCGATGTGGTCCTCGCGGGTGGCGAGATTGTAGACCGGCACCTTCACCTTGGAGAGGTCGAGCAGCGTGTTGTCGAGCACCATGCTGCCGGTCGAAAGCCGGTTCTCCAAATAGCAGTTGCGCAGGTAATAGGAATGGTTGGCGGCCGGCATCCGTGTCGCATCCGAGTTCCAGTGCAGCAGGTCGAACGCGGTCGGCGGCTTGCCCTTCAGGTAATTGCTGACGACATAGGACCAGATCAGGTCGTTCGAGCGCAGCATGTTGAAGGCCATCGCCATCTTCGCGCCTTCGAGCACGCCGGACTCCTGCATGTCGCGCTCGAGCGCCGAAATCTGCCCCTCGTCGACGAAGACGAGCAGGTCGCCGGCTTGGGTGAAATCGACCTGGGCCGCGAGGAACGTCGCCGAGGTCACGCGCTGGCGCCGCTTTTCCGCAAGCCAGGCCAGCGTCGTGGCGAGCAGCGTACCGCCGACGCAATAGCCCATGGTGTGCACCTTCATCTCGCCGGTGGCGCGCTCGATGACGTCCATCGCGGCGAGCGGCCCCTGCTTCATGTAGTCTTCCCAGGTCTTTGCGCCCAAATCCTTGTCGGGATTGACCCAGGAGATCACGAACACGGTAACGCCCTGGTCGACGCACCATTTGATGAAGGATTTTTCCGGCCTGAGATCGAGGATGTAGAACTTGTTGATCCAGGGTGGCACGATCAAAAGCGGCGTGCGCAGCACGTTCTCCGTGGCCGGCTGATACTGGATCAGTTGCATCAGCTCGTTCTGGTAGATGACCTTGCCCGGCGTCGTTGCCATGTTGACGCCGACCACGAGATTGGCGGGGTCCGACTGGCGGATGCGCAGCGTGCCCTTGCCGGACTCGATATCCTCCGCCAGCATGGTCATGCCGCGAACCAGATTGTCGCCGTTTTGCGCGAGCGTCTCGCGCAGCACTTCCGGATTGGTGAGCACGAAATTCGAGGGCGCCAGCGCGTTGGTGATCTGGTTGACGTAGAACTCGGCCTTCTTGCGGGTATGCGGATCGAGGCCCTCGGCGTTGCGCACGAGGTCCTGCGCCCACTGGGTCGTGAGCAGATAGGCCTGCATCATGAAATCGAAGAACTGGTTCGACTTCCATTCGGGATCGGCGAAGCGCTTGTCGCGTGGGGAGGGCGCAATCGCGGGCATCGTCTCTTCGCCGGCAAGGCGGCGCGTCGCCGAGCCCCAGAGGTCGAGATAGCCCTTGGCCATCCGGGTCTGCAGGTCGGACGCGCGCTCGTTGTCGGAGAGCCAGTATTCGGCGACGGCCGTCAGCGTCTTGACGACCTCTGCCATGTCTTCCGACGATTTGTCCTTCACCTCGCCGCTCTCGCGCGGCTTGAGATAGGCCGAAAGCGCCCGGCCGCCGCTTTCCATCGCGCGCGCGATGTTCCTCGCGAACGCTTCGGCGTCGAATTTCGTCTCTTGCTTGGCTTCGGTCGTGACGTCGGTCATGACAACAACACTAACGCTTCCATTCGTCCTCGTCACCGCGGCAGATTAGAGCTAACGCGCAGAGATTAATCTTTGTTCAGATGTGTGTTGCGCTGCGACAAATGATCTTGGTTCTGTCATATTGCGGCCCCAGCGGCACAATTACCTGTTTGGGCTTTGATCGTTTTGGACGAGAATGATCGAGGCGGAAACGGGTGCCGGTGAGTCTGGCTGATGGCCGTGGCTCTCACGGTTGGCGTTTTTCGAGTGGGGACTTCCTTAAGAATGCTCGCCGATCGGCAGAAAAGGACGCTGGCCCTGGCCGCGCTGTTTTGCGCGGGGCTGGCGCTCGCCGGTTGCACCAGCCAGATCGCCGATTTGCCGCTGGTCGGTACGCCAGCTGACGCGCCGCCGCGGCCGAAGGAGGCCGGTGCCTATCTACCAGTCAATGATCTGCCGCGCGATCGCGACGAGACTGCCATGGACGCGAAGGAACGCGCCAAGATCCAGGCCGAACTGATTGCCGCGCGCGACCGCCAGGCCGTCGTCACCTCCGGCAAGGATGCCGGCGCTACCGCCAAATAGGGCCGTGCGCCCACCTAATCGCTGGCGCCATCATGCGTCCGTGGTAAAAGAGCCAATTCAACCGTCAGGGCGATTTAAGGAATTGTCCCGGATTTCATGCTAAGTCATTGATTTGGTGTGACTTCAGGGGAGAGCCGCCGCCGCTTCGCGAAGCGCGGGCGAAGGCTGATTCTTCTTTCCCCTGGGGTGCTGGAGCCCGAGGACCATGGAAGATTTTTACCGCATCCGCCGCCTGCCGCCTTACGTGTTCGAAAAGGTCAACCAGGCCAAGGCGGCCGCGCGGAATGCCGGCGCCGACATCATCGACCTCGGCATGGGCAATCCGGACCTGCCGGCGCCGCCGCACGTGCTGGAGAAGCTGAAAGAGACCCTCGGCAAACCACGCACCGATCGCTATTCGGCCTCGCGCGGAATTGCCGGCCTGCGCAAGGCGCAGGCGGCTTACTATGGCCGCCGCTTCGGCGTGAAACTCAATCCGGACACGCAGATCGTCGCCACGCTCGGCTCGAAAGAGGGCTTTGCCAACGTGGCACAGGCCATCACGGCGCCGGGCGATGTGATCCTGTGCCCCAATCCGAGCTACCCGATCCATGCTTTCGGGTTCCTGATGGCAGGTGGCGCGATCCGCTCGGTGCCGTCGGAACCGACACCGCAATTCTTCGAGGCGGTGGAACGCGCGATCGTCCACTCGATTCCAAAGCCGATCGCGCTGGTCGTCTGCTACCCCTCCAATCCGACCGCCTATGTGGCGGACCTCGATTTCTACAGGGATCTCGTCG
>Ga0070683_100005607_pt1 | contig 10489 bp, 9 predicted proteins | sample KBSC713LmetaG_FD_64662 | JGI IMG/M metagenome (GOLD analysis project Ga0070683, IMG submission 64662) | Corn rhizosphere microbial communities from Kellogg Biological Station, Michigan, USA - KBS C7.1-3L metaG | ecosystem: Host-associated > Plants > Roots > Rhizosphere ...
CCATCTCGGGCAGCTTCGCGATCGCCTTGACGTTGTCGCTGTAGCCACGGGCCGTCGCCGTCGAGTCGATGAGACCATCGCACGCCTTCGGATCGGTGCCCTTCTCGTACGCGTCGCGACGGCAGGCGTTGCCTTCCTTCACGAGGTAGAGGAGGTCTTCCTCCTGAGCGAAGTTACCGGTCGTGGTCGGGTACTTGCCCGCGCAATCCTCGTCCGGCGTGAAGCGCTGGCACTCGGCGTACTTCGCCGACTGCACGGCCTGACGCATCGCCGCGTCCCACTCTTCCGCGGCTTCGCGGGTCGCGTCGAAGTACATCGGCGCGCTGCCGTCCGAGTAGTGCCACGCGATCGGCTTCGGCGTGCGCTCCTTGAACGGGAGCGTGCACTTCTGGTTGTACGTGTCGCAGTGCGACATGCCCGGGACCGTGCCGACGCTGGAGCACTGCGAGTCGTTCGTGCACGACTGCGCCCCCTCCATCTTGTCGAGGTCCTTGTAGTAGTGGCTGCGCTGCCAGATGTTGTAGCGGTTGATGAAGCGGCGCCAGTTCGCGTCCGCCAAACCGTAGTCACGCGCGTAGCCGTAGCGGTCGTTGTGGAACGCGCCGTACGTCTCGAACTTGAAGCCGTCCCAGTCGACGGGCTCGTAGTCCGAGTTCACGACGCGCTTGAAGGAGTGGCGCAGCGTGAGCTCGTTCGCGTTGCAGTTGCCGTCCGGCTGGGTGCCGCCGCCGACGATGTTCGGAAGCATGCAGCCCGGGATGACCCAACCACCGAGGTCGAGCATCTTCGGCTCGGCGAACACCTTGTTCGTCACGTCGAAGTAGCCGTTCTCGGTGTCGATGACCGGCGCGTTCTTGTCGTTCGGGTCCATGACCGCGAACGGCGACGCCGTGTACTGGATGCCGTTGTAGACGCCGAGGAGCGCCATCGTGTCGAAGTCGTACGCGGTCGTGTTCTCGTTCTTCGAGAAGTCGACGCGGATGTACTCGCGATCCTGCCAGCGGCGGTCGCTCGTGTTCTCCTCGACGACGTTCGACTCTTCACCGGTCTGCGAGTTGTACGCACGGCGAATGTCGAACTGGCTGTCGATGTGGAACTGGTAGACGGGGAGGCCGTCGTTGTGCGCGAGCGGGATCGACGGGTCGCGATCCGCAGGCGTCTTCGGCGCGAGGCCGTGACCGTCGGTCCCGTCGATGCGCTCGAACGAGATGCGGCCGACGAGGCTGTGCTCGTCTTCGATCGACCACTTGATCTTCGCGACCGAGTTGATCGTGTTGGTGAACATCAAGAAGTCAGAGCCCGACTCGCCGTAGGGCACGTCGATGACCATCGTGCGAGCGATGAACTCGGGGTCATCCTTCGGGCTCTGGAAGTCGTTGCCGATGAAGAAGCTCTTCGGCATCGCGTTGTTCTGAACGCGATTGATGGGATCGCGTTCGGCGGCACAACCCATGACGCCGGTGGAGCCACCGAGGACCCCCGCGACGAGGGCCATGAGCCCGATTCTTCCAAACCACTTCGAATGCATCCCGACCTCCTTCAAACCGACGTTCCGAACCCGTGAGGCGACGTGGGGCCGCCCACTTGCAACTTTCAATCCGACTAACAAACCTTCGTGATCTCTAAAACTTGAGTTGAGCTGCCGTCGGCAGCGTCAGGACCTTTACTCGGGGTTTTCATCGAGCTCCGTCAGGCCCCGCACGCATCCGGATACTGACCGCGCGTGCATGTCCTTCGAGTCCTTCGAGCTTTGCGAGGGTGCAGATGGTGCCCGCGTGTCGGGCAAGGGCCTCTGCGCCGTAGCGAATGATCGAAGTGCGAGCGACGAAGTCGTGAACCCCCAGAGGTGATCCGAATCTCACTGCCCCTCCCGTCGGAAGGACGTGAGAAGGTCCGGCCACATAGTCGCCAGCCGCCTCCGGCGTCAAGCTGCCCACGAAGGCCGCCCCGGCGTTTCGGATGGCGCTCAGCAGGTCATCGGGATCGCGGACCTGGAGGCTCAGGTGCTCGGGTGCGATCGCGTTGGCCGCCGCGGCGAGGGCCGCGCGGTCGGGGACGACGAAGACGTGCCCATGACGGCGCAGGGATTCCCGAGCGATCTCGGCGCGCGGGAGGTCCTCGAGCTGGCGCTCGGTCTCGCGAATGGTGCTCGCCGCGAGCTCCGCGTCGGTGGTCACGAGAAGCGCGTAGGCGTCCTCGTCGTGCTCCGCCTGCGAGAGGAGATCCGCCGCGATGTAGCGCGGGTTGGCCGTTTCGTCGGCGACGACGAGGATTTCGCTCGGCCCCGCGATCGAATCGATGTCGACCGCGCCGTAGACGAGCCTCTTCGCGCACGCGACGTAGGCGTTGCCCGGTCCCACGATCTTGTCGACGCGCGGGATCGTCTTCGTGCCGTAGGCGAGCGCGCCGATCGCTTGGGCGCCGCCGCAATCGACGATCGCCGTCACGCCCGCGAGATGCGCCGCGGCGAGGATCATGTCGTCCGACGAATCACGCGCGAGGGGCGTCGCGAGCACGATGTCTTCGACGCCGGCGACCTTCGCCGGAATCGCGCTCATGAGGACGCTCGACGGATAGCGCGCTTTGCCGCCCGGCGCGTAGACGCCCACGCGCGCGAGCGGACGGACGCGAAGACCGAGCACGAGATCGCCGCCGTCGTCGTCGTACTGGAAGCTCGCGAGCATGTCGCGCTCGCGCCGGTGGAACGTCGCGATGCGATCCGCCGCTTCTTCGAGCGCGGCGCGCGCATCGTTCGGCAGCCGCGAGAGCGCGCCCGCGCCGTCGTACGAACGAAGGACGAGACGTTCGACGTTCGCCTCGCGCTTCTCGACCTTCTCGATCCAGCGCAGGACTGCGGCGTCCCCTTCGCGACGGACCTCGTCGAGGATCGTGCGGACGACCGGCTCGACGCGCGAAAAGTCCGCTTCGCCGCGATTGCCCAACGCTACGAGCGCAGTCTCGTAGGCAGGCGTTCCGTGGTGGAGCGTCGTCGTCGACCGCATCGGGGCCTCACTACTTAGCGCGGCTCAGCGGATTTGCACTTCCGTTTCACTGCTCGGGCTAAGTTGATTTTTCGTGAGCCGGAGCATGGTGCTGCTTGTGCTGGTTGCGTGTAGATCGCAACCATCTCCACCGCCGACGACGCTGCCGGCGGAATGTTCGCCGGGTTTCGCGGTCGTGCTGGGCGCATGCGTGCCGACACCTCTTCCGACGCCGGCGTGCGAGAAAGGGCGCGCGCGTGATCTCGACGACGACCGCTGCCTCTCGCGCGGAGAGACACGCACGCTCGCGCTGGCGGCGGGCGTTCAGGTCGTCGCGGAGGACGACGTCGTCGCGTGTGAAGACGCGGAGCTCGTCGCGACGCGGCGGCAATCGAAGATCGGCTGCCTCGAGCGCGAGGCGCTCCCGCCGGCGTGTCCTCCGGGCCTCTTGAGAGGTGAAGTCGCCTGCCATCCCGTGATCGCGAAGGGCATCCTCGACCTCGGGACGTGGGCGCATGCCGCGGCTGCGGAGATCTGCCGTCGGGTCGCCCGCTCCTCCTCTTCTTTGTCATTGGCGAGCGCGAGCATTGCGATCGAGCTCCGCGCCCGCGTCCCCGACAACGACATGACGCTCTCCTTTCTCTCCGCCAAGAGCCACGGGACGGTCGCGATTCCGGAGGCGGAAGTCGCGCGCGCGGCCGAGCCGGTGAGTGACGCGCTGCGGCGGATGAGTCGCCTCGCCGCGACCTCGAACGCGAGCGATGTCGTGTCCTACGCCTCGTGCGTTCCCGGTCGCGGCGCGGGGAAGAAGCCGACGGCGTTTGCGAGCGACAACGTTCAGGAAAGGTAGTAGTGTGAGGCCCCTTCCGCCTCTACGTCTGAGAGAGGGCCCCGGTGGATAGCGATCTTGCAGATGCCGTGGAAGGCCTGAAGTCGGTCTTCCAGCGCAGGAAAATCGAATGCTCCTTCGGGAAGGCGGACAAGGCCCTCGTCGAGGACATCCGGAAACAACTTCGGGTTCCTTCGCGGTTCCGGGCCTTTCTGCTCGGCGCCGATCCGCTCAAGGTCGAGACCGTCACCCCGGTCGAGCGTGTTCGGCTCCTCCCGGCGGGCGAGCTCATCAAAGCGCAGGCGGCGTTGAAGACGCCTCCGGACGGCGGGTCCGTTCCCCTCGACTGGAAGCCGGCGTGGGTCGTCGTCGGGGAGAGCTCGCTGCTCGGCGATCCCTACTTCCTCGATACGTCGAAGCCCGATCCCGAAGGTGACTGCCCGGTCTACACCGCGATGAGCGGTCAGGAGCGCTGGCAGCCGACGCTCGCGGCATCGAGCTTCGCGCAGTTCCTCCGCATCCTCTCGACGGCGATGGAGATCGCGGCTGGCTTCGGCGACGCGATCATGGACGATGAGGACGAGGACAGCTTCCGCGAGGCGCTCGGACCGAAGGTGAAGGTCATCGACGCGGCAGCGCTGAGGGCCGGCCACTGGACGTGATATGCCGTCGACCGCCATGGTCGAGTCTGCGTACACCCAGAGCTGGTTCAAGCCGTCGGAGATTCCGCACAAGTACGGCAACAACGTTCACCTGCTCGACGATCCGCTCGCGTGGACGCAGCTCGCGCGGCTCTGCGCGCGCGAGACGATTCAGCCGGAGGTCGGCCAGCTCGTGCGCGCGCTCTACGAGAAGCTGGCGCAAGTCGTCCTCGCGGCGGAGTTCCCGCGCGAGCGCGTGGCGGTGCCGACACGCATGGCGGTGAAGTCGCCGGAGGCGGTGTATCGCGGCGTCGCGATCGATGCGTCGACGAAGTGCGTGACCGTCGGCATTGCGCGCGCGGGGACGATGCCGTCGCAGATCGTCTACGACCTCCTCAACTCCGTTCTCGATCCCGAGGGCGTTCGCCAGGACCACCTCTTCATGTCGCGCGCGACCGACGCCGACGGAAAGGTGATCGGCGCCACGTGGCACGACGCGAAGATCGGCCGCGACGTCGACGGACGCATCCTCATCCTTCCCGATCCGATGGGCGCGACCGGCTCGTCGATCAACAGCGCGCTCACGCACTACAAGACGCGTCTCGAAGGCACTCCGCGGAAATGCGTGACGATGCATCTCATCGTGACGCCCGAGTTCATCAGGAACGTGGCGAAGGAGCACCCCGAGACGGTCATCTACGCGTGGCGTCTCGATCGCGGGCTCTCGCCTTCGAGTATCCTCGCGACGGTGCCGGGAACGCACTGGGACGAAGAGCGCGGACTCGACGACTCGCAGTACATCGTCCCGGGCGCGGGCGGCGTCGGCGAGATCCTCAACAACGCGTGGGTCTAATCGCGCAGGCGTGACGCGGCGCGGGGTGAACGCCTCGGATCGATTCGGATCCAATGGACCGCGCCGCCTCGGAGACGGCCCGTTGTTTCCCCAACAACATCGGCACGTCTCATGTTGGTCCCACAGTTGCCTACAGCGGAGACATGACTTCTCACGTGCTTCGCTCGCTGCTCCTCGCGACGGTCCTGGTGACCGGTTGCGGTGTGGCGGGCTCCGATGAATCCGACACGACCGACGAGGCCGAGGTGCACGTCGCCCAAGCGCTCGTCGTCGCCGATCAGCCGGCTGCCGAGGCGGCGATCGTCGAGGCCGATCGGGTGACCGTCCCGCTCGCGAACGGCGAGCGCTATCGCGGCATGTCCGCCGGCACCATCTTCGTCGGCGCGCGCGGCGCGGCTGCGTCGAAGAACCCCGACGGCTTCCTCCGCAAGGTCGTCAGCGTCAGCGTCGACGGCGATCACATCGTGGTCCTCACGACGCCCGCGACGATCAGCGATGCGATCGTCGACGGCTCGGTGAAGGCATCGAGCTCCGGCGCGCGCCTCGACGATCACCTCACGACCGCCGCGCTGAAGGGCATCGAGATCGATTTCGCCAACAAGCCGATCTTCCAGAACACGGACGTCATCGATCTCGACGGCAAGCACGCCGAGTTCGTCGAGGCGATTCACCTCGATCACGCCGTCCTGACCACGAAGCCCGCGGTCGACGTCGACCTCCGCATCCAGAACGGCAAAGTCACGCGCTTCACTGCGAAGGTCGAAGGCAACCTCGACTCTTCGATCGCCGCCGGCGCGAGCGTCTCGTCGTCGGGCACGGTCGACGACGACGTGTTGGCCGCGCTCAAGGCGAAGAAGCACGACATCGATCTGGTCGTCTACGAGTCGGCGCGCCTCGCCGTCCCGACGTTCTCCGTCGACCGCGTGCCCGTCAGCCCGTCGGTGAAGTTCAAGGTGTCGCTCCGCTGCTCGATCCAATTCGGAGGTGCGGTCGTCGCGAACGCCGGAGTCGAAGCGAAATCGTACGTGCGCCTCGGCGGCGTGTACGCCAACGGCGAGTGGGGCGCGCCCATCCGCTCCGACTTCGAGATCCATCCTGCCTTCGAGGTCGTGCGCGGCGCGGAGATCGAAGCACGCTGCTCCATCGTCGCCGATGCCGAGCTCTTCATGTACGACCAGTCGGGCATCACGATGAGCGTCGCTCCCTACGTCGACTTCAACGTCGCGAGGACAGCCCGCGACGCCGCCGCGAAGCCGGGCGCGTGGAACACGGAAAAACCGCTCGCGTGGACGGCACAGGCGGGTGCGACCGGCTCGATGACGGGCCGCGACGGCGTCTTCGGCCTGCCGGCGAGCGAGCTCGATCGCCAGCTCGTCGAATGGAAGGCGCCCGACGCGCTCCAGGGAGTCTCGGGCGTGACCCCGTAGTCAGCTCACTTCTTCTTCTTTTTCTTGTGACGCGGGTTGTGTCGGCCCACGAGCGCGAGATAGTCGGGCATCGGCTCCTCGCGTGGCGACGTCCAGCGCGCGCGCGCTTCGGCCGCGTGCTTCGCGAGGCCGGTGACCATGCGCTTCACCTCGGCCTTCGCCGTCGCCGATGCTTCGGGCTCCCACGTCGCGAGCGCGGATTCCAGCTCGTCGATCCGCGTGCCGCGGAGGTGCCCGCGCTTCGCGAGATCGAGATAGCTTCGTGCGAGCGCGTCGCCATCGAAGCGATGGAGCGTCACCATCTCGGCCGCGACGCGGAGGACGCCGTCCGAAGGGAGACGTCCGTCTTCGTGCACGACGAATGCCGGCTGGAGATAGTTGTAGAAGGGCACGACGCGGTTGCCGAACACTTGGAAGTCGCGTGGCGCAGTCTGGCGTTCGAGATGGATGAGGATGCGCTCGACGACGTCCTCGGAGACCACCCGCTCGATGTCGAGGAGCGCTTGCTCCACCACGTCTTCGTAGACGCGGCCCTTTTCGAAGATGTCGTGCACGGCGGTGCGGTCGACGCGACCCGACATGATGTCGGCGTAGAGCGAGTACACGAACGCGTCCGCCTCGGCGTCGTCGCCGAAGAGCGTCTCCTTCACCCCGGTGAACGAGTCGCTGCCCTTCGCGCGCGCCGCGAGGAGCGCGGGGAGCTTGTAGCCGAGCTGATCGCGGAGCGCGCGGAAGCGAAGACGGAGCATGTTCTGAAGGTTCGGCTTCAGCGTGAACGTGTCCCAGCGGATGCCGTCGAGGCGCAGCTTGTCCTCGAGCCGCTTTCGCATCTGCTCGGGCGAGCCGGAGAGGATGTGGATGGAGATGCCCGAGCGCGCCATCTCGCGGAGGAGCGTCGCGGCGCCGGGATTCGTGCGCTTCTCGTCGGGGCGCTCGAACGCGGTGCGTACGAGATCGCGGACGGTGTCGAACTCCGTCCTCAGGTAGGTCTTGTCGAGATCCCATCGCGAGATGTGACTCACGATTCCTTCTTCTTCTTCTGAAGACTCTTCGGAGGGAGCTTCTTGAGCCGGCGCGGCGGGAGCAACTCGGCTTCGGTGGTCACCTTCTTCGCGAGAAAGATCGCGGAGTCGAGCTTGTAGAAGCTTCGCCCGCGATAGAACTTGAGCGCGTTGTCGTTGTTCTCCGCGACCTCGAGGACGAGGTGCGTGCAGCCGCGCACGCGCGCGAGGTGCTCGCACTGCTCGAGGATGAAGCCGCCGATGCCTTGGCCGTGCATCTCGGGGTGGACGGCGAGCTCCTCGACGTACATCGGTCGCATGTCGCGCCGCTCGAAGTAGCGCGCGTTGGTCCAGTTGTCCGCGCCGAGCACCTCGAAGGCGCACTCGGAATAGCCGACGATGAGATCCTTCTTCGCGATCTTCGACTCGAAGACGAGCTGTTCGATGCCTTCCTCTTCGTAGACCTCGAGGAAGCGTTTCTTCGATCGCGGGCGCTGGTACTCGACGGTGTCGCGATTCACGTCACGGAAGCAGAGCTTCAGGAACTCCCACACGCGATTGAGATCGCGCCGGTGGATGCGTCGCACCCGGACCTCGGGCGGCGTGCGCGGCGTGGGGAGTGACGGAGGCGACGCGTCGGCCATCGCGCCGGAGAATACCCGCCGTCCGACGGCAAGAAAGCAGAAGAAAGCGCTCATCGAGATATGCTCGCGGAGTGCGGTCCATCGTCGTCGGAGCGGCAGTCCTCGCGGGAATCGGCCTCGCAGCATCATGCAAGTCGTACGGCGAGCAGGGCGAGAGCGGCGGTGCGGCCGACGCCGCTGCGGACGGAGCAACGGGCTCCACCGACGCCTCCTCGACCGACGTCGATTCGCCCAACGGCGGACCGTGCGATGGCGGCGCGACCTTTTGCGACGACTTCGAGATGGACCCCCTCGGCGCCCGATGGTCGCGTGTCGCGACGGCGAGCTCCGGGCAGGTGGCGCTCCAATCGCCGGGGCATTCGGGAGGACGCGCGCTCCGCGCGTCGACCACGGGAGCCCAGGGGGCGGAAGCCTCGCTCATCCAAACGTTCGCGGGCCCGGCAAGAAGCATCGTCTGCACGACTTGGATGAAGGTCGAGAACCTCTCGAGCACTCTCTCTCCGGTGATGGACATACACATCTTGCCACCCGGCTATAGCGACTACGTCGTCGCCTTGTACCTCTCCACGACGACGACACGGTTTTTCCGCCTTTCGAGCGTCGAAGGCACCACGCAAAACGATCTCGCGGCACTTCAGACCGGGACGTGGCTCGAGGTGCGGCTCGACGCGCGACTCTCGCCGCCCCCAGCCTCGGCGACGCTCTTTCTCGACGGGACCCAGGTCGCGCAACTTCCGCTCGCCGATGCCGTCGCGAACGCCGTCATGCCGTCCCTCGAGCTCGGCATCGGCGTCTCGCCAGCGGGTGCGCAAGCGACCATCTGGTACGACGACGTCTCGTGCGACCTGACGAAGTAACGGGCGGATCGTCTTACTTCGTGGCCTCTTCGCACGCCGCCATCGGGCCCTTCGCCGCGGGGTTGCACGCGCCGAGGCCGATCGACGAGCACGCGATCTTCGTCAGGCGTCCCGCCGCGCAGAAGACGAGCTTTCCGTTCTCGCAACGCGGCAAGAGCTCCTTGTCGCATTCGACGTTCGACGGCACGTAGCATCCGGCGCGCACGCCGGTGCCGAGGCAATGCAGGCCCATGCCGGCGCAATCGGAGACGCGCACCTTCCCGGAGGCGCCGCGTCCTTCGCACTCGACGAGCCGATCGTCCTCGCAACGGCGCGCGCCGAGGAGGTCGCAGCGACGTCGTCCCGGGAGCTCGCAGCTCGCGGCGTTCTCGCCGCTCTCGTCCTTGTGCTCGACGCACTGCGAGCCGGGCTTGCAGACGACGCGCTCGATGGCGCCATCACGGCACGCGACGACGGCGTTCGGTCCGTCGCATCGCGCGTCGGGCGCGTTCGGCGGGCACTTCTGCGGTGAATAGCAGGCGCGCACCACGAGCCCGCCGGCCGATTTCATCTCGCGGCAGCTCGCGCCCATCTTCGTGCAATCGATGACGCTCGCTTCGGCGGCGCTGTCGTCGCCGCAGCTCACCAGGCGATCACCTTCGCAGCCGGAGGCGACGCCGGGGTGCTGTTTGCAGAACTCGACGGCGCGCGCATCGCCGTTGCCGTGCATGCACGCGTTCACTTGGTCACACGTCTTCGCGCTGCCGAGGCAGCTCTGGAGCGGATCGGGCTCCTTGGGATCGGCGTGGGCGATCCACCAGTCGACGCACGCGTTCGGGTCGCGCAGGCGCGGCGTGTCGTGCGCATGCGTGCAAGATACAATCTTCGCGCAAGAGGCCGCGACGCCGGCGATCCATTGCGGATCGCTCTGCACCGGTGCGGGCGCAGGCGGCTTCGGCGCCGGCTCGGTGCCTCCGCAAGCGGCGGCGAGAGCGACATTCAGCGCGACGACGATCGGCCGCTTCACGGCCCGCATCTATAGCGTACGTAGCTCAGGACGCGATCGACTTCTTCAGATCCTCGAGCGTGTGCAGCAGCTCGTGCGCGCCCGATGCAAACGCGAGCTCGAGGGCCTCGAGCAGGTAGCGATGCGCTTCGTCGTTGCGGTCGCGGATGGCGGAGACCTGCGCGAGCGCGCCCAGCACGCGCGCGCGATCGGAGCCGCTCGGGCCGGCCATGTCGAGCGCCTCGCGGAGGACGCCCTCGGCGTCGGTGAA
>Ga0070683_100005609_pt1 | contig 10487 bp, 10 predicted proteins | sample KBSC713LmetaG_FD_64662 | JGI IMG/M metagenome (GOLD analysis project Ga0070683, IMG submission 64662) | Corn rhizosphere microbial communities from Kellogg Biological Station, Michigan, USA - KBS C7.1-3L metaG | ecosystem: Host-associated > Plants > Roots > Rhizosphere ...
CATTCTGGCCATATTCGACTGGGAGATGGCAACCCTGGGCGATCCTCTCGCCGACCTCGGCTATCTCCTCTCCTTCTGGCAGGAACCCAGCGACGCCGGACCGGAGCTTGACGACGGCTCCTGGGGCATTACCGCGCTGCCAGGCTTCCCCACCCGCGCGCAGCTGGTGGCGCACTACGCTGAGCGCACGGGCCGCCGGTTGGAGCACGTCGCGTTCTACGTCGCCCTCGCCATCTGGAAACTCGCGATACTGCTGGAAGGAAGTTATCGCCGCCATCTGGCAGGCACGACAGATGACCCATTCTTCGCGACACTCGACCGTGGCGTACCGGCGCTCGCGCATCGGGCGCTGGCGGTCTGTCGTGGCCAGATACCGTTCGCCTGATCGCGCAGTTACCAATTCTGGGAGACGAGATGAATAGCGCCACGCCAACGCACGACGAGTCACCGCAGCCCGATCCGTTCATGAGCCTGAGGCATGGCGGTGTCGAGTTGTACCTTGTGCGACATGCCGATGCGCTTCCAGACGCCGATGAGGTCGCAGACGGTGGGTATGATGCACAGGCGCTCAGCGCACTTGGGCGGCGGCAGGCCGAGGCGCTTGCGGATCGTCTGCGCGCGATCTCGCTCGCCGCGATCTATACCAGTCCACTGGCCCGTGCGATCCAGACCGCTAGACCGACAGCAGTATCCCACGAACTTGGGGTTCAGCCTGTTGAGGAGCTACGCGAGATTGCGCTAGGTACGCTGGAGTCAGACGCCCCGGGCGGAGCAACGCCTGAAGAAGTCTCGGCGCTGCTGCGGACACGTCTTCGAGAGATCGCAACCATCGCAGTCAGCACTGGCAGCTGGGAGAGCATTCCTGGAACCGAACCATCCACCCTTCTGCGCGCCAGACTTACCGCTGCCATGAATCGCATCATCGCATCCCACTCAGGTGAGCGCGTACTCATCGTGAGCCACGCCGGAGCGATCAACGCCTACCTGGCAGCGCTGCTTGGTATCTCGCACGATTACTTTTTCCCGACCGCCAATACCTCCATCTCAGTGATACGCGCACAAGGCGAGCGGCGGATGCTGTTTTCACTCAATGACATTGCTCACCTGGCGCAGGCAGGACTCTTCGCACCCCGCGATTGAATCAAGCCCGGGAATTATCGGCGATACCAGAAGTTATCCCAGAGTTCCCAGAATGTCTCGCCGCGGGCGATGACTTTGCGCGCACCTGCGATCTCGACTCCTGGCCGCCCTTCGAAATCGGCGACTCGATCTGGCGTAGCCAGTTCCACGGTGAATGTTACTGGGCTGGCTGGCTTCCACGGGTTCGGCCAATCTCTGGATGACACCGCCTGCCGAACACGCTCCTCGATCAGCGCGCATGCGTCGGCATGGCCAAGCGAGCGTGCTGAATAGCGACCCAGACCGACTTTGACCGGCGCTGTGACCACTTTCGGGCCAAGCAGCTCGGTCACTTCGCGACAGGTCGCCTCATCGCCAGAGACGAAAATGACAGGCACATCCCAGACGCCACAAATCGCCGCCTCAATACCGCTTTCGCCCACCAGCGTCTCGTTGATCCAGGCGTTAAACCAGGCCTCGCTGCTGACGGTGTGGCACATGACACCATCAGGCGTTCCCGCCATAGCATGCGCGCCGACGAGCAGTGCGGCATCGCAGTGCTCTTTGAGTGGCTCGACGTAGCGACACCAGGCATGCCCCAGCACATAGCTAGCGCCACGTTCGAGGCGCTCTGGCATCAGACTCCTGAAGCTATCGGCACCACCAGCGCCGTGACAGTCGATCACGATGATATCGTCGGCGCCTCCCGCTTGCGCGCCGCGCACCGCCGCATTCACCTCGCCCGTCAGCAGTCGTCGGCCCTCGTCATACTGGGGCTTGCCCGACGTAACCTGATCCCAGTTCTCGATGCCAGCGATGCCTTCCATATCCACCCAGATGACGACACGCACCGGCGCACTCCTTTTCTTCATCGCATTGTCAGACTGGCGCCATCGGGCTACTCTGGCAATCAACCCAATCGCCTTGACTTCTGAGACGCACACATCATGCGTTGCTAAGGCCTAGAATCGCCCAGTAGATAGCAGCGGCTCCAGCGTCTTCCACTGATGCGTCGATCACGACTCGCGCATTCACCAGCAGATCTTCATCCGTGGCCTTGATGAGTTCGGCCAGGCGGCGCGCCACCGGCAATTCGTCGGCATCGTCATCATCATCGTCTTCATCAGCGATAAACCACTGGCTGCGATGATCCAGTGTCGCGCCAGCAACCGAAAAGGGACGAAGAATCTCAGCCGTCGCGTCCATGGCGTCGGCAATACCGAGCCGCCCAGGGCGATGTCGCAGCACAACATCTTCCACACGCACAGCGTCCGCTCGGGCATGAACGCCACGCTGAAGCGCCGGAAGTATCTGATTCAGCCAGATGCCATCGGCGGCGGTCAGACGCGCGAGAAAGACGCTCGCGTTGATCCGTCGCTCCGACGCGCCGCTACCAGATGTCGCTCCGAGCATCTGGCGATGTCTCCCCTGCCTCATGCGCACCCCCAAACTCTGGATGCCTCTCGCATCCACACCACTGAGATCACCCGAGAGAGCGAAGACCACCCGTCATGTGTGAGGAGGCTGACTTCTCAGCAGCCGAAACCCTCTTCTGCCGCTCTTGGCGCAAAAGGGAGTAGCGATCTCCGCTGACACGCGTACGCTTATGCTATCACGCAGTTCGCGCGCCTGCCAGCCACCATATGAAGGTAGGTCGTGCTCCCCGCATTGAGGCGGGAGTTTTTGGGGCGGCGTGTTGAGGCAGGCTATACAAGGTTCCTAATATTATGATATACGACGGAATCAGTGTCAGGTTTCTCTCGATTCATCAGGGGGTCACATGCTCTTTCTTTTCGACATAGATGGCACGTTATTACGTGATATGCCGCCTGCTCACCGCACGGCGCTCTGCGACGCTGCTGAGCAAGTCTTTGGTGTGACTGTTGAGTCGAGACACCTGGGCAAAACCGCTGGGATGACCGACAGCGCCATCGCACGTCGCATGCTATTGGAAGCAGGAGTTACCATAGCTGCTGTGTCAGACGGCCTTCCAGACTTCTTTGCGGCGGCGGCTGACGCATATGATCGCCTCGTGCCTGACAACCTGCGGCCCTATCTTACCCCCCACGCCGTGGCATCGCTCGAGTGGTTGCGTAGCCATCATGCTGTCCTGGGCCTCGTCACCGGTAACATTGAGCGAATCGCCTGGCGCAAGCTCGCCGCCGCTCAGCTGGATGGCTATTTCTCTTTCGGCGCATTCGGCGATGAGGCGGAACTACGAGACGAGTTGCCGCCACGCGCAATCGCGCGCGCTGAACAGATCACGGCACAACAATTTGCCCTCAATGAGATCTTTGTTGTCGGCGATACTCCAGCGGATATCTCCTGTGGGGCGGCATCGCAACTGCGCACAATCGCCGTCGCCACTGGGCCAGAGCATTCGTTGGACGACCTGCACGCCTGTCAGCCAGATTACATCTTCCCCGACTTAAGCGGACTCCTCAGCGCGCCGCTCTTCGGGCAAACGGGAATGAGTAACCGTGCGATTTAGTCTCTCCCCTTGAACTTGCGCAGGCTGGTATGGTATTATGCCTGTGCTGCGTCGCGTACGTGCGAGGCACGATCCCGGATCGTCTAATGGTAGGACAGCTGACTCTGGATCAGCCAGTCGTGGTTCGAATCCACGTCCGGGAGCCACTCACCTCAATGCACGCCTCCTGTGCGTAACGGGAGGCTTTTTCGTGTGCAGTCATCAGACTACGGCGAAAACTAGGATTACCTCGTCACTATTGTTTCTCAACGTGAGGGTATGGCCGCTGAGTTCATAGTTTCGCACGTGCTGCATCGTGTTGAGATAGGTGACTTCCTGGCTCATAATGGGGCCAACACAGGCAACTTGCGTGACACTCTTGAACTTGAAGGTCAGGCGTCCACCCGAGATGACATACGCCCCGTTGTAGTAGTTGCAGCCACTCGATCCGATATATGTGCCGTCGCTCTGCTGAAATTGCAGTGTGATGGGCGCCGTTGGCACCAGGATCCGGTTCTTCCCGTCAATGTGGAGTTGCGTGAGAACCCAGGAAGAACCACTCAGTCTGAGAGGCGAGCTGGATACAGACGTAGCGGCGCTCGAGCCGCCAAAGATGCTAGAGAGCGGGTTGGCGCATGCGCTCAACGTTAACAGGCAAATGATCAGCACTGTAAGGAATATCAGACGATCACGCATAAGGTCGCTCTCCAATGGCCGCGAACAGGCATATCCTCCATCACCATCGGACGTGCTACTGCCGAACATTTTTCTTTCATGCAGACCAGAGCATTGCCCGAAATAGCACCGGTGATGACTACAACTTGCCGTCGAAGGTGCGGAGGCTCGTCAACGCAAAGCGGCGCCATTGGCGAGTTTGTTGAGTGCGATCTCCCCCTCGCATGAGAAAATCAGCTGCGAGCAGATACGACGCCCAGGTGGCGCGAATCAACGTACCCAGCAACGCGATATGTTCGGTTGGCAGCGGTGCGCAGCTCTTATACACGTTGAGAATATCGGCGATACTGTGCTGAGCCGATGCTGGCATACTACCTTCCAGACAGAATAGCGCCAGAAAAATGCCCAGGTCAACGATGGGATAACTGTAGTCCATACAGCCAAAGTCGAGAATGCAATAACGACCACGGCCATCTTTGAGCACATGCTTACGCTGCAAGTCCCCGTGAATGATCCGCTTACGTACGTGACCGAACTTCATGCTGGCAATCGCATCGGCCAATGGCGCCACCAACGTGCGCGTCTCATCGCTCACCAGCGCCTGCTTGCGTGCAAATTCGCCGGGGAGGTGAAGCGTACTCCACGAGTCATAGCTTGGGGTGATCTCGAATGGCAGCTGGTGCAATGCCGCCAGAAATCTGGTGATGGCAAGTATGTCATCGCGTTGCGGCGAAGCAGCGGCAAAATTCTCGCCCGCAAAAAACTCGCTGACACATACGAGCGTCTCCTGGTGGCGCCCAGGCACGCGAAACAAACCCGCGCCGTTCATCGTGCGGATGCGCGGAACGGAGAGGCGGCGTCTCGCCATCGCCATCTGCACACGTACATAATCCTCGATGACGGCAGACCCTTTGCTTTTGTTGAAGAATTTGGCGACGTACCGCCCGCGTTCGCACACCAGCAGCACGTTCAGGTCGTCGTAGCCCTGCGTGATGAGTTGCGAGCGTTCAATTCTGCCCAACTCGTAGTGGCGCGCAATCTCGTGCAGCACTTCATCTAGCGGCTGCGCAAGGTCCGCTCGGCTCAGTAGTTCCATATATGTCTTGCGCATTGGTAGTCCCACCCAGCCTGACGACGTTTGCACGCTCGCCGCACACACCTACTCACATATCGACTATGGAACGGGCGCTATCCCAGACTCGTATGTATGGCGAGCGCAAGATCAATATAAACCATGAGGAGCGGAGTAGTGAGACCGAAACCTGGGTTCCTGGGGCCACAGCAGGCCGCGGCGTTTCAAGATGAAGCGGTTGCCCAATCATACCAGTTCCGCCCGCCATATCCCGATGGCGCCTTCGATATCCTCGCCAACCTCGCGATTGACACGCCAAAGCACGTTCTGGATATTGGATGCGGTACTGGATTTATCGCCCGCGAGCTGGTAGATCGAGTGACCCACGTAGACGCAATTGACATCTCACGGGCAATGATCGAGCAGGGCAAACGCCTGCCACGTGGCGACTCGCCGTCGCTCACATGGATCATAGGCGCTGTGGAGACCTCGCCACTCAATCCCCGTTACAGCCTGATAACCTCTGGTGACAGCCTGCACTGGATGGATTGGGCGACTGTGATGCCGCGCCTCGCTACGATGCTGACACCGCGTGGCTCGCTCGCGATTCTCGGCGTCGGCCAATTACCGACACTATGGGATGATCAATTACTGCCCCTCATCCAACACTACTCGACCGTGAGCGGCTATCATCCGTATGACCTGGTGGCCGAATTGGAATCACGCGACCTCTTCCGCACGTCTGGGCGACAAACGACCGCGCCAGTCCCGTTCGTGCAACCACTCGAAGAATACATCGAGTCTTTCCACGGGAGAGCTTCCTTTGTACGGGGACGCATGGGCAGCGCCTCAGCAAATGCCTTTGACGCCGCGGTCCGCGCGCTGGTGAGCCAATACTGTACGGGCAATGTCGCATTGCAGATAGTGACGGAAGTAGTCTGGGGCAAGCCACTGCAACATGGCGAATGAGCTACCCATGCATCACCTGGCTGGCGCACAGGAGCAGCCAGACTCCGCATGCAGATCGAAGACGGTGATTTCGGGGCGACAGTTGATGCGAACGAACGGGCTTACCACGCCAACGCCACGGTTCGTGTACTGGATCATGCTACCGACCTGATAATGCCCACTGGGATACCGGCGCCCAAGGGCAGGCAGCAACAGCGGCCCAATCAATGGCGCGACTATCTGTCCCCCATGCGCATGCCCAGAGAGTTGAAGCGCGAAGCGACCGGTAGCAGCGCTCTCGTCGGCGAAGTCCGGCTCATGGGCTAGCAATATCACGGCGCCATCAGCGGGCAGCCGGGAAAGCAACAGATCGAGCCGGTCGCGTCCCGCGATGATATCGTCCACGCCAGCGATGTGCAGTTGCGCGTCATCGCGACGAAGCGTGTGGAAGTCGTTGGCCAGCTCGCATACACCGCTGGCAGCCAACACATCTCGAACCGCTTGCGCGCCTGACCAGTGGTCATGATTGCCCAGCACAGCCACCACCCCATCGCGGGCCTTCAGCTGACTTAACCCATTGGCCAGATCGCGCATGTGGGAGACGGCGCGGCGCGTTATGAAGTCCCCAGTAATCGCGACAAGATCGGTGGATTGCTTGTTCACGAGATGAACGACATCATCCAGCCGGGCAGCGTTCATCCAGTCGCCCATATGGAGATCGCTCAACTGGACGACGCGATAGCCACAGAACTCCGGGGCCAGTCGAGGAAGCGCAAGCGACATCTTAGTGACTTCAACCCATCTGGGTTCAATCATGGAGGAGTAGGCGACTCCCGCAAGCGCGGCGGCGCTGGCCCAGGCAATCCCTCGCCGAAGAAGTTGGTTTGGTGTCACGCGCGCCTACTCCGTCTCACTTCCCATCCAATATCGCCCGCATCTCGTACAATATAGGCGCACGGCTGGTTTGCGCAGCGGCCTCTGATAGATGTCTGGGCGATTCAGTCTCAGAAACCAAGGCGGCGCTCCTTCATGCTCACAAAGCAGTTGTGGCCCACGACGATATGGTCGAGCAACTCGATATCCAGGAGTTCGCCCGCTTTGCGCAGCTGCTCAGTGGTGCGCACGTCTTCAGGCGAAGGCGCGGGATCCCCCGATGGATGATTGTGGACGACGACAATCGCCGGGCATGTCCGGCTGATGGCGGGCTTGAAGACCTCGGCCACGCGCACCACACTACTGTTGACGGTACCTTGATAAACAACCTGCTGGGCCACAACGTAATTCTTGGTATCGAGGCAGAGGACACGCAACTGCTCCTGCGCCAGATAGCCCATTTCCAGCATCAGCAGGTTTGCGACATCTGTTGGACTGGTGATCTGCGAGCGTCCGCCCGGCGTCAGCGCGCTCAGCCGCCTGCCCAGTTCGAGCGCCGCCTTCAGTTGCGAAGTCTTGGCCTCGCCCATCCCGTGCTCCGCGCTGAGCAACGCAGCATCAACCGTCAGCAGCCCGCCCAGTCCGCCATGATCGCGCAGAAGCCGCGCCGCAAGCTCAATGACATTCTCGCCCTGCGTACCCACCCGCAGAATGATCGCGAGAAGCTCCGCCGTTTGCAGCGTCACCGCCCCGTACTTCAGCAATCGTTCGCGGGGGCGCTCATCACTTGGCATCTCGCGAACTGTGACACGATACTGCACATCTGGGCGATCCGAGCGGGCGACAGTCATAGAAGGCTCCTCCGCTGGTGTAGCGGGAAATCACGGCTATCGGGGAAAATGGCGGTAGTTTGCCTATCGTACCAGAATCAGGCGAGCGCGACAAGCATAACAGGCGAATGAGGTAGTCACCTCAAGTCATGGCTACCAACGCCTCTGCTACCGTCTCATCGAGGGATCGCCGAGCGCCCTCGGCAAGCGCACTATGATAGTCAACCAGGCCAAAGGCCTTCTTCAGCTGAGCGCGAACGCCGCTAAAGAGTGGGGCATCTACCAGCCACTCGTCCTTGATGGCGCCCGCTAAAATCGCCGCTTGTTTGTGATGGCCAAGGCATTGATAATAGGCAACAATGCCTGAGAGGGAGCGAACCTTCTGGGAACGCGAATCTATATTCTGTACAGCACTAAGCGACTCGCGTAAGATGCCACGCGCGGCGTCATAGTCATTCACCGCGAGATACGCATGCGCGAGCGCCAGTTCTACCTCGCAGATATAGCGGGGATTTCCCACATTGCGCGCCATCTCCAATCCTTCACGCAAATGCGCGAACGCGCCCGCGAAGTCTTCGCGCCGTAGGTAAATATATCCTAGTTTGGTGAGACCGGATACGATCTGCCGCTGCACGCCGACAGCCCGCACCGCCTGCAATCCCTCGTTTACATACATCTGGGCCATGTCCAGTTTTTCCTCTGCAAGCGCCAGCGCGCCCAGCGTGAGCAGCCCAACCCCCAGCAGCCGCTGAAATCCTAGTGAGCGACACATGCGTACGGCACGCTGAAGACACCGTTCGGCGTCAGTGTAGGCTTTGAGGCTAATCAAACTTTCTCCGAGAAATATCAGGGCATGGCATACCCTGTTCTGCTTACCATGTAGCTCCATAAGTTCGAGATATTGCGACACGTATTGATAGGACTTCTGAAACTCCCCAACATACTGTGCGACTCCACCGAGGGCATTGAGCGCTCGTCCCATCTCGGTTATGACACCGAGTTCGCGCGAAAGCCGCAACGCCTGCTGATAGCTCTGCTCTGCGTCCGAATACATCCCTCGCTCTTCGCTGTAGACTGCCAAACCGAAATACGCGCGCTCAGTACACAACAGGTCGTTCGCCGCTTCCCCCAGTCCGAGCAGTTGGCAGGCGATATCCCTTCCTGCTTCGAGCGAACCAAGACGGTAGTAGACCATCATCAGTTCATACCCCAGGCTTCGTTCCGCTTCCTTATCCTCAAGCTGCTGGGCCGCGTCCAATCCAGCTCGTAGCCACTTGATCTGAACCTCCGCGTTGTTTCGGTTTGCCAACACCTCCAATCCCCTGAGTGGGAACTCGATGCATAGCCGGGCGCGTAGCTCGTCCTCAGGCGTACGCTGCATAGTCCACGCTTGCCAGTGTCGGATTTGCTCCCATTCCTGGTCGAATACGATCAACCCATGTGAAACATTAGACTGGCCACGTTGCATCGCTTCATTCACAGTGCGAAGCTTATTGAGATAGTGTCTGGCGAGGCGGTGCTCTCTCTCGGAAAATTCGAGATGTGCGGTCATCGCTGAAAGCCTTCTTCATCCAGAAGAGAACGCGCGTGCATAACAAGCAGTGAATGCATCTGGAAACGGCCGCCACCAACAGGCTCCAGCAGGCCGCGGCTGACCAAGACACGAGCCGATGGTCTAGGATCGGCCACATTCCAGGCTACTGCCATCGCATCCAAGTCAAAAGAAGCTGGCTTAGGAACAAATAGGCCCAGATAGGCAAAGCAAAGCCGAGTCTCGGCATCCAGAACATCCGTGCTGCGCTTGAGGAGAGCTGCAACCGTCGGCGTAGTATCCACGGTTGCTCCTAGCATGTCGCTTGGGGCGCGGGCCGTTAGCAAGCCCGCTCCTCTGCGAATCTCGACGAGCAGCTCACGCACCCCCCAACCAAGCTGAGCCTCACTATGGAGCAGGCGCCCAGCGACGTGGATGGCTAGAGGCAACCCTTCCAGGTCGCGCACGAGTTCGCGAGCAGCATCGGGGTATTGCCTGGTTGTCTCTGGCGCAAGCTGACTGAGCAGTTCAAACGCCGCGTGGTCAGTTAGAACGGGCAGGCGATAGAGATCGAATGCTGTAGGCGCCAGAGCAATCGCCACATCGTTCAGGCGGCTCGTGACAACCATCGCGCATAGCTGTCCTCCGACCCGGAACGGCGTCGCATGTTCCGTTCGCCACACGTCGTCTACAATTAGCAGACTGCGCTTATCGCGGAGTATGGCGGTAAGTTGCGCGCTTATCTCTTCAATTCCGCGCGCTCGCCTGGATGTACTCATGTTGAGCGCGTCGGCCCAGGCGGAAAGTGGACTGAGAATGTTTGGCTCCTCGCCAAGTGAGGCCCAGAGAACCCCATCCGGAAACTGCCGCGCAACCTCCTGATCGTGCGCCAGCATAGCAACAATGCTGCTCTTACCTACCCCCGGCCAGCCCTGAATTACCGTCATTGCGCGCATATTTGCGCTGCCG
>Ga0070683_100005613_pt1 | contig 10484 bp, 11 predicted proteins | sample KBSC713LmetaG_FD_64662 | JGI IMG/M metagenome (GOLD analysis project Ga0070683, IMG submission 64662) | Corn rhizosphere microbial communities from Kellogg Biological Station, Michigan, USA - KBS C7.1-3L metaG | ecosystem: Host-associated > Plants > Roots > Rhizosphere ...
TGGTGGGGAGCTTGGTGCTTGCTTCGCCGGGAGGTGGGCACGTCAGCGCACAGGAGGCGAGTCGCGCGCCGGGCCCGACGTGGAGCTACGCATTCGATGTCGGTGGCTTCCTCACCGGAAACGGCAAAGCGATCCGGCAATGGCTCAGCGCCAACGCATACGGTGCGACCGAGCCGCGCCGCTGCACCTTCGATTCGCTCTTTCGGGCGATCTGCGACGATCCCGTCGGCTATCCGAAGACCAGCGGGAGCCCCTTCGCCGTGATGGGAAGCATCCGTCGAAGCTTCCCCTCCCGCAGCGCGTTCGAGCTCTTCATATCGATGGAACAATCCGGCCAAGTGACCGGCCGATGCGACGACCTGGCGTCGCCAAAGGATCCACGCTGCTCCGACCGATTCATGGACGTGTCATTCGGCGGCGCGAGCTTCGCCCTCTTGGGCGAAGTCAGCCGAGGCTGGGCGCACGTCGGTGCCGGGCCGGCGCTCCTCCTCGCGAACTGGGACATGACGCCGTCCCATCTCGCGGGCGTCTGGTTCGACGCGACCGTCGAGCGCGACCCGATTCCGTTTTTCATTCGCGGCCAGTACCGCTACTACACGGCGACAGGCGTCGAGTGGATCAAAGGCTTCTCAGGCTTTCACCCGTCGTCGCTTTTCGTCGGGCTTGGCCTGCGGACGCACCTCAATAACGGCGGATCCTGACGCGGTCTCGTTCGACGCGGTCCCGCTCGATGCGTACCCGCTCGACCCGTGCTCGCTCGGCGCGCTCCGCGGACCGCTGACGCGAACGCTCGGCCAAGTCGTACGTCCGGGCCTGGGCCCTTGCTTGCCGAACGATCGCGTCCCATCGCGCGCGATCACGCCGCTGCTCGGCCTGTTCCCGAATCGCCTCGCGCTGCAACGCCCGCGAGCGCTCGACGTCGTATCGGCAATCCGCGTAGCCACGGGCGTCGGAATAGCGGTCCCCGCAACTCCGGGTAAAGGTCCGTTGCGCGTGGGCAAGTGACGGCGCAATGGAAAGCATTGCGGAAGCAAGCGACAGGACAATTGTGTGACGCGTGCGCATGAAAGGCCCGATGGGGTAAGGACGAATGATTGGACAGCGCACGCGGCCATTTCGTTCGCACCGCCCTTCGCCGCCCTTGACCCGCGGCGCGAACCCGCGGACAATTCCAGAAGCGCGCATTGGGGCGCCTCCTGTCCGCGGCAAGGGAATCCTCCCACCCAAATTGCAGTGAAGGGACGTCGCGTTCTCCCTTTCTCCTGCCTGTGCTCAGCGGACACCAGGCGTCATGGAGGAAGGTATGACGAGCGACGACTCGACTCCCACCCCTCAGGTCCGCCGCAACCTCGAGAGTCTCAAGAAGGAGGCGAAGCGCTGGCTCGACGCGCTTCGATCCGGCGACGCCGATGCCCGCGCCCGACTGCGGCAAGCGTATCCCGATGCTCCCACTGATCCCGGGCTGCGCGACGTGCAACTCGCCCTCGCCCGCGAGCACGGGTTTCCTGGTTGGGCTGCGCTGAAGGACGCCGTCGCGTCGCGCGACGATGAGGGCCGACGCGCCCTCGCGCTCTACGAAACGAAAGCCGACGCGCTCCTCGAGGCGTATCGCACCGGAACGCCCGAGGCGATGGAGCGCCACTATCGGCACACATGGCACCGCCGCGCTTGGCCGGCGATGCGGCGCTACGTCCAGCTCGATCTCGGGAAACGCTCGACGGGAGAGGTCGACGACGTCGACATCACGTTGGATGACGCCCGCCACCTCGTCGCCCTCGAACACCAATTCGCCAATTGGGACGCGCTGAAGGACTACACCAAGACGTTGCGTGCTGGACGCCGCCTGGCCGCCAAGCCGGTCGTGATCGCCGCGGCTCATGCGTCCGAGGAAGCGGGTTCCGAACCGATCGCCATCTCGCGCGACTGGGACGAGGTCATCGCCCTCCTCGCCGCCAACGCGCCGGTGCAGCTCGGTGCGATGAATCAGATGACCGACGAGATTCTCGCCGATATCGCCAAAGTCGACGGCATCGTCGGCCTGCGTTTGAACGGCTCACGTGGCGTAACGGACGAAGGACTCCGCCACCTCGCCGGCATGATGACGCTCAAGCGGCTCGATATCAGCGGCACAGCGATCACTGATCGCGGGCTCGAAGTGCTGCGTCACCTGCCGGCGCTCGAGATCCTGTCGCTCGCCGGGACCGCGATCAGCGACGCAGGCGCCCGCGAGTTAGCGCATTGCCACGCACTCGTGCGACTCGACCTCAGTTGGACGAGAACGGGCGACGGCGCCATCTGCGCGCTCGCCGGAAAACGCGCCCTTACCCATCTCACCAGCGGCGTGGGCGTGACCGACGCGGGGATCCCGTGGCTCCACGAGCTTCCCGTCTTCAAATCGTGGCAGGGCGGCGACGTTTGGAACGGTCTGACGAGCTACGACTCGGAGCCGAACCACCTCAACCTCCGCGGGCCGTTCAGCGACCGCGGCATGCAACAGATGCGTGGTCTCGACGGACTCGCCGGTCTCAATCTCGATGACAGCCACCTGGGCATCACCGCCGCCGCGTTGGCGCCCCTCGTCTCGCTTCCCAATCTGACCTGGCTCGGCGTCGACGCGAAGGACGACTGGATGCCGTACATCGCGCAGATGCCGGCTCTCCGTTTTCTTGGCATTCAAGACACCGTCGCCGGTGACGACGGATTCGTCGCGCTCGGCCGCTCGCAAACGATCGAGCGCATCTGGGGCAGGCGCTGTCACAATCTGCGAAGCCGCGGCTTTCGCGCGCTCGCCCACATGCCGCGCTTGCGCGGACTCTCCGTGAGCTGCCTCAACGTCGACGATTCGGCGATTGCCACGCTGCCGACTTTTCCGTCGCTGATCGAGCTGATGCCGATGGACATTCCCGACGCCGGCTACCGGCACATCGGTAAATGCGAGCGCCTCGAGTCCCTCGTCCTCATGTACTGTCGTGACACGACGGACGCGGCCACGGAGCACATCACGGGTTTGAAAAATCTCAAATCGTACTTCAACAGCTATACGACGATCACCGATCGCACGCCGGAGTTGCTGTCGACGATGGACTCTCTCGAAGGCATCACCTTCGACACCTGTCACTACCTGACGAATGCGGGCGTCGCCCGCCTGGCCCGGTTGCCTCGCCTCAAGAAGCTCCATGCGTCGGGGAGCCACATAACGAGCGACGTCGCCCGGCCGTTTCGTCCGGAAGTGAAGGTGACGTGGGGCGGCTAGCGCCGACCGATCACGCCGGCGTTTCGATCTTGTAGATCTCGCGACGGCCGTACTGCACCAGATCGTGATAGTCCTTCATGACGTTTTCGAGTTCTTTCATGTCCTCCGGCGATCCCGACGGATTTTGCATCATGTCCTCGAACGCTTTGAGGTCCGCGACCTCGAGCTCGGCGACGATCGTCCAGTATCGTTCCGCCGAGAAGTCGGTCATGATGCGCATCGCCGGCATCCCGAGCTTCTTACTCAGCTTGTTCATCGTGTGGAACTTCTCGACCATCGGGCGAACCTTGCCCGGTTTGCAGTACATGATTTCGCGAACGAGATACATGTCGAGGCTCCCGTGAGAATTGGTGCAAGAAGAATCTATTGCGCTCGGAGGAGTTGTATTGGAGCCGGGAGCGGTACAGTCCGCGAGTGGTGGCATCGCAGGTGAGAGACTCCGACGCTTCGGCGAACCCATCAGCCGCCTGATCCGTCGGAGTCCGTTCACACAGCGAACAACTCACAACACATCACCAACGACCCACCACCGCCCCCGCACTCCGACTTTTGCAACGGTTTTGCAAAGTCCATTGCCCGTCGCGAACGATCGTCCCATCTTGACTGCCCTTTTCACCACCCGGTCGATTCCGGAGGCACCTATGGCCACAACCGCGACCACCACCAGCACGAAGGGTCGATTCGTCTGGCACGAGTTGATGACGAGAGATCCGGTGGCGGCACAAGACTTCTACACGAAGGTCATCGGATGGGGAACGCAGAAGTTCGAGGGCTCGCCCGCCGGTGACTACACGATGTGGATGACCGGCGATACTCCGGTTGGCGGCGTCATGAAGTTGCCGGAAAGCGCGGCCGCGATGGGCGCGCCGCCCAACTGGCTCGCCTACGTCGAAGTCCCCGAGGTCGATGAGACGGTCGCGCTGGCTGAGCGACTCGGCGGCAAAGTGCTCGCGCCGGCCGAGGACATCCCGGACGTTGGTCGCTTCGCCGTCCTTCAGGATCCGCAGGGCGGCGTCTTCGCCATCATCACCAGCACCATGCCGCTCGGCCCCGAAGAAGATCCCGCGCCGCGAACGTTCTCCTGGCACGAGCTGACGACATCGGATCAGCAGGCAGCCATTCGCTTCTACGAGCAGCTCTTCGGTTGGGTGAAGCAGAGTGAGTTCGACATGGGGAACATGGGGGTCTATCACATGTTCGGGCGCGACCGCTTCACCTACGGCGGTATGATGACGAAGCCCCCCGAAGCGCCGGGAACGTACTGGCTGCACTATATCCAGGTCGCCGACAGCGCCGACGCCGCGACCACTCGCGCCACCGCATTGGGCGCGAAGGTCGTAGTTGGGCCAATGGAGGTTCCGGGAGGCGATCGGGTTGCCGTGCTGACCGATCCGCAGGGCGCCTTCTTCGCCGTCCACTCGAAAGGAAACCAATAGCCCGCTTTGTTCCTCTTGCACCTGAAAGGAATTCGCACAATACTTTCAGGTGATGACTAGCCCGATCCGGCCCGCCGCACGCCGGGGCCCCGAGCCCGCACCAGTTCTTGCCAAGGCCCTCCTCGCCGCGGCCGGCCGGATCGGAATTCGCAACAAGCAGCTCGCCGCGATCATCGGCTCGAGCGAAGCATCGGTCTCGCGGCTGCAACACGGACGTGGGCTCGACCCGGATACCAAAGAGGGGGAGCTCGCTCTCCTCTTTCTCCGACTCTATCGGAGTCTCGACGCGCTCGTCGGTGGAGACGACGCAAAAGCCCGCGCTTGGTTGCATTCAGAAAACGTGCATCTTGCCGGCGTCCCCGGTGAACGCATTCGAACCGTGGAGGGCCTTGTCGATGTCGTCCAGTATCTGGACGCGATGCGCGGGCGCCTCTGAGATCAGGCCGCTCGGCCTCTCGCCCTGGCGAGTCGTCGAGGCGCAGCATCAGGTGTCGACACGCAAGCTCGTCGATTCCGCCGACGAGCAGATTTTGCTCGAGGAGCTGATCGATCGCGCCAAGCCGCCGTACGCCACCGTTGCTCCTCCGCGGCTGCATTATCTGCTCGCGACGCCATTCCGATATCCACCGCTCCGGCACGGATCGCGATTCGGCCGGCGGCACGAGCGCGGCGTCTGGTACGGCTCGCTCACGCGTCGCGCCGCGTTTGCCGAGGTCTCTTATTACAGATTGCTCTTCCTCGAGGGAACGACTGCATCGCTCGAGCCCGTCACGACGCAGCTGACCGCGTTCACGACGCGCGCGCGGTCCGCCCGAGGCGTCGATCTCACTGCGCCGCCGTTCGACGCCCATAAGCGCGCAATCGCCTCGCCCACGAAATACGACGCTACACAACCGCTCGGCTCGGCGATGAGAGAGGCCGGGATCGAGCTCTTCCGTTTTCCATCGGCGCGTGAACCTGGCGGTATCAACGTGGGTATCTTCAACCCAGCGGCGTTTGGAAGCGCGAAGCCGCGCGGATTCGAGACTTGGCATTGTACCGCGACGCGGCGAATTGTAGAGCTCGCCAGACGTGACTTCGCTTCCTGGGCCCGCGAAACGTTTTCCTTCGAGCGCCAGGCGTTCCTCGTGAACGGAGTGCTCCCGGCACCTGGGCTCGCTTCCTAACGTCGGCGTCCGTTACGCGTCTAACTACTGTAGCCGCAAGCCATTCCCACCTTTAGTATAGGCGATGATGCCCTCACAACGACTCCTCGAGACTACGCTCATTGGCGCAGCCGCAGTGCTGTTTGCCGGTTCCAATCTGCGCCTTCCCGAACGGCAGCCCGTTGTCGTGACACATTCGGTGGCGACCACGGCCACGGCTACAGCGGATTCGTCGGTTGCCGCGAGCCCGGCGAGCCGAGCGCTCACCGCGTTCTCTTCCATGGTGCATTCGCTGAGCAGCCCGAAGGCGCTCGAGTCCGCGGTGAAGAGCTACTTCGCGTTCAAGAGCGCGCACCCGGATGAGGTCAAGAAGCCGCTGCTGTACTTCGTCGATTATGGTCTGCCCAGCACGAAGCCTCGCGGCTACGTGCTCGATATGAACGCCATGAAGATCGTCGAGGGCCCGTTCACCGTCGCGCACGGCCGCGGTTCCTCCGCGTCGCGTGATGGCGTCCCGACCCGTTTCTCGAACGCGTTCGGCAGCGCGGCGACTTCACTTGGCTTGTATGTCACGAAGGCGTTGTACGCGTTCACCGGACATTCCGGCGGTGGGACGTATTCGTCGATCGGTCTCCGGCTGATGGGCGTATCGAATGGGTTCAACACCAACGCGTTCGCGCGGGGCGTGGTGGCGCACGGTGCACCATACGTCACGGCCGATAAAGCAGGTCGCAGCCAGGGTTGTCCGGCGATGGAGCCGGGGCGCGCCAAAGAACTTCTTCCGAAGCTCGCGGATGGCGCGATGGTCTACTTGTTCGCGCCGGATCAGAACTGGATGTCGCGCGATCCCTGGCTCGCTGCCGGCAACTAACGCGACGTTTTTTCATCCAAGCAAAGCGGCGGCCGAATCGGCCGCCGCTTTGTCGTTGTCGGCAGTACCGTGCCTTTTTGGGCCGCTGAGTCTACGGCACCCAGGTCGTGAAGCGCGACGCCGGTTGGCGTGCCTTGACCGGAGGCGACTCCAGCGGAACACCGACGTTGACGATCGCGACGATACGCTCATTGTCGCCGACTCCTGCAGCGGCGCGCGCCGCCGGATCCGACATCACGCCGCCGGTCTTGATGTGCGTGCCGAGTCCGAGCTCGACCGCGGCGAGCGCGATGTTCTGGACGGCCATCATCGCCGCCGCATAGTCTTCTTCGCGAATCTCCGGATCGTCGCTGTTGACCACGGCAACCGCGATCATGAGGGGAAGATCGCGATGCTCGCGTGCAACTGTATCACGGAGGGCGCGGCCACGCTCCGCATCATCGAGCTTCTTCGCCTTGCGCTCGCCGAGGGCCAGACCGTAAGCATGCCGCGCCTCGGGGCCGAGCACATAAAATCGCCAGGGCTGTGTCAGCCGGTGATTCGGTGCGAGCGCCGCGGCATCGAGCAACGCTTCGATTTCCTCGCGAGTGACGGGTCGCGGGTCGAAGCGCTTGATCGACCGACGACTCCGAATGGCCTCTCGTACGTTCATGCGGACAAACCTAGCGGCGTCAGGTGGTTGGCGGCGATTTTCTCGACGTGCGGAAAACCATTCTTCTTTACGGCCTGCTCGGCGGCGTCTTGATCGCGGGGCTGAAGCTGATCGAGTACCGCTATCTCATCGTCGAGCATTCGATCGAGGTGTACGGTGGAATCGTCGCGCTGCTCTTTTCGGCGCTCGGCATCTGGCTCGGACTCCGCATCACCGGCCGCCGCGATCGCATCGTCGTCCGGGAAGTACAGGTCGCCGTACCGGCGGCGGGTCCTTTCATTCCGGATGCGGCACGCATCGAGCAGCTCGGAATCACGCCGCGGGAGCTGCAAATCCTCGCGCTGATCGCGGCCGGCATGAGTACGCGCGAGATCGCCGAGAAGCTGTTCGTGAGTGAGAACACGGTGAAGACGCACTCCAGCCGGTTATTCGAAAAGCTCGATGCCCGCCGCCGAACGCAGGCGGTGCAGCGCGCCAAAGAAGCCGGTCTCATCCCCTGATTCATGTCGGCAATACAGTCTTCGAACCTCGCCCACGAGCCAATGCATCCACCGACCGAATCCGTCGTCGAGCGTTTCCTCCGCTACGTGCGAGTCGATACCCAGTCGCGCGAAGACGCATCGACCACGCCGAGCACTGATTCACAATGGCGTCTGTCGAACAAACTCGTCGACGAGCTGCGGTCGCTCGGCGCGCGGGACGTTCTGATCAGCGAGCACTGCATGGTGTACGCGACTATTCCGTCGAACCTTGCCGACGATGCCGGTGGCGTGCCGGTGATCGGACTGCTCGCCCATGTCGACACTTCGCCGGCGGTCAGCGGCGCCGGCGTCAGCCCCGTTGTGCATCGCGACTACCGTGGCGGCGACATCGTGCTTCCCGGCGATCCCACGCAGGTGATCACGGTCGCCCAGAATCCGGCGCTCGCCGACATGATCGGCGACGACATCATCACGACCGACGGAACGACACTGCTCGGCTCCGACGACAAGGCCGGCGTCGCGGCGATCATGACACTCGTCGACACCCTCTCGCGCAATCCGTCGATTCGGCACGGCACGATCAAGATCGGCTTCACCGCCGACGAAGAGATCGGCTCCGGAATCGAAAAGTTCGACGTCGACGGATTCGGCGCCCGCTTCGCCTACACGATAGACGGCGGCCCGCTCGGCGAGATCAGCGACGAGACATGGAGCGCGCGTTTGGCGACGATCAGCTTTCGCGGAAAGAACACGCATCCCGGTACCGCGAAGGGCGTGATGGTGAACGCGATCTACGCGCTAGCCGACTTCGCGCTGCGCCTGCCCCGCGAGATGCTCCCCGAGACGACGGAAGATCGTGTCGGTTTCGTGCACCCCTACGCCGGCGTCGCCGACGTCGAAGAGTCGAGCCTCAAGGTTCTCTTACGCGACTTTGAGCTCGATGGACTGGAGGCGAAGGAGCGGCTGCTGCGCGATCTGGTGGCGAAGGTCGAGCGCGAACACGCCGGCGTCTCGATCCGGATGGACGTAAAAGAGAATTACAAGAACATGAAAGAGGTGCTCAAGGACCATCCGCAGCTGACGCGAAACGCGCTGGAGGCGGCGCGTCGCGCCGGGCTCGAGCCGTACCTGCTTCCGATTCGCGGCGGGACGGACGGTTCGAAGCTGACGTTCCGCGGCTTGCCCTGCCCGAACATCTTCACTGGTGGTCACAACTTCCACAGCAAGCTGGAATTCAACTCGCGGCGTGGCCTGGAGAAGACGACGGAAACCATTCTGCACCTCGTGCAGATCTTCGCCGAGCAAGGGCGATCGGCGCCGCGAGTCGACACCAAGCAAACGGTCGGGCGGTAAGAACCAGCGGGAATTCGTTCCGGCGGACCGGATTCCGACGCTACGGCGTTTGGTGCGTGCAGCCCTCGGTCCGCCGGGAGTCGGCAAGTTGTGTGATCTTCCAGGTACTTCCGACCTTCACCAGCATGAAGGCGTCCACCCCGCAGTGGCTGAACGCCGCGTTTCTGTGGAAGGTGTAGTAAGCCCACACCTGCGCGACGTTGCCGTCGATGCGCACTTCCGGGTCGTAGATCCGTTCGTTCCACACGTCGCCGGCCGGCGCTCGCGCGATCGCCGCTCCGAACTGCGAGGGCGCGGTGAGGCTCACGCTTGGCGTGCCGCGATTGGACACTCCGACGAGTCGCGCGGTGCTGTCGAAGGCCTGCGAGAGGAGTGCGGTGTCCCGCGTGCGCATTGCGTCGAAGACCTTTTGAACCGTCGTCAGGATCGATTCACGATCGCCAGCCTGGGCAGCGGCGACTCGCGGCAGGCCCGCGGCGACGAGGAAGCAAAACAACCATAAAGGACGCATAGCACGCATGGTCAGAACGCTCGCGAGGAGAGAGCGACATGATACGCCATTTCAGCGCTCGGCGCGACGCCGCGCGTTGCTCACCGTCCGCAGGACGGATAATTCGGGTCAGCGCCGGTAATCGCCGGCCTGTCCTTGCGGTTGGCGATCGTCCACATGATGTCGTGAATGAAGTGGCCGATCTTCGCCATGTGATCGTAGTCGGCGTAGCGCGGCTCGTCCGTCTGCTGGTGGTAGTCGTACGCGTACCCCGTCGAGAAGTACGTGACGGGTACGTTATGCCGGACGTAATTCACCTGATCGCTGCGGCAAAACCGGTTCATCGGGTTCGCCGGAACATCCCATGTGCGGTCGATCGCGATCTTGACCTCTCCGTTCGCCGCCACGGAGTCGATGATATCGCCGAACTCGCGCGACAGGCGGCGTGACCCGAGCGTTTGAATCGAGTTGGGGCCGCCGTTGATGACCTGATCGGCGCGGCCCTTTGCTTCCATGTCCATGTTGAGCGCGGCGACGACTTGCTCCAGTTGTATCGTCGGATGATCGGTGAACCAGCGCGAGCCGAGTAGTCCCGCCTCCTCGCCCTGATGGGAGACGAAGATGATGGAGCGCGCCGGCTTCTCCGCCGCGAATCGTTCCGCCACCTCGAGAAGGATCACGGTGCCGGAGCCGTCATCGTCGGCGCCATTCATGATCGAGTCGCGACGCGGCGGACGAATGCTCCGCGCCCGCGCGATGATCGAGTCGATCTTGTGCTGCTGCTCGGCCGTCGGACGGCAGG
>Ga0070683_100005614_pt1 | contig 10483 bp, 9 predicted proteins | sample KBSC713LmetaG_FD_64662 | JGI IMG/M metagenome (GOLD analysis project Ga0070683, IMG submission 64662) | Corn rhizosphere microbial communities from Kellogg Biological Station, Michigan, USA - KBS C7.1-3L metaG | ecosystem: Host-associated > Plants > Roots > Rhizosphere ...
CGCACCCCCCGATGGTGGGTCCGCCGTTGGCACCTCGGCAGAATTAGGGGACGGTGAGCAGGACCGCCATGGCCAGGCTCATCGCGGCGTGGCTCAGCGAGCCGAGCACCGGGCCGCGCGAGCCGGTGCGAAACGGCGCGGTCAGAAACGGTGCCGCCGCGAGCCAGAAGTAGCCGGCAACCGCGCCGGTGACCGGTCCCGTACCCCCGTGGCACGGGACCGGTCCGTGCGGCATCGCGGCCATCCACACCATGGCGGCGGCCATCACGGCGTGGTGGAGGTCGATCGGCCGGCGCCGGAGCGCGGCCGTACCAAAAAACCAGACCGCGACCGGGGTCGACACCGCCAGGCAGAGCCAGCCGGGCGCGGTCGGGCACACCATGGCGACCATGGCCCCGCCGAGGAGGGCGTGCGCGCCCGTGTGCAGCCGACCGAGCACCGGAATCACCTCGTTTCGACCTGGCCGGATTCGGCGATCTTGGTCAACCAGCCCTCGGCCGGCTCGGCGTCGGCGTACTCGTCGTGCCAGTCCCACCACTCGTAGGGCGGCGTCTGCGGGTAGCCCTCGGGCGAGTCCTCCCAGGTCTCCTGGCGCCCGAGCGCGGTGAGGTCGAGATAGCTCCAGGTGCCGCCCATGACCTCGTCGCCGCGGTTGTTGACGAAATAGGTGCGGAACACGCGGTCGCCGTCGCGGATGAACGCGTTCGTGCCGTGCCACTCGTCCACGCCGAAGTCGGCGTCGAATGCGTCGGTCAGCGTGTACCAGGGCATCGTCCAGCCCATCCGGGCCTTCACCCGTGCGATCTCCGGCTGCGTTGCCCGCGAGACGAACGCGAGCGTGGTGTCGCGGGCGTTCAGGTGGGACACGTGGGCCACCTGGTCGGCGACCATCGAGCAGCCGCGGCACGCGTGGTCGGGCCAGCCGAACACGCCGGGCTCGAAGAAGGCGCGGTAGACGATCAGCTGCCGCCGCCCGGCGAACAGGTCGAGCAGGCTCAGCGAACCTTCCGGTCCATCGAATTGGTACTTGGTCGTGACCGGCAACCACGGCATCCGCCGGCGCTGGGCGGCCAGCGAATCCCGCGCGCGGGTCAATTCCTTCTCCTTGACCAGGAGCTCGAGGCGCGCGGCCTCCCACTCCTCGGGCGATGCGATCGGTGGAGTCTTCATCTCGCGTGATCTCCTAAATAGCAACCAGTGGGTTGCTACCGAACATATCGCAACCGAAAGGTTGCGTCAACCCGCCCGTGTTTTCCGCCCCGACTCGGACTGAGACGGCCTGTCCGGGGTACGTTCACCGTGGGTAGATCACCGACAGGCGAAGGAAGCGAGCGGGAGATGCAGCTGGGAATGGTCGGGCTCGGGCGCATGGGAGCAAACCTGGTCCGTCGGCTGCGCAAAGCGGGTCATGAGTGCGTCGTGTTCGACGTGGATCCGGGCAAGGTGGCAGCGCTGGTCCAGGAGGGCGCGACCGGAGCGGACTCGCTGGCCGATCTCGCCGCCAAGCTCGCGCAGCCGCGAGCCGTGTGGGTCATGGTGCCGGCCGGCGAGATCACCAGCCGAACCGTGGCGGACCTGGCGGCCAACCTGGCGCCGGACGACGCGATCATCGACGGCGGCAACTCGTACTACCGCGACGACGTGGCCCGGGCCCGGACGCTGGCCCAGTCGGGCCTGCACTACGTCGACATCGGCACCAGCGGCGGGGTGTGGGGCCGGGAGCGCGGCTACTGTCTCATGATCGGCGGTGAAACGGAGGTCGTCGACCGCCTCCGGCCGATCTTCGAAGCGATCGCCCCTGGCGTCGACACCGCCGCCCGGACCCCGGGTCGGGAGGGCGAGCCGGCCCCGTCCGAGCACGGCTACCTGCACTGCGGGCCGAGTGGCGCCGGCCACTTCGTCAAGATGATCCACAACGGGATCGAATACGGCATCATGGCCGCATACGCGGAAGGCCTCAACATCCTCAAGAACGCCAACGCCGGCACCGCCCACCGCGAATCTGACGCCGAGACCGCGCCGCTGGACGCCGCCGAGTACTACCACTACGACTTCGATCTCACCGAGGTGACCGAGGTGTGGCGGCGGGGCAGCGTCGTCGGCTCGTGGCTGCTCGACCTCACCGCGCAGGCCCTGCTGGAGTCGCCCACGCTGGAAGGGTTCTCCGGGCGGGTCTCGGACTCCGGCGAGGGACGGTGGACAGCGATCGCCGCCATCGAAGAAGGCGTGCCGGCGCCCACGCTCGCGACCGCGCTGTTCTCCCGGTTCGGCTCAAGGGACCTGGACCGCTTCACCAACCAGGTGCTGTCGGCCATGCGCAAGGCCTTCGGCGGCCACGCGGAGAAGCCAGTCGGGTAGGAGCCGCCGTTACCGGTGGGTCACCACCTTGTTGCGCAGCTGGGCCACCAGCGCGCGGGCCTCGTCCTGGTGTCCCGGCGGGACGCCGAGGTCGGTGAGGGTCTTGCGCCGCCAGGTATACCGGTTCCGCACGCTGATCTCGATGTGGATGTGCGGCGTCGGGCGGTCGACCAAATCCATACTCTCGTACCTGACGCCGGAACGCAGGTCGAGTGGCGTGTAGCCGCCCGGCCGCCGGTAGATCCCGTGCCGGCTGACGTAGATCTCGCCTTGCTTGGCGCGGCTGGCGGCCCGCATCGGGTTGCCCACCACCAGCGCGACCAGCGCGACCGACGCGACAAAGACGCCGATCCCGCCGAATATGGTGACGTCCACCCCGCCCTTGCCGGCGAGGATCCCGATCAGCAGCAGGAAGACGCTCACCCCCAGGGCGACCAGCGTGCCCCGGAGCCAGCGTCGGTAGGTTCGGTCGTCGTAGCGGTTGGCGGCCTGCCAACCGGCCTCGTCGTAGGTCCAGTGCACCCAGGCGTTGCCGGCGAGCATCGCCTTGATGTCGCGGGCGTGGCGCCAGGGATGGACCATACCCATCAACATCGCGGTCAGCAGGAGGAACAGCCCGAGCGGGAGGAACACGATCAAGGCCCAGGGCACGTCCGCGACCGCGGACATCACGGCCATGAACGTGGCCACCCCGACCGCCACCATGCCGAAGGCCGCGATACCGGCCCGAAACTCGGTGTTCTCCCACCATCCGGTCATGGCGACAGGATAGGGCTCAGTCGCTGTCCAGTACCCGACGCAATGTCACGGCGAACTCCTCGGGCTTGCCCGCGTAGCCGAACTGGCCGCCGAGGAAGCCGCCATGGTGGCTCGGGAACACCGTGGCCTCCTGGCCGAGCAGGGCCGCCATCCCGGTGGCCGTACGCGCGGTGTAGGTCCCCGCGGACTCCTCACCGACCGCGATGACGACCCGGGTCGGCGCCGCCTTGAGCGCCTCCACGTCGGGGCGATAGTCGGTGATCGCCCACGAGTTCTTGGACAGCAGGGGATCGTCGCGCCGGCCGTCGTCGGTGTCCGGCATGCCGAAGTCGGCCGGGCTGGGCGCCGGCTTGGCGAAGTACTCGTCGGTGAACTCGCCCCGCCACGAGGTCATCGCGATGAAGCCGGCCATGCCCGCGCCGGCGCCTTTCGACTGGTACGCCTCGTGGAAGGCGGCCCGGGCCCGCTCGGCACCAGCCGCGTCGGGCAGGACCGCGTTGATCGGCGGCTCGTGGGCGACCAGCGTGGCCACGTCGCCCGGGTGGGTGGCGACCAGCTCGAGCGCGGTCACCGCGCCGCCGCTGCTCGCGAACACGTCGACCGGTCCGGCCCCGAGCGCCTCGATGAGCAAGTGCAGGTCGGTCGCCTGATCTTGGGGCGTGTGGTCTTCACGACCGTCCTTGCGCACGCTGCGCCCCAGGCCGCGCGGGTCGTAGGTGACGACCGTGCGATCTTCGAAGTGGGCGGCGAGCGCGTCGAAACCCTCCGCGGTCATCGGCTGGCCGATCATGAGCAGCACAGCGCGGCCGTCGGGCGGCGGGAGCGGGCCGCGGACGTCGTAGACGAGATCGACGTCGGGCGTGGCAAGCGTATGCGTCTGCGGATCCGTCATACCGCCGAGCCTACGGCGGCCTTTGCCACCACTTGGGGAAGTAGTGGCAAAACGGCCCATGCAGGCGCGGCCGGCCCAATCTGCCGCCACGTGTCACAAAGCAGCGGTGCGGGGCGTCTCATGTATATGAGTTCCATGGACGCGGCCACCGACGCGTTCGTCGCGCACCGCAACCTGCTGTTCACGGTCGCCTACGAGATGCTCGGCTCGGCCGCCGACGCGGAGGACGTGCTGCAGGAAACCTGGTTGCGCTGGGTCGGCGTCGACCTGGACATCGTGCACGATCAGCGCGCCTACCTGGTCCGCATCACCACCCGGCAGGCGCTGAGCCGGCTACGGACGCTCAGCCGCCGAAAAGAGTGCTACGTCGGTCCCTGGCTGCCGGAGCCTCTGCTGACCGCGCCCGATGTGGCCGAGGACGTCGAACTGGCCGACAGCGTCTCGATGGCGATGCTGCTGGTGCTGGAGACGCTCATGCCGACCGAGCGGGCCGTGTTCGTGCTGCGCGACGTCTTCGACGTCGAGTACGAGGAGATCGCGGAGGCCGTCGACAAGAGCGTGCCCGCCGTCCGCCAGATCGCCCACCGGGCGCGGGCCCATGTCGGCGCCCGCCGGCCCCGCGGGGTCGTCTCCCCGGCCCAGACCCGGGAGGCGATCGACGCGTTCAAACGGGCCCTCGACACCGGCGACCTGCAGAGCCTGCTCGACATCCTCGCGCCGGACATCGTCTTCCTCGGTGACGGCGGCGGCGTCGTGAAGGCCGGGAAACAGCCCGTCGTCGGGGCCGGCAAGGTGGCCCGCCTGCTCACCGCTGGGCTGGGCCGGATCACCGGCGCCGTGTCGCTCGAGCCGGCTCAGGTCAACGGTCATCCGGCGTTGATGCTTCGGCTCGACGGTGAGCTCCATGCCGTCATCGCGGCGCGCATCGACGATGGCCGGATCAGTGGGCTCTACGCAGTACGCAATCCAGAAAAGCTGTCGCATGTGGAGCGGGAAACCGCGGTCAGCCGCTCCGTCATGACCGGCGGATGACCGACAGACGCCGCTGGTCGGCGCCGACGGTCCGGTGCCCGCGTCCCAATAAACTTGCCATATGCAATGTTTGCGGGCTCTCGGATGGGCAACGAGAGTTGTATGGAGACGATCGACGGCCTGACCGCGGCGGCTTACCAGATCCCGACCGACACGCCCGAGGCCGACGGCACGATGACTTGGACGTCGACCACGATGATCGTCGTGCGCGTGCAGGCCGGCGGCTGCGTCGGCACCGGCTGGACCTACGGCGCGGCGGCCGTCCGCGCGGTCGCCGCCGACAAGCTCGCCCCGATCGTCATCGGGCGGGACGCCTTCGACGTGGCCGGCACCTACGCGGCGATGAGCCGGTCGACCCGCAACATCGGCCGGCTCGGCGTCGCGGCCTGCGCCATCTCGGCGGTCGACGTCGCGCTCTGGGACCTCAAGGCCCGCCTGCTCGACCTGCGGTTGGCCCGGCTGCTCGGCCGGGTGAACGACACCGTGCCCATCTACGGCAGCGGCGGGTTCACCAGCTACTCCGACGACCAGCTGGCGTCCCAGTTCAACGGCTGGACGCACGAGCAGCACATTCCGCGCGTCAAGATGAAGATCGCCGAGTCGTGGGGGGCGCGTGAGGACCGCGACCTGGCCCGCATCGCGCAGGCCCGGAAGATCATCGGGCCGGAGACCGAGTTGTACGTCGACGCGAACGGCGGGTACACCCGCAAGCAGGCGATCCGCGTCGCCCACGCGGCCGCCGAGCACGACGTGCGCTGGTTCGAGGAGCCGGTCTCCTCCGACGACCTGGCCGGCCTGCGCGAGGTGCGCGACCAGGTGCAGGCCGACGTGGCGGCCGGCGAGTACGGCTTCGACCTGCCGTACTTCATGCGCCTGGTCCCGGCCGTCGACTGCCTGCAGGCCGACGTGTCGCGCTGCGGCGGCATCACCGAGTGGCAGCGCGTGGCCGCCGTGGCCGCCGCCAACAACCTGCAGATCTCCGGCCATTGCGCGCCGTACCTGCACCTCGACGCGGCGGCGGCCACGCCGAATCTGCGTCACCTCGAGTGGTTCCACGACCACGTGCGGATCGAGACGATGCTCTTCGACGGCACCGCCCCGCCCGAGCCCGGTGGCCTCCTGCGACCCGACCCGAGCCGGCCCGGGCACGGGCTGGACTTCCGCGACGAGGCGGCCACGCCATACCGGGTCGCATGAGCGACATCGGGGACTACGCGCTCATCGGCGACCTGCACACGGCGGCGCTCATCGGTCGCGAAGGGTCGATCGACTGGCTGTGCCTGCCGCGCTTCGACGCCCCGGCCTGCTTCGCGGCCCTGCTCGGCGGCCCGGACGCGGGGCAGTTCCGGCTGGCTCCGGCCGACGAGAGTGCGGTGAGCCGGCGCCAGTACGTCGGCGACACGCTCATCCTTGAAACCTCATGGGAGACCGGCGACGGGACCGTGCGCGTGCTCGACTTCATGCCGCCGCGCGGCGAGGCGGCCGACGTCGTGCGCATCGTCGAGGGCGTCTCCGGCCGGGTCTCGATGCGCCTCGATGTCCGGCTGCGCTTCGCGTACGGCCGCATCGTGCCCTGGGTGCACCACATTGAGCAGGGGATGACCGGGATCGCCGGACCGGACGCCGTCTGGCTGCACACCGACGTCCCACTGCACGGCGAGGGTGGCGCCACGATCGGCGAATTCACCGTCGCCGCCGGTCAGCGGATTTCGTTTGTACTGACCCATCAGCTGTCCCATCTCCCGCAGCCCCGGCGCACCGACGCGGAGGACGCGTTGCGCCACACCCGCCGGTTCTGGCGGGATTGGATCGGCCGGCACGCATACGACGGGCCGTGGCCGGACGCGGTGCGCCGGTCACTGATCCTGCTCAAGGCGTTGACCTACGCGCCGACCGGCGGCCTCCTCGCCGCCGTCACCACCTCGCTGCCCGAGCGGATCGGCGGCTCGATGAACTGGGACTACCGGTACTGCTGGCTGCGCGACAGCACGTTCACCCTGCAGGCGTTGCTCGGCACCGGCTACGTCGAGGAGGCCAAGGCCTGGCGCGAGTGGCTGCTGCGCGCGATCGCCGGCGACCCGGCCGACCTGCAGATCATGTACGGCCTGGACGGCGCTCGCTGGCTACCGGAGCGCACGCTCGACTGGCTGCCCGGGTACCGGGGAAGCCGGCCGGTGCGGGTCGGCAATGCCGCCGCCGGGCAGTTCCAGCTCGACGTGTGGGGCGAGGTCCTCGACGGGCTGCACCTGAGCCGGGAGGCCGGGCTGGCGCCCACGACCGACGCGTGGGATCTGCAGTGTGCCCTGCTCGACTTCCTGGAAGGCAACTGGCAACGGCCGGACAACGGACTGTGGGAGGTCCGCGGGCGGCGCCGGCACTTCGTGTACTCGAAGGTCATGGCCTGGGCCGGATTCGACCGGGCGGTCCGGGCGGTCGAGACCAGCGGCCTGGCGGGGCCGGTGAGCCGGTGGCGGAGCCTGCGCGACGCCGTCCACGCCGACGTGTGCAAGCGCGGCTTCGACGCCGCTCGGAACACCTTCACCCAGTCCTACGGCTCGTCCCGCCTGGACGCCGCCCTGTTGCTCATGCCGCGCGTCGGCTTCTTGCCGTACGACGACGAGCGGGTGATCGGGACGGTCGACGCCATCCAGCGCACGCTGTCCCGGGACGGCCTGCTCCTGCGGTACGACGCGGCCGAGGGCGTGTTCGTCGCCTGCTCGTTTTGGCTCGTCGAGGCGTTGCACATGATCGGCCGGTCGGTGGCGGCGACGGCCCTGTTCGAGCGCCTGCTCGACCTGCGCAACGACGTCGGCATGTTGTCGGAGGAGTACGACATCTCGTCGCACCGGCCGATCGGCAACACCCCGCAGGCGTTCAGCCTGGTCGGCCTGATCAACGCGGCCCGTACGCTGTGTATGGACAACCGCGGCACGCCGGCCGGCCAGACCCGCGACCAGCTGTACGCCGAAGCTCAGCGGCGCAACCTCAAGGGCCGCTCGTCGATGACCAAGGCTCAGCTGGAGAAGGCCCTCGGCCACTGACGGTTCCCTGCGGCCTGTGCCCGCCGTCCGCGGTGGTGCTCGGCCCCGGCCCGGCGGCGCTCGACGTGGTCGTGGTGGCCACGCCGTTGAAGGGGATCAACCCGGCCGACTGCCGGCCCGCCCCGGGGCATCTCTACAACATGCACACCGCGATCGACGTCGACCTGCCGGAGCGGCTGGACGCGCGGGACATCGACGACGTCGGCGCCGGCGGCGCCGCCGCACTGACCGGCAAACCAGCCCGCTAGGCCCTAGCCTGGATTGCGACGGTGGCCCGCTTTGGGCCGTTCGCGCGTCGCCGCCCTACTTCGGGCGGATCTCGCGTTGCCTTCCGGCGAACCTCCGGTTATCCACCGCCATTTCTCCTGGATCGCCGCAACGTCACGCACGAGGCTGAGTCGAGCTGACCGACACCTCGGCCGAGCACTCGCCGGTTCCGATCCCAGCTCTGGATCTCGGTCGCTCACACCGGCAAGCAACGTCGGATTGAGACGGGAAGGTTCACCGTGACCACTCCTGCCCTGCACCGGTCTCGTCGTGCCCGTTTGTTCGGTCATCGTGGGGGCTGGTCGATGCGGTTGCTCGCATCGGCGGCCGCCAGCCTGTTGATCGTCGCGGGCGTTCCGGAGCTGCCGGCTCAAGCGGCCCCGGTCGAGCCGGCCGGCCCGGCATCGCCCGGTCGCCGGTCGGTTCCGGTGCAGCCGGTGCGGCCGAAGTCGGCGGCGCACGGTGCATCGGAGCAGTCGGCGCCGGCCGGTCCGAGCGCGTCGTGGCCGACCGCCGGATCCGCGATGGTGCCATTGACCGGCCCGCCAGCGGCCGGGCGGGCGGTGTCGGGGCAGGCAACACCGGGCGGATTGCCGGTTCGGATATATGGGCAGGCGCCGGTGGCCGGGCCGGCGCGGAGCCGGGTGGAGGCCGGCGAGCGCGGTCAGGTCAATGGGGCGACAGCGGTGCGGGTCGCGGTGGCGGATCAAACCGTGGCGTCGCGGCTGGGCGTGCACGGCGTGGTGCTGTCGGTCGTCCGGAGCGACGGACAGGCGGCACCGGCGCGGACCGGCGTCGAGGTCAGCTACGCGCGGTTCGCTTCGGCGTATGGCGGTGACTACGCCAACCGATTGCGTCTGGTCTCGTTGCCGGCGTGTGCGTTGTCCACCCCGGACCTGCCGAGTTGCCAGATCCAGGCGCCGGTTCCGGGGGCCCGGAACAACGCGGCGACTCGTACGGTGTCGGCGGACGCGGCACTGATCGCCGGAGACCCGGCCGGCGCCGATCAGCCGGCGGGCAAGACGGCGAGCCCCACGGTGCTGGCGGTGGCGTCCGACTCGACATCGGGGGGCAACACCTGGTCGGCGACCACGTTGTCGGCCGCGTACAGCTGGTCGGCCGGCAACCAGGGCGGCGACTTCGGCTGGACGTATCCGCTTCGCATACCGGCGGCGCTCGGTGGGCCGGCTCCGGATCTGAAGCTGCAGTATTCATCCGGCATGGTGGACGGACAGACCTGGTCGGCCAACGGGCAAGCGTCGTGGGTTGGTGAGGGCTGGGATCTGCAGATCGGCTACATCGAACGGTCGTACCGGACGTGTTCGGATGACGGCGGCACGACCGGTGACCTTTGCTGGTACTCGCGGTACAACGCGACGATGGTGTTCGGCGGGCATTCGGCGGCGCTGGTGCGCGACAACACCACCGGCGTATGGCACAGCGCGAACGACGACGCACTGCGAATCGAGCTGCTGACCGACACGTCACTGGGCAACGGCGACAATGACGGCGAGTACTGGAAGGTAACCACCCAGGACGGCACCCAGTACTTCTTCGGCAAGCATCGCCGGTTCACCGGCGACACCGCGGTGACCAACTCGGTGCAAACCGAGCCGGTGTTCGGCAACAACAGCGGTGAGCCGTGCTTCAACGCGGCCGGGTTCGGCAGTTCGTGGTGCCAGCAGGCGTACCGGTGGAACCTCGACTATGTCGTGGACCCCCGCGGCAACTCTCTGACCTACTTCTGGTCCAAGTACACCGCCAAATACGGGTTGAACAACAACGCCTCCGCGCAGCCGTACGACCTGTCCGCCACGGTGGATCACGTCGATTACGGCACCCGTGCCGGGTCCGAGGGCACCGGCAGCGCTCCGATGAAGGTCGTGTTCGGCACCGCGTATCGGTGCATCAACACCTGCACGCCACCGGGCGACTACCCGGACACGCCGTGGGACCGGTTCTGTTCGTCAACCGCTACGACGTGTCCAGGAATGACGTCGCCGAGCTTCTTCACGCCGTTCCGGCTGTCCACCGTCACGACCCAGGTGTGGAATGCCGCCGCGTCGGCGTACCGCAACGTCGACAAGTGGGAGCTCCAGCACACCTACCCGACCTCCGGGGACAACATCTCTCC
>Ga0070683_100005618_pt1 | contig 10481 bp, 8 predicted proteins | sample KBSC713LmetaG_FD_64662 | JGI IMG/M metagenome (GOLD analysis project Ga0070683, IMG submission 64662) | Corn rhizosphere microbial communities from Kellogg Biological Station, Michigan, USA - KBS C7.1-3L metaG | ecosystem: Host-associated > Plants > Roots > Rhizosphere ...
GGCGTCACCCACACGCTGAAAATATTTTCCGACACGCCGACGCGCACTTTGCGTTTATCGGTGTTCCAAAGATTCACGCCGGCGCCGACTTCCTGCTGCAGCAGCACGTAATCCGCGGGCAGATTATTTCGGAAAAAATCCCGGTTCCACTCGAGCGAAGGACGGTAGGTGGAGAAAAGCTGGCTCGGAAAATCGTGCCGCCAGAGCGCGTCCGCTTTTATCGTGTCGGTCGACGTCACGTGATTCGCCGACGCGAAATCGTAGCGGGCGTTCAGCTGCTCCTCATCCTTCTTCATCTTGCGGTCGAGATGGAGCTGGGCGCTCGCGCTATCGTGCTCACTCGTATCGGTCAGCAACTCGGTCGAGACCGCGAATTTTCCATGCCACGAGCCAAAGAAGCCCGTCAACGCCTTCGCCATCGCGATCGGCGAAAATGGCCAGGTCCAGATTTCGGCCTTTTCAGTTTTCGCAACCGTCGCTGCCGCCGCTGACGCGGGCTCTTTTGCCAGAATCACCTTCACGCTCGCCGCCGGCACGCGCAGCGTCCCGAAGCGCTCGGATTTGAAAACGACGGTGTCTCCGTCGCGTTTGACAAAATGGCCGCCCACGCGATCGCCGTCGCTGAACTCCAGCTGATCGAGCGCGGGCTTTGGAGGCGGCGTGGCCGGCACCGCGTTCGGGAGCGATGCCCCGGGCACGGGCGTCGCAATCTGCGCAACCATCGGGCCACCCATTCTCGGCAGCATCGCAGAGTGCGCGACAAGGCTGCCTGCCGCTGACCAAATAAATAAAATGAAAGCGCGGCGCCGCGAGGCCGCCGCGCAAAATAGACTTGATCTCACGCTGCGTTCGACGCCCCGTGATCCAATCGGTTTCAAAAAAATATTTGTCATGTCCGAGTCGCAGATTTTGTCGCGGGAAGCTGGTCGAGGCCGTTCTTGCGCAGCCTAAAAGTCGGCTCGGAACGAACTGAAATTCACCATGCGATCGCGAAAATGTAGAAAAAAAACGCGGCTAGGAAGCCCGGGTTTCCGGCACATGCAACTTTTATTCGCGATGTTTTTTCTCGTCGCTGCGACCGGCGGTGCGGCGGCTCGCGAGAGTGCGCCCGGAGAAAGTGTTTCCGTCGCGGCCGCCGCCAACTTCGTTTACGCGCTCGAGGCGCTCAACGCCGCCTTCGCGGCCCGTGCGCCCGACGTCAAAGTCACGGTCGCGACGGGCGCATCCGGAAATCTCGTCGCGCAAATCGAGCAAGGCGCTCCCTACGATATTTTTCTCTCCGCCGACCGCCAGTATCCGCAGGCGCTCGTCGACGAGGGCCACGCCGACGCCCGCAGCCTGACGATCTTCGCCGTTGGACGGCTTGTATTGTGGACGACCAATCCTGCCGTTGAACTCCGATCCATTCCGGAAACCGTGCGGAGCGGCGCTGTCCGCAAGCTGGCGCTGGCCAACATCAATTCCGCACCGTACGGGCGTGCGGCCAAACAGGCGCTGGAAAAACTCGGCGAGTGGGCTGGCGCGCAATCGAAGCTGGTGGTCGGCGAAAACATTTCACAAACCGCGCAATTCGTGGCGACAGGAAATGCCGACGCCGGGTTCGTCGCGCTTTCACTCGTGTTGTCGCCGAAGCTCCAGGACAAGGGCCGTTGGATGGAAGTGGCCGGCAATCTTTATTCGCCGCTCGAGCACGCCGCTGTGTTGACGATGCGCGGCGCAACGAATCCAGCCGCGAAGCGCTACCTCGAATTTCTGCGGAGCGACGTGGCGCGGAAAATTTTCGAGCGCTTCGGTTACGCTGTGCCGGCGCGATAGTAAATCGCCGCAGTGGCTTTACGCCCGCGATTCGTTCGGCCCGGAGTCGGCATCACAGCGCACCAATCGACTCGTCGAGGACCGCGAGGAGAAAATCGGCATCCGTTTCCTGGATGCACATCGGCGGAGCGAACCGAATCGTCTGGCCCCAAAGGCCGCCTTTCCCGAGGAGAAGACCGAGTTCGCGCGCATTTTCCACGACTTGGGCGCATTCCTCGCGGCCGGGTTGTTTCGTGGTCTGGTCTTTCACGAATTCGATTCCGAGCATCAGACCCTGGCCACGAACGTCACCGATGACCTTGTGCTTCGCTTTCAGCCGCTGCAGGCCATCCATAATTCGGGCTCCGATTTTGAGCGAATTGGCCTGCAGGTTTTCCTGTTCGATCACTTCGAGCACCGCTTTGCCGATCGCGCTCACCACGGGATTTCCGCCGAACGTATTGAAGTGAACTTTTTGCGTCATCACGGCCGCGATCTTCGGCGTGGTCACGACGGCGGCGAGCGGCGCGCCATTGCCGATTCCTTTCGCCATCGTGACGATGTCCGGGATTACCCCCTGGGTTTCAAATCCCCAGAAATGCGTCCCGGTGCGGCCGAATCCGGTTTGGACTTCGTCGGCGATGCAGACACCGCCGGCTGCGCGCACGTGCTCGTACGCGTGCGCCAGATAGCCATCGGGAAACACGACGAAGCCGCCGACGCCTTGAATGGATTCCGCGATGAAGCCCGCGATTTTTCCCGGCGTGGCATAGTCGATGAGCGACTTTATATCGTCCGCATATTTGCGTCCCGCGTCCGGATCGTCGTAGCCGTACGGTCCGCGATAGGGATACGGTGCGATCGCATGGTGAACGCCGAAGGAGTGCGGCATGTTGAACTTCCACGTGCTGTTTGCGGTGAGTCCCATGCCCGAGGCGTTGCCGCCGTGATAGGCATTGCGCAACGCAATGGCGTCGTAATTACCGGTGTACAGCCGGGCCATGAGCAAGGCGAGGTCGTTGGCCTCCGAGCCGGAGTTGACGAAGTAGCAAACCTTGAGGTCGCCCGGCATTTTTGAGGCGAGCTTTTCCGCGTAGAGCGCGATGTTCGGCTGCAGATAAATTGTCGTCGAATGCTGGATCGTTTCGTTTTGCTTGTTCGCGGCGGCGACGACGTGGGGATGGCAATGGCCGACGCTCACCGTCACAATCCCGCCGAGCCCATCGAGGTAACGTTTGCCGGTGTCGTCCCAGACATATTGCATTTTCCCTTCCACGATCATGATCGGTTTTTTGTAATACAGGAAAAGGCCGGGGTTGAGGTACTGCTTGCGCAGCGCGAGCACCTCTGCGGCGGAAGGGCCGGTGTAGGGCTGCGGTTGGTGCGGCGTTCGTGGGAGCGGAATGGATTTCATGGAGGAGAAGATTGAATTGGCGCGTTGGGCAGGTGCGAACTTGCTGGAGCGATCGGGGAGCGCGAGTAAGCTCGCAGCCTACGCGCTCGAGGTAAGTTTGCGTAACGTGAGATAAACGAGGAAGGCGATGCCAAACCCGACGAACCAGGCGTAGCTATACACGTCGATGAGCAGCGCGGGAACGTGGGCAGCGTCGATGACGTGAATCGTGGCGAGAAAACCCGGCAGACTCGGCAGCGCGCCGGCGAGCAGGGCGAGAATCGCGACCCAGCTGAATCCGGCGGTGTAGGTGTATTCTCCAGAGACTGAATAAAGGGCCGCGACCGAAAGCCGCTTGCCGCGCCACACGAAATAATCGGCGATCATGATGCCGCCAATCGGCCCGAGCAGCGCGCTATATGCTATGAGCCACGTAAATATATAGCCGCTCGGGTCCGCGATGAGTTTCCACGGCATCATGACGATTCCGACGAGCCCGGTGATCAATCCGCCGACGCGAAATGAAATTTTCTGCGGTGCGAGGTGCGCGAAATCGTTCGCCGGACTCACCACATTCGCGGCGATATTCGTGGCGAGAGTGGCGATGCAAAGCGCGAGCATCGCGATGACGAGCACGACGGGATTTTTGAAACGCGTGAGCACTTCGACCGGGTCCCAGATGGTGACGCCGTAGATGATCGTGGTGGCGGAGGTCACGGCGACTCCGATGAATGAATACAACGCCATGGTGAGCGGAAGCCCGAGCGCCTGGCCGAGAATTTGGTCGCGCTGCGAAACGGCATAGCGCGAAAAGTCCGGGATATTGAGCGAGAGCGTCGCCCAGAATCCGATCATGCCCGTGAGGGCGGGAAAGAAAAAGCTCCAGAACTGCCCGGCTTTCGGCTGGCCCGGATCGAAGGCGGAGGGTTGCGAAAGAATCGGACCGAAGCCGCCGGCGTGTTGATACGCCCAGCCGAGGAGGATGAGGCCGAGGGCGACCAGAAGCGGCGCTTTTATATTAAGCAGCACCCGGATCGAATCGATGCCCTTATAGACAACCGCCATGTTGATGCCCCAGAAAAAAAGAAAGCAGAGAAATTGCGTGCCGGTGATGCCCAGGAAATTATTGGCCGAACCGGTTGCGAGCGCCGGCCAGAACACCGCGAGAATTTTATATACGGCGTTGCCGCCGATCCACGTCTGGATGCCGAACCAGCCGCAGGCGACGAACGCGCGCATCAACGCGGGAATGTTCGCGCCGGCGGTGCCGAACGACGCGCGGCAAAACACGGGAAAGGGAATCCCGTATTTCGTGCCGGCGTGCGCATTCAAGATCATCGGGATGACTACAATCGCGTTGCCGAGAAAAATCGTGAGCACCGCCTCCCACCAATTCATTCCGCCGCCGATGAGCGAGGAGGCCAGCATATAAGTCGGGATGCACGCCGACATCGAAATCCACAGCGCGGCGATGCTGCCGAGCCGCCATTTGCGCCGGGTGATCGGCACGGGCGCGAGGTCCGCGTTATACAGATGCGACTCCTCGATCCCGACTTCGACATCGGGAGCGTTGGCGCGGATCGGCGGGAGCGACATGATTGGAAAATGCCGAATGACGGATAACGAATGACGAATTTGGCGGGCAAGTCAGGGAGTAGTGCTACGCCAAATTCGGCTGAAGATGAGGTGAAGCGAATGGGCTTCTTTCCAGAGATCGCGCGCTTCAGGTTTAAGGTCTGGTTCGGAGGTTGAGACCATCCGAAGGAAGAACTTCGCCTCGCGTGCTTCCTTCCGGCAGATGCTGATGCGATGTCTAAAATCTGCACGCGAGACACCGTCATCGGCCTCACAATAGTTTGCTCCGACGCTTGTCCCTGAACCAACGAGTTGGTCCACAAGCCTGTTGTTCACCGGATTCCACGGGATCTTTTTCGCGAACAGAATAATGGCTTCGCCGAATCGAGATGTCCGCTCTTCGAGATCGTAGATCATCTGGCCCTCTTCCACGACGAAGCGTTGCACTGGCTCGACCGACAAGTTCCAAAAGGCGAGCTCCGCCGCGGAAGATTCACCCACCAGCGGGCTGGCTTGTTCGTCATTCGTCATCCGTTATTCAGAACTGACTCGGCGCGCGCCGTAGGAATTTTCCCCGGCCAATCGTGCCGGTGAACTGGCCGTCGCGCGCGGCGATTTCTCCGCGGACCGTGACGACACTCGCGCGACCCTCGATCGGCCAGCCTTCAAAGGCGCTGTAATCGACATTCATGTGCTGCGTCTTGGCCGAAATCGTGCCGCGATAATTCGAATCGAACACGACGAGATCGGCGTCGGCTCCGGGTTGGATCGCACCTTTGCGCGGAAAAAGATCGAACTGTTTTGCCACCTGGGTGCTCGCGACGTTTACGAAAGTATGGAGGTCGATTTTCCCCGGTTTCACCCCGTAACTATAAAGAAGATTGATGCGTTCCTCGAGCGAGGGAATGCCGTTGGGAATTTTCGTGAAATCATCTTTGCCCATCGGCTTTTGTTTCACGAAATCGAACGGCGCATGATCGGTCGCCACGGTCTGAATGAGACCGTCGCGCAGCCCGTTCCAAAGCACCGACTGGTTGCGAATATCACGGAGCGGCGGTGACATCACGTATTTCGCCCCTTCGAAATCCGGCCGCTCGGCGTAGGTTTTATCAAGCGTCAGATATTGGATGAGGGTTTCGATGCCGACGCGGACGCCGCGTTGTCGGGCGGCGATCGCCTGGTCGAGCGCTTCCTTGCAGCTCAGGTGGACGATATACGTCGCCGCGCCGGTGAGTTCGGCGAATGTCATCAGATGGTGCACGCCTTCGGCTTCGACCGCGGGCGGGCGGCTCTCGTGATGTTGCGCGGGATTGGTTTTGCCGGCGGCGAGCAGTTCCTTGCAGCGCTCCGCTACGAGCGTCTCGTTTTCGCAGTGCGCGGTGACCACGACGCCGAGTTCCTTGGCGAGACTGAGCGTTCGATACAGTTCGGTATCGTCGATTCCGAATGCGCCTTTGTAGGCGAGGAAGATTTTAAACGAGCTGATTCCCCGCGCGACGATTTCGCGCAACTGCGCCTCGGTGGTCGCGTCGAATTTCGTGACGCCCATGTGAAACGAAAAATCACACGCGGATTTTCCGGCGGCCTTGGACATCCAAAGATCGAACGAAGCGAGCGCGTCATCCTTGCGCGCCGGGCAACACATTTCAATCAAGGTAGTCGTACCGCCGACGAGCGCGGCCTGGCTGCCCGTTTCGTAAGTGTCCTTCGAAAACGTGCCCATGAACGGCAGATAAATGTGCACGTGCGGATCGATGAATCCGGGGAAGACATACTTGCCGGACGCGTCGATCACCGTCGTGCCGGACGGCGCGGAAAGGTTCCGATCGATTCGCGTGATCGTTTCGGCTTCGCAAAAAATATCGGCGGTGTAGCGGGAATCGGCGGTGATGATCTCGCCGTTTTTAATGAGAAGAGACATGGGAAAAGAGCTGCCCGCGAATCACGCGAATGATCGCGAATAACCCGAACCTGGTGTTTTGCGACGAGAGTAAAGGTAACGACACGTTCTGCTTTCTCTCGTTCGCCGTTGATCACCTTCGATCTCTTCGCGTGACAATCTCCGATGATCGCCGATTAAAATTCTATTCGCGTCCATTCGCGTGATTCGCGGGCGGCATGTTTTCACTTTTTCCACACGTCGCCAACTTCTCCGCCAAACCAGCGCGTCGTGATGACCTTTTGCTGTGAGTAGAACTGGACGGCTTCACGGCCCTGGATGTGGAGATCGCCGTAGAACGAATCATCCCATCCAGTGAACGGAAACATCGCCATCGTCGCAGGGACGCCGACGTTGATGCCGATCATTCCGGCCTTCACGCGGTGTTTGAATTCACGGGCGGCGTGGCCGCTGTTGGTGAAAATCGCGGCGCCATTGCCGAAGGCGGATTGGTTCGCGATCTCGATGGCGCGGTCGAGGTCGTCCATGCGCATGACATTCAACACCGGGCCAAAAACCTCCTCGCGTGCGAGCGTCATGTTCGGCTCAACACCGTCGACAATCGTCGCGCCAAAATAAAATCCGCGAGGCGCATCCGGTACTTTTACGGCGCGTCCGTCGCAGAGAATTTTCGCGCCCTCTTTTTCGCCGCTGCCAACGAGGGTTAGCACGCGATCGCGATGTTGCGCGGTGATAACCGGACCCATGTCGGGCTGCGTTGAAATCTGATCGGTGCGACCCACTTTGATCGTGCGGGCGGCGCCAACGAGCGCCGGCAGCACGCGCTCGCCCGCGGCGCCGACGGCGATTGCGGTCGAGCCCGCCATGCAGCGTTCGCCGGCGCACCCGAATGCGGCGGTGGAAAGCGCCTCGACGGTTTTTGGCACATCGGCATCGGGCATGACGACGATGTAGTTTTTCGCGCCGCCGTTGGCCTGCACGCGCTTGCCGTGGCGGGTGGCGGTTTCATAAATGTATTTTGCAATTGGCGAAGATCCGACGAATGAAATCGCCCGGACTTTCGGGTGCGTGAGAAGCGCGTCGACGCACTCGCGTCCGCCGTGGACGATGTTGAACACCCCTTTGGGGAGTCCGGCCTGTTCGAGGACCTGACCGAGGAGGATTGCGCTGAGCGGGACTTTTTCGCTCGGCTTCAGGACAAAGGTGTTTCCGCACGCGAGCGCGAGGGGAAACATCCACAGCGGTACCATCGCGGGAAAATTAAATGGCGTAATGCCGACGCAGACGCCGAGTGGCTGGAGGAGCGATTCGCAATCCACGCCGCGCGCGAGCGTCCCGAGCGTGTCACCAAAAAGCAATGACGGAGCCCCGCAGGCGTATTCGATATTTTCGAGCCCGCGAAAAATCGAGCCGCGGGCTTCGGCGTGCGTCTTGCCGTGTTCGCGCGAAACGGTCCGGCAGAGTGGCTCGAAGTTCTGTTCGACGAGTTGGCGATAGCGAAAAAAAAGCCGCGCACGTTCCACGGCCGGGGTGTCGCGCCATGCGGGAAAAGCGGCGTGGGCGGCCGAGACAGCCTCGTCGACCAGCGCCGAGGTTCCAACGGGGCATTCGGCAATAACGTCGCCGGTGGAGGGATTGAAGACGGGGGTGGTCGCGCCACCGGCAAGCGTGCGCCATTCGCCGGCGATGAAAGTTGGGCAGGGGGTGAGGGTGGTCATGAGTGGACCCAGGTGCCGGTCTTGAACCACAAAGATACCGAGGCACAGAGAAGAAGAATCAAATTGCCGAAGTCGATGCGAGAGGGGTTCTCCGCCTTAAAAAGATCTCCGGCTACAACACGACGGATGCCATCCCTTAGGACAGGGGTATTGAAATTAATGAGCAGCCCGAGCGACTTGTGTTCGAGTTTTAGATATGTGAGCAGCTGTGCTTGATGTATCGGTAATAGCTCCGCAACGGCTTTCAGTTCGATGATGAGGCATCCCTCGACGATGAAATCCAGACGGTAGCCGCAATCAAGTCGTACACCTTTGTAGAGTAAAGGCATCTCGCGCTGACGATCGAACGCGAGGCCGGCTCGGCTAAGCTCGTACGCCAGTGCTTCTTCGTAGGCCGATTCCAACAAGCCTGGACCAAGTTCACGATGCACCTCGATACATAGCCCGATCGCCCGGCGACTCAATTCATTCAGTTTGCCTCTTTGTGTCTCAGTGTCTTCGTGGTTCATTTTTGTTGGATGTGAGACGCATCAAGGAGTTCAACCCTGAAACTTGCTCCGACCGATCGACGGATGCGGAGTCCTAAAGCGCTTCCGTTCAGCTCGTGGCCGATGATCGACTCACCCTTTTGACAACGCATCGGCTTGCTTCGCGAAGTCGTCGCCGGTCCATTCGGCATCGCTCTTCACCGCTTTCGTTGCGCCGTGGGCTGTCGCCGCGGCGGCGGCTTTCTGAGCCGCTTTGCGGGCGGTTTGCTTTTGGACGAGGTCGGCGTGAGTCGTGAAATAGTCGAGGCTCTTGCCTTTGAAATCCGCGAGCGTTTCGAATTGGTGCTTCGCCATGAACGCGAGGAGCGCGTCGCACATCGGCTTCACGCATTCGTAGCCGGCTTTCATCACGCCGGTGCAAACCTGCACGGAGTCTGCGCCAAGAAGGATGAATTCCGCGGCATCATTTCCCGTTTCGATCCCACCCAGGCCGGACAACGTGCGCCCGGGAAATTCACCACGAATTACCTGGGCGATTTCCATGCACATCCGAAGTGCAATCGGTTTCACCGCCTTCGACGAATAACCGCCCGGCGTCGTGAAACCCTCGACCGTCGGCTCGGGTCGGAGCGTATCCAGATTCACCCCCATTACGCTGCGGATCGTGTTGATCGCGCTCACGCCGTCGGCGCCGCCGCGAAAAGCTGCGCGTGTCGGCTCCTCGATGTGCGTGATGTTCGGCGTCATTTTCGCCCAGAAGGGTTTTTTCGCGACGGCTTTCACCCAGCCGCACACCTCCTCGAGAATCTCCGGGTCCTGGCCCATCGCGGCGCCCATCTTGCGTTCGGGCAGACCGTGCGGACATGAGAAATTAAGTTCGAATCCGTCGACGCCAGCCTGCTGGCAGCGCTCGACGATTTCGACCCAGGCGTCCCGGCGGTATTCCTCCATGATCGAGGCGATGAGGACGCCGTCGGGATGAAGGTTTTTGCATTTTTTGAACTCGTCCATCCAGAGGTGAAATGGCCGGTCGCTGATCAGCTCGATATTTTCCCAGCCGATGACTTCTCCGCTCGTCGAGTGAAGCTTCGCGTAACGCGGCGAAACGTTGATGACCTTTGAGGCATCGAGGCTGATGGTTTTTGCAATCACCGCGCCCCAGCCTTCGCGAAAGGCGCGGCTGATGACGCTCAAATTTGTGCCCGGAGGACCGGAACCGATGATGAAAGGATTCGGGAGCTTCAAACCGTTGACCGTCGTGGCGAGTGTCGGCATGGGTGGAGGATTACGGACGTTGGCCGGGGATGGAATAACTTTGGCCGTTCCCGCGGCTGGCTGGTTAAGCCGGGAGTGGTTCGGACTGCGCGAAAGGTTAGTTGCGCCGGCGGCTTTGGCAACGCCGCCGTTTCATTCGCGCGGCCAGAGTCAACGCGTGGTCGAAACGGAAAGCCGAAGACTCATCCTCCCCGCGTAAAGCGCCACTCCCGGCCAATCCGGCGGATCCCGTGAATGGAAAAAAACGAACCAGCAGCGACAGCTCATGACCGACTCGACGGGCGCGTCTCACCAAGGAGACCGGTGCGTGAGTGGTGATTTTGCGGTGCCGCTGGCTG
>Ga0070683_100005620_pt1 | contig 10480 bp, 12 predicted proteins | sample KBSC713LmetaG_FD_64662 | JGI IMG/M metagenome (GOLD analysis project Ga0070683, IMG submission 64662) | Corn rhizosphere microbial communities from Kellogg Biological Station, Michigan, USA - KBS C7.1-3L metaG | ecosystem: Host-associated > Plants > Roots > Rhizosphere ...
ATTGGCCAGGAAGCAATTGCAGCGGGTTGTATGACAGCAACACGTCCTGAGGACAAGTTTATTACTGCGTACCGCGACCATGGATTGGCTATTGCCAAGGGAATTTCTGTGAATTCCTGTATGGCCGAATTATATGGAAAGGCCACCGGCTGCGCAAAAGGTAAGGGCGGAAGTATGCACTTCTTTGGAAAGAATGAAAATTTCTACGGCGGGCATGGAATAGTAGGTGCACAAATTGGTACCGGTGCAGGATTGGCATTTGCTGAAAACTATCGCGGAACTGATAACGTGGTTTTGACATTTTTTGGTGATGGAGCGGCTCGCCAGGGAATATTGCATGAAGTGTTTAATATGGCCATGCTTTGGAGTTTGCCTGTAGTTTTTATTTGCGAAAATAACAATTACGCAATGGGAACATCGGTGCAACGTACCTCCAATATCACTGATATTTATAAGATTGCGGATGCATACGAAATGCCTGCTGATGAAATCGACGGAATGACCGCCGAAACGGTTCACGAAGGTGTTTCGAGAGCAGTAAAAAGAGCAAGAGAAAAGGGCGGACCAACTTTATTAGAGATTAAAACCTATCGATATAAAGGGCATTCTATTTCTGATCCACAGAAATATAGAACTAAGGAAGAAGTAGAAGAGTACAAGTCAAAGGATCCAATTAATGCACTTTTAAAGACGATTCACGATGGCAAGATGGCAACCGAAGAGGAATTAAAGCAGATCAACGAAAGGGTAGATGCCGCTGTTGCAGAAAGCGTGAAATTTGCAGAAGAATCACCGTTGCCCGATGACAGTGAAGTTTATAAGGACGTGTATGTAGACCAGAACTATCAATTTATTAAAGATTAAATCCACCACAAACAAATATTTTATTCATGGCTGAAGTAAAACACCCGGTACGTCACACACCACAAAATGAACTGGTCATTGAACGTGCCAAAGATTTCTGGACGAAATATGGCAAGATCACAACGATTGTTGCCGCTGCTATTATTATTTTAGGCGGGGGATGGCTTGCATATAAATACATGATTGTTGCGCCTAAACAACAAAAAGCAGAAGAAGCTATCTGGAGAGCACAGGACTACTTTTCCCAGGATTCATTGGATAAAGCATTGAAAGGCGATGGTCAGTCTGCCGGTTTCGAAAGAATTGCAAGCCAATATAAAGGCACGGACGCAGGTGAATTAGCCAATTACTATGTTGGCGTTATTGCTTTAAAACAAGGCGACAACAACAAAGCAATCAAGTACCTGAAATCATTTAGTACAAGTGCACCCCAGGTTCAGGCAAGAGCTTATAAGCTTTTGGGAGATGCCTATGCTAATTCGGGTAAAAACTCTGATGCCCTGGCCAGCTATAAAAAAGCTGCACACGAATTTGAAAAAGACAAGGTCAATTCAGCTGACTACCTCATGTATGCTGCTTATTTTGCTGACAAAGTTTTAAATGATAAAAAACAGGCTGAGGAATTGTACAAAGAAATCATAACAAAATTCCCCAACTCCCAGCCTAGTGACGACGCAGGTAAATTTCTTGCACAAATGGGAGTTTATAAAGTCGACGAAAAATAAATTTGATGGCCCAAGTAGGTAACAGTAATTTATTTCAAAATATCGAGGACATCCAACATTTAAGGGGTGTCCTTGTTGTTTTAGTTAAGACCGAATGGAATTCTGAAATTGTAGATGAACTCGAGCGGGGTTGTCTGAATGTTTTCAGAGAATATAATATCAAGACAAAAACATTGGTGGTGCCTGGCGCTGTTGAAATTCCCTATGCTATTAAGCAATATTCCGGTTATAATAATGCAATTTCCGCTTTTATAGCACTTGGTTGTGTCGTCAGGGGCGGGACGCCACATTTTGAATATGTTTGCCAATCAGTAACGCATGGCGTTACACAATTAAATCTTTCCCTGTGGGTGCCGGTCATTTTTGGAGTATTAACAGTTGATACAATGGAACAGGCTAAGGAAAGAACAGGCGGAGCTCATGGACATAAAGGAGAAGAAGCCGCGATTACTGCTATAAAAATGATGATGCTGAATAAGCAATTTAAAGCAAGTCACTAATGAAAGTTCAGATTTTCGTTCCATGTTTTGTTGATCAACTCTATCCGCAAACAGCAATGAACATGGTGAGGATACTAGAAAAAGCAGGATGCGATGTTTCCTACAATCCAAATCAAACATGTTGCGGGCAGCCGGCTTTTAATGCCGGTTTTTGGGACGATGCAAGAGCTGTATGCAATAAATTTTTGAAAGATTTCAATTCCGATGAAATCATTGTAAGTCCCAGTGCAAGTTGTGTTGGTTTTGTCAGAAATTATTACTCGAGGTTATTTGATAATTCTTCTGTCCATAATGATGTAAAAGCGATCGGGCAAAATATTTATGAGCTTTCTGATTTCCTTGTCAATAAATTAGGCATCACAAAATTCGGGGCAAAGTTGCCTGGCAAAGCCACTTATCACGATTCGTGTGCAGGGTTGCGAGAATGCAACATCAAGAACGAACCCCGAAAGCTTCTGGCCAATGTAGAAGGATTAGAATTGACTGAACTCAATGATGTGGAAACCTGCTGCGGTTTCGGAGGAACATTTGCAGTAAAATTCGGCGCAATTTCGCAGGCAATGGGCGAACAAAAAGTGGAGAACGCCCTTGCAACCGGTGCAGCCTATTTGATATCAACTGATGCATCCTGCTTAATGCATTTGCAAGGCTACATCGATGGCAAAAAATACAATTTGAAAACCATGCACCTCGCAGATGTGTTGGTGAGTGGATGGTAGGGCGGCCTCCCTAAATCCCTCCGGTGGAGGGACTTCACAGCAGCACAGACCCTGATAGTTCATTATTCATTACATAAATCGAAAAGTCTCAACGTGGAAGCATGTTGAGATTAGTAAATATGGTAAAATATGCAAGGGCTGTGCATTGGTGGCCTTCCCACCGGGAAGGTCGGGATGGGCCCTAATGCCCCGCATAATAATCATAGCCTCTTTCTGCCCAAAAATCAGGTGGTTTTTGATCACTAAAATATATGGTTCCAATTCGTTTTAGGTGCTTGATTCCATATTTCACAGGGATGATCAACCGTAAAGGATAGCCCTGGTTTAATGGTAAGGGCTTGCCATTCATTTCGTAACACAACAAGGTTTGGGGCTGAACCATACTGGGCATGTCAATTCCAACATAGTATTGTTTATCGGGCGTAGCCAAACCTGCATAATTTAATTTCACTTCATCATTTAAATGAAAATGGTTGACAAAATCAGAAAACTTAACGCCGCTCCACCACGTCTTTTGACTCCATCCCTCGATGCATTTAAAGTCAAAAACAATATCTGTTTTTGGAAGTTCTTTTATCTGATCCAATGTAAATGAAAGTGTATCACCATTTTTCTTTACAATTTGAAGCCGCCAATCTGTACTGTCTAACGGTGTTCTTAGCCCATCATTTCCATTCACCCTAACCCTTTTTACAGCCTCAGAAACAGGATAGGTCTTAACCAATCGTTCCTCGCTGAATAACCCACTAAATATTTTTTCATTTGTGCTTAGCCCTTTCCGCAATGTTTTTTGTACACCGCCAAGTTTTTCTTCATTTCTTAATTTTTTCCAGGCATATACACCAATTGCAAATGCACCGATAAAGAATACAAATGCAAAAAAGCTTTTGAATAACAATCTTTTTTCGCTGATAATTTTTTCTTTCATATCAGGAATTTACAGGTGTGATTATTGGAGTTTCCGGTACAGGTTCCGGTTCTATTATTTTTTCTTCGAAAGGCAGTACATCAAACCCGGTGATCATACTTCTAAAATTTTTCCAGCCGGCAAGCACAACCTGAACAACATGCACAATAAAAAAAATACAATAGCCGATGGTCAACGCGAAATGTTCTACTCTTGCTGCCTCATAACCGCCGCACAACCATGTTAACCATGCAAATTGCACTGGTTTATAAATCGAAAGCCCTGTTACTATCGAGCCAAATCCCATTAAAATGATTGCAGTGTACGCAATGCGTTGTGCTGCATTGTACTTGGTTTGCGGAGGCAAACCCTTTCGAATGTGCAGATCATGCAACACAACAAGCCAGGCTTGCTTAAATGATTTCCGTCCTGGCAGCAAATATTTCCATTCGCCTGACAAAGCAGTATAAGACACGTACAACAAACCATTGATAAAAAACAACCACATAAAAAGAAAATGGTAAGCCATTCCTTCTGCCAGGTGATAAGGAATATTCAGTGCGGCATAAATAGAGTTGGGAAAAAAACTGATGAGGTCCTTTCCGCCAATTCTAATTTTATAAATATCATTAGCCCAATAGATAAGCAAGCCACTCCAGGTCATAATAGCAAGAACTGGAAAGTTGATCCAGTGAAACCACCGGACAGCCAAAGTATGTTTGGTAACAATCCTTTTCATGATTTTGTTGGCTGTTTTGAAGGGAGGATATATTAAAGTTACGAACTAGCCAATTGAAAATAAACAGCCGACCACGACCTGCGTGACCGGCTGTTGCCCTGCACATACGAAATACGTAAACTAGATACGTAGGTTTTTGTTCGCCGGATTGCTGGCTACTAAAAAATTATTTAGGCATCACAACCGTGTCGATTACGTGGATAACACCATTGCTTTGGTAAACATCACTAATGGTAATTTGGGCGACATTGCCCTGTTCATCTTTCAACCAAAGTTTTCCATCCTTTTCCATAACCCAAAGTTTACCACCTTCCACAGTAGTAAGAGTGGCTGTGCCTTTACCCTTTTTGATCCGCTGCATTAATTCCTTACTGTCCACTCTTCCTGCCACAACATGGTAGGTTAAGATTTTTGTGAGAGTGGATTTGTTTTCTGGTTGTACAAGATTATCAACAGTGCCGGCCGGTAACCTGGCAAAAGCCGAATTGGTGGGAGCAAACACCGTGAAAGGACCTTTACCTTGTAAAGTTTCAACCAGGCCTGCGGCTTTTACAGCAGCTACCAAAGTGGTATGGTCCTGTGAATTAATGGCATTTTCAATGATATTTTTAGAAGGGTACATGGCTGCTCCGCCAACTTCAACTGATTTTTCGTTTGCCATTTTCATGTCCTGGGCCTTCGAAGACAAACTAATTCCGGTAAGCAGTAAAGCTGCTAATGTGATCTTTTTCATGTTTCGATTTTTGAATTTAGTCCCGATGTTTACGGGATGATTTAGTAGATTGATGGAATAATTACGATAACCAATCAGGGTTGGATTTAAGAACAGAAAATTTTTTATTCTTGCAAGGCGAACAAACAAATAATCAAATGAATTGTTATGGCATATTGGCTTGTTAAATCAGAACCTTCGGCATATAGCTGGGAACAACTACAAAACGATAAACAAACTGAATGGACTGGCATAAGAAATTATGCTGCCCGACTTCACCTCAGGGCGATGAAGAAAGACGATGAAGTGTTTTTTTATCACAGCAATGAAGGCCTTGAAATTGTAGGAATCGCAAAAGTGATCAAAGAAGCGTACCAGGATCCTACTACAGAAGATGAGGCATGGGTATGTGTTGATCTTAAGCCATACAAGAAACTAAAAAAGCCAGTATCGCTGGACACAATAAAAAAAGAGAAACGATTAAAGGACATGGCCCTTGTTCGTATTGGGAGATTATCCGTTCAACCGGTTACCGACAAAGAACATGATGTGATTTTGGAATTGGCAGGAGAGAAGAAGTAGCTTTACCAAACATTTTATCAGAGCGTCGGCGGTTTACATAGGCGCACAACCCCAACATTTGCTTTGCCATTTTAGACTAGCAGGTTACCTTTTTTAATTTTTGGAATTAATCATTGATCTCCCGCTTGCTTGTCTTACGATTGCCATCCCACATAAATGATTATGTAAAAATTTATTTTTCGCATCTCCTAATCATTTAAACATACAACTATGACTTTGAAATCAACTGCACTGATTGCGGTAGCAGCTTCTCTTTGCTTTGCATGCAACAGTAATGCTGACCTGCAAACCGAATCAACTAACAAGAAAGATGTTGCGAACTTAGTCCGAAATCCGGATTCGTCTGCCGATTATAAAATTGCAGATACAATCAATGAACCTCCACAGGTATCAAATCCTGGACACACGAACCAAAGCAGCATTTTGCCAAAGCCAATTGATTGGGACAAGAAGATTGTAAAAAATGCAAGCCTGAATGCAGAAGTAAAAGATTATAAATCCTTCTCTCAACAACTAAATGAAAAAGTAAAAAAATATGGGGGCTATGTAAGCCAGGAAGAGCAGTCGCAATCAGAATACCAAATTCAAAGTTCCGTGGTTATTAAAGTTCCTGTCGATCAATTCGAAAATGCAATCAACGATCTTACAAAAGACGTTACCACGCTGAATGAAAAGCACATAAGTTCCGACGATGTTACAACGCAATTGGTTGACGGCAAATCAAGATTGGAAGCTAAGAAACAGGTTCGCCTTCGTTACCTCGATCTGCTAAAACAGGCAAAGAATATGGACGAGATTCTAACAGTTCAAAAAGAGATTAATGATATACAGGAAGAAATTGAATTAGTAAACGGACGGATTACTACCCTAAGTCATGAATCAGCAATGAGCACCATTAACTTTACTTTCTTCCAGGTAATAAACGCTGCTGCAAAAGCAGCAGGTGAAAAAAACCCTGTTTTCCTGGATAAAGTAAAAACAGCATTTGGCAATGGCTGGTATTGGCTGGGTGAATTATTTGTTGGCCTGGTTAGTATTTGGCCATTACTTACAGTTATAATTTTGGGCATCTGGTTTTTCAGAAGAAAACAAATGCCCAAAATCAAGGTAAATTCAAATGCGTCTTGAGGATTGCAGCCTTCGTGCAATCTCATCCTCCAAAACAGTAGGAATATCAGAAGCCTCATCATCAATTGGTGCTAAACGGCCTATTTGGGAATCCCAGGTAAAAATATGTTCGTTACCATTGTACTTTACCCGGTAACGAGTTTCAGTATTAAATTCAAAAGGCGATGCAGTTACTACATATGGAACACCATCAATCCTGATTTCAAATCTTTCTTCTGCCATAAAATAATTTTAGACAGTACACTACAAATAAAATTCCAATTGAAGCAACCTCATTTGTAATGATGTGTTTCTAATTTTGTTTTATGAATAAAAAGAAACTAGTAGTGCTCACCGGTGCAGGTATTAGTGCTGAAAGCGGCTTAAAAACTTTTCGTGATTCTGATGGGCTATGGGAAGGGTATGACATTAATGAAGTGGCTACCGCTACTGCATGGAGAAGGAACCCGGCCTTAGTGCAGCAATTTTATAACATGCGCCGAAAAGGTGTAAAAGAAGCACAGCCCAACGCTGCTCATTATGCATTGGCAGAACTGGAAAATGACTTCGATGTTCAAATTATTACCCAAAACATTGATGATTTGCACGAAAGGGCAGGTTCCACTAAAATTATTCATCTGCATGGAGAAATATTCAAAATGAGAAGTGAGTATGATGAAGGATTGGTTTATCCCGTCTCAGGTGATATAAACATGGGCGACCTTGCTGAAGATGGAGGTCAATTACGTCCGCATATAGTTTGGTTTGAAGAAGCCGTTCCCATGATGGAAGATGCTGCCATGGTTACGCGACAAGCTGACCTGTTTTTAATTGTGGGAACTTCTTTGGTTGTTTATCCGGCAGCAGGACTGGTAAACTATGCGCCATGGCATATTCCTAAATTTATAGTCGATAAAACAATTCCGTATACCTCGTCTTTACATAACCTTATTACAATTGAGAAACCGGCAGGGGAAGGAATGAAGGAGTTAAAAGAATTGCTTAAACAACAATTATGATGTTTCGCCACCTTCTTTGCCATAGAAAATGACCCAGGTGGCAAAATCATCCGAAAATTTTTCAAAGCGGTGTTCCATTTGTGCAGGAACGAATAAAACATCACCGCTCTTGCATTGCACTCTTTCGCCGTTTCTAAAAAACGTAGCATTTCCTGAAGCGATCACATAAATTTCATCCTGCTGATGCGAATTTTGCGGATCGATATATTTTGGAGCATAGTATTCAATGCTCATTGTACCTTGTTTGATCAAAACCGTAAAAAGGTTATGTTCTTCTTTTGCTAATTGCTTTATCCCTTCTTCTATTGAAACATGAAAATTCATGCAAGTTGTTCAAGACGTTCTTTAAATTCAATATCATGTAATCTCAACTCCGCCAAAACCGGTTCGTATATTTCTTTTGAAACCGGAATATGAAGCCCGGTAACATCAATGGTACCATTTAAAATGAGTTTGGCGGCAATACCTAATGGCAATCCCACTGTTTTGGCCATGGCAGTGTGTACATCATCCTTTCCTTTTACTATCAACGTGCTGATTGATTTATACTTGTTGTTCTCTTTTTCAAATTCAATTTCGTGTTGCATAATGACCATGTCCTTATCGCCAGGCTGCAAGGCCAGCTTTTTTTCGAGTGCAAACTGAAGAATGGTTGTAGCACTACATTCACCTTTGTCAACTATAGTTTCATTGTCGTCCAATCCTAAATAAAAAAGTTGTTTAAGCGTCAAACTTGCATCATGCATCTTATCGGCAAGGGTTGCAGCTGCATTCACTTTTAAGTCATCGATATCTATTTGCTTCAAATCGCCCTGTGGATCCACCACCATAAACTCTTCGACGGCTTCAACACCTTTTTCTTCTGCTTTCTTTTCCAGCTCAACAAGATTTACCAATTCAGCTAATAAATTTTTGGTTGAATCAAATTGTTCGCGAAGTTTTTCTTCCAGCCATTCACTAAATCCATTTCTATCCATATGTTCCTTGAACAATTGAGCCAGGGTTTTTCCATCGGTATCATAGGTTTGTTTTTCGCTGGTAAGGTTGATGTCAATTATATTTTTCCATCCATAAATAAAATCGGGATGTCGAAGCGTCGTCCTAATGAAAGTATCACATTCTTCCAAACCATATAAATTGATATACCGTAAAGAATCCCTGTTCGGGTACCAGCACAATACATCATGACCAGGAATAAAAACAAATCTTTTTTCGGCAAAAAGGTCCCTGTATTCTAATTCTTTTATTTCTCCTTCGTATTTAAAGATGGCGCCCGCCTGTCCGGCAGTAACGATGTTCCTTGGGTTCCAGCTGATTTTATAATGCCATGGATTGTTATCACTTTCAGCAGATATTAATCCACCGCAATGAGAGTAAAATGAATAGATGCTGCCACCTTCATCATGTATGTCATCAATCATTTTTTTCGCACTCATATGGTCAATACCAGGATCCAAGCCCATTTCACATAAAAACAAAAGCCCGTTGCTTTCAATTTCTTCTTTCAGCGATTTCATCTGCTCATCAACGTAAGAAGCAGTAAGCAGGTTTTTGCTGAAACGAATACAATCTTTTGCAATTAAAAAATGTAATGCAGGAGGCATAAGTGAAATCACAATATCAGCTTTGCTGATATAAGAGTGCCTTTCACTATCGTTTAAAATATCAAACGTAGCAGCATTTCCAAATGGGGAATCTCCTAATTTTTTTTGAATCGTTTGTAAGTCGGCATCCACTACAGTTAAGTGCCAGTCTTCCTTTTGGGCATTGCTTAACAAGTATTCGATCAAAGCTGTGGATGACTTACCTGCACCAAAAAGAAGAACCTGTTTCATCTTCCAAAAATAAGCCGCAAATAAAGAATCCCGCTTGTAACGGGATCCAGTAAAAATTTGAGCTTTTAAATCTGTTTCAGGTCAGCCTTATAATCGTGGGCAGTTATCCTGATTATTTTATACTTTACTTTCACGCCGCGATTGGAGCCCGGAATAGCAATGGTTTGCGCACCTTTTGGCTTAATAGAAGTAAAAGCAATATTCTCCGATTGTACCACTGCACCATTAGGCCTTAAATAATCCAGCGCTACAACTACTTTGTCAACCACCTGGGGTGATGTATTAAAAACCGTCAACTGCAACCCATTAATGCCGCCAAACAAACCCACCTTATAATGATTGGTACTTAGCTGTAATTGTTTTTTTAGATTCACCTTTTTCGTTTTTTTCACAGGGACATTTTTATAAACAGGAACAATCTCAGTAACCAACGCGTTTTGAAGGTTTTCTTCGGGTTGTCTTTCAACTTGCCTGTCAATTACCGGCATTGCTGTTGCTGTTTCCAAAGGAGCGGGTTCGTAGCCATCAACCCATTTCTTAATAACGAATGCGCCCAACATAACACCAATAAAGATGGCAACCACGGCTGCGGCATGGTTTGATGGAAACATCTTTTTTTTCCAGGTCGGTTTTGTTTGTTTTGAACTCCTGTAGTTTTCTTTCAATTCTTCCAAAGACCTGGTATAATGTGTTTCCAATACCGGTGGTGTTTCATTTATAGGCAATGCAGAATATTCCGAGGTCATTTCCTCCCGGTTCTTTTGAGAAAAA
>Ga0070683_100005622_pt1 | contig 10477 bp, 11 predicted proteins | sample KBSC713LmetaG_FD_64662 | JGI IMG/M metagenome (GOLD analysis project Ga0070683, IMG submission 64662) | Corn rhizosphere microbial communities from Kellogg Biological Station, Michigan, USA - KBS C7.1-3L metaG | ecosystem: Host-associated > Plants > Roots > Rhizosphere ...
AAAACTTCGGCGCGACGCTCGACATCGCCGCCGATATCGCGTTGCATCCATCGTTCCCCGCTGCCGACATCGAGCGGCAGCGCGCCAGCCGCCTGGCGCAGCTGGTGCAGCAGCGCGAGAACGCCGGCATCCTCGCCACGCGCATCGTCAACGTCGCGCTGTACGGCGAACGTCATCCGTACGGATACACCGAGCTGGGAACCGAGGCGTCCGTCCGTGCGCTGACGCGCGACGCAATGGTGAACTTCTGGAAGCAGAACTTCGTGCCGAACAATGCGGCGCTGGTGGTGGCCGGCGACATCACGATGACGGAGCTGCGGCCCCTGGCGGAGAAAATATTCGGCAGCTGGCAGCGCGGGACGCCGGCAATGCCTGCGCTGGGCACGCCGTCGGCCCCGCAGGCCAAGATCCTGATCGTCGATCGCCCGGGCGCGCCGCAGACGCAATTGCGCGTCGGCGCTATTGGCGCGCCTCGAGCCGTTCCGGAATTTCAGGCGATGCAGGTGATGAACACGGCGCTTGGCGGGCTCTTCTCGAGCCGCATCAACATGAACCTGCGCGAGGAGCACGGCTACACGTATGGCGCCGGCTCCGGGTTCGACTATCGTCGCGGCGCCGGCCCGTTCGCCATCGCAACCGGGGTGCGCACCGATGTCACTGCGCCAGCCGTGAGCGAGATTCTGAAAGAGGTGCGCGGTATGGCCGACGCGCCGATGAAGACGGAGGAGCTCGAACGCGCCAAAGATGCGCGCACACAATCGTTGTCCGCGGGGTTCCAGACCAGCCAGGCGGCGGCCGGGAGTTTCGCGACGCTCTATGTCTACGATCTCGGCCTCGACTACTACAGCCGTCTCACGCAGGCCGTCCAGGCCGTCACCGCCGATCAGACGCTCGCCGCGGCGAAGAAATACCTCGTGCCCGACCGCATGGTCATCGTCGCCGTGGGTGACCGCGCCAAGATCGAGCCCGAATTGCGCAAGCTGAATATCGCTCCCGTCGAGGTCGTGACCCCAGACGGGAAGCCTGTTGGTTAACTGCGAGTGTTTGGGATTTGGGCTTTGGGGTTTGTATAATCCGGACTTTCCCAGTCGGATATGCCAGTCGCCATACCGGGACTCCCCCGTACCGCCAGTTCCATCGTCGACCTGATCGGGAATACGCCGTTGGTCCGGCTCTCCACCTTCGAGACCGGACTTCGGAACGTGGAGCTGTACGCAAAGGCGGAATGGAAGAATCCCGGCGGTTCGGTCAAGGATCGCGCCGCGCTGCGGATGATTGACGAGGCCGAGAAGTCCGGCACGTTGACGCGCGACAGGATCATCCTCGATGCGACATCCGGGAACACGGGCATCGCCTACGCGATGATCGGCGCGGCGCGCGGTTATCGCGTCCGCCTATGTGTGCCGAGCAATGTCACGCCGGAACGCAAGCGGATCCTGAAGGCGTTCGGCGCGGAGATTGTCTTCACGGATCCCATGCAGGGATCCGACGGCGCCATTCTGAAAGCGCGCGAGATGTACGCCGCCGAGCCGAACGTTTACTTCTACGTGGACCAGTACAACAATCCCGGCAACTGGCGCGCGCATTACGACACGACCGCGCCGGAGATCATCGAGCAGACTGGCGGCCGCATCACTCACTTTATCGCCGGACTCGGCACGAGCGGGACGTTCACCGGCGCCGGTCGCCGCTTCCGTGAATTCAACAAGTCCATTCGGCTGATTTCCGTCCAGCCCGATTCGCCTTTGCACGGCCTCGAAGGCCTGAAGCACATGGAAACGGCAATCGTGCCCGGCATCTACGAACCTGCGCTCGCAGACGAAGACATCGGCGTGTCAACGGAGGATGCCTTCGAGCTGACGCGCCAGCTTGCGCGCCACGGCATCTTCGTCGGCATTTCGAGCGGCGCCAACCTGGCGGCGGCGCTCAACGTCGCGAAACGGTCGCCGGACTCGGTGATCGTCGTGATATTCCCGGACGGCGGCGAGAAATACCTGTCGGAGCGGTTCTGGGACGAGTCTCGCAATTGATGGCGCTCCAACTGGACAAACAGGTGGACGCGTCGATTCGCGCGCACGGTCAGGAAACGTATCCGAACGAGTGTTGTGGAGCGCTGCTTGGCCGGGACGGCGCCGTCAGCGAAACGCTGGCGCTGCCCAATATGACCGACGAAGGGCCGCGCAGGCGGTTTCGGGTGACGCCGAACGACTACCGCGCCGCTGAAAAGCGTGCAAGCGAGACGGGAGTGGAGCTTCTGGGGTTCTATCACTCGCATCCCGACCACCCGGCGCGTCCGTCGCAGTACGACCTGGACCACGCGTGGCCGTTTTTTTCGTATGTAATCGTTTCTGTCCGCGAAGGCGTCTCAGGAGACATGACGTCGTGGCGCCTGCGGGAGGATCGCTCCGCCTTCGACGAAGAACAGCTGACTTATGCCTAACACCATCCACATTCCCACGCCCCTGCGTCCCTTCACCGACAAGAGGGAATCCGTCGAGGTCAACGGCGCCACCGTCGGTGAACTGCTTGCCGACCTGACAAAGAGATACGACGGGCTGCGCAAGCATCTCTACGCCGACGATGGCCGGCTGCGGAACTTTGTGAACGTCTACTTGAACGACGAAGACATCCGCTACCTGCAGAAAGAAGCGACGCCGGTGAAGGCGGGCGATTCGCTCAGCATTGTCCCCTCCGTGGCGGGCGGAGCGCCAACCTCCGCTGAGGCCACGGTGGCCAGGCCGACCAACGCGGCGGATGTGGAGCTCAATGCCGACGAGATCAAGCGCTACTCGCGACATTTGATCATGCCGGAGGTCGGTGTCGACGGTCAGAAGAAGCTGAAGGCCGGAAGCGTGCTCTGCATTGGCGCCGGCGGGCTTGGTTCGCCAGCGGCCATGTATATGGCCGCCGCCGGCGTCGGCCGCATCGGTATCGTCGACTTCGACGTCGTGGACTTCAGCAACCTGCAGCGGCAGCTGCTGCACGGCACGTCAAGCGTCGGCAAATCGAAGCTCGTCTCCGCACAGGAGCGCCTCCACGACCTCAATCCGCACATCGAGATAGAGACATACGAGACGACCGTTACTTCGGATAACGCGCTCGACTTGTTCAAGAACTACGACGTGATCCTCGACGGCACTGACAACTTCCCGACCCGCTATCTCGTCAACGATGCGTGCGTCCTCACCGGCAAACCGAACGCTTACGGCAGCATCTTCCGCTTCGAAGGGCAGGCATCGGTGTTCGGCACGAAGGACGGACCGTGCTATCGCTGCCTCTACCCGGAGCCGCCGCCGCCTGGACTGGTGCCGAGCTGCGCCGAGGGCGGAGTGCTCGGCGTACTGCCCGGCATCATCGGTGTCATCCAGGCAACCGAAGCGATCAAGTTGATCACCGGGATCGGCGAGCCATTGATCGGACGATTCCTCATCTACGACGCGCTGAAGATGCGCTTTCGTGAGCTGAAGCTGCGGAAGGACCCGGATTGCCCGGTGTGCGGCACGCATCCGACCGTGACGAAGCTGATTGACTACGAACAGTTCTGCGGCATCCGTCCGGAACCGGCGGTCCAGCAGACGGGAGCAGCCGTGAGCGAGTGGGAGACGACCTCCGTCGATCTGAAGAAGCGCCTCGACGCGGGCGACGAGGTGCTCATCCTCGACGTGCGCGAGCCGAACGAGTATCAGATCTGCAAAATTCCTGGGGCGGTGCTCATCCCCCTCGGCGAGCTGCCGCGCCGTTATGCCGAGCTGCCGAAGGACAAGGACATCGTCGCGCACTGCAAGATGGGTGGTCGGAGCGCCAAAGCGACCGATTTCCTCAGGTCTGTTGGGTTTAATCGCGTCAAGAACCTCAGGGGCGGGATTCTCGACTGGATTGATAAGGTCGATCCGTCGCAGCCCAAATATTGAGGAATTCGCTGTAGGGCCGGCTTTCAGCCGGCCCATCCGCAAGTCCGACCGATCTTGACGGGTTTCCTCTGTGGCTCGTAAAATACGACGATAGCAGTCGGATATAAAAAGCATCCATGCTCAGGCTCTCCAAGAAGGCTGATTACGCGCTGATGGCGATGAAACACCTCGCCCAGAAGCGCGACGCGTGCTCGACGAGCGCCCGCGAAATCGCGGAGCAGTACGACATTCCCATCGAGTTGATGGCGAAAGTGCTGCAGCGGCTCGTGCGCATGCGGCTGCTCGCGTCAACGCAAGGGACGCGCGGCGGCTACATGCTCGGCCGGCCGGCAGATGCGATCAGCGTGGCCGACGTGATCGAAGCGATCGACGGGCCGTTCACCGTGACCGCTTGCTCGACAGACAAACACGACTGCGAACAGTTCAACAAGTGCAGCATTCGCGATCCACTCTGGCAGATTCGCGAGCGGATCGCGGCGGCGCTTGGAACCGTGACAATTGCGGAGATCGCGGCGGAGAACATCTCTGCGCCGGTGACGGTCTCGCGCGCCGCGGTGCTCCATAACGCGAGGACGTAAATGAAGCTGCCGATCTACATGGACTATCACGCCACGACGCCCGTGGACCCGCGGGTGCTCGACGCGATGATGCCGTACTTCACCGAGAAGTTCGGCAACGCGGCCAGCCGCAACCATCCGTTCGGTTGGGAGGCCGAGGAAGCCGTCGAAGCGGCGCGCAAGCAGGTGGCTGCGCTCATCGGCGCCAACGCGAAGGAAATCATCTTCACGAGCGGCGCGACCGAGTCGAACAACCTGGCCATCAAGGGCGTCGCCGAGATGTACCGCGAGAAGGGCAACCACATCATCACGTGCGTCACCGAGCACAAGGCGGTGATCGACACGTGCAAGAAACTCGAGAAGCAGGGGCTGCGCGTCACCTATCTCCCCGTGCAGAAGGACGGCCGCGTCGACCTCGACGAGTTGCGCGCCGCGATTACCGACAAGACGATTCTCATCACCATCATGACGGCGAACAACGAGATCGGCGTCGTGCAGCCGATCGCGGAAATCGGCGCCATCGCCAAGGCGAAGGGAATCATCTTCCATACCGACGGCGTGCAGGCGGTGGGCAAAATTCCGTTCGACGTCACGACGCTGAAGGTCGATCTCGTGTCGATCAGCGCGCACAAGATTTACGGGCCGAAGGGCGTCGGCGCGCTCTACGTGCGGCGGCGCAGTCCGCGCGTGCTGCTGGCCGAACAGATCAGCGGCGGCGGCCACGAACGCGGAATGCGGTCAGGCACGCTGAACGTCACCGGCATTGTCGGGCTCGGCAAGGCCGCCGAGCTGTGCCAACAGGACATGGCCAAGGACACCGAGCGGCTGCGCACGCTGCGCGATCGGCTCAACGACGGGCTGCACAAGAACCTCGACGAGATCTACATCAACGGGTCAATGGAACATCGGCTGCCACACAACCTGAATATCAGCTTCGCCTACGTCGAAGGCGAGTCGCTGCTGATGGGAATCAACGACGTGGCGGTGTCGTCGGGTTCCGCGTGCACGTCGGCCAGCCTCGAGCCGTCCTACGTGCTGAAGGCGCTTGGCGCAGGAGACGACCTCGCCCACTCGTCAATTCGCTTCGGCCTCGGCCGGTGGACGACGGACGAAGAGGTCGACTACGTGATCGATAAGCTGACCAAGGTCGTGCGGCGTTTGCGTGAGATGTCGCCGCTCTACGAGATGGTGAAAGAGGGAGTCGATCTCTCGAAGATGCAATGGGTCACACATTAGGCACCGCGTAACGCGGCGCCCCACACGGCGTAGAGCAGGGCCTTGCGCCCCGCCAGGAGAAACAAAATGGCTTACTCAGACAAGGTCGTCGATCACTACGAGAACCCACGCAACGTCGGTTCGCTCCCGAAGGAGGATCCCAACGTGGGCACCGGACTGGTCGGCGCGCCCGAGTGCGGCGACGTGATGAAGCTGCAGGTCAAGGTGAATCCGGAAACCGGTGTCATCGACGATGCCAAGTTCAAGACGTTCGGGTGCGGTTCGGCGATTGCCAGCTCCAGCCTCGCCACGGAGTGGCTGAAGGGCAAGACCGTCGATCAGGCGCTGGCCATCAAGAACACCGACATCGTCGCCGAGCTGTCGCTGCCACCGGTGAAGATTCACTGTTCGGTGCTCGCCGAGGACGCGATCAAGGCGGCGATCACCGACTACAAGAAGAAGCAGGACGAGGCGAAGGGCGTGAAGCCCGCCGCCGAGCACGCGCAACCGAGCGCCTAGATGATCGAGATCAGTGAAGCGGCCGCCAGGAAGATCAAGTCGCTGATGGCCAAACAGGGCATCAGCGAAGGTGGTCTTCGTGTGGGTGTGAAAGGCGGCGGCTGCTCGGGTCTGAGCTACACGTTCGCATGGGAGAAGGTGCCGCGCCTCGGCGACGAAGTCTTCGAAGGGCCGGAGGGCGCGAAGATCTTCGTCGACAAGAAGAGCTATCTGTTCCTGAACGGCACGACGCTCGACTACGACACGGCACTCCTGACTCAAGGCTTCGTCTTCAACAACCCGAACGCGAAGACGACCTGCGGCTGCGGCAGTTCCTTCGGCGCATGACAGTGCGCAGCGGGCGGCGGGCAGTCGGCGCGCGCGGTGATCGTTAGCGCGTCTGCCACCTGCAGACTTTGTATGGCTCCCGAACCGATTCCCGTCCGTTCACCTTCGATGCTCGAGTGCCGCAGCTGCGGCGCCGGCGCTCCTGTCGACGAACACTTCTGCCCGCAGTGCAGCCGCATTCTTGCGCTCGGACGCCACGGGGATTACTTCGCGTTTCTCGGCCTGCCGCGCAAGCTGGTGGTCGATGCGAGCGAGCTCGAGCGGCGATTCCGCGAGTTGAGCCGCAAGTTTCATCCTGACTACTTCTACAACGCGTCACCCGTCGAACGGCTCGCCAGCCTCGAGCGTTCGTCCTACCTGAACGACGCGTATCGGGCGCTGAAGAATCCCGTCACGCGCATCGAGCATCTGCTCGCGATTGAAGGGTTGCCATCGCCGAAGTCGGAGGAAGGGACGGCGAAGGTTCCGCCGTCGCTGCTCGAGGAAGTGTTCGCCCTCAACGAGGAGCTCGATGGCATCCGCGAGCTGCGCGAATCGGGTGCGGATGTCGAGGCGCTCCGCGTACGCCTCGAGAGAGCACGGCATCCGATAGACGCGAGGCGCGAGCAGCACGAGCGTCAGCTCGAGGAACTGAGCGCCCGCTGGGACAACCAGGAAGGGGCGTCCGTGGCCGAGAGGCGCGCCACGCTCGACGCTCTGCGCGAGCGTCTGCTCGAACGCAACTACATCAACAATCTGCTTGCAGGTATCGAGCGCGAGATGACGAGCCTCGCCGCCAGTGCGGGGCCTGGAGCCGGAAGCCGTGGGTAAGGTCGTCGGCATCGATCTCGGTACAACCAACAGCCTGGTCGCCTACGTGGAGAACGGCCGGCCGGTGGTCATCCGCGACGAGAGCGGCGACGCGCTCGTTCCGTCGGTCGTTTCTGTCGGTGACGATGGCACCATTTTCGTCGGACGCGAGGGCCAGCGTCGCTTGTTATCCGCGCCGTCCCGGTCGGTCTATTCCGTCAAGCGCTTCATGGGGCGCGGCATCGAGGATGTGCGCGCCGACGCGGGTCTGCTGCCGTTCAGCGTTTCTGGCGCTCCGGGGGGCGTTGTGCGCATTGGCGTGGCGGATCGCGAGTTCACGCCTCCCGAAATTTCCGCGTTCGTGTTGCGCGAGCTGAAGCACCGCGCCGAAGAGCATTTCCGCAAGCAAGGCGAGTTCGATTTCGAGGTCGATCGCGCGGTGATTACCGTCCCCGCATACTTCAACGACGCGCAGCGGACAGCGACGCGGGATGCAGGGCGCCTCGCCGGCCTCGAGGTGCTGCGCATCATCAACGAACCAACGGCGGCGTCGCTCGCCTACGGTCTCGACAAGCGGAATCGGGGGACCGTCGCCGTTTACGATCTGGGTGGTGGGACCTTCGACATTTCCATCCTGAAGGTGGAAGACGGTGTGTTCCAGGTGCTGTCAACGAACGGAGACACGCACCTCGGCGGCGACGACATCGACCGGCTGATGGTCGAAACGGTGCTTGAGGAAATCGCAGGTCCCAAGGAGCAGGACGCGGCAACGGTCGAAGCGATCCGCAGAGCGGTCATTCAGGCGAAATGGGATCTCTCCGACGTTGACGAGACCGAAATCCGTGTTGAGCCGTCGCGGTGGGTACACGGCGGCTATCGCAAGCGCATCACACGCGCCGAGTTCGAGCACATGATCCGGCCGCTTGTCGATCGCACCCTTGCGCCTTGCCGCCAGGCACTCGCCGACGCGGGCCTCGAGCCGAAGGACATCGATGAAGCGGTGCTGGTCGGCGGATCCACGCGCATCCCGCTGGTGCGCCGCCTTGTCGAGGAGCTGTTTGGCCGCGCGCCGCATAGCGAATTGAACCCCGATGAAGTCGTCGCACTTGGCGCGGCGATACAGGCCGACATCCTCGTCAGTGGCCGCCGCGAGATGCTGCTCCTCGACGTCACGCCGCTGTCGCTCGGCATCGAGACGATGGGCGGCGTCGTCTCGAAGATCATCATGCGCAACTCGACGATCCCTGCCACAGGCAGCGAGACGTTCACGACGGGTGTCGACAACCAGACGGCAGTCGATATTCACGTGCTCCAGGGTGAACGCGAGCTCGTCGTCGACAACCGGTCGCTCGCGCGGTTCCGGTTGCGCGGCATCCCACCCATGCCCGCGGGTCTGGCTCGCGTACAAGTGCAGTTTCAGATCGACGCGAACGGGATCTTGAGCGTCACGGCGCACGAACTTCGCACCGACATCGAACAGACCATTGAAGTGAAGCCCTCGTACGGTCTGACCGACGACGAGGTCGAACGCATGCTGCTCGATTCGTTCGAGCATGCGGAAGCCGATTTCGCCGCGCGGCTGCTGATCGAAGAGCGCAACGAAGCCGAGTCGGTCATCTTGGCCACGGAGAAGACGCTGCGTGCGCCCGGGTTCGCGGAGATCGCGGAACGCGACTTGGCGCCCGGCGAGCAGCAGCGCATCGAATCGGCGCTCGCGGAACTGAAAGCCGTACTCGGCAGCGACAATCGCGATCTCATCCACGACAAGACTCACGCGCTCAACGACGCGACCAAGCATCTCGCCGAAGTCGCCATGAACCGTTCCGTTCAGGCTGCGCTGTCGGGCCGAAACGTGAACGAGATGTAGTGCAGGCCTTCACGCCTGCCAGCCCATATGCCTAAAGTCACGTTCATCATCGACGGCGAATCGAAGACCGTGGAATTCGAGCACGGCACCCTGCCGTACTCCAATCACGGAAAGCCGGAGTCGTTCCTCGACGTGTCGAAGCACTTCGACCTCGGACTCGAGCACGCGTGCGGCGGTAACTGCGCCTGCACGACTTGCCACGTGATCGTCCGGCAAGGCGCACAGAACCTGAGCGATATGGAAGACGACGAGGCGGATCGCCTCGACACCGCGTGGGATTTGACGACGGACTCGCGGCTCGGATGCCAGGCAATTATCAAAGGCGATGTCGTCTGCGAGCTGCCGATGTATACCCGCAACTACGTGCAGGAAGGCGGCGGCATCCAGCTCGGCAAGTCGGACAAGCGCGACGGCAAGGCGGCCGCGGTGGCGCGATGAAGTGGCAGGACGCGGAAGACATCGGCATCGCACTGGCTGAAAAGTATCCAGGTGTCGATCCGCTGACGATCCGCTTCACGGACCTGCGCGAACGCGTCATCACGCTCGACGATTTCGACGACGACCCGAAGACGTCGAACGAGCCGAAGCTCGAAGCGATTCAGATGGCGTGGTACGAGGAGTTCAAAGACGCGCAGTAGCATGCGAGGCTATTACGTTCCTCTCGTGTCCGGCCTGGTGCTCATCCTCAGCGCCTTTCTTCCCTGGGTCAGCATCGGCGAAACCACTCTTCGCGGAATACCCAACGTTCCGGCGCTCTGGATTGCGGGTCTCGGCGCAATTGCCGCCGTGCTGGCGACGCTGAGCATCATCACACGCAAGAACTCGCGCCATCCGTTGCTGGTCGTCGGGCTGGCTGCCCTCGGCATCATGATTTTGTCGTGGAAGATCTTTCCGCAATCCGTCACCGAGCGCGCCGTAAGCCTTTCGCAGGCGAGCGCCATCGTCGAAGGCGGAGAGGCGGCGGCCACGCCTGATGCGCTCATCGGCAGCGGCATCTACATCGGCATCCTCGCCTCCGCTGCGATTACGCTCTTTGGCCTGACGATCGTCGTCAAACGCGTCGCCCGTCCGTACGTGGTCGCGACTCGCGACGACGACGTCTGACGAATGGTTCGCGACGTTCTCGTTCTTGCGGCCACCGCGCTCGAATCGGCTCGCCTATCTTCTGCAAACGTCATCGTCGGCGGCATCGGCGCGGTCAATACCGCGCACGCGCTCACCAAATATTTCGCGCGTTACGGGGAACCGCCGCTCGTGATTCAGGTCGGCATCGCTGGGGCGTTTGTGCCGGC
>Ga0070683_100005630_pt1 | contig 10471 bp, 9 predicted proteins | sample KBSC713LmetaG_FD_64662 | JGI IMG/M metagenome (GOLD analysis project Ga0070683, IMG submission 64662) | Corn rhizosphere microbial communities from Kellogg Biological Station, Michigan, USA - KBS C7.1-3L metaG | ecosystem: Host-associated > Plants > Roots > Rhizosphere ...
AGCTCGCGCGACGCGGCGCCGATCTTCTGCCCCAGCTCGTACGGGCGTCCGACGCCCTCGCCCTTCCAGAACGGAACGGCACCGGGCAGTCCCGGGGCGGGCGAGACGAGCACGCGATCGCGGGTGATCTCCTCGATCCGCCACGTCGATGCCCCGAGCAGGAACGTCTGCCCGGCGCGCGCCTCGTAGACCATCTCCTCGTCGAGCTCGCCGACGCGACCGCCGCCGTCGACGAGGAAGACACCGAAGAGGCCGCGGTCGGGGATCGTCCCAGCGTTCGTCACTGCCAGCCGGCGGGCGCCGTCACGCGCGCGGATCACCCCGCCGGTGCGGTCCCAGACGATGCGCGGCCGCAGCTCCGCGAACTCGTCGGACGGATAGCGGCCCGCGAGCATGTCGAGCACGTTCTCGAGCTGCGCGCGCGAGAGCTCCTTGAAGGGATAGGCGCAGGTCACGAGCCGGTGCAGGTCATCCACCGCGATCTCCTCGCCGGAGGCGATTGCGACGATCTGTTGGGACAGGACGTCGAGCGGGTTGCGCGGGATCTGCGTCTCTTCGATCGCGCCGTCCCGCATGGCGCGTGCGACGACGGCGCTCTCGAGCAGGTCGGCGCGGAACTTCGGGAAGATGCGACCCTTCGAGACCGCACCGAGCTCGTGGCCGGCACGACCGATCCGTTGCAGGCCGCGTGCGACGGACTTCGGCGACTCGACCTGGATCACGAGGTCGACCGCGCCCATGTCGATACCCAGCTCGAGGCTCGACGTGGCGACGAGGCACGGGATGCGTCCCGCCTTCAGATCCTCCTCGACGAGCACGCGCTGCTCGCGCGCCAGCGAGCCGTGATGCGCGCGTGCGACCTCTTCCTCTGCGAGCTCGTTCAGTCGGAGCGCAAGTCGTTCGGCGAGCCTGCGGTTGTTGACGAAGACGATCGTCGAGGTGTGCTCGCGCACGAGCTTCAGCACCTCGGGGTAGATCGAGGGCCAGATCGACTGGGCGCCGTGCTCGGTACCGCTGTCCATCTCCTGCCCGTCGGCGGGCACGGGCTGCGAGAGCGACGCCGTCGAGCCGAGCTCGCGCATGTCCTCGACCGGCACGACGACCTCGAGGTCGAGCTCCTTTCGGCTGCCGGCGTCGACGATCTCGATCGGCCGGTCGCCGCTGACGAAGCGTCCGATCTCCTCGATCGGGCGTTGCGTCGCCGACAGGCCGATTCGCTGCATCGGGCGCTCGACGAGCGCCTCGAGCCGCTCGACGGAGATCGCGAGGTGCGAGCCGCGCTTCGAGCCGGCGATCGCGTGCACCTCGTCGAGGATCAGCGTCTCGATGCCGCGCAGCGTCTCCCGCGCCTGCGAGGTGAGCATCAGGTAGAGCGACTCCGGCGTGGTGATCAGGATGTCGGGCGGCTCCTTGAGGAGCTCCCGGCGCTCCTTCTGCGGCGTGTCGCCGGTCCGCACCGCCACCCGCAGCTTCGACTCGAGACCCGCAAGGGGGCCGCGCAGGTTGCGCTCGATGTCGTAGTTCAGCGCCTTCAGCGGCGAGACGTAGAGGACGCGCAGGCCCTCGCCCGGCGTGGCGGTGAGCCGGTCGATCGCGTAGAGGAAGGCCGTGAGCGTCTTGCCCGAGCCGGTCGGCGCCTGGATCAGCACGTGCGCGCCCGTCGCGATCGCCGGCCACCCCCGCTCCTGCGCCGGCGTCGGCGCCTCGAACGTCCGCTCGAACCAGGCTCGAGTCGCGGGCGAGAACACGCTGAGCGGACTCATCCGCCCAGGGTACTCGGCGCCCGCGTGCCGGGCGCGCGCCGTGAGTAGGATCCTGGGCGTGCCCGAGGCGCTCTACTTCACGGACGATCCTGCCGCCTGCAAGCTTCTCGCCGACGACCCGTTCGCACTGCTCGTCGGCTTCGCGATCGACCAGCAGGTCACGGTGCCGAAGGCGTTCGCGGGGCCGTACGTCCTCAAGCAGCGCGCCGGCACGCTCGAGCCGAAACGGCTCGCGGCGATGGACCTCGTCCCGTACTTCGCGGAGAAACCGGCGATTCACCGGTTCCCGGCCGCGATGGCCGAGCGCGTGCGCGAGCTCGCCGCGGTCGTCGCCGAGGACTACGGCGGCGACGCGTCGCGCATCTGGTCCGAGGCGGCGGACACGCAGGACCTGCGCAAGCGGATCGCGTCGCTTCCCGGGTTCGGCGAGATGAAGATCAAGTCGCTCGGCGCTCTCCTTTCGAAGCAGTTCGGCGTGAGGGCGGCGGACGGGCTCGCTCCGGGCCACCCGACGCTCGGGGACGTCACCTCGCCCGAGTCGCTCGCCGAATACCAGGCGGGGAAGCGCGCCCACAAGGCGAAGCTGCGTGCCGGAAACGCCTGAGGCGTTCTGGCAGCGCACCCACGACGCCCTCCGCGCGCCGCCGGTCGAGGAGTGGGAGACGTGGCCGTTCACCGGCCCGGTCGAGCCACGCGAGCTCGCCCCACCCGAGGACGTCGAGCGTGCCCGCGCCGGTGCCGGCGGCAAGGACTGCCGGCGGTGCACGGCGGGCATCGAGAACGCCCTCTGGTTCGACGACAACTGGGCCGTCACGCCGCTTCGCGAGCCGTCCGGCCTGCCGTGTGTCGTGCTCCTGGAGACGCGGGCGCATGTGGACTTCCACGAGCTGCCCGACGAGCTCGCGCGCGAGCTGGGCCCGCTCATGCTGCGGGTGCAGCGGGCGGTCGCTTCGATCGGCGAGATCGGCAACGTGCACGTGTGCCGCTGGGGCGACGGCAGCGAGCACTTCCACATGTGGTTCATGGCACGACCCGCGCGGATCCCGCAGCTCGCCGGCTCGTTCGCGGCGATCTGGGACGACATCCTGCCACCGCTCCCCGAGGCGGTCTGGCGCGCGAATCTCGACCTCGTCCGCGCCGAGCTCGGCTCGTAACAGACTGTTACTTGCATGAGTGTCCGGCCTGCGGCCGCGCGCGGGCGGAGCCGCAAGCGCGGGCCAGACCGGCCCTGTACCAGGCTGGTACTTGCGCGAGCTCGGCCTGCAGCAGCGCGCCGGCGGAGCCGCAGCGCGGGCCGAACCGGCCTTGTAACAGACTGTTACTTGCGCGCGCGGGCGGCGCTTCGGCCGCGGAGGGACTTCAGGGCCGGGCCGAGCGGCTGCCTTCCACGCAAGACCGGCTCGAAGAGATCGCCCTGGGCCGCGACTCGCTCGAGTGCGATCGCCATCGTGAAGTCGCGCGGGCGAACGTCCTCGGCCAGCTCCCCCCAGCGGAGCGGCGTCGAGACGGGCGCCCCGGGCTTCGGGCGGACCGAGTACACGGAGGCGATCGTCTTCCCGTGCCCGTTCTGGCGGTGATCGACGAGCACGCCGGCGCGCTTGCGCTTCAGCCACTCGGTCGTCACCTCGCCCGGATGCGCCACCTCGAGCTCGCGCGAGAGCAGCTCCGCGAACTCGTACGTCTCGTCGTAGGTCGAGCGCCGGGCGATCGGCACGAGGATGTGGATGCCGTCCGCGCCGCTCGTCTTCACGAACGACTCGAGCCCGAGCTCGTCGAGTGCATCGTGCAGATAGTGGGCGACGCGGATGCAGAGCGCGAACGCACCGTCCTCCTCGGGTGGATCGAGATCGAACAGCACCCAGTCCGGCCGCTCCGGCTTGTCGACGCGCGAGTACCAGGCGTTCATGTCGATGCAGTGCATCTGCACCATCCAGAGCAGCGCCTCGCGCGAGTTGACGAGCGGGAAGTCGACGAGCCGCGACTCCCCCTTGCCGCCGCGCGGCCACGTGCGGAACTCCCGTGTCGGAATCCACCCAGGTATCCCCTTGGGCGCCTGCTTCTGGAAGAAGGAGCCGCCGGGGAGCCCCTCGCGCCAGCGTTTCATCGTGAACGGCCGGTCCTTCAGATGCGGGACGATCGCGCCGGCAACGCGGTCGTAGTACTCGAAGAGATCACCCTTCGTGATCCCGTCGTCAGGAAAGAGCACGCGGTCGGCCGACGAGAGCTTGACGTCGTGCGTCATCTCGTGGTCGCCCAGATGAGGGTCGCGCGGTTCGGGATCGCGTAGGTCCCGTTCGGAAGGAGCGCGGCGAGACGAGCGACCACCTCTTCCCCGTCCTCCCGGCTCGCGATCCAGCTCACCGAGCGCAGGTTGTCGAGCACGCCGTCGCGGTCGAGCACGTGGTCGTGACACTCCTCGACCCGCTCGCTCACCTCCGAGAACAATCCCGAGGTCGATAGGAGCTCCTCCCAGGCAGGCTCGTCCTGCCACCTTTGGAAGGCTGCGTCGTGGAGCGCCTCCACCTCGGCCCGGAAGGCCGCGGGCAGCGGACTTGGCCGGTCGTCGTCGGGCCCGTTCCAGAGGACCGCGAGGACGCCGCCCGGCCGGAGCACACGGGCGATCTCGGGCAGCGCAACCGACTTGTCGAACCAGTGGAAGGCCTGAGCGACGAAGACGCCGTCGACGGACGCGGCGTCCAGCGGGATCCTCTCCGCGCTACCCGCGAGCGCACGAACACCCGGCACGACCCGTTCGAGCATCGCCCGCATGTTCGCGAGCGGCTCGACTGCGGTCACGTCGCGGTATCGCGCGGCGAGCAGGCGCGTGAGCTTTCCCGTTCCCGCACCGAGGTCGAGCACGGCCGCGTCGGCGCCGAGCGCGAGCCGGTCGAGAAGCGCAGGCGGATAGGAAGGTCGCGTCCGCTCGTACTCGTCGGCGACGCGGTCGAAGCTGAGCTCGCGCCGGTCGTCAGCCAACGCCGGCAAGCAGGAACGTGCGTTGTTCCTTGAGCATCTCGCGTGCGATCACGAGCCGCTGGATCTGGTTCGTTCCCTCGTAGATCTGCGTGATCTTCGCGTCGCGCATCATGCGCTCGACCGGATACTCCTGGATGTAGCCGTAGCCGCCGAGCACCTGCACGGCGTCGGTCGTGACCTCCATCGCGACGTCGGTGCAGTAGAGCTTCGCCATCGCGGAGAGCTTCGTCAGCTCCGGCCCGGTGCTGTCCTCGTCGATCATCCGTCCCACCTTGTAGAGAAGCCCGCGCGCGGCTTCGCACTTCGTCTCCATGTCGGCGAGCATCCCGGCGATCAGTTGATGCTCGCCGATCGGCTTGCCCATCGTCTCGCGCGCGCGCGCGTACTCGACGGCGTAGTCGGTCGCGCCCTGCGCGAGCCCGAGCCCCTGGGCGCCGATCCCCGGACGGGACCGGTCGAGGACCCGCATCGCGATCCGGAACCCGTCACCCTCGGCGCCGAGCAGGCTCGCCGCCGGCACCCGGCAGTCGTTGAAGAAGATCTCCCCCGTCGTCGAGCCCTTGATCCCCATCTTCGGCTCGATCCTCCCGACCTCGAACCCGGGAGCGTCCGCCTCGACCACGAACGCGGAGATACCGGCGTGCCCGGCCTCGCTGTCGGTCTTCGCAAAGACGACGTACACGTGCGCCACACCTGCGTTCGTGATGAACCGCTTGCCGCCGTTCAGCACGTAGCCGTCGCCGTCGCGCCGCGCCGTCGTGCGCATCGCGGCGCTGTCCGACCCGGAGCCCGGCTCGGTGAGGGCGTACGCAGCCAGCCATTCCCCGCTCGCGAGCGGCGGCAGGAATCGCTCCTTCTGCTCGTCGCTCCCGGCGAGCTTGATCCCGAGCGACCCGAGCTCCTGCACCGCGATGATCAACGCGCTCGTCGCGCAGACCTTCGCGAGCTCCTCGATCGTCACGAGCGTCATCAACGAGCTCTCGCCGATGCCGCCGTAGCGCTCCGGGTACATGATCCCGAACAGGTCGTTCTGGCGGTAGGCCTCGACCACGTCCCACGGAAACTCCGCCGACTTGTCGATCTCCGCCGCCCGCGGCGCGACCTTCTCACGGGCGATCGTGCGCACGAGCTCGCGGATCTCGCGCTGCTCGTCGTTCAGCGGATCGAAGGCGCTCATTCGCGCGACCAGTCTAGAGACTGGACGTCCCGGTCCTCACCGTCCGGTCACGCGTAGAAACCCGCACCCCGGATCAGACACCTCCCCGACGGCGTCGCCGCCCGCGCGTCCCAGGATGCTCCCCATGAAGCGCATCGCACTCATACTCACCGCCGTCGCGCTCGGCGCGGCCGCAACGGCCGCCGCGGCGACGCCGGCCGTCACGATCACCATCCGCCACCAGACCCGGCACTGCCATACCTGGTCGGTCGACGGGAACGCCTGGAAGGCAACTCAGTCCGTGAGTGTCGCGCACGGGGCGTCGTTGTTCTTCCGCAACAACGACGTGATGCCTCACCGTCTGGTCGAAGTCAGCGGCCCCGCACTGAAGCTCTCGAGGGCCGCGAACATGCGGGTCATGGGCGCGACGTTCAGGCTGTCGCTTCCAACGGCCGGCACCTACCGGTTCACGACGAAGCCCGGCGAGGACTACATGACCGGCGTGAAGACAACGGGCGAGGACAACACCCTGATCCTCACCGTCAAGGTGACCTAGGTACAGCGCACCCGCCGTGTGCTGAACGTGAGAGGCCGTCCTCAGGGCGGCCTCTCACCGTTCTCTCCGGTCGCGGCGCCGGCCCGGGAAACGTAGGCTCGGGGCGTGATCCTCGACAACGGCCTCATCCGCACCCTCGACCCGAACGTCCCGACCCAGCGCGCCCTTGCGATCGCAGGCGAGCTCGTCGCGGGCGGCGTCGGCGTGCACGAGACCGCGCTGGCCTCGCCGGAGGTCGTCGACCTCGGCGGCCGCGTCGTCTGCCCGGGCTTCTCCGACTCCCACGTCCACTTCCCGACGTGGGCGCTCGTGCAGAACGAGATCGATCTCGACGGCTGTGCGAATCTCGACGAGGCGCTCGAGCGCCTTCGCGGCGTGCGGCTCGAGCCCGGCCGTTGGCTGCGCGGCTACGGCTGGCGGAGCGGCGACTGGCGGCCGCAGCGCGAGCCGACGCGCCACGACCTCGACGCGATCACCGGCGAGATCCCGGCGGCGCTGATCGCGAAGGACTATCACTCGCTCTGGGTGAACTCGGCCGCGCTCGCGCGCGCCGGCGGCGACCTCGACGTCGAGGGCGGGGTCGTCGAGCGTGACGCGCACGGTGAGCCGACCGGGGTGCTCCGAGAGGAAGCAGCGTGGCGCTTCAAGGAGCGCTACCTGATCGTCTCGGACGACGACTATCTCGATGCGATGCGCAAGGGCGTGAGGCTCGCGAACGAGCGCGGTGTGACGGCGGTGCACGACAAGGACGGCTGGCTCGGCGCGCTTCGCCTCTGGCAGCAGCTCGAGGAGCGCGGTCACCTCTCCCTGCGCGTCTGGCAGTCGATCCCGCACGACTCGCTCGACGCCGCCAGGGAGGTCGGGCTGCGGTCCGGGATGGGCGGCCCATTCCTTCGGCTCGGCTACCTCAAGGTCTTCATGGACGGGACGCTCGGCTCGCAGACGGCCTGGATGCTCGACGGGAGCGGCGTCCAGATCACGAGCGGCGAGGAGCTCGCCGAGATCGTGCGCCGCGGCGCCGCGGCCGGGTTCCCGGTCGGCGTCCACGCGATCGGCGACCGCGCGAACCGCGAGGCGCTCGACGCGTTCGAGCAGACGAGGGATGCGTGGGCCTCGCGCGGGCTCCGGCAGCGGATCGAGCACTGCCAGCTGCTCTCCCATGACGACCTGCCGCGCTTCGCGGAGCTCGGCGTCGCGTGCTCCGTGCAGTTCTCGCACGCGCCCTCCGACCGCGATCTCGCCGACGAGCACTGGTCAGGCAAGACGGACGGCGCCTATGCGTTCCGATCGCTGCTCGACTCGGGCGCGCTCCTCGTGAACGGCAGCGACGCGCCGATCGAGGAGCTCGACCCGCTCGCGGGCATCCGCGCGGGCGTGCGACGCTCGATCGACGGTCGCCCGGCGTGGCATCCCGAGCAGACGCTGACGGTGGAGCAGGCGTTCCACGCGACGTGCGTCGCGCCGGCGTGGCTCGCCCGGGAGGAGCGGCGCCGCGGCACGCTGATCCCGGGCCACTACGCAGACCTCGTCGTGCTCGACCGCGACCCGTTCGAAGACCTCGATGCGCAGGTCGTCGCGACGATGGTCGGCGGCCGCTGGGTGCATCACCCGCCTCCCTGGGACTGAAGCGGGCCGCGACGAATTTTCCTGCGTTTTACGCGGGGGCAATCGTCGCTTGGCGCGCCGTGGCGATCGTCAGGTCGTCAACGTCGTGAGCACGAGGAGGACACCGTTCATGAAGCACCGTCTGCTCAGCACACTCGCACTCGCCGTACTCGTCTGCACCGCCGTCGCCGCGACGGCGGCCGCGGGCGGCAAGGGCCGCCTCTACCAGTTCCGCGGCGAGCTCCTGAACGCTGGCTCCACCTCGGTCCAGCTGCAGGTCGAGGGGGGAAACCACGCGGCGCTGAAAGCGCTGATCGGCCAGAGCCAGGACCAGTCGTTCGCGGTCGGCGAAGGGACGGAGATCCTCGTCTGGTCGCACGGGACGCCGCACGTCGGCGCGATCGCGGACCTCCGGCAGGGCGACTGGATCCAGCTCAACATCCGCGCGAAGGGCGGCTCGCCGCTCGCGCAGGTCGAGGGCACGCCGGCCGCAAGCGTCGCCGATCACGGGGCCGGCCGCGGCACGGCCGGACGTCCGCTCTTCCTCTACGTCGGCACCGTCACCGGCGGCCAGTCCGGCGGGCAGCTCGCGCTCCACGTGACCGGTGGCAACTGGCGCGCGCTGCGCTCGATGCTCGGTCAGTCCCTCGACCAGACGTTCTCGTACGACGACGGCACGATCTTCCTGCTCTGGGAGGGCCGTGTCCCGACCGTGATCGATCCGTCGCAGCTGAAGGCGGGGGACCGCATCACCATTCGCGTACGCGCACCGCGCGCCTCGACGCTCGCGCAGGTCGAAGCCGTCGCCGCGAACCACGTCGGCGACCACGAGCCCGGTGACCCGATGACGCAGAACGGCTAGCGACATTCCACACGGCGCCGCGGCCGGATTCGCTCCGGCCGCGGCCTAAGAAGCTCAGAGGCTCGCGAACGCGAGGAAGAGCTCTCGGGCCGCGCGAATGCCGAGCGGGACGTACTCGGCGACCAGGCGCTCGTTCGGCGAGTGCACCTGGGAATCGGGCAGGCCGAAGCCGGTGATCACCGTCGGGATCCCCTTGTCGGCGAGCGCCGGGACGATCGGCAGCGTGCCGCCCGTGCGAACCAGCGCAGGTCGAACGCCGAGCGCGCGCTCGAACGCGTCCAGACCGAGCTGGATCGCCCGCGCGTCGGGCGGAACGAGGCCGGGCGGCGAGGACGAGAGCAACTCGACCACGATGTCCGCTCCGTTCGGCACCGCCTCGCGCAGCAACCGCTCGACGACGGGCACGACCCCCTCCACGCTCTGGCCGGGCGCGAGGCGCATCGAGACGTTCGCGATCGCCTCGACCGGCAGCACCGTCTTCTGCAGGACCGGCGAGCCGGTTGCGATGCCGTTCACGTCGATGGCGGGCTCCGCGAACGTACGCAGGTAGAAATCCTCGGCCGCGGCCGGGTCCTTCGGCCGCGCACCCTGGTCGGCGAGCTCGTCCGCACCCGCCGGCAGCTGCCGCCAGCCGTCGAGCTCCTCGTCGGTGGGTGCGGCGCGGCCCGCGCGCAGCGGTTCGACGAGCGTGCCGTCGTGCGCGATCAGCGCGTCGAGCGCCGTGATCAGCGCGTGCGCGGCGTTGAGCGCGGCGCCGCCGTACATCCCGGAGTGCAGGTCGCGCTCCCCGGTCCGCACCGTCACATGGAAGTACGCCATGCCGCGGGTCGCGATGTTGAAGGCAGGCAGTCCGCGGCGGATCATGCCGCTGTCGAAGATGATCGCCGCGTCGGCGCCGCGCTCGTCGGCCTGGAGGAACTCGACGATCGAATGCCCACCGGTCTCCTCCTCGCCGTCGCAGCAGAAGCGGACGTTGACCGGCAGCTCGCCCGCCTGCGCGAGCTCCCGCGCGGCCGCGAGCAGCATGTAGAGCTGTCCCTTGTCGTCGACCGTGCCGCGGCCGTAGAGGTAGTCGCCGCGGATCTCGGGCTCGAACGGGTCGCTCTCCCAGAGCGCGAGCGGGTCCGGCGGCTGCACGTCGAAGTGCCCGTAGCAGAGGACGGTCGGCGCGTCGCCGCCGGAGGACGCGCGGATCTCGCCGATCGCGAGGGGCTGGCCGTGCCAGTCGACGAGCTCGCATTCGCCCCCCGCGGCGCGAACGAAGCTGCAGACCCACTCGCCGGCGCGCCTGACGTCGGGCGCGTGCGCGGCGTCGGCGGAGACCGAGGGGATGCGGATCAGCTCCGCGAGCTCGTCGAACCAGGGCTCCGCCATCAGCGCGAGCGTACCAACCTGGTTTCCGCGCAGCGGAACCAGGTTGGTGTCTTTCGAACCGCTGCAGACGCTGCGAAGGACATGAACCTGGTTCGAACCCCGGAACCAGGTTCAGGAGCAGGTTGTTTCCGCGCAGCGGAACCAGGTTGGTGTCTTTCGAGTCGAGTCGCGGGGATTAC
>Ga0070683_100005631_pt1 | contig 10467 bp, 10 predicted proteins | sample KBSC713LmetaG_FD_64662 | JGI IMG/M metagenome (GOLD analysis project Ga0070683, IMG submission 64662) | Corn rhizosphere microbial communities from Kellogg Biological Station, Michigan, USA - KBS C7.1-3L metaG | ecosystem: Host-associated > Plants > Roots > Rhizosphere ...
GTCGATCAACGAAATGAAAGATCCCAGAAGCCCCCGCAAAGAGGCGCAACCTAAGAAAGCCACTCCGCCGGATCAGACCAATGCGGAAAACTTCTACTACATCAAGCAGATGCAGTCCAAAACCTTGATGACTATCGTGCTGAAGGACGGCGAGGTCTTGAAGGGCGTGATCGAGTGGTACGACAAAGGCTGCCTGAAAGTAAATCGTGACGGTGAGCCGAATCTGTTGATCTTCAAATCCAACATCAAATACATGTACAAGATCTAGGCGCAGGCTTCCAGGCGAATGCGGTCGTTCATGGTCATTGCCGCTCTCACGTGCGGCTTCGCATTGGCCCAGACCCCTTCGGCGCTGCCGGTGGATATCCAGATCCCTGTTTCTCCGACGCCCTTTGCCAGCAAAGGGAAACTCCACTACGTTTACGAAATTCATCTCACCAACCTTGACCGGCGCGGCCGAACGCTGACGCTATCCAGCGTCGAAGTACTAAACGATCAAGCAAAACAGCTCGCCAGTTTCGGAGCCGCGGGCCTGGAGAAGGTCCTGATGCAACCGGGACTCGCCGAAGGTTCCGCCGAAATACGGCGGCTGGGGGCTGGAAGGCGGGCGGTGCTGTTCATGTGGGTTTCGATGGAAGAAGGCAATCCACCTCCTGCTTCGCTTCAACATAGATTCGTGGTCGCGATCGACGGGGTGACGGGCGCCCAAACGGTTGAGTGCTGCCGTACGGCGGTTCCGCGAGGCGCCCCCTTGGTGATCGCGCCGCCATTGCGCGGCGGAGGTTGGCTCGCCGGGAACGGACCTTCCAATTCGAGTGAGCACCGCAGAGCTCTTCTAAGCGTAAATGGCCGAGCTTATCTTGCCCAGAGGTTTGCGATCGACTGGATTCAATTCGGCAAGAACGGCGAGTTGGGCCTCGGCAAGGGCGCTGAGAACCGCGATTACTTCGCGTACGGCGCCGAGGTGCTGGCCGTAGCCGCCGGGCGCGTCTGCGGGATCAAAGACGGAATTCCCGAGAACAAACCGGAATCCCTCGCTGTACCGATCACGCTTGAAACCATCGCGGGCAATAACCTGTGTCTGGACCTGGGAGGCGGCCGTTATGCGCACTACGCCCATTTGCAGCCCGGTAGCTTTCGCGTCAAGAGCGGTGATCGTGTGAAGCCTGGACAGGTTCTAGCGCTGTTGGGGAATTCCGGCAACTCCGACGCTCCCCATCTTCATTTTCAGATTACCGACGGCCCCGCCGTACTTGCGTCTGAGGGAATGCCGTATTTGTTGCCCTCCTTCACCGAAGAGGGACAAGGCGAGGAGTTCAAGTTCAAGCCTGCATCGGCACCGACGCCGTGGCGAAAGCAGTTGCCCGTCGATGGGATGGTGGTGCGGTTTCCCTAGCCTGCGGCCGGTTTTCCAACCGGCGTACGCCTGTGGAGATAGCTTTCTAAAAACGCCTTCGCCTGCTGCGCCAATAGATTACTCACGCCCGTGATTTCCCCCAACTCGGAGCACTCCAGGACTCCATGGGACGCAGGGACGTGATCCTTCTCAATGATATAGACCATCCGGATCACTCCACCCGCGTCGCCGGTAATAGAGAATCGGATGGCGTCAGCTGCTTCCCCGCCGGGAAACCGTTCGCACCGCCCGCGGGCGTAGCCACAGTTGCACAATTCGCGCTGCTGGAGGTCAGGAGGTTCGACGATATCGTCGGCGCGGGCGTGGCAGGTTCCGCCCCACGGATCCACGAGAGGCAGCCGCGGCGGCCGCACCCATCCTACGTGTTCCAAGCGGCGGGACGGCATAAAAAAGGGACACGCCACAGTGGGAGCCTTGCTAAGGCTGTATCCTAACAGATTGGAAAACACTGTGGACAATCCCAGGCTCGACATCTTGCGCCAGCTGCTGGCTCAGGATCCCGCCAACACCTTCGTTCGTTACGGCCTGGCGATGGAGCACGTCAAATCGGGCGACCTGGCGGGCGCCGTGCAAGAGTTCGAGGCGCTGCTGACGTCGGATCCGAATTATTCCGCCGCCTACTATCATGGCGGCCAGACGCTGGAAAAAATGGGCGAGCTGGACCAGGCTCGTGATATGTATCGCCGGGGGATCGCCGTTACGCGCGATCCACACGCCTTGGGCGAGCTCCAGGCAGCCCTGGATATACTAGGAGACTAGAGGTTTCTTGCGCCGCTTTGCGCATTTTCTGAGCATCTCCCTGCTTGTAGCGGGGTCCCTGTCGGCGCAAACGCGCACGGCCCGGCGACCTCTTGAGCCACCGCCTCCTCCCGAACCCTACAATCAGTTGGATTCCAGTGAGACTTTGTTCTACGTTCTGGCCGCTGTGAATGCAGCCGGTTATGACGAACAGGTGAATTCTTCCACCAACAATCCGCTGCGTGCACGTGTGCGCGAGTATCTCGCCAAGCAGAATCCGGCCAGCTTAGCGCCGCTGCGTCGTTTCGTGCGCGATCACAAGCCGAAAAATTCGTCGGCAGAACTCAGCCAGTACATTTCCTTCGCGTTGTGGAGCAAGGGCGCGCCCGATTTCACCTGGGCTAATCCGGATCTGCCTGCTCCGGCCGACGCGGATGCTCTGTTCGAATTTCCGCCGATACTGGCCGCGTTCTATCGGGACGCCAATCTGGGTAGTCTGTGGCCGCAGGTTCAAGCCGAGTATGACGCTGCCATCGCACAGTATTCCCAACCTGTGACGCTGGCCGTCCAACAGGTGAATGCTTACCTGCGCTACGTCAACACCGGAACCCGGCGGGGCCGCTTTCAAATCCTGATCGACCTGATGGGTGCGCCCAACCAGGTCCATATGCGCAACTACATCGACGACTATTTCATCGTCGTCACTCCAGCCGTGGAACAGCCGATCGCCGATATTCGCCACGCCTATCTGCGCTACATGGTGGATCCCCTGGGAGCCAAGTTCGCCGACGATCTGCAAAAGAAAGCACGCTTAGGTGCATACGCTTTGGATTCGCCGATTCTTCAGCAGGAGTATCGTGACGATTTCGTGCGCCTCGCGACGGAGTGTTTCATCCGAGCAATCGAAAGCCGCCTGGATCATCGGCCCGCGATGGTGGAGCAGGCCGCTCGGGAGGGTTTTGTTCTCACTCCGGTGTTTGCAGAGCTGTTGCAGCGCTACGAGGGCCAGGAAGTCGCCATGCGGTTGCACTTCCCCGATCTGATCGCTGCGATCGACGTCAAGAAGGAACAGCAACGGATCGCGCGCATCGATTTTCTCAAGGAACGCCCGGTTCGGACCTACCGCGTAACTTCTGAGGTTAAGCCTCCCGAGCTCACTGGCGCCGAAAAAACGTTGGACGATGCCGAGCTGTTGTTTCTCGATCGCGAGAAAGCCGCAGGGAACGTCGCCAAGGCCAAAGAGCTGTATCTGAAAGCCCTGCAGGAGACGGACCAGAAAGTGATGCACGCCAAGTCGTATTATGGTTTGGCGCGGATCGCTTTGCTGGAGCAGGACCCGGAGACTGCCGACCGGTTTTTCCGCAAAGTTTTGGAGTTGGAGCCCGATCCCGTCACTAAGGCGTGGGCTCATGTGTATATTGGGAAGCTTTCCGATTCGCAAGGCGAAAAGGAAGCGGCTCAGGAGAGTTATCAAGCTGCGCTCGCGGTCGGAGGAATCTCGGACTTGGCGCGGCAGGAGGCACAAAGGGGCCTAACCGGCGCCTTCGCCAGGAATCCTAGACCAAAGGAGCAGGAATGAAGACGAACGTGATTGCTGGAATGGCGCTGCTGGCCATGAGCGTGTTGAGCGCTCAGCCTAAGCCGCCCGCGCCCGAAGAATTGAAAGCGCTGCAGGAGATCGTGAACGCTACTACGGTGGACGCGCGCGTGGCAGCCGCCGACAATTTCGTGAAGGGTTTTCCCAAGAGCGAGTACCGCTCCTTCGCGCTGACCATGGCCGCGGAAGCATATGAAATGAGCGGCAACGTTACCAAGGCCATCATTTACTATCAGCAGGTGCTGGAAGCGAGTCCCAAAGACTATAACGCCATGCTGATGCTGGCCGCCGAGACCGCCCGCACCACGCGCGAATTCGATCTGGATAAAGAAGAGAAGCTGGCCAAGGCCGAGAAGTTCGCCAAAGACGGCATGGCGCTGGTGCCTGCCGCGACCAAACCCAATCCGCAGCTCACCGATGCACAGTGGGAAGATCTGAAGAAAGACGATATGGCGCGCGGCCATGAAGCGCTGGGAATGATCGCACTGGCACGGAAAAAGTACGACGCCGCCGCGGGTGAATTCAAGACCGCCACGGAGACTGCCAGCCAGCCCCAGCCCGCCACCTACATCCGCCTGGCGGGATCCTACACCGATGCGGGTAAGCCCGACCAGGCCATCGCCGCATTGGATAAAGTACTGGCCATGCCCAATCTGCCGGATCAGATCAAGCAGGTGGCGCAGTCGGAAAAGGCTCGCGCAGAAAAGGCCAAGACCAGCAAATAAGCCGGCGTTATCTTTATGCCGGCCGACCTGGGCACGCTCGAAGCGGCCATTGGGCACGTGTTCCGCAACGCGGAACTACTCCAGCGCGCGCTCACGCACAAATCCCGAATCCATGAGCAGCCGGGTGAGAATCCGGCTTTGGCCGACAACGAGCAGTTGGAGTTTCTGGGCGACGCCATCCTGGGATTCGTGGTCAGCGAGTGCCTGGTTCGCCGCTATCCTTCCGCGCCGGAAGGACGATTGTCCAAGCTGAAGGCTCATTTGGTGAGCGCGGCCCGGCTCTACGAAGTCGCGCAGACACTCGCGCTGGGCGATTTTCTGATTCTGGGCCGCGGTGAGGAAATGAGCGGCGGGCGCGCCAAGAAAGCTCTGCTATCGGACGCCATGGAAGCTCTGATAGCGGCGATTTACATCGACGCCGGTGATGATGGAATGTCGGCCGCGCGCACCTTCATCGAAACGCACGTCGTCGGATCCTTCTCCGTGAAGGAAGGCAGCGTGGATGGCGCCGTCGAGGATTATAAGAGCGCTCTCCAGGAAATGGCTCAATCCTTGAAGCTTCCTCCTCCACGTTATTTCATCGTCGGAGAAGACGGACCCGAGCACTCGAAGACGTTTACCGTCGAGGTTCGGGTCGGCAAGGACTGGACCAGTCAGGCGCGCGGACTTTCGAAAAAAGCCGCGGGTCAGAAGGCCGCCGAAAGCGTTCTCCAGCAGCTCTCCGAATGGGGACGGTAACACAACATTCATTTGGTGCTCTAATAGATACGAGCACTGGCTGTGGGCCCGACGTTTTACAACTCGGCGCGCGGAAGTTTCACCCCTGCCGCTCTCAGCTTGCTCATGCTTTCCGTACCCGCTTGGCCTCAGGCGATATTGGCTGGTGTCGGCACGCGAGTCCAGCTCAACGGCTCCGATCTGGCGGTTCTTGAGGCCCAGGAAGTCCGTAAGGATCTGCCCTGTACCGTCGAACCGGTGAAACCAACACTGGGCTTCGACCTGCGCTTTCACGGCGGCTACGAAATCACCTTGCCGATGCACGACGTGGCCGGCAGCGAGAATTTGCTTTCCATCCTGGCTCGAGTCACACCCGATGGCGGCGCCAACGAGCCGGTGTATTTCCTACAACGTTTCAATGTGCCCAAGCTTCCCGATGACGCTAAGGGCGACGCGGTTCTGGGCGGCCTGTTCGATCTGGGAGAAGGTAAGTATCACATCGATCTTTTGATGAAGGACCGTGCTGAACGGGTCTGCGCGTTTTACTGGGACGCCGAAGCCCTTCTCACCGACCGCGACAAAGAGATTCAGCCAGCCATAGCTCCGGGCGCCGTGGAGCGAGCCGAGTACGAACAATTCAACGAAGAGCCGCCGGTAGAAAGAGCTGCCGGAAAGCCCCTGAATATCAAAGTTCTGGTGAATTTTGCTCCCCAGAATTCGAACCTGTCGAGCCTGCGGCCTGTTGATACGCTGGCCCTGGTTACGGTTCTGCGGCGGCTGTCCCGCGAACCGCAATTCGGACGTTTTTCGGTGGTCGCCTTCAACGTCCAGGAACAGCGAGTGCTGTACCGGCAAACCGGCGCCGAGAGAATCGATTTCCCCGCGCTGGGCCGTGCCATCCAGAGCGTTGAACCGGGCAAAGTGGACATGAAGCAGCTTGCCAAAAAACATGGCGAAGTCGGCTTCCTGGCCGATCTGATCAAGAAGGAAATCGCCAACGATCATCCTGATGCGGTGATCTTCGCGGGTCCCAAAGTCCTGCTGGATGACTCGGTTCCCGAGGAGGACCTGAAGCCGCTGGCGACCGACGTCACCTACCCGGTTTTCTACATGAATTACAACCTGACCCCTCAGGCCACCCCCTGGCGGGACGCCATCGGGAAGGCGATCCGCCCGTTCCGTGGAACCGAGTTCAGCATCAGCCGGCCGCGCGATCTTTGGTTCGCCGTCGCTGAGGTGGTTTCGCGGGTGGTAAAATCAAGCCAGGTGGGGAGCAACGCTCTGGTTCCTGCTAAGTAGGGGTTTTATTATGCGCGCCTCGGTTGGTCTTTTACTGGTTGTAGCATCGCTACCGGCCTTTTCCCAGGATGCTCATAAGTTCGCCAACAAGCTGGCCCCCTATGTGGCTTCTCCGGCACGCGTGGTGGATATGATGCTGGAACTAGCCCGCATCAAGCCCGGCGAGACCGTGTATGACCTGGGAAGTGGCGACGGTCGCATCGTAATTGCCGCTGCCGGTAAGTACAAGGCCAAAGCCGTGGGCGTGGAAATTTCCCCCCGGTTAGTGGCTTCCGCGACCGCGGACATCGATAGGGCCGGTCTTTCGAGTCAGGCTCGTGTGGTGCAGGGCGACGTTTTACAAGCCGACCTGACCGGTGCGGACGTCGTTACCATGTATCTCGAAACCGAGCTGAACGCCCAGCTTCGTCCGCGGCTCGAGAAGTTCCTGAAGCCCGGTGCGCGCGTGGTTACTCACGATTATCCCGTTCCCGGTTGGAAACCCACCCGCGTTGAGAAGATCGAGGGCCGCCAGAACCACACGATCTACCTTTACGAGATCCAGGCTCCCAAACAATAATTTAGAGTTTTTCCGCGATCGATTTCGCCTGCGTAAACAGGTATAGGTAGTCCGCGCCGCCCGCCTTCGAATCCGTTCCCGACATATTGAATCCGCCGAACGGATGCGCGCCCACCACCGCTCCCGTGCATTTCCGGTTGATGTACAGATTGCCCACGTGGAATTCCCTCTTGGCTCGATCGATCTTCTCCGGAGATGTACTATAGACCGCGCCGGTCAATCCGTACTCGGTGTTGTTGGCGATGGCAAGAGCATCACTAAAATCGCGCGCGCGGATCACGGTCAGCACCGGCCCGAAGATTTCTTCCTGGGCCAGGCGAGCGGTCGGCGCCACATCCGCGATCACGGTCGGCTCCAGAAAATATCCTTCATTCTGTCCGGAGGGGTTAGCACGCTTTCCACCAGCGATGACCCGGCCTTCCTGCGCTCCGATCGCGATGTAGTTCGAGATCGAGTTCAGTGCTCCTTCGTTGACCACCGGACCGGCCGGCGCATTTTCAGCCGGATCGCCGATGCGGATCTGCGCTACCCGGACGGTTAGTTTCTCCAGGAACTTGTCGTACAGGCTCGCATCCACGATGACTCGTGAGCACGCCGAGCATTTCTGCCCCTGGAAGCCGAATGCCGACGCGGCGACGCCTTCAACCGCTGCGTCGAGATTCGCATCCGCCGCCACCACGATGGAATCCTTACCGCCCATCTCGAGAATCGTCCGCTTGATCCATACTTGGCCCGGTCTAGGCTGAGCAGCCCGCAGATTGATGTCGAGCCCTACGTCGCGGGATCCGGTGAAAGCAATAAAACGCGTCTTGGGATGCTCCACCAGACCGTTTCCAAACGTCGCTCCCGAGCCTGGGCAGAAGTTGACTACGCCTGGCGGCAGCCCGGCTTCCTCCAGCGCCTCGAAAAACTTCGCGGATATCGTCGGCGAGTCACTGGACGGCTTCAGCACCACGCTATTGCCGCATACGATCGACGCAACCGTCATGCCGCACATGATCGCAAGCGGAAAATTCCAGGGCGAAATCACAGCGCCTACGCCCAGCGGAATGTAGCGCAACAGATCGCGCTCGCCGGGAAGCTGAACGGCCGTCTCAGCCTGATCCATCCGCAGAGCGAGCCGAGCGTAAAACTCGCAGAAGTCGATGGCCTCGCAAGTGTCCGCCTCAGCCTCGTCCCAATTCTTGCCGACCTCCAGGACCATCCAGGCGTTGAACTCAGGCTTGCGTTTGCGGAGGATGTCCGCGGTCCGCAGAACCAATTGCGCCCGCGCCCGAACCGGTACCTGCTTCCACGATTCAAACGCCTCCAGGGCCGCTTCCATAGCCGGCTCCACGTGTTCCCGTCCGGCTTTTTGATGCACGCCGATGACCTCGGAGGGCCGCGAAGGATTGAGAGACCTGATTTTGTCCGAGGTCCGGCTGCGAGACCCGCCGATCACCAGATCGTACTCGCGACCCAGTTCGCCACGAACTTTTTCGATGGCCACGCGCATGACCGCCGCGTTCGCCTCATTCAGAAAATTAACTACAGGTTCATTAGAAAAAGGGCGGACTTCCATTCTGCCCTCAGTGTACCGCTGGGTGTGGATTGGTACCCTAGAATCAATCCTCTATCTCAATCCATGGCTCAATCACCCATCACAACGCGCTGCGACGATTTCGCGGCTTGGTACCAGGACGTCGTTCTTCAGGGCGACCTCGCCGAACCGGCTGAAATCGTCAAAGGCTGCATGGTCATCAAGCCCAATGGCTACGCCATCTGGGAACTGCTGCAGCACGAGCTCGACACACGTTTCAAGGCCACCGGCCACAAGAATATGTATTTCCCGCTGCTGATCCCGGAGAGCTTCCTAAAAAAGGAGGCCGAGCACGTCGAAGGGTTTTCGCCGGAGTTGGCGGTGGTCACCATCGCCGGCGGCAAGAAGCTGGAAGAGCCCTACGTGATTCGTCCCACGTCCGAGACCATCATCGGGCATTTTTTCGCCAAATGGATCCAGAGCTGGCGCGATCTTCCCATGCTGGTCAACCAGTGGGCCAACGTGATTCGCTGGGAGCTGCGCACGCGCATGTTCCTGCGCACGACTGAGTTCTTGTGGCAGGAAGGGCACACTGCACACGCTACGCACGAAGAAGCCAACGAAGAAGTCTTGCGGATGCTCGACGTCTATGCGGACGTCGCCGAAAACGTCATGGCCATGCCGGTTATCAAGGGCATGAAGACGCAATCCGAGAAGTTCGCCGGTGCTCTGCGCAGCTATTCCATTGAGGCCATGATGCAGAACGGTCTGGCGCTCCAGGCCGGCACCAGTCACGATCTGGGACAGAATTTCGGCAAAGCATTCGACGTTAAGTTTCAGAACAAGGAAGGCCAGCTGGATTACGTCTGGCAGACCAGTTGGGGCGTGAGCACGCGGCTCATTGGCGGGCTCGTGATGAGTCATTCCGACGATAAAGGCTTAGTCCTGCCGCCTAAGCTCGCGCCCGTGAAGAGCGTGTTGGTCCCGATCTATCGAAAGGATGACGAGAAGGGCCCTGTGCTCGAAGCGGCGCATCGCATGGCGAAAGACATCGGCGCAGAAGTGGACGATCGCGAAGGCCAGTCGCCGGGCGCGAAGTTTTTCCATTGGGAACGCCGAGGTGTGCCGATTGTGCTGGAACTCGGCCCGCGCGATCTGGCTGCGGGAACTATCGTCGTCAAACGCCGCGACACCGGAACGAAGGAGCCCATTTCCCAAGCGGAATTATCGGGAAAAGTTGCGACCGTGCTCGAAGCCATGCAGAAAGACTTGTTCGCGGCCGCCAAGCAGCGCCTGAAAGACAACACGGTGCTCGCCAATTCGGTCGAAGAGATCGAGTCCATCCTCACGGCAGTCACCGCGGAAAAGGGCGGCGGCAAGTTCGTGATGGCGCACTTGAAGGACGATCCCGCTTGCGACGCCCGCCTGAAGGCATTCAAGGCAACAGTCCGCAATATTCCCCAGGTGGATGAGTACGACGGTCCGGGCAAGTGCCTGGTCACCGGCGAGACCGTAGATCGTCGTGTTGTCGTCGCCAAGTCTTACTGAGCCAATGCTTTCCGGAACTCGCGTATCCGGACGTCAGTAAAGCGATCGATTGGCTCTGCGACTCGTTCGGCTTCACTCTGCGTTTGCGCATCGCCGACCATCGTGCGCAATTGAACGTCGGCGATGGCGCTGTTGTTCTTACGGAGCTAGCCGAGGGCCAGCGCGTGTGCGGCGATGCCCAGGGCCTTCATTTTGCGATATAGGTGGCTGCGCTCCAGCCCGAGCATTTCGGCCGCCCGCGTGACGTTTCCCTTAGCTTCTTCCATCTTCTTGAGGATGTAGTCGCGTTCCGCCGCCTCGCGAACTTCCTGCAAGCTTCCGAAGCGCTCCACGGGTTTGTAGAACACA
>Ga0070683_100005632_pt1 | contig 10465 bp, 11 predicted proteins | sample KBSC713LmetaG_FD_64662 | JGI IMG/M metagenome (GOLD analysis project Ga0070683, IMG submission 64662) | Corn rhizosphere microbial communities from Kellogg Biological Station, Michigan, USA - KBS C7.1-3L metaG | ecosystem: Host-associated > Plants > Roots > Rhizosphere ...
CTCACCTACGTGGGCGAGGACAACGCCGAGCACACTCCGTACGTCATCCACCGCGCGCTCTTCGGGTCCCTCGAGCGCTTCATGGGCATCCTGATCGAGCACTTCGCCGGCTCCTTCCCGGTCTGGCTCGCCCCGGTGCAGGTGCGGATCATCCCGGTTGGTGTAGACCACCGCGACGCGGCCGCCGAGTTGGCGGAGCGGCTCGACGAGTTCCGGGTCGAGGTCGACGACTCCGACGAGACGGTCGGCAAGCGGATCCGCAACGCGGAGGTCGAGAAGATCCCGTACGTGGTGGTCTGGGGCGACAAGGAGTCGGAGGACGCGATCGCGGTTCGGACGCACGGCGGAGAGCAGTCCACGAAGTCGCTGGACGAGCTCGTCGCGAAGCTGCGCGACGAAGCCGACGTTTCCTAGCGTTTCGCGCTCAGGTAACGATCCTCGGCCGCATAGTCGAGCAGCGGCCCGAAGTAGTCGTCGTCGAGCCCCGGGATCTCCCCGCCCCGGGCGGAGGAGACAAGCCAGTCGACTTCGTCCGCGACCGTCGTCGCATAGTCGCCGACCGGCGTGTAGCCGAGCTCTCCGGCGGCGGTCATGTCGAGCACGACCGGATACGGCGCGTCCCACGGATGCCGGCCCAGCGCCTGGTCGTCCTCCTCGCCGAGCAGCACCTCCTCCCAGTCGTGATTCAACTGCCGGGCGATCGTGCGCGAGATCTCGAGAGCGCTCGGGGCGTCGGGATCGGCGCTGTTGAGGACCCTCCGACCCGGTTTCGCGGCGACGACCTCGATCAGTGCCGCGATGTTGGCGGCGGCCGTCGGATGGTCGACGCCGGCGCCTCGCCGTGCGAGGAAGACCGCAGCGCGCCGATCGAGCACGCGCTTGACGAAGACCCATTCGCGCGGCGTCTTTGCGCCTACACCGTGAATCTTCGAGGGGCGGAGGACGGTGACGGGCTCACCGCTGTCGAGCAGGACGTTCTCGGCCGCGACCTTGTTCGCGCCGTAGCCCTCGCGTGAGTCGTAGTCGCCGTCCCCGGGGGCCATGGTCGGCTGCTCTTCACCGATCGGCCCGGAGAAACGAGGCGCAGCCTCCGAGTTGGAGTGGCGACCGGAGCCGTCGACATACACCGCCTTGCTGGAGATCATCACCGTGGAGTCGGCGCTGCGAACCAGCGGCAGGAGCTGAGTCGCGGCGGCGGCCGTGTAACAGATGCAGTCGACGAGGAGGTCGGCGCCCTCGCCGAGCGCGCTGAGCAGCTGCTCGGAATCATCGCGATCAACCGCGACGAAACTCCCTCCGGCCGCGGCGATCTCGGGAGGCATATGAACGGGATCGCGCCCGGTCAGGTCGATCCGCCACCCGGCCCCCAACAGGCGAGCGGCCGTCGCCCGTCCGATCTGACCGGTGCCGCCGATGATCAGGGCGCGAGGCATCCTCTCCGAACGTAACGCGATTGAGAGTGCGAGAGGCTGCTACGGTGTAATTCTGCAAAGCAGGGGCGACACGTTCCTCACCTCCGGGGCCACGAGCCTGTCGGGGGTTCAACCTAGAAGGTTGGAGGGTTCGAGGCCGCTGCTGCGCAGCGGTCTTGTCGTTTCGAAGAAGGAGGAAGCTGACAGCTTGGTGAAGCGCCTTTGAGGCCACGACGCCGCGTTGAGCCGACCCGGCCGACGATTCCGCACAGCCGGATCAACGAGGACATCCGTGTCTCGCAAGTCCGACTGGTCGACGAGAACGGCGGACAGCTCGGAGTGAAGCCGATCCAGGAAGCGCTCGACTACGCGCATGGGAAAGATCTCGACCTCGTCGAGGTCGCCGCGCAGGCGGATCCACCGGTCGCGCGGGTCATGGACTACGGCAAGTACCGCTACGAGCAGGAGCAGAAAGCCAAGGTCGCGCGCAAGCACCAGGTTTCGATCAACGTCAAGGAGATCAAGCTCAGGCCGAAGATCGGAGTTCACGACTACGAGACGAAGAAGGGCCACGTCGTCCGGTTCCTCAACCAGCGGGCGAAGGTCAAGGTCACGATCATGTTCCGGGGGCGCGAGACGAGCCATCCGGAGCGGGGACGAGACCTGCTGATGCGTCTCGCGGAGGACGTCAAGGAGATCGGCGTGGTGGAGTCGCCGCCGCTCCTCGACGGACGGAACATGGTCATGCTGCTCGGCCCGACGAAGAACGCAGGAGTCGCCAAAGAAGATGCCAAAGCAGAAGAGACACAGCGGAGCGAAGAAGCGGTTCAAGCTGACGGGGTCGGGGAAGCTCCTGCGCCGCAAGGCGATGAAGAGCCACCTGCTCGGCAAGAAGTCCGCGAAGCGCAAGCGTAGTTTCGGCAAGGACCACGCTCTTCACGAGAAAGACGTGCGCGAGGTGAAGCGGTTGCTCGGGGGTGGTCGTTAATGGCGCGCGTGAAGCGGTCGGTCGCGTCGCGCAAGCGGCGGAAGAAGGTCCTCACCGCGGCGAAGGGTTTCGTCGGCACGCGCCACTCGCGCTACAAGGTCGCGAACGAGGCGGTCGAGCACTCGCTCGTCCACGCCTACCGCGACCGCAAGCGCCGCAAGCGCGACATGCGCCGGCTCTGGATCATGCGCATCAACGCCGCCGCGCGTGCCGAGGGGCTCTCGTACAACCAGTTCGTCTCCGGTTGCCGCAAGGCGGGGATCGAGCTCGACCGGAAGGTGCTGGCAAGCATCGCGGTCGACGATCCGGGCGCCTTCGGCAAGATCGCCGAGCAGGCGAAGTCGGCGCTTGGCTCCGACAGCTCGGACTAGGGACGTCTTTCTGGACCAAGCGGCCCAATGCGAGGGCCGCTCGGAGCTGTACGTCGAGCTCTTGCGGCGGTGGTCCGACGACCCCGTCGCGGCCGAGCTCGTAGGCCTGGATCCCGCCTGGGACGCGCCACTGCGGCTGCTCGGTGGGCTGCACTACCTCGTGCTCGGGGGCGAAGCGGGTTGGGACGATCCGCTCGAGGAACACGCCGCGTTCCTGCGCGAGTTCGTCGCGACCCAGGGCGTGCAGACGAACGAGGTCCAGCGCTCCTGGGTGCTACTGCCCCTGTTGCTGCGCGTGGCACAGCGCACGGAGGCGGAGACGTTCGACCTGGTCGAGCTCGGGCCGAGCGCGGGGCTCAACCTCGTCTGGGATCGGTACGCGTACCGCTATCAGGCGGGTGAGTGGGGGCGAGAGGAGGCAGTCCTCAGCTTCGACGGCGAAGAGCGCAGGCCGGTTCCCGAAGAGCTGCTCCGGCTCGACCCTCGCGTTCGAGCACGGGTCGGGATCGACCGTGCGCCGATCGACGTCACGACGGAGGACGGCGCCCGGCTGCTGCGCTCGTTCGTCTGGGCGGGCCAGGACGACCGGATGCGGCGGCTCGACCAGGCGATCGAGGCCGTTCGCGGCGATCCGCCGGAGCTCGTCGAGGGAGACTATGTAGTCGAGCTGCCCGAGGTGCTCGCGGCTCAGCGGCCGGATGTGTTGACGGTCGTCTTCCAGACCGCGTCGTTCGGCTTCATCGGCGACGAGGGTCGCGCGCGCGTGCGCCAGGTCCTGGAGGAGGCGGGGGAGAGGCGGCCGCTCGCATTCATCTCCACCGGCAAGCCGCGGGACGGGGACGCCTGGGGACTCCGCATCGTCTACTGGCCCGGCGGCGAGCGCGAGTTCGCGGGCCACGCCGATTTCCACGGCTCGTGGCTGCAGTGGGAGCTGTGATCACCTCGGCTCACAACCCGAAGCTGCGGCTGATCCACCGGCTGCTCGAGTCGCGCCGCCAGCGTGATCGGGAGGGGTTGTTCGTCGTGGAGGGAGAGGATCTCGTTCAGGAGGCCGACGACGCAGGCGTGGATCCAGTCGAGGTCTTCCGCGCGGGCGAGGACGTCGAGCCCGACCTACTGGCGAAGATCTCGACGATGGGGCATCCGCCCCGTGTGATGGCGCTCTTCCGGCGCGACTCGCTCCCGCGCGGCGTCGAGCCGGTGTCGCTCTCGCTCTGGCGCGTCGGCGATCCGGGGAACCTCGGGACGATCCTGCGTGCGGCCGACGCGTTCGGCGCCTCGGTCGCCCTTTCGCGAGGCTGCGCCGATCCCACCGGACCAAAGGCGCTCCGTGCTTCGGCGGGCGCCGTCTTCCGCGTCCCGCTCGCCGGGTTCGACGAGCCGCCGGGAAAGCGGGTCGCCCTCCTCTCGCACGGAGGCACGCCGCTGGCCGGGCTCGACCCCGGTGTCCCGGTCACCTATGTGCTCGGCGCGGAGCGTGAAGGGCTCCCGGACGATGTCGTCGCCGCCTGCGACGAAACGGCGACGATCCCGCTCGCCGAAGGCGCGGAGTCGCTGAACGTGGCAGTCGCCGGCGCGATCGCGCTCTACGAGCACCGGCGCGGCCGATAGAGTCGAGGCATGGCGAAGATCGTCGGTGTTTGGACGTCACCCGCGAGGAAGAGCGGCCGCTCCGACGGCCACGAGCGCCGGCAGGCGATCCCCGGGCAGGGGCTCGAGGGGTGTGCGCACGCGAATCCGCCCAAGCGCGAGGTGCTCTTCGTCTCGAAGGAGCATCTGGACTCGGTCGGGGTGGAGCCGGGGGCGATCCGCGAGAACCTGACCGTCGACGGCGACGACGTGCAGCAGTGGCCGATCGGCCAGCGCGTTCGGGTCGGCGATGCCCTCTTCGAGATCACGATGGTCTGCGATCCCTGCCAGCGGATGGACGACCTCCGCCAGGGGCTGCGAGCGGAGTTGGACGACAAGCGCGGAATGCTGGCGCGCGTCGTCGAGGGCGGCGAGGTCGCCGTCGGCGACGACGTCGAGCTCCTGTAGTGCCCGAGTCGAAGCTGACAAAGACGGAGTGGGGGCTCCTGCCGACGGACAAGGGCTGGTTCGTCGTCAACGCGCGCGAGTCGTTCTGGCTCGAGCGCGAGGGCCGCGGCGCGCTCACGAGGTTCGAGGGCTTCGACCAGGAGACCGACTTCGACCAGCTGGGCATCAATCTTCAGGTGCTCGGCCCGGGCGAGCCGATGTCGATGTACCACTGGGAGGCTGACCAGGAGGATTTCATCGTACTCTCCGGGGAGGCGCTCGCAATCGTCGAGGGCGAGGAGCGCCCCTTGAAGGCGTGGGATCTCCTGCATTGCCCGGCGAACACGAACCACGTGCTCATCGGCGCCGGCGAAGGCTGCGTCGTGCTCGCGGTCGGCGCTCGGGACAAGTCCGTCGACAACCCGGACTGGGGCGGCTATCCGGTGGACGAGACGGCCCTACGGCACAAGGCGGGCGTCGACAAGGAGACGAGCGACCCCGAAGAGGCCTATGCGCATCTCGGAGATCCCAAGCCGACCCAGTACCGCGAGGGCTGGCTGCCCTAACGGTCAGCCGGCTCGCCGGAAGCGCCAGAAACGCCAGCCGCGCTCAGCGGCGCGCTCGCGTGCAAGGCGCTCTTCCTCGAGCTTCGCCTCGTGGTAGGCGATGACTTTGCGAATCTTCTGACCGAGTTCGTCGTTCTCGACCTCGTCCCGCGCCCGCCGGCGCCTCTCCTCATTCTTCCTCGTCTTCTCGTCGTCCATTGTCCTCCTCGAGAAGCGTCCTGATGTCGCGGACCTCGGCCCGAATCTCCATCAGCACGGTCATGATAGTGATCGTCTCTTCTCGCTCGATCGGCTCCTGAACCCGCTCGCGGCGCCATCGAAGCACCCGAGCATCGTCGCCTTGGCCAACGGCTTACGCAAGATGACTCAGGAAGCTCTGGCCACGAAGATCATGTCCTCGCCGTCGCGGTACGGGCGGCGGTCGAACCAGCCGTAGCAGGCCTCGACCTCGAAGCCGGTCTCCTCGAGCAGCCGCTGCCACTCCTCGTGAGAGGTCCAGGAGAGCGTCATCGTCGCCTCACCCTGCGGTCCGCGGACCGAGAGCACGAGCGTGCGCGTGTCCGTGTCCCAGTCCGCGCGCTCGTAGATCTCTGGCTCGCGCTCGAGCCAGCGCGCATGCGTGTCCGCGATGTCGTCCGCCGTGGGCTCGAACACGTCGAAGATCAGTCGTCCTCCGGGCAGAAGAAGCTCGCGGGCGGCCTCGAGCGCCTCGACGCGCTCCGCATCGTCGGCCATGTGCAGGTAGGCCCGGAACGGGCAGATGACGAGAGAGACCCGCTCGTCGACGGGCGGGTGACGCAGATCGCCGAGCCGCAGGTCGAGCAGCTCCGAGACCGCGGCCTTCTCCGCCGCGCGAGCACAGGTGGCGAGCATCTCCCGCGACGAATCGACTCCGATCACCGGGATCCCGGCCCAGGCGATCGGAATCGCGATCCGGCCCGTGCCGACCCCGAGCTCGACGACCGGCCCACTCGACTCGCGCGCCTCCTTCACGTAGAAACCCACGTCCTCCTTGACGCTCCGGCTCCACGGGTCGTAGAGCTCGGCGATCGTGTCGTACGGGCTGGGGCCTAGCCGGGTTTGCGCGCCACCCACACGAACTCTCCGCTCGCCTCGTCGAAGGGCGTCCGCTCGAAGTCACCGTAGAGCCCCTCGGTCTCGAGCCCGGACACGTCGAGCAGCCCTTCCCACTCGCTGCGCGTCGCCCACCAGAGAGAGACCTTGTCGCCGGACTCGAGCGTGATGTCGATCCTGTTGTCGGCCGGGGTGTGGTCGACGCGATGCTTGATCCCGGCGTGCTCGTCCCACTTGCCGTCGTTCTCCGCGGCGATCTTCGGATTGAAGACGAACGCGTTCCACACGAAGCGGCCGCCCGGCCGCAGCGCGGCGGCGACCCGCTCGAAGACACGGCGCTTGTCCTCCCAGGTCGGCAGATGCAGGAGCGCGCGGAACGGGCAGTACACGAGCGCCGCGGGCTCGTCGACCTCGAAGTCGCGCATGTCGCCTTCGTGCAGTTCGAGCTCGACGCCGGCTTCTGCGGCCCCTTCGCGTGCCAGAGCGAGCATCGCGGGCGAGCGGTCGATGCCGAGGATCTTCTTCCCGGTGTCCTTTGCCACCGGGATCGCCACGCGGCCGTTGCCGACCGCGAGCTCCACCACGGGGCCGTCCGCTTCGCGCACGAGGTCGAGGTAGAACGGGACGTCCTCGGTCATGTGCGAGGCCCAGTCGTCATAGATGGCGGCGAAGGCCGCGTACTCGTCCATCACGCCATTGTCGCTGTATCGTGTGGGCGATGGCCACGCGCGCACGTTCTTTCTTTACGGGGCCTCGGCTCTCCGCCGGGGACCCGCGCTAGCGCGCGAATCCCTCAGAGAGAGCCGGGGCCGTGTCTGACAAGCCCGATACAGTCGCGCGCGTGGACGCGGAGGCGCTCCAACGCGATGCCCTGAGCGCGATCGGGGCCGCTTCGACCCCGGACGAGCTCGAGGAGCTGCGCGTCCGCTATCTCGGCCGCTCGAGCGACCTCAAACTGGCGCTCCGCGAGGTCCGCGACCGCGAGACCGGCATGGCCTTGAACGCGGCGCGCGTGGCGATCGAGCAGGCCGTCACTGCACGCGAAGGGGAGCTCGAACGCGCCGAGCTCCAGCGCTCACTGACGGAGGACGTCGTCGACGTCACCCTTCCGGGCGACCAGCTCCCGCTCGGCCATCTCCACCCGATCACGCAGACCCGCCGCCAGATCGAGGACGCCTTCATCGGGCTCGGCTACGAGATCCGAGACGACCGCGAGGTCGAGACCACCGAGTACAACTTCGACAAGCTCGCCTTCCCCGAGTGGCATCCCGCGCGATCGCACCGCGCCACCTTCTTCCTCGACGACCGGCGCGTCATGCGCACGGAGACCTCGCCGTCCCAGATCCACGCGATGGAAGAGCGCCCGCCTCCGATCTACATGGTCTCGATCGGGCGCTGCTACCGGCGTGACGCGATCGACGCCACGCACTACCCGATCTTCCACCAGTTCGAGGGTCTCGCCGTCGACCGCGGCCTGACCCTGGCTGACCTCAAGGGGACGCTCCTGCACGTGATGCGCGCCCTCTACGGGCCCGACCGGCGCGTCCGCTTCCGGACGCACTACTTCCCGTTCACCGAGCCGTCGATCGAGCCGGACGTCTCCTGCGGGATCTGCGGCGGTGAGGGCTGCCGCACGTGCAAGCACTCCGGCTGGCTGGAGATGGGCGGCGCGGGGATGGTCGACCCGCGCGTCCTCGAGAACGTCGACCTCGATCCGGAGGAGTGGTCCGGATTCGCGTTCGGCTGCGGCATCGAGCGGGTCGCGCAGCTCAAGTACCACTTCGCGGACATCCGTGCGCTCTGGGACGGCGACCTTCGCGTCCTGAGGCAGTTTTGAGAGTCCCGGTCTCCTGGTTGCGGGATTACGTCCCGGTGGACATGCCGCTCGAGGAGCTGGCGACCCGGCTCTCGATCTCGACGGCCGAGGTCGAAGGCCTCGAGCGCCGCGGCGTGTCCGACGAGCACGGGAACCTCGGGCTGTTCCGCGTGGGGAAGGTTCTGGAGGCGGAGAAGCATCCGAACGCGGACCGGCTTCAGCTCTGCCGGGTCGACGTGGGGGAGGGCGAGCCGCGCCAGATCGTCTGCGGCGCCTGGAACTTCGGCGCCGGCGCGACCGTGGCCGTCGCGCTGCCGGGCGCCGTGCTCCCGAGCGGGCTCGAGCTCGACAGCCGCAAAGTGCGAGGCGAGCTTTCCGACGGGATGATCCTCGCCGAAGACGAGATCGACCTCGGCACCGACCACTCCGGGATCATGCTGCTGCCCGAGGCCGAGCCCGGGACCCCGCTCGGGGACGTGCTCCCGCTCGCCGACGACGTCCTGCTCGTCGAGTCGACCGGCAACCGGGCGGACCTGCTCTCGATCTACGGGATCGCGCGCGAGATCGCGGCGCTGTACGACCTCGAGCTCTCATCGCCGCCCGGCACCGACCCCGCGCCCCAAAGCGAGGAGCCGGTCGACATCACGATCGACGACCTCGAGGGCTGCCCGCGCTATATCGGACGCCTCTTCCGGAACGTCCAGGTCGGCCAGTCGCCGGTCTGGCTCAAGGCACGCCTGTCCGCGGCCGGCATGCGGCCGATCTCGAACGTCGTGGACGTGACGAACTACGTGATGCTCGCGCTCGGGAACCCGCTCCACGCGTTCGACCTGAAGACGCTCGCGGGCGGGAAGATCATCGTCCGCCGCGCGCAGCCGGGCGAGACGATCCGCACGCTCGACGGCGTCGACCGCAAGCTCGAGGAGACGGATCTCGTCATCGCGGATGCGGAGCGTGCCGTCGCGATCGCCGGGATCATGGGCGGCGAGGAGACCGAGATCGGCGAGCAGACCACCGACGTCCTGCTCGAGGCTGCGAACTTCGAGCCGACCGGCCTCTACCGCACTTCCGAGCGCCTCCGCCTGCGCACCGAGGGCTCGAACCGCTGGGAGAAGGGCGTCGATCCGTACCTCGCCGAGCAGGCGGCCAAGCTGGCGACGGAGCTGATCGTGGAGACGGCGAATGCCGAGTGGGTGGGGCACGTGGACGTGCAGGGCGAGCTCCCGGAGCGGCCCGTCATCTCCTACCGCCCCGAGCGCGCCGACGAGCTGATCGGGCTCGCCACCCCGGCCGACGACCAGAAGCGCTGGCTCGAGCGCCTCGAGTTCGAGACCCGCGACGGCGAAGTCGTCGCGCCGACCTTCCGCGCGCGCGACGTCACCCGCGAGGTCGACGTCGTCGAGGAGGTGGCGCGCGAGCGGCTCGAAGAAGTCCCGTTTACCCTGCCGACCCGCAGCGAGATGTTCGGCGCGCTGACGCCGGTCCAGCGCCTCCGTCGACGCGTGGAAGACGTGCTCACCGGCCTCGGGCTCGCCGAGACCTACACGCCGTCCTTGCGCGCGGATGATTCGGATGCGAACGCGCTCCGGCTCCAGGAGCCGATCTCCGTCGACCTGTCCGTGCTTCGCACGCGCCTCCTGCCGAGCCTCGTCGAGGCGGCCCGTCGCAACCTCGACCTGGGGGCCGACGGAATCGCGCTCTTCGAGGTCGCGCGCGTCTATTCGCCAGATGCAGACCTTCCTCATGAGCGCGTCCGCGTCGCCGGCATCCTCGAAGGAGACTTCTCCCGGACGAAGGGCATCGTCGAGACGCTGTACGCGGGGATCAACGCGGAGCCGGAGTTCCAACCCGCCGAGGACCCGCTCCTCCATCCGGGAAAGGCGGCCCGAACTCGCTCAGGCGTTCTCGGCGAGCTGATGCCCGGTGTCCTGGAGGGCGCCTGGGGCGCGTTCGAGCTCGACCTGGAAACGCTCCTCGAGGAGTCGCGGGACCCGTCCTACGAGGACGTGATCACGTACCCGCCGATCCGTCAGGACCTGGCGTTCGCGGTAGCCGACGACGTCCCGGCGGGCGAGCTGGTCGCTGCGGCACGCGAGGCTGCCGGCCCCGAGCTTCGGGAGATGCGCGCCTTCGACGTCTATCACGGAGACCAGGTCGGCGAGGGACGCAAGTCGATCGCGTTCGCCGTTGTCTTCCAGTCCCCGGAGCGGACGCTCTCCGAC
>Ga0070683_100005638_pt1 | contig 10461 bp, 11 predicted proteins | sample KBSC713LmetaG_FD_64662 | JGI IMG/M metagenome (GOLD analysis project Ga0070683, IMG submission 64662) | Corn rhizosphere microbial communities from Kellogg Biological Station, Michigan, USA - KBS C7.1-3L metaG | ecosystem: Host-associated > Plants > Roots > Rhizosphere ...
GTCCGGCAACGGCAAGGGCCAGATCTTCGTCAAGGGCGAGGTCATCAAGACCGTGCCCGAGTCGCAGATCGTGGAGACCCTCATCGAGGAGGCCATGCGCATCGCCGAGGGCATGGAGCCGGTCGACGGCGCCGGCGCCAGTGTCTCGGTGAGCTGAGTGACCTCGACCGCCGGCCGCCACGGCCACCGCGCGGCGTACCTCGGGATCGGCGGTACGACGCTGGTCGTGCTGGCCATCGTGCTGACCCTGGTGCACCCCCGGTCGATCGGCGGCACCGACGCCGGCGACGGTCCGGAGGGCGGCCCCGGCAGCGCGACGACCCGGACCGCCGCCCCGCCCATCAGCCACGTCTTCGTGGTCAACATCGAGAACAAGGGCTTCCACCAGACCTGGGGCAAGCGTTCGGCCGCGCCGTACCTCGCCACCCGGCTGCGCGCGAAGGGAGCACTGCTCACCCAGTACTACGGCACCGCCCACCACAGCCTGGGCAACTACCTCGCCCAGATCTCCGGACAGGGGCCGAGCCTCGCCACGCAGCGCGACTGCCCGCGGTACACCGCCTTCCGCGAGACCGGCCCCGTGGCCGTGCCGGAGCAGGTGGTCGGCAACGGGTGCGTCTACCCGAAGAAGGTCGACACCCTGGCCGGCCAGCTGGACCGCGCGGGGCTCACCTGGCGGGGCTACATGCAGGACATGGCCCGGCCGTGCCAGCACTCGGTGCTCGGTGCCAAGGAGCGGTGGCGGTCGGCGACCCGGTACCAGCAGTACGCGACACGGCACAACCCGTTCATGTACTTCCGGTCGATCACCTCACGGCCGGCGTACTGCAAGGCGCACGTCAAGCCGCTCTCCGCGCTGACCCACGACCTGGGCCGGGTCGCCACCACGCGCAACATGACCTACATCTCGCCCGACCTGTGTCACGACGCCCACGACGCGCACTGCGCCGATGGCGGACCGGGCGGTCTGCGGGCGGCGAACAACTGGTTCAAGACCTGGATCCCGAAGATCTTGAACTCGCCGGCGTTCGGTCGGGACGGGATGCTCGTCATCACCGCCGACGAGTCCGAGGGGGTCACCGAGGACTCACGCGCGTGCTGCGGCGAAGGGCCGGGACCCAACGCCGCTCAGCCCGGGATCGACGGTCTCGGTGGCGGGCGCATCGGGGCGCTGGTGATCTCGTCGTACGTCGGCAGGGGGACCACCAGCAGCACGCCGTACAACCACTACTCGCTGCTCGGCTCGATCGAGGAGCTGTTCGGCCTGGACCGGCTCGGGTACGCCCGCACCGTGACCGACCTGTTCGGGGCCGACGTCTACAACGCCGGATGACCGCCGGCCGCGGCTGCGGCCGGACGAAGAGTGGGTGTCGGCGGGTGACTTCTCCGCGATCCTGACCGATAGTGCACGGGTGACAGTTTCGCGTAGAACCCTGTTGGGCGCCGCGGGCGCCGCCGGCCTGCTCACCGCCGCCGGCGGATACCGGATGCTCGGCGACGGGGCCGAGGCGGCCACGGCGCTGCCCGCGCCCCAGGAGTCCGGGATCGAGCACATCGTCGTGCTGATGATGGAGAACCGCTCCTTCGACCACTTCCTGGGCTGGCTGCCGTCGGTCAACTCGGCGGTCGACGGCAAGCAGGCGGGCTTGACCTACGTCGACCGCTACGGCCTGCCGCACGCGACCCACCACCTGGACGTGATGGCCAGCTGCGGCTTCCAGGATCCCGACCACAGCTATGAGGGCGGGCGGATCCAGCTCAACGGGGGCAGGTGCGACGGGTGGCTGCGATCCGGCCGCAACGACAGCCTGTCGATCGGCTACTACGAGCAGCCCGACCTGGCCTTCCTCGGGCCGGCGGCCGCCGACTGGACGACGTTCGACCGCTACTTCTCCGCGGTGATGGCGGAGACGTATCCGAACCGGTTCTACCTGCACGGGGCGCGGACCGACCGTCTCCACAACAACACGACGCTGTTCACCTACCCGACCATCTGGAGCCGGCTGATCGCCAAGCGCGTGTCGAACGCCTACTACCACGGGGACACGTTCTCGTTGTTCCCGATCCTGCTCAAGCACAAGCCGGCCCGGCAGAGTCCGTTCGCGACGTTCCTCACCGACGCGGCCGCCGGGCTCCTCCCGGCCGTCTCCTTCGTCGACCCCCGCTTCACCAACGAGGAGGCCGGCACCTCCAACGACGACCACCCGCATGCCGACATCCGGGCCGGCGAGGACTTCATGAACCAGGTGTACGACGCCGTACGGACCGGTCCCGACTGGGCGAGCACGGTCCTGGTGATCACCTACGACGAGTGGGGCGGCTTCTTCGACCACGTGCGACCCGAGCGTGCTCCCGACGTGAGCCCCAAGACCGCCCTGCGTGGATTCCGGGTCCCGACCGTGGTCATCTCGCCGTTCGCCCGCCGGGGCTACGTGTCCCACCAGACCTACGACCACACCTCGATCCTCCGGATGATCGAGTGGCGCCACGGGCTCAGCCCGCTCACCGTGCGCGATGCCAAGGCCCACAACCTCGCCCGGGTCCTCGATCTGGCCCACCCGGACACGACGGCGCCTGCCTACTCCGTGCCGACGTTCACCAGCCAGGCGTGCTCGCCGGCCGCTGACCTCGAGGGAACGGAGTTCAAGGAATGGCCCGCGCTGCGCCAGAAGGCTCTCCAGCAACGGGCCGCGGACGGTGCGCGATGAGGGCACGTCGTACGTCCCTCCTGCGCGTGGTGCCGGTCCTGGTCGCGCTCGCCTTCGTCGCGGCGCTGGCGCCCGCGGAGGCGTCCGGGGGAGTCGGTTCCACCGGGTCCGGCGCGAGCGCGATCGCGCGGCCGCCGCGCCCGGTGTACGTCCCCCCGATCAAGCACGTCTTCGTGATCAACATCGAGAACAAGGGGTACGACGAGACCTTCGGCCCCGGCACGGAGGCGCCCTACCTGGCCGGCGCGCTGCGCCGCAAGGGCGTGCTGTTGAACTCCTACTACGCGACCGCCCACAACTCGCTGCCCAACTACATCGCCCAGATCTCGGGCCAGGCGCCGAACATCCAGACACAGACGGACTGCCAGACCTACTCCGCCTTCGTGAAGACCGGCCCGCCGCAGACTCCCGGGCAGGCGGTGGGCTACGGCTGCGTCTACCCCACGGGCGTGCGCAGCCTGCCCCGGCAGCTGTCCCACGCGGGCATCACCTGGCGCGGATACATGCAGCAGATGAGGCGGCCCTGCGTGCACCCGGCGATCGGCCGGGCCGACCCCACCCAGCACGCACGGGAGGGTCGCAACTACGCCGTCCGGCACAACCCGTTCATGTACTTCAGGTCGATCATCTCGCACCCGAACTACTGCCGGCGCCACGTTCGCCCCCTCCCCGACCTGCGCCGCGACCTGCGCCACGCACGCAACACCCCCCGTCTGGCCTACATCACGCCCGACCTGTGCCGCGACGGGCACGACGACCCCTGTGCCAACGGCCAGCCGGGAGGGCTGCGCCAGGTCGACAAGTTCCTCAAGACCTGGGCCCCGCGGATCCTCGCGTCGCCGGCGTTCAAGCGGAACGGGATGCTGATCATCACCGCCGACGAGTCCGACAGCCCCACGGCCGACTCCGATGCGTGCTGCGGGGAGACGGCGGGGCCCAACCCCCTGCTCGGCTCCGGCCCCGGCATCATCGGGCCGGGCGGCGGGAAGGTCGGCGCGTTGATCATCTCCCACTTCACGACGCCGAACACGTGGAGCACCACGCCGTACAACCACTACTCGCTGCTCGCCTCCCTCGCCGAGCTGTACCGACTGCCCAAGCTCGGCATGGCCAGGGTCGACGGGCTGCCGGTCTTCGGTCTCGACGTCTACAACGACAACTGGTGGACCTCCTGAGCGGGTGTCCGGGCCGAGCCGTCCGATGCCTCGTCGGGGATCGACCGTAGGAGGCTCGATCCGCGTAGGCTCCGGAGGGTGACCCTGTCCAGGTTCCGTGCGCGCCAGGGCGTCAGCGTGCTCGGGCCGGCCGACCTCCCGGACTTCCTCGAGCTCACCGCGAAGAACCCGGTGGTCAACGCGTTCGCCGAGTACCGCGCGCGCAGCACCAATCTCGAACCGCGCCTGCTCGCGGGCGAGATCTGGGGCCGGTACGACGCGGGCCGGCTCGTCGCGGGCTGTCACGTCGGCGCCAACCTCGTGCCGGTGGAGTGCTCGCCGGACGATGCGCGCGCGTTCGCCGAACGGGCACTCACGCGCCCTCGCTCGGTGATCACCATCGTCGGCCTGCAGGAGCAGGTGTGGCCGCTGTGGCGATGCCTGTCCGACTCGTGGGGGCGTCCGCGCGAGACCCGGTGGGACCAGCCGCACATGGAGCTGGCGACGGCGCCCCTGGTCGAGCCCGATCCGGAGGTTCGCCGCACCACCCCTGACGACTTCGCAGTGCTGTACCCGGCCTGTGTCGCGATGTACACCGAGGAGGTCGGGGTCGACCCGGAGTCCGACGGCGGCGCGCCCATCTATCGCTCGCGCGTCCGTCAGCTGATCGGGCTCGGCTGGTCGTTCGCCCGGATCGAGGACGGGCGGGTCGTGTTCAAGGCCGAGGTGGCGCACGCGACGCCGTACGCCGCTCAGATCCAGGGCGTGTGGGTGGCCCCCGACCGGCGTGGCGAGGGCCTGGCCGCTCGTGGGGTCGCCGCGGTGGCCGCCGCCTGCCGCCGCGACGTGGCCCCGGTGGTGTCGTTGTACGCCAACATCTGGAACGAGCCTGCGCGGAGGGCCTACGAGCGGGCCGGGTTCCTGCAGACCGGCACCTTCGCCACCGTGATGTTCTGACGTCCACGGGCGGCCCTCGACGACCTCCGGCCGCCGGTGTGGCGTTCAGGCTGCGGTCAGGTTCGCCGGGCACGATGGGGGCCGTGCACTCCGCGGTCTCCCTGGTCGCTCAGGCCGGGCTGTACGTCGTGGCTGTTCTGGCCGTCGTCGTGTGGCTGACGGCGTCGCGCAGCGAGAAGGTCGCCCTGGCCGTGGAGATGGTCGTCGGTCTCGTCGCTGTCGCGGTCCTGGTCAAGGTCGCCGGTGCTCTCCACACCGATCCGCGGCCCTTCGTCGTGGACCCGTCCGTGCACCCGTGGTTCTCCCACCCGGCGGACAACGGCTTCCCCTCCGACCACACCGCGATCGGCTCGGTCACGGCCTTCGTCGTGCTCCGCCACCGGCGCGCGGCAGGACTGGGGCTGCTGGTGCTCGCCGTCCTGGTCGGGGTCGCGCGGGTGATCGCGCACGTCCATCACGTCGAGGACATCGTGGCCGGGGTCGTGATCGGGCTGCTGGCCGCCCTGGCCGGCGTCCTGGCCTGGCGCGCCGTCGGCGACACCTCGTGGGCGCGGCGGGCCGGGGCCGTGCCCACCGGCTCGCAATCCACGTCGCGGGGGCCGATCGGCCGCCCGTAGGCTTCGGGCCATGAGCACCGTCCTGCGCATGTCCAGCCTCTTCGTCCGCACCCTGCGCGACGACCCGGCGGACGCCGAGGTGCCGTCCCACCGCCTGCTGGTCCGGGCCGGCTACATCCGCCGCGCGGCGCCCGGCATCTACACCTGGCTGCCCCTGGGGCTGCGCGTGCTCCGGCGGATCGAGGGCATCATCCGCGACGAGATGGACGCGATCGGGGCCCAGGAGCTGCTGTTCCCCGCGCTCCTGCCCCGCGAGCCCTACGAGGCGACCGGCCGCTGGACGGAGTACGGCGACGGCATCTTCCGGCTGCAGGACCGCAAGGGCGCCGACTACCTGCTGGGGCCCACCCACGAGGAGATGTTCACCCTGGCGGTCAAGGACCTGTACTCGTCGTACAAGGACCTGCCGCTGTCGCTGTACCAGATGCAGAACAAGTACCGCGACGAGGCGCGTCCGCGCGCCGGGCTGCTCCGCGGCCGCGAGTTCGTGATGAAGGACTCCTACTCGTTCGACGTCGACGATGCCGGCCTCGACGAGTCCTACCAGCGTCATCGCGATGCCTACATCCGGATCTTCGACAAGCTCGGCTTCGAGTACGTCATCGTCCGGGCGACGTCGGGAGCGATGGGTGGCTCGAAGTCCGAGGAGTTCCTGGCCAAGGCGGCCGTCGGCGAGGACACCTACGTGCGCTGCACGAACTGCGACTACGCCGCCAACGTCGAGGCCGTGCAGGTCCGGCCCCCGGCGCCACTCGCGTACGACGACGCGCCCGAGGCGCACGCCGAGCAGACGCCCGACACGCCCACCATCGACTCGCTCGTGGCGCTGCTGAACCAGAAGTACCCGCGCGACGACCGGCCCTGGACGGCCGGCGACACGCTCAAGAGCGTGCTCATGGTGCTCAAGCACCCCGACGGCACCCGCGAGCCGATCGCGATCGGACTGCCCGGCGACCGGGACGTCGACCAGAAGCGGCTCGAGGGCCGGCTGGAGCCGATCGAGGTCGAGCCGATGGACGAGGAGCAGATCGCGACGTACCCCACGATCGTCAAGGGCTACATGGGGCCGGGGGTCCTGGGGGAGAAGAACTCCTCCGGCATCAGGTTCCTGGTCGATCCCCGGGTGGTCGAGGGCACCCGGTGGGTGACCGGCGCCGACGCGCCCGGCCAGCACGTGCTCGACCTGGTGGTCGGTCGCGACTTCACCCCCGACGGCACGATCGAGGCCGCCGAGGTGTGGGACGGCGACCCCTGCCCCAACTGTGACGACGGCACCCTCGTCTCCGCGCGGGGCATCGAGATGGGACACATCTTCGCGCTCGGCCGCAAGTACGCCGACGCCCTCGGCCTGCAGGTGCTCGACGAGCACGGCAAGCTGGTGACGGTCACGATGGGCTCCTACGGCATCGGGCCCTCGCGGGCCGTGGCGGCGATCGCCGAGGGCACGCTCGACGAGCTGGGTCTGTGCTGGCCCCGCAACGTCGCCCCCGCCGACGTCCACCTGGTCGCCACCGGCAAGGACGAGGCGATCTTCGCCGCGGCCGACCGGATCGCCACCGAGCTGGCCGGCGACGGCGTCACCGTGCTCTACGACGACCGCCCCAAGGTCAGCCCCGGGGTGAAGTTCAAGGACGCCGAGATCATCGGCGTGCCCACGATCGTCGTGGTCGGTCGCAACCTCGCCGACGGCACGGTCGAGGTCCGCGACCGGAAGACCGGTGACCGCGAGGACGTCCCGGCGGACGAGGTGGTCAACCACGTGGTCCGGGTGGTCCGCGCCTAGCTCGAGCCGAACCTCTCCAGCCGGTCCACGACGCCGGCAACGCCGCTGTCGACGTACGCCGGCCGACCGGTGACCAGCCCGTGGCTCACCTCGTGCCACGGCCCCAGCTGGTGGAAGTCGCGTGCCCGGGCGATCAGCGAATCGTCGGCGCCGTACGCCGCGACCACCGCGTCGCCGAACGCGGGTGCCGAGCCGACCACGGTCCAGGCCAGGTCCAGCGCAGGGTCACCGACGCAGCAGTCGCCCCAGTCGATGACCCCGGTCACGCGGTCGGCCGTCACCCGGATGTGGCTCGGGCCGAGGTCGCCGTGGGTGACCCGCGGGACGTGCGGAGGCGTCGTGAGTCGCGCGAGAAGTGCCTCGGCGGCGGGAAGGACGTGGCGGGGGAGCCGCGGCAGCACCACGCGAGCCAACCCGTGCCGGATCTCCTCCGCCGCCACGAACGACGCCTCGGCGTCGCGGGCTCCGTGCGCCACCGCCGCCCGGGGGTCGACCCTGTGCAGGGCCCGGAGGAACGCGCCGACGGCTCGTCCCTGTCCTGCCGACCGACCGGGGCAGGGGCCGCCTGGCACGTAGGCGTGCCGCACGGTCAGAGGCTGCTCGCAGACGATCTGCGGCACCGGGACCGGCAGGGGCAGCTGCGGCGCCAGCCACGGCATCACCGCGACCTCGCGGCGTACCTGGGGCTCGACGTCCGGCCGGCGGGGGCTGCGGTCGACCCACCGACCGTCGACGAGCCGAGCGGACATGTCCCAGCCGTCGTCGAAGTCTTCGTCCACGCGCGCGAGTCCACCAACCCGGCGATGGTCGGGGCAAGGGGGTCTCGGCCTAGGGTCGGTCCGTGGACCTCGACGCGGTGATCTTCGACTGGGGCGGCACCCTGACCCGCTGGCACGACATCGACTTCCATGCCGAGTCGCTGGCGCTGGCCGCGGCCGTGACCACGGCCGGCCACGACCCCGAGACGTCGCGGGCCGCGCTGCACGAGGCGGGCGAGGTGGTCTGGGGCCGGTCACGCGAGCGGCAGCAGAGCGCCACCCTCGCCGACCTGTTCGAGGTGGCCGGGCTGGACCACGACCCGGCTCTGCTGACGGCGTACCGCGAGTTCTGGGAGCCGCACACCCGCACCGACCCGGCCGTCCGCCCGCTGTTCGAGCGGCTGCGCGCCGACGGACTGCGCGTCGGGGTGCTGTCCAACACGATCTGGCCGCGTGAGTGGCACGTCGCGTTCCTCGAGCGCGACGGCGTCTACGACCTGATCGACGGCGACGTGTACACCAGCGAGATCCCCTGGACCAAGCCTTCGCCGCGCGCGTTCCGGGCGGCGATGGACGCGGTCGGCGTCGCCGATCCCGCGCGGTGCGTGTACGTCGGGGATCGGCTCTTCGACGACGTCTGGGGTGCACAGCAGGCGGGGATGAAGGCGGTCCACATCCCCCTCAGCACCATCCCATCGGGCCAGGTGGGTCACACGGAGGGAAGGCCGGACGGGGTGGTGCGGGCGTTGTCCGAGCTGCCCTCTCTGCTCGCCTCGCTGTGAACTTCATGTTTTGGCATTGCATAAACATGAGGCAGCCAGGGTTCCCCGCACCCGCCTGCCGCGTTGCATGATTGTGCACGACGGGTCTGGATCACCCCCCCAAGGGTCCAGGCCCGGGCCGATTCCCCCCAATTGGCCTGGCGTTCGGTGCTTCGAGGAATGTCTCGGGAATTCCTCGGAGCACCGGCCGTCCGCCCCTGGCCCATCCGGGCCGGGGGCCTCTTCATGTCCGTGGCCCACACGGACCAGGCCTCAGCGTCTGCCGAGTCCCGGCAGGGGCTCGGGCAGACCACCGAACGACCGCTCGGCGAGCGCGACCGCGATCAGCGCCTCCACCGCCCAGCGCCGGTCGCCGCCGGTCGTCTCCGCCACCAACGCCGCGTACGTCGTGGCGCAGGCCCGCTCCACGCGGAGGGCCTCGGCCTCGATCTGCAGAGCGGTCAGCAGGGGGCTGGGCAGCCGGTACGCCGGTTCCGCGGCCACCGGGTCGCCGCCCGCCGCCCGCACCAGCGCGCGCAGCCGGTCGCGGCGCGTGACGTGGACGTCGTACGCCGTGCCGATGGCCCTGCGCAGCGCCGGAGCCGTCAGCGCCGAGGCCCGCCCACCGACAGCGCCGAACACGAAGATCGCCGCGTGCTCGGCGGCCAGCGTGCGCTGGAGGGCGTCGGTGGCGCTCATCCGACGGTCCGCAGCACCGGCTGCATCCGGATCCCGGCCGCGACCGAGGCCAGCAGCCTGGCCAGGTCGCCGTTCTGGCACGCCACGGCCCAGCGCGCGAAGCGTTCGGCGGCCCGTCGCTCGCGAGCGGCGGTCGCCACCGGCGTCAACGGCCGGCCGCGCCCCGTGGCCGCGGGTGGCTCTCCGCCCAGCGCGGCCAGCTGCGCGCGGTGACAGGCCACCAGCGACGAGGCGCCGGTCGTCGCCGAGAGGCGGGTGAGCAGTCCGCGCAGCTCGGCCCGGGCGGCGTCCACGAGGTGCTGGTCGGGGTCGGGCGGGAGCGTCGCGGCGGGCCGCGACGTGGAGCTCGGACCGAGGTCGCAGCCGCTCAGAGCGGTGCCGGCCACGGCCGTGAGGCCGCCTGCACGGAGCACCACGCGACGCGACATAGGGGAGCCCGACACGCCCGCGACCCTATCTCCGGAAGGCGCGGGCTACGCCGGTCGGCGGCGGAGGGCCGGCTGCAGAGGATTCGCTATCGTGAGCAGCGACAACAGCACAGGAGGTCGAGACGTGAGCCCGATCAGTCCGGACAGCTCCCGGATCCACGAGGCGCTCCGCGAGCCCCTGTCCGACCTCGGCCTCGACCTCGAGGCCGTGGAGCTCACGCCCGCCGGGAAGAGGCGCGTGCTGCGCATCGCGGTCGACAAGGACGGCGGCGTCACCCTCGACGACATCGCCGAGGCGACACGCGCGGTCTCGCAGGAGCTCGACGGCGGCGACCTGATGGGCGAGCAGGCGTACACCCTCGAGGTCACCTCCCGAGGCGTGGACCGTCCGCTCACCGAGCCACGCCACTGGCGACGCAACCACGACCGCCTGGTCCGGACGAGCCTCGCCGACGGCTCGCAGGTCACCGGCCGGATCACCGACAGCGACGACCTCGGCGTGACCCTCGACCTCTCCGGGACGCCGCGTCGGCTGCAGTACGCCGAGATCGGCTCCGCGCAGGTCCAGATCGAGTTCAACCGGAAGGACGGTTAGG
>Ga0070683_100005640_pt1 | contig 10460 bp, 9 predicted proteins | sample KBSC713LmetaG_FD_64662 | JGI IMG/M metagenome (GOLD analysis project Ga0070683, IMG submission 64662) | Corn rhizosphere microbial communities from Kellogg Biological Station, Michigan, USA - KBS C7.1-3L metaG | ecosystem: Host-associated > Plants > Roots > Rhizosphere ...
AGCGTGAGCGCGACGGCGAACTCGTTCCAGCTGAAGACGAACACCAGGATCGCGGTCGCGGCGAGACCCGGCCGCACCAGTGGCACGACGATTCGCCACAACATCTGCGGGGTCGTGCAGCCGTCGAGGCGCGCCGCCTGCTCGAGCTCGACCGGAATGTCGCGCACGAAGACCGACATGACCGCCACGCCGACCGGTAGGTTGAGCGTCACGTTCGCGAGCACGAGCGCGATGTAGGTGTTGTCGAGCCCCAGGGTGCGGAACATGACGTACCAGGGGCCGACCAGCGTGATGGGCGGCAGCATGTAGAACACGAGCGATACGATCGCGATCAGCGCAGGCACCCAGCGCGGCCAGCGCATGCGGTGCATCGAGTACGCGGCCAGGGTCGCGACGACCAGCACCAGCGCGGTCGCCGACGTGGCGACGATGACGCTGTTGGCGAAATGCGCGCCGTAGTCGGCCGAGCGCGAGAACAAGAGCTCGTCGAAGTTGCCGAGGTACGGCTTGAAGAGGACGTCGCCGCGCAGCAGCGCGATCTGCGTCTTGAATGCGGCGAGCGCGATCCACATGGCCGGCACGATCACGATCGCAGCACATGCGACGAGCACCGCATGCAGCAGCACGGTGCGACGAGCGCGCGCGGTGCCCATCGATCTCACGCTTCGCGCATGCGCCGGCGCGCGGGCGCGATGGCGAGCACGATGACGAGAGCGAGCAGGAACAGCACGATCACGGAGATCGCCGATCCGTAGCCTGCACGGTCCTCGGTGAAGAACCGGCGGAAGATGGTGAAGCTGACGACTTCGGTCGCCGTGCCCGGACCGCCGCCGGTCAGCAGGTACACCTCGTCGAACACCTTGAACGAGACGACGAGCCGGAAGATGAGCGTCACGGCCATGGTCGGCAGCATCATCGGCAGCGTCACGTAGCGTAGCTCCTGCCACGCGCTCGCGCCGTCCACGCGGGCGGCCTCGTACGTGTCCTGCGGCAAGGCCTCGATGCCGGCGAGCAGCAGCAGGAACACGAACGGCGTCCAGTGCCAGATATCGACGACGATCACCGAAGGAAATGCGAGCGCGCCGTCACCGAGCCAGTCGCGTCCCGGAAGGCCGATCGCGGTCAGCGCCTGGTTGATGATGCCGAAATCCGGGTTGTACATGAGCTTCCAGATCGCGCCGATCACGATGCCCGGGATCAGGATCGGCAGCAGGAAGATCGTGCGATAGACGCCGCGGCCCGCGATCGCCCGGCTCACGAGCACCGCGAGCATGAATCCGATCACCATCTCCGCGGCCACCGAGAACAGCGCGAACAGGATCGTGTTGAGAAGACCTGCGCGCACCAAAGGATCGGCGGGAAGCGCGGCGAAATGCGTCAGTCCCACGAACGTCCAGCGCGCCGTGCCTTCCTCCCACCGGATGTCGTGAACCGACATCACGAGCAGGTTCACGATCGGCAGAAGCGCGAGGAGCAGGTAGATCGCGACCGCCGGCGCGAGGGTGAGCACGCGCCAGCGCCGCAGATCGCCGCTGGCGGAGCGATTGCGTGCGCCCGCGAGCGGCGCGGAGGCCAGGATGAGAGGCCGGCCCACCGTGCTATTTCAGGTCAGGCAACCGTCCCGTCTTGTACCCGGCCTTCTGCATGATGTCGTGGATCTCCGACGCCGCCGCGTTCAGCGCGTCGGCCGACGACTTCTCGCCGATGAGCGCCTGGTTGAGCCGCAGCTCCAGCACCGAGACGATCTGCGGTCCTTCGGGCACCGTGTACATCATCTTGGCGTTCGGCGTGCTGTCGGCGACCGCCTTCGCCCAGCGATACTCCGGCGTCTTCATGAACGGCGCGTCGTAGACGTCCTTGCGGATCGGCGGCTGGCCTGCCTTGGCGTAGATCACCTGGGCATCGTAGGTCTGGAACCAGTTCATGAACGCGAGCGCGGCGACCTGGCGGTCCTTCGGAATATTGCGCGGAATGCCGCCGATGAAATGCCCGAGCGTCGGCGTGCTCTTCGCGCCGGGGCAGTGCGGTATCGGCGCGACGTTGATCTTGCCGACGACGGCCGACTTGTTCGGGTCGTCCATCTGGGGCCACGCCGCGATGACCGGGGTGGCGTGCGCGGCCTTGCCGGTCACGAGCGCCTGGATCACCTGCGCCTGCCCGTAGCTGCCCGGATTCGGCGGACCGTACTTCTTCGCGAGATCGACGTAGATGTCGAGCGCCTTCTTCGCTTCGGGACTGTTGATCGTGACGGTGAAGTCGCCGGCCTTCTCGTCGCGAAAGATCGCGCCGTTGCAGCCGTGCAGATACGGCATCCAGTCGTACGAGATGTCGGAGGCGCTGCGCGCGCCGCGCTGCACGATGCCGTACACGGCGGGCGGGCTGTTGAGCTTGGCCGCGTTCGCCGCGACGTCGTCCCACGTCTGCGGCACCTTGAGACCCGCCTTTTCGTACAGGTCGGCGCGGTAATACAGCACGCCGATGTTGGCATTGATCGGCACGCCGTAGACCACGCCGGTCTTCGAGCTGTTGCGCTTGTTCTTGGCGTCCCAGTAAGCGGTGTCGTCGAAGTTGATCACCTGCGGATCGAGCTTGAACGACGGATCGATGTCGTTCAGCGCCGTCAGGAAGCCGCCGTGATAGAGCTCGGCGAGCCACGTCGAGTTCATGACGAGCAGGTCGAATTGCCCTTCCTTCGCGCGAACCGATGCACGCTGCTTCTCGGCGCTGCCCGCGAACGGATTGACGTCGAGGTTCACCTTGTTGCCGCTTTCCTTCTCATAGGCGTCGACGGCCTTGGCGAAGCTCGCGAACCACGGCGACTGGTTGATCACCACCGTGATCGGAACGACCTTCGGAATCTTCGTCTGTCCAAGGGCCGGCAGGGCGAGCGCGAGCGCTGCCATGCACGCGATCACCGCCGCGATGCCACGATGTGCCTTCATGATGGTTCTCCTCCTGGTCGGAACGTCAATCGAGCTCGGGACGCGTGCCCGGCGCCGGCGTGAATCCGAGGTCGCCGCGCGACAGCGCCGCCTCGCGCCCGCCGTACCGCGCGAGGAGCTCGGCCTGCCGGCGCTTCGCGCGCGCGTCGACTTCGTCCGGGTCGAACATCGATCGCATGCGTGCCCGGCAGCGCTCGAGCACGTCGCGATAGGCGGGATCGCCCGCGACGTCGACGAGCTCCTCGGGATCGCGCGCGAGGTCGTAGAGCTGCGGGCGGTACGCGACGTAGTGCATGTACTTGTACGGGCCGTCGCGCAGCATGTAGCCGCCTGCCACCGCACTGATCGCATGGTACTCGGCGACGATCGCGCGATCCGGCGTGACGCCGTCGGCGAGCGACTCGAGCGACACCCCCGGATGGCCATCGTCGTCCGGCACGGGCGCCCCGACGCATTCGAAGACGAACGGATACACGTCGACGTGGCTCGCCGGGGTTGCGCACTGCGCGCCCGCCGCGATGCCATCGCCCGACAGGATGAGGGGAACGCCCGACGACTCCTCGTAGAAGGTCGACTTGCCCCACAGGCCGCGCGCGCCGAGGTTGTCGCCGTGATCGCTGGTATAGACCACACGCGTGTCGTCGGCGAGGCCCGCACGCTCGAGCGCTTTCAGCACCTTGCCGATGTTCTCGTCGAGCGCGCTGACGAGGCCGTAGTAGCCGGCAATGGCACGATCGACGTCGCGCTTGTCGCGAAAATGCGGATCGTAATCGACCACGCGAGCGTAGTCCGTCAGGAACGGATGCTCGGGCCGCTCGGCCGGCGCGTACTGCTTGGGCAAAGGCAAATCGCGATGACTGTAGCGGTAATACCACTCCGGCGGCGCGGTGAGCGGAAAGTGCGGCGCCACGAACGACACGAACAGGACCCACGGCTTGTCGTGGCGGCGCTGCGCCGCCTCGTGCAGCCAGATCTGCGCGCGCGAGGCGATGTCGCGGTCGTACACCGTATACGCGGACTCTCCGGGACCCGCGAGGCGCGCCATCTTGTCGCCGCCCTTGCGCGTGGGAATGTCGTCGCGCACGAGCCCTTTCACGTCGCCGATGCCTTCGATGATGTGCATCGGCACGATTTCCTCGGTGAAGCCGTGGTCGTCGCCCGGCGCGCCGCGGAAATGCAGCTTGCCGATCGACACCACCTCGTGTCCGCGCGCGCGCAGCCGATGATGCCAGCTCGGGATCGCGCCATCGTAGCCGTCGGCGTTGTCCCAGTAGCCGATCTGATGCACGTACTTGCCGACCGCGAAGGCGGCGCGCGCCGGCACGCAGATAGGGCACGTCGTGTATGCGGCGGTGAAGCGCGTGCCGCGGCGTGCGAGCGCGTCCATGTTGGGCGTCTCGATGATCGGATGCCCCGCGCAGCCCATGATCTTGGGGTTGTGCTCGTCGGACATCAGGATCAGCAGGTTCTTGGGTGTCACTCGGGAAGCTCCTTCGGTGCTAGGCGTGTTCGATGTCGATCCACGCGCCGTCTTCGCGCGCGGAGCGGAACGCGAGCTCGACGATGCGGACGCTCGCGACCGCCTGCGCGAACGTCACGGCGGGCTGGCGCCGCTCGCGCACGGCGCGCACGAAGTCGCGCGTCGCGTCGCCGGGATGCGAGTCCGCGCACAGGCGCTCGGAATGCCCGCCGCGCTGCGTGAGGCAGGTCATCTCCCAGCCGATCGGCGCAGTGAGCGGACGGCGCAGCTCGATCAGCCCGTCCTCGCCGAAGATGCGCACCTCGTCCCACATGTGCCAGCCTTCCTCGATGCACGTCATCTGGCATTCGAGGTCGCCGAACTGGAGCTCGATGAAGCCGCCATGATCGCTGCGGATGGACGACGACGTGCGCAGCCGGCTGCGCAGGCGCGTCGGCGTGCGTCCGAGGAGCCATGGCACGAGATCGGCCATGTGCGTCGCGCGGCCGGTGTAGGGACCGCCGCCGCCGAGCTCGGGCACGAGGAACCAGCCGCTCCTCTCGTAGCCGAGCTGCACGGTCTGCACGAAGCGCACGGGACCGATGCCGCCCTGGTCCAGGATCTCGCGCGCACGCAGGCAGCCGCGGTCGAAGCGCCGGTTGTAGGCGACGCCGTTGACCACGCCGAGCTCCTGGGCACGCGCGGCGAGGCGCGACGCGTCGGCCGCATGCATGACGAACGGCTTGTCGACGAGCACGTGATGGCCGCGGTCGAGCACGGCGTCGACGTGCGCCGCATGCAGCATGTGCGGCGTGGTCACCAGCACGAGGGTGGTGGAAGCCGGCGCGGGCAAGTCCTCGAGGCGCGACACCAGCGGTGCGTCGTGCACGCGGGCGAGTGCGCGCGTGTCGTCGGTGGGATGGGGATCGAAGATGCCGGCGATAAGCAATCCCGGGTCCTCGACGATGGCCGGCACGTGGTAGCGCCGGGCGAAGGCGCCGCATCCGACCATGAGAATCGCGATGTCGGTCATGCGGCGCTCACGCTGTGCAGGAACTCGATCGCCGCGGCCCATGCCGCGCGCGAGGCCTCGGGATGATGGTCGGCGGGCCGCGTGGGATCGAAGAAGCTGTGGCGCGCGCCGCGGTACACGTCGACGCGGTGGCGCACGCCGCGCGCAGCGAGCATCGCACGCAGCTCCTCGACGTCGGCAAGCGGGATCAGCGCATCCGTTTCGGCGAACTGCCCGAGGTACGGTACCTCGATCAAGTCGGTCACCTCCGCGGGCAGGAAGGGCTTGATCGGCTGTCGCTCGAATCGCAGGCGGCCGTAGAAGTTGATGACGCCCGCGACGTGCTCGCTCACCGCCCCGAGGTAATGCGCGAAGCGTCCGCCCAGGCAGAATCCCCAGGGCACGAGCGCGCCGGGCGCGAACCCGAATTGGCCCTCCGCGGCGGCGCGCGCGACGGCGCGCAGATCGCGGATGCAGCGCGGGTCGTCGAATTCGACGAACGTGCGAACCAGCACGTCCGGCGCGGCGTCCCGCGCGGGAATGTTCGCGCCGCGGAAGAGACACGGCGCGATCGCGCCGAAGCCTTGCTGGGCGAGCTGCCGGCACACGTCCTCGATGTGCGGGGTGACGCTCCAGATCGCGCCGAGCATCAGCACGCTTGCGCGCGGCGGCGTCTTCGGGCGGGCGACGTAGAGGCGCATCGAAGCGCCTTCGAACGCGAAGCGCGTCTCGCTCGTGTGGATGGAGGAATCGTTCATGGCTGGATGAGTTGCATTTGTCCCGTGCGTGCGGCCGCGTAGGCCGCGTCGATCATCTTCGCGGCGCGCACGCCATCGTCTACCGTGACAGGCGGCGGCGTGCCGCGCTCGAGGCAGTCGACGAACGCAAGCGCGTTCTGCTGGTGAAAGTGACCCTGCTTGAAGCGGGGCACGATCGACTCGACCTCCCAGCGCCGCTCCGGCGCGGCGGCGCGAAAGACGCGGACGAAACCCTCGTGCGTGATGTCGCGCGACGCGAGGTCGACGCCCGCGACGAGCACCGTTCCGCGCGTGCCGTAGAGCTCGATGGACGTGTCCGCCGCCGCGAAGGTGAAGCTCGATGCGATCTCCGCGACGAGCCCCGACGCATAGCGGAACACGGCGATGGCGGTATCCTCGACCCGCAGCCCCAGCGTCGCGTCGCTCGTCATGGCGGTGACGCGCTGCGGCAAGCCGAACAGCCATACGAGGAGATCCGCGGCGTGCACGCCTTCGTCGAGCAGCGCGCCGCCGCCGGACTGCCCGGGATCGACGTACCAGCGATCGCGGAAGTCGGGTTGCAAGCCATAGAAGTGGCCGTGACGGATGCGCGCCAGCGTGATGCGCCCAAGCTCGCCCGACGCGACGAGCTCGCGCAGCCGATGCGACACGGGATCGAACCGCTTCGGAAAGCTCTGCATGAAGACGACGCCGGACCGGTGGACCGTCGCGGCGATGCGCTCGGCGTCGGCGAGGTTCGTGCCGAGCGGCTTTTCGCACAGGATGGCGAGTCCGCGCGCGGCGGCGCGGTCGATCAGCGGTGCATGCCGGCTCGTCTCGCTGCACACGCATACGGCGGTGCACGCAGCGAGCAAGGCGTCGAGATCGTCGTGATACGTCGTGGAGAACCGCTGCGCGGCGTCGCGGCCCCGCGCCGCGTCGTCGTCCCATACGCCGGCGAGCACGCCGCGCGCCACGAGCACCTCGCTCCAGAAATTCGCGTGGTAGTGCGCGAAGGACAGTACGCCGACGCGAGGTTTCACGCGGTGCTCCCGACCCGCACGAGCGCGCCCTGTCGGTCGCTCGAGCGCGCGATCGCGTCGACGACGTGCATGCCGCGCAGGGCTTCGTCCGCGGTTGACAGGCGCGGGCCGCGGCCGGTGACACCGTCGAGCCATGCCGCGTGCTGGCGCGCGCCCATCGGCGCCTCGGGGAGCGCAGGCGTGTGCCAGCCGTCGCCGAAGCGCGCGGGCGCGTACACGGCGATCGGCCCGCGCTCGCTGCGCAGCCAGAGCGTTCCCTGCTCGCCGTAGAGCTCCATTCGAAAGCGGTCGCAACCCCGGGCCTCGATCATCGACATCTCGTGCGAGCCCATCGCGCCGCCCGCGAACCCGTAGATCGCCCAGGCGCTGTCGCAGATGCCCACGTCGATCGTCCGGCCGTCGCGCAGTGTTCGTCGCGGAACGAGCGTGGCCGTTCGCGCCGACACGTTGTCGATGGAGCCGACCAGGGTCAGCGCGAGATCGATGCCGTGAACGCCGAGCTGGTCGACGACGCCGTGGCCGACGCGATTGCGATCGAAGAACCAGTCGCTCCAGTCGGGTCCCGGCGTGGCGTTGCGCAGTCGCACGCCGTGCACGCGGCCGATGACGCCATCCCGCAGCCAAGCGCGCGCCTGCTCGACCTCCCCGAAGAAGCGGTGCATGAAGCTCACCTGCAGATCGACGCCGTTGCGCTTCGCCGCGTCGAGGATGCGACGCGCGCCCTCGACGCTGCCCGCCATGGGCTTCTGCAGCAGGATGGCCTTGCGCGCCTCGGCGGCGGCAATGGCGACCGCCTCGTGCGTATCGTCCGGCGTGGCGATCACGACGGCGTCCACATCCTGGCGGTCGAGCGCCTTGCGCCAGTCCGTCACGACGTCCCGTATGCCGAACCGTCTCGCGAGCGCCGATGCGTTGCGGTCGCCGCGACCCGCGATGACCCGCACCGACGCGCCGCCGGACGCCGCGAGGCCGGCGAGGTGATACTCGGCGATGTAGCCCGCGCCGAGCATCGCGACGCCGACGGAGGTGCCTGACACGGCGATCAGGCCTTGAAGCGGCCCGGGACCTTCACCAGCGCGGGATCCGCGGCCGCCAGCGGTGCGGTGTACGTGTAGTCGAGCGGGCTCTTGGGCGCCTTGAGCCGACCGGACGCCTCGAGGTACGCGGTCATCATCTGCATGTCCTTCACGTACGCGTCGTCGAACGTCGGGTCGAACACGAACTCGTCCCAGATGGCGAGCGCGAGGGTGCGATCCTGCTTGGTCTCGTTGCAGAACAGCGTGACGACCTCGTCGCGGTTCTTCGGATCCGCGACGTAGCGCTGCGCGCGCAGCAGCACTTCGACCATCCTGCGCGTCGCGACCGGGTTGCGCTTCACGAAGTCCTGGCTCGCCACGAAGAGCGACCGCGTGTACGAGATCTTGACCTTCGCGCCCTTGTTGCCGCTGAAGCCGGAGACGTCGCCGGTGTGCACGAGATCGGTGTTGCCGGGCTTCAGGGCGTTGTAGCCCCACGGCTCCCAGCACAGCAGCCCTTGCGTGTTGCCGGAGTTGAGCGACGCGATCTGCTCGGGCGGCGGCATGTTCACCACCTGCAGGCGCTTGTCGTCGAGGCCGTAGTGCTTCGCGAGGTAGTAGAGGTCGGCGCTCGCGGTCGAGCCCTGCAGCAGGCCGATCTTGACCTTGTAGAGATCCTCGGGCGTCCTGACGTTCGCGTCCTTGCGGATCACGAGCTTGTCGGCCGCCGACGCGATGCAGTTGGTCCCGAGCACGACGATGGGAACGCCGGTGTGCGCCATGGAGATCGGCGGCAGATTGCCCGGCGTCCACAGCTGGATCTCGTCGGCGACGAGCGCCTCGCCGGCGAGCGCGCCGCCGGCGAAGGTCTTGGTCGTGACGTCGCCGAATCCCGCGTCGCGGAACCAGCCTTTGCTGATGGCCACCATGTGGGGCGCGAACACCGGATCGAGCCCGAAGCCCAGTGCGAGCTTCGAGGTCTCGGGTTTCGCCTGCGCGACGGCGCGCCCGGCCATCGTGCCGCCCGCTGCCGCCGCGGTCATCCCCGCGAGAAACGTTCTGCGCTTCATCTTTCCTCCGTTGTTGTCAGTGACCCGATCGACGCCCCATCAGGCGTCGCAGCCCCGCACCGAGCGCCGCGTCGCTGGCGAGGCTGACCACGCCGATCAGCAGCACGCCGAATACCGCCACGCCGAGCTCGCCGAGCTGGCGCGATTGCATCACGAGATAACCCATGCCGCGGTCGGCGGCGATCAGCTCCGCGGCGACCAGCGTGCCGAACGACAATCCGAATCCCACGCGCAGGCCCGTCGCGACGTCGGGCATCGCCGCGGGAATCGCGACCTTGAACAGCAGCCGCGCACCGTCGACGTCCATCGTGCGTGCGGCACGCAGCAGCACCGGCGGAATCGACGCCATGCCGCGATACGCATTGGTGAAGATCGGGAAGAAGGCGCCCAGGAAGATCACGAACCACTTCGACGGCTCGCCGAGGCCGAACCAGACGATGGCGATGGGAATCCATGCGAGCGGCGGTATCGGGCGCAGCAGGTCGACGATGGGACGCACGATGCGCCCGAGCCACGCATACCACCCCGACGCGACGCCGAGCGCGATGCCGGCTGCTGCGCCGAGCGTGAATCCGCCGACGATGCGCGACAGGCTGATGCCGATGTGCGCGGCAAGCTCGCCCGCGGTCAGGTAATGCGCAGCGGCCGCGATCGCCTGCGTTGGCGAGGGCAGCACCTGGGCATCGCGCCACACGAATCGCGCCGAGATCTCCCACAGTGCGAGGAACGCGAGCGCGCCGAGCGCGCCGAGGCCGTGGCGGTGCAGGCGCGTCATTGGGAGCGTCCCGCCTCGCGATCCTGCCAGGGCAGCAGCCGCATCTCGAGGCGGCGCAGGCCGACCGCGATGGCGAAGCCGAGCGCGCCGATGACGAACATGCCGACCATCGTGATGTCGGTGCGGTAGAACGTGCGTGCCTCCATGATGAGCGCGCCCAGGCCGTGGATGGTGCCGATCATCTCGGCGCCGACGATGACCATGAAGCCGACGCCGAGCGCCACGCGCGCGCCCGCGAACATGCGCGGCAGGGCGGCGGGGAGCGCGACGCGCGTGAAAAGGCGCAGCCGGTCGGTATCCATCGTGCGTGCGGCGCGGATCAGCACCGGGTCGACGAGCTTCACCGCCGCGATCACGTTCGAGAGCATGACCCAGAAGCAGCCGTAGCCGATGAGGAAGATCTTCG
>Ga0070683_100005643_pt1 | contig 10459 bp, 7 predicted proteins | sample KBSC713LmetaG_FD_64662 | JGI IMG/M metagenome (GOLD analysis project Ga0070683, IMG submission 64662) | Corn rhizosphere microbial communities from Kellogg Biological Station, Michigan, USA - KBS C7.1-3L metaG | ecosystem: Host-associated > Plants > Roots > Rhizosphere ...
AAGTGGTCGGGGCGACTGGATTCGAACCAGCGACCCCCTGCGCCCAAGGCAGGTGCGCTACCAGGCTGCGCTACGCCCCGACTGTATGCCTTCAGATTCTAGCGCAGTCGGTCACCAGCACCAATTCCAGTCTCAGAACCGCGCCGGGCTCCTGCCGCCACGCCTCATCCAATCATTGGGATTCTTGAGGGTGCCGATCAGCGGACGCGCGTCCGACGAACGGCGACAAGTCTTCCGGCGTGGTCCCACGCCTGCACCTTAACAACCGCGCGCCGGTTACGGCTCCCGCCGATCTTCACGCGAGTCGACGGCACCGCACCGTCTTCAGCGTCGACGGAACGCACAGGCCGACCATTGACGTAGACATCCAGGCGAGCGATCCGGCGGCCAGCATTGGACGAAGGCCCCTTCGACCTGGCGCGGAGCGCGATCTCGCTGGTGCGTCCGCCGCTCACCGGCCTCACCGAGAGCTGAAACGACGTCCGTTGGCGAATGATCGCTGCGGCGCGCGCCAAAAGATCGATGTTGTCGTCCAGAACGTCGCGTTTCGTCATCCGATGCAGCACGTCGGGCGACACGCCAAATTCCTCTAATGGCGAACCTGCGCGAAGACCGACCCGAATGCTGCGACGCATGGCCACGATCATCTCGGCTCCTTTCGGCAGTTTCTTGAACGGAGACTCGGGATCGTTTTTCTGCGCGCGCAGCAGGTCGTCGAGCGACCAGAAATTCGCGCCCCCCGCTCCGGTGTTGCCGCTAGTACCGAGAACGACTCCAACCTTATTGTCCTGAAACCCCGCGGCGAATATATCCGTCGCACTGTACGACAGCGCGTCGGTGATCAACACGACCGGACCGTGGTAGACCTGGCCGATGCCGTTGCATAACGCGTCGCGAGTGAGCGGAAATCCTGCCGAGTACGTCGCACCCGTCAAGACTGAGTCGCGGATCGATGGCAGCCAACGCTTGAGATTCCAGTCATCCGGCGCGGACTTGCAAATCTGAAAATTCAGCGGGCTGTTGATGAATTCAAACAACTCCGGTTCGATCGTATTCGGAGTGAACAGCTGCAGCAGCGATTCGGCCGCGCGGATGTTTCCACCCGGATTGCCTCGAACATCCAGGACGAGACCCTCCTGCGGAAAGCCTTCCTTGGTGACCAGCTTCGTGAACGCCTTGAGGAAATGCCTCGCATCATCCACGTCGAAGCTGAACAACCGGATGTAGCCGAACGTCTGGCCGTTCACTGTCTTTTTCAGTGCGTACAGGACGTCTTTGATCGATCCGAGCATTTCGACGTGGTCGCGCGGGTACAGCTCTTTCTTCACCTCTAGGATTCGTGCTCTCTTCACATCCATCGCCGCCCGCTTCTTGCTGTGCGGAGTGGGCGACTCACCGCTCTCCGCGGTGATATGAACCAGCCAGTACTCTCGATGGGTCGCGACGACGCCGTTCTTCGCGCGATACACGATGTCGACCCACGCTTCATCTGGCGGCACCGTGCTGTTGAGCGGTCGGATGGTCAGATTGTCGAGGCCTCGCGCGAACCGCGCGTCGGGATTGCTGCCGGCCTGCGACTCGGCATTGATCTTGACGGCTCTGACGATTGGGACACTGTTCCAGGCCAGCACCTCCACTCCACGCTCGAACCTGGCCTCGCGGCCGTTGCCCGACACTGTCGGCGTGTCCGAACTGAGCGCTGTCCGCGTCACGATGAATCGTTCGGTGCCGCCGTCGAAACACTGTTCGATGAGAAAGGGAAGATACGTGGTGCAATTCCGGTACGGTTCGGGCAGCAGATACAGCGTGTGCAGGTCGCGCGTCGAACCAAAAATCGACAACATGCGTCGATGGAAGTCGAGGGTGCTCTCGAGCTCCACATTCCACTCGGCGAGCTGCAACTTGAGAAGTTTGAGCTGCTGGATAGGATCGATGGCGTGAATCGCGCGCTTCATCGGCAGATGGACGTAGTTCATTTCCATCAACACCCGCGCCTGTTCGACAATCCGGAGACGCTCTTGCCTGGACAGTCCGGCCTTCCGTTCAGACACACTCAAAAAAGTCGCGAGGTCCTTCTCGGTTCGACGACTTTTGCGTGAACCGGCAATCTCCAGCAGTTCCAGCCTCTTGCCCAGTTCGACTTCAGCCATGATCCTCACATTCGTTCCGATACGCCGCCGCGCCACCAGCACGCAAGAACAGCCGGCACAAGAACTCTTGATGCCGGCTGTCGCGTTACTTCTTCTTAGTCGCTTTCTTACTCGGTTTCTTCCGTCCGCCGCCTCCGCCCTGACCGCCGCCGGGGTCGCCTTCTTTGCCTTGCATGTTCAGCCTCCTCCGTGTTCAACGTTTTTCTTCGCTCCGAGCAGTTGCCCGAGCTGCTTCAAACGGACTTGAACGTCCGGCCGCCGTACGTAACCCCGATAGTTATCGTCACCCCACCGCGCCTCGAGAGCCGCTCGAACGGTCTCGGCGCGCACGGCGTAATCGTAGGCCATCGACCTGTCGCCCTCAAGCTGCATCGACCTCGCCGCCACCAGCCATGCTCGCCATTCGGATTCCAGTTGTTCCGCTGCGGCAAACAGCTTCTGTGCCGCCTGCGCGTCGGCGAGCGCGCCCGCCGCGTCGCCGCCGGCCATGCGAACTTCCGCCGAGGCGAGCAGCGCCGTCGATATAAGTCGCGGGAGCTTCAATTCCCTGGCCGCCGCCACTGCTTCGCCGACAAGCGTGACCGCCTTTGTCGTCGTCCCGGACATGGCTGCGATGAGCGCCAGCGTCTGCTTGGCCTCGAGCGCTGTATCCGTATAGTCGGGTTCAGCCAATTTGAGCGCCGCCATCGCTTGCGTTGTCGCGTCCGCACGATTGCCACGGCTGAGCGCCATCTGCGCGCGAACCAAATCTACACTTGCGAGTTGGGACTTGAATCCCGCGTCGGGCGCCGAGGCGATGGCATACGCTTCGTCGAGGGCGGACGCGGCTTCATCGTACCGTCCTAACGCGGCCAGTGAGGCCGCACGATTGATTTGATCCCACCCCATGCTGACGCGGGCGCCGATCGATTTATTGATGCGGTAGCTCTCCTCGAAATATGGAAGCGCCTCCGCGTACTGTTCCTGATGGCCTCCGAGGAGGACGCCTATGCTGGAGTGCGTCGCCGCCAGTCGCGCTGGATCGCCTGACTGCTTCGCGAGTTGCAGCTGCTCCAAGAATGCCTTCATAGCGACTGCGTATTCGCCCTTGTCCCGGTGCGCGCGCCCGAGCAAAATCAGCGCATTGGACGTCTCCGTGCGGTAGCCTGCTGGCTGGTAGAACTTCAGCGCCGAGTCGAGATGAGAGATCGCTTCGTCGAAGCTGCCTTCCTGGGTGCCCAGACTGCCCAGCGCGAGGTGAGCCCGTGCTTCCAGGCGCGGCGACTTTTCCTGCCGAGCAAGATCGAGGGCCTGGAGCAAGTACGCATGTGCCTCGGCGTACTCCCCCCGCGCGAGCAGCGTATACGCAAGGTCGATCAAGCCATTCGTCGCCAGCGTTCGGCTGTTGAGTGTTTGTGCCGCGTGGACGGCGTCGGCAGCAATCGACTTGGCGCGATTGCTGTCACCCGTGGCGTAGTACACGTTGCTCAGCTGCAGTGAAGTCCTGATTGCCTGGTACTCGCTGGACGCACCGCGTGACATCGCCAATGATTGCTCGAGTTGCTCCCTGGCTTCTGGCAGTTTCCTGATCTTCGCGAAGAGAGATCCGATCTGGTAATGCACCTCGGCCAGGCCTTCCTGGCTCGACATCGCCTGGTAGATGTCCTGCGCCTTCGCGAATGCATCGGTTGCCTGTGTCAGTTGCTGGCGACGGCCATAGAGAATGCCTGCGCGCAGGAACGCGGCGGCAGACTGCGGATCGAGCTGCGTCGCCTTCGCGTACGAGTCACTCGCTCGATCGAGCTCCTCGTTCTTCTCATATGCGCGCCCGAGATCGACGTAAGCCGCAGACTTTTCCCGGTCTCCAACCGCAGCCACGATGCGTGCGTACTTGTCAATCGCCGTTTTGAAGTCGCGACCGAGCGTCGCCGCGACCGCGTCCACATAGTCCGACTCTGCGGTGGACAGATTCGAGCGATCCGGGAGCAACGCCATAGCCTGCAGCAGTTCTTCTCTGGCGCTGTCGGTGAGTCCCATTTCTGCATCGGCTTCTGCCCGCCGCGCCCGCGCCAACGCGAAGGTCTTGTCGATCTCGAGCGCACGCTCCAGCGCTTTGCTCGCCTGAAAGTACGCTCCCTCGCGAATGGCGCTCGTCCCGCGGTCGTACCACACGACCGCTTCGGGAGGTGGCACGTGCCGTCCGCGCCGGAGCAGACCCGACCCGAGCCACGCTGCCGCTACCAGAACCAGAACCGCAATCGCACTCGCAGCGACAAGCGCTCTTGATCGGGCAAACGTGGGGCGCATGTTCGTCGTCAACGGCACAGCCGTGGCGGGGCGAGGAGCAGAGCCATCGCGCTCGAGCTGATGTTTGAGTTCAAGCAGATCCGCGCGAACCGATCGTGCCGACTCATACCGGGCTGCGGGATCTTTGGCCATCGCCCGGGAAATGATTGCGTCGAGCGCGGCGGGCACGGCCGGATTGATCTGAGAGGGTGAGGGCGGCGTGTCCGACATCACACGCATCGCCACTTCGATCAGCGTCCCTCGAGCAAACGCCACTCGGCCGGTCGCGCATTCGTACAGGGTGACCCCGAGCGAGAAGATGTCCGAGCGGGCATCGATGTGTCGTCCACACAACTGCTCGGGAGACATGTATCCCGGAGTGCCCACCGTACTTCCCTCTATGGTGAGTCGTTCCATCGTCTCGGCATCAGCAAGATTGTGCGCAGTTTTAGCGATTCCGAAGTCCAGCACTTTCAGCTGTCCGCGCTCGGTCACGATGATGTTCTGGGGCTTGATATCCCGATGAATGATGTTGGCGGCGTGGGCCTCCTCCAGCGCGTGCGCCGTCTGGATGCCTATGTCCACCACTTGGGCGGGCGGGAGTGGATGGTGCTCGATCCGATCGGCGAGAACCACGCCGTCGACGTATTGCATGACGATGAAGACACCGTTGTCCTCTTCGCCGACTTCATGGATCGCGCAGATGTTGGGATGGTCGAGTGCCGCGGCGGCCCTGGCCTCGTTGATCAGTCGTTGTCGTGCGTGCTCGCTCCCCGCGCCGCCCTCGCGCAGCATTTTGATGGCGACCTTGCGGCCGAGCGTGGTGTCTTCAGCGAGAAAGACTTCACCCATCCCGCCCGAGCCTAGTTTCCTGATGATTCGGTAATGCCCTATTTCGGATGGTGCCAAACATGAATCTTAAGCCCTGCCGTAGCCAGGATGAAAGGCGTAACTTCAAATCGCGACGGCCTTGGCCTCATCGATATCGCCGCCTTGTTTGTCGGCGATCACACTCATCTTCCCTTTCGCGTTCCGTTGGGGCTGGATTCATCCAAAGCGCAGAGATTCTTCTGTTTGGGTCCGCACCTTGTCGTACGAGACAATTGGTCGGTTTTTGTGCTTGATGAAAAGGTAGACGAAGGAGCTCGATGACATGGTGAGGAATGCTGCGCTATTGGTCGGGGTGATCGCGCTCGCCGCGGGCAACGTCGTGCCCGCGCAATCGCGCATCAACGTCCTGCTCGTCACCGGGCAGAGCAATCGGTATCACAACTGGGAAGTCAGTAGTCCGATCGTCAAGCGCATCCTGGAAGACAGCGGCCGCTTCGCCGTCACCGTAGCGACGACGCCGCCGAAGGGTGCCGCGCCGAATCAGGACATGTCGAGTTTTGCGCCGAAGTTCTCTGACTACCAGGCCGTCGTGCTGGACTACGAGGGCTTCGAGTTCGCGCCGCCGGTGAAGCAGGCATTCGTCGACTTCGTGAAGAACGGCGGCGGACTCGTGGTGCTGCACGCGGCAGACAACGCGTTTCCCGGCTGGCCAGAGTACAACGAGATGATCGGCGTCGGCGGATGGGGAGGGTTCACGCCCGGCTACGCCAGTCGCACCCAGGCGGCCGGCCCGAAGGTCCGATGGCGCGACGGCGGTATGGTGCTGGATAACGACACGCCCGGCACCGCACAGCATCCGAGCCCGCACGATTTCCTCATGACGGTTCGCGCTCCAGAGCACCCGATCATGAAGGGCCTGCCGCCGACGTGGCTCCACGCAAACGACGAGCTCTACAGCAATCTCCGCGGTCCCGCCAAGAACGTGACGATTCTCGCGACCGCGACGGCGCCGACGTCGATGCAGAACGGCACCGGCGAGAACGAGCCCCTCGTCATGGCCATCACCTACGGCAAAGGACGCGTGGTTCACGACACGCTCGGCCACGTGGGAGCGACGCAGAAAGAACCGATCGTGCCGATGGCTTCAGTGGACTACATCGTCCTGCTCCAACGCGGCACCGAATGGGCCGCGACCGGCGCGGTGACGCTCCCCGTGCCGCGCGACTTCCCGTCCGCCGACAAGACGTCGATCAGATGAGCTGCGTCACTCATGTCAACACACGTTCGGATCGGCCGTAGGACTGTCGCACGATTCTGATTGTCGAAAGCGCGTCGAAGCGCACAGTAGATACTGCTGGGGTCGGCGCGGATCATGCACGCGCCCCGTCGTTTGCGACGGATGGCAGGAACGAATTACTCAAAGTATCGACTATCGCGACGCTTGATCGGTGTCGTTGCGCTGCTGATGTCGATCGCGACAACTGTTGCAGCACAGTCAATTACCGACGCACGCCGCGTCGAATTCACACCATCGGCCGACCACAACGCCGTCGAACCGACGAGCGGTATCGCCTTAGTAAATAGTTACACGCTCGATGTATTTGTTGCCGGCGGCACGGCGCTAGTGCAAACGGCCAATCTCGGAAAACCGGCACCCGATGCGGATGGAATGATACGCGTCGACTTTGTCTCACTGCTCCCCAGCCCTCTTACAGCCGGCGTGATCTACGAGGCGGTAGTCAATGCCGTGGGACCCGGAGGCACCACCGCTGGCTCGCGGTCGAACACGTTCTCGTTCAGCTTGTCGTGTGCGCCGACGATCTCACCGACGAGCCAGTCGCCGACTGCCACCGGCGGTTCGCTGACGGTGACGGTGAGCGCCGCAGCGGGATGCGTGTGGGCTGCGGTCAGCAACGACGCGTGGATCACGGTGACGACGGGAGCGACCGGAGCCGGACCGGGCTCGGTCACGCTCAGCGTCGCGGCAAACACCGGCACAGCTTCGCGAACGGGGACAGTGACGATTGGCGCCAACACCTTTACCGTGACGCAGGCGGGGACGGCCTGCTCGTTCACGCTCTCCCCCACCAGTCAGTCCTTTGCAGCCGCCGGTGGAAGCACGACAGTGAACGTCACGACCAGCGCGAGTTGCGGTTGGAGCGCAACGAGCGGTTCAGCGTGGGTAACGATTTCGAATGGCACCGCGCGCACTGGCTCAGGGAGCGTAGGAATTACCGCGGCGTCGAATTCGACGACGCAGTCGAGGACGGCCACGCTGACGATCGCCGGCAAGAGTTTCGTCGTCACCGAACAGGCAGCAACCTGCACTTACACGGTCGCGCCGCTCACGGTGACCGTTCCGCCAACCGGCGGCTCTGGCACGATTACCGTGACGACTCTCTCGACGTGCGCCTGGACATCAACGTCCGGCACGTCGTGGATCACATTGACTGGATCAAGTACGGGGTCCGGCAGCGCAAGTTACACCATTGGTGCGAATACCGGCACCGCAAGTCGAACGGCAAATGTGACGGTGGCTGGCGTCTCCGTGAGGCTCAATCAAGGCGCGGTGACCCCACCGGTCGCGCCATCGAACCTTCGATTCGTCCGGTAGGTCCGTCGCGAAGCGGCCTGGCTATCACTTGCGGCGACGAGATTTCGCGCGTCGGCGCGGCTTGCCTTCGTCGTCCGCGTTCGTCGAAGAACGCTTCCTGACGCGCGGCTTCGCTGCACGCGCAGCCAGCGCAGCCTTCGCGAGCCGCGAGAGGGCAGCATCACGCACCGACGAGATCGACGCGAGCACACGCTCTGCACCAATTCGATCAGCGAGCGCACCGAGAGCCTTGGAGGCTGACACCGACTCGACGAGGTCGCTTGAACGAAGTGCTGCGGCGAGAATGGGCGCTGCCAGCTGTGCGCCGCTCGCGCCGAGACTGAGCACGGCCGCACCGCGGATGTTGGGATCCAGATCGTATTGCGCCAGCGCGACGAGCGCATTCATGTCATCGGGCGCCGCGAACCGCCCCAGCCAGGCGATCGCGCGCTTGCGCACCACGGGATCAGCACCAGCGGGCGCCCCCTCCGCCGCAATCTGGCGGAGGATCGGCGCATATCTCGCCGAGATCTCGGTCGCTGCGGTGACGTCGCCGTCGGGGTCGTGCACGCGCAGTAAACGGTTGAGTTGTTCGCGTTCTTGAACGCCCGGCAGCAGGGCGTGGTTCACGAGCGTCGACGGGCGCGTTGCCTCGCCAGATTCCATCTTCGTTCGTTTTGGCATCGGCAGTCCCTCTAATCGATTCGCACCCAGCCGTGTCGGATGATGGTCCGATACTGGGGATCGTAGTTCAACGCCGTGTCGGTGGCGCCGCTGCTCGACAGCATGAGATTGCCGGCGGTGCTCACGTGGCTCAACCCGAGATAGTGGCCGACTTCATGGCCGATCAGCATCCCCAGATATGGAATGTTCAAGCGGGCATTCCCCGAACCGTCGACGAATCCGCTCTTGTCGACGACGACGCCACTCTTGCGCCCTGAGTGCGATGTCGGGCCAGGAATGTCGCCCGCCAACCCGTCGAAGCCGGTTCCAGAAATCGACGGCACGACGAACACGTCGATGAAATCGTTGTTCGGCCCGGACCACTGCTCGAACAGATCGCGAGCCTCGCTCTCCGATGTGATGACGGTGAACCCACCTGCCTGCGCGTTGGTGATGTGCCGTCGATCGACGCTGAGCGTGACGTCGCGGCGTTCGTAGATCGTGCGCGTCACGTCGACGGCGGCGTACAAGTCGCTGTACTCCAGAGACGTGAAAGATTCCGAGCCAACGCGCGTGATGTTCAATCCAAATCGGAACATCGTTCGGACGGTGATCTCGCCCGACACGCTGCTGCCAGACGCGCGCGTCATTCCAATCTTGAGCGCCAGGTCTTCCTTGCCGTCGAGTTTATTGAACACACCGGAACCCGGTGGCGAGGTGAAGACCACCCAGCCGCTCCAGGTCCCAAATGCCGGCACACTGATGGATCCCGGAAACGAGCCCGTGCCGTTCTCGACACGCGTGCCGGACCCGACCGGTCCGTCCCAGAACTCCCAGGTGAACCCGGTATTCATCGCCACGGCCGTCGCGTTTCCGTTGCTCAGCGTGACCGTCACAGCCGTCACCATCGACCCGCCCGAGCGCACCGCGCACGCGGAAAACGACCCGGTGACGAAGTGGTCTCGCGGTGAAATCGACAGCGAGAATGGGTTGGACGGCAGCACCGCGCACGTGACGCGGAACGTGGCCTGAGCGCCGGCGTCGGTGAGGAGCTGCACCTCGAACGTTGCCGGCCCGACGGGCAACGTCTGCGTCCGATCGAATGGAACGTCGACATAGCCGCGAGAGAAGTCTTTCACCGTGATGAAGCGCTCGATTACGAACGGCTTCCCAGCCCATTCCGTGGTGACGCGCACGAGCCCGTTCGCCGGCGCACCCGATGCGATCGACACGCGCAGCTGAAACGGTCGGTCGCTCATCACCCGTCCACGCGTCGGCAGCACGTCCGTAATGGCGACGCGCGGGTCACCATCGAAGAGAGCAACACCCGCGATACGCCGACTGTACTCGGGCTGCATACCCAATTGCGCGACGTGGGAGGTCGAGCGAAGGGCACCTCGGCGAGCAGCGGTGACCACCTTCGAGGCAACTCGCAATGGAACGCGGGACGCTTTGGCCAGCGAGCGCGCCGTATGTTTCGTCAGCGGACGGACATCGAGTGCGGGCGAGTCATATGGACTGTAGCGGGTGATAGGCAGCACCCGAACGGTTTTCACGCGCGACACGGCGGTTTTCGACATGTGGCCTCACGGTCAGCAGCGTAATCGCGGTCTCAGTGTAGGAGCCCGAGAGGCAGACAGCAAGCGCTGTCACGCGCAGCGTAGAACCAGCTGACACTTTTGCCAGTGTACCGAGTACCTATTGGACCGGTCTGTTGCTCGCGACGACTCGGACACGAATATTGGATTGGGTCTGATCGGGTGTCAGGCAGTGAATCGTGAACGGGGCACGCGGTGCAACCACACTATTCACGATTCACTGCCTGACACCCCCCGCCGGATTCACTGCCTGACACTCCCCCGCTATTCACGATTCACTGCCTGACACCCCTCGGGATCCGTCACTCGAAGCTGCGCGACGGCACGTCACACCCACTGCAGGACAGACGCAAGGCGTG
>Ga0070683_100005646_pt1 | contig 10451 bp, 8 predicted proteins | sample KBSC713LmetaG_FD_64662 | JGI IMG/M metagenome (GOLD analysis project Ga0070683, IMG submission 64662) | Corn rhizosphere microbial communities from Kellogg Biological Station, Michigan, USA - KBS C7.1-3L metaG | ecosystem: Host-associated > Plants > Roots > Rhizosphere ...
AGGTCACGCCCGCGCGCTCGAAGAGTTGCTTGGCCGTGAACTCGGGGTCCGACGCGGCCGGCCCGCCGTCGGGAGGCAGCGAATCCAGCCGTGCGCCGTGTCCGTGCGGCGACGGGTAGAGCTGCACGACTCGCTTGCTCGCAGGTTCGAACTCGCCGAAATCGCGTGTTCGCCAGGGCTCGGGGGTGAATTCGCGAAGCTCTTCGATCGACCTCCAGATCGGATGAACATCAGCGTCGACGACCTCGAGCCGCGTCTCGGCTTCGCTCCGCTCGGATGAGGCCTGGGCGATCGTCATCAGTTCACGCGCCTCCTCTTCTTAGCCGTCACGGGAGCGGAAATCGCGTCGAGCTGCCCCGCCTCCACGCTGTCGACGAGCAAGGTGTACGCCCGCTCGATGTGGTGGACGACGAGCTCCGCCGCGTCTGCGGCGGTGCCCGTGCTGAGGGCTTCGATGATCGCGCGATGCTCTGTGAGCGGGCCGTCGAGATCACCCTGCAACCACAGCGTCTCCCAGGGGAGCAAGAGCCAGAGCCGCTGAATCGACTCCAGCAACCGCGGGCTCTGCGCACTCTGATAGATCCGCATGTGAAACGAGTAGTTGAGCGTCCGCACGCCCTGGAGATCTCCCAACGCAGCGGCGTCGGCCATCGCGTCGTTGATCCGCTGAATCTCCGCGACGCTCGCGCGGGAGATGTGCTCGTGGGCAAGCTCAGTCGCTAGACGCTCGAGGGCCGTGCGCATGAGGTAGACCTCGCGCAGCTCGGCGACGCCCTCCTGCGTGATGTGAACGACCCGCAACGTCCGATTGGGCGCGCGGACGAGCAGGCCTTCCGCGGCGAGCTGGTTCAGAGCTTCGCGAACGGGCGTAGGGCTCATGCCGAAGCGCTCGGCGATGTCGCGCTGCTCGATCAGCTCGCCCGGCGGGATCACCCCCGTCGCGATTCCCTGCCGCAGCTGATCCGCGATGAAGTCCGCCTTCGTGCCGCGCGGAGTCGCGTCGGTCAAGCGCTCGTCACCCGACCACGTCCAGAGCTTGCGCGCATCGCTATCTGGGTATATCAATGTCGTTCGAGGTATGTCAAGCCGCGATCGAATGCAGCCGACAACACCGCGTCGGGCGTGCCTTGTCGTCCCGGCCTCGTCGGAGCGAAAGCTGCTGAAGGCGCAGGCGCTTGCAGTCGACGAGATCGTCATCGACCTCGAGGATGCGCTCGTCCCGGAACGGAAAAATGCGGCCACCCGCGCCACGGTGGCGAGCGCGCTCCGCGAGGCGTGGCTGGCGCCGACTCGCGCCGTCCGCGTGAACGCGCTTGGCACGCCGTGGTTCGACCAGGACGTCCGGGACATTGTGTCGCTCGCCGGGCCGGCGTTGACTGCGATCGTCCTCCCCAAGGTCGAATCAGCTGCCGCCGTGCAGCATCTCGACCGGATGCTGAGCAAGCTCGAGCCGCACGGACACCGGGTGGCAATCGAGGCTCAGATCGAGTCCGCGCGTGGGCTTGTTCGCGTCGAAGAGATCGCCGCGTCGTCGACGAGACTCGACGCGCTGGTGTTCGGCCCAGCGGACTTCGCCTCCTCGCTCGGAATCCCGACCTTGGGAATCGGGACGATGGCCGACGACTATTCGGGCGACCAGTGGGCGTACCCGCGATCGCGAATCGCCGTCGCGGCCCACGCGAACGACCTCGTGCCGATCGACGGCCCCTATGGCGCGTACAAGGACCTCGACGGCTTGCGCGAGTCCGCGCGACGAGCACGGATCCTCGGCTTCGCCGGCAAGTGGGCGATCCATCCGGATCAGGTCGGGCCGTGCAGGACTGCTTTCTCGCCCTCCCCCGCGGAAGTCGCCGAAGCTCGCCGGATTCTCGGCGCGCTTGACGCCGCGGCACAGCACGGGGACGGCGCGACGTCGATCAATGGTTCGATGTTGGACGAAGCGTCGCGCCGACTTGCGGAATCGGTCCTCGCGCGGTCCGACATCGATCAGACGGTCTCCTGAACCATCGCTTCCCCGATTTCGTCCAGGCCAAGCTCGCTCATGATCTCTTGCGTGTGCTGACCGAGCGTCGGCGCAGGCCTGCGGATGCTCCCAGGCGTCGCCGAGAGCTTCGCGATCAGGTTCTGCATCAGGATGCCCTCGACGCGCGTCAGAGCGTCGCGCTCGGCGAAGTGGGGGTCGGTGACGATGTCTGAAGCGTCATAGACGGGACCGACAGCGGCTTCGCCCGCGCGGAACTTCGCGAGCGCGTCGTCTCGTGTGTGCCGCCGCACCCATCCGGCGATCACCCCGTCGAGCGCCTCGGAGTTCTCCACGCGCAGCGAGTTCGTGGCAAAGCGTGGATCATTCACGAGCTCTTCGCCGCCGACCACGCGGAGGACGCGGAGCGCGGTCGTCTGGCTGGAACCCGACATCGCGATCCACTTTCCATCCGACGTCTCGTACAGGTTCCGCGGTGCGGAGAATGGCGTCCGATTGCCCTCGCGCCCTTGAACCTCACCAAGTCGGTCGAAGACGGTGACCTGCGGCCCGAGTAGCCAGAAGAGCGGCTCGACGAGCGACAGGTCGATGACCTGCCCGACGCCGCTCACTCCGCGGTGATGGATCGCGGACATGACCATGAACGCGCCGGTCACGGCAGCGACTCCATCGGCGAGCGCGATCGACGGCAAAGTCGGCGGGTCATCGGACTTGCCCGTGACCGCCGCGAATCCGCTCATCGCCTCCGCCAGCGTCCCGAAGCCGGGGAGCGAGCTATAGGGACCCGTCTGGCCGTATCCCGAAGTCCGCAGCAGGATCAGGCCGGGGTTATGTTCGGCTAGCGTGTCGTAGCTGAGGTTCCAGCGCTCGAAGGTACCCGGCCGGAAGCTCTCGAGCACGACATCAGCGGTCGCCGCCAACCGCCGAAACGCATCCTGCGCGTCCGGCTCGCCGAGATCGAGAACGACCGAGCGCTTGTTTCGACCAACGACTTTCCACCAGACGGATTCCCCGTCTTCCTGCCAGCCGAACGAGCGCAACGGATCGCCGCTCGGATGCTCCACCTTGATCACGTCCGCTCCGAAGTCTCCGAGCAGGGTGCCGCAGAGCGGTGCGGCAAAGAGCACGCCGGCGTCAACGACTCGAAGGCCCGCGAGAGGTCCGCCAATCATCGGCCGAACACGATCGATGTCCCAACGACGTTCTGGACGAAGGCATCCGGCAACGCTTCCGCCACCGCCGCCTGGGCCGCGAAGCCGCTGCAGTGCATGGGAGCGATCATCCGCGGCGCAAAGCCCTTCAGCGCCTCGACGGTTGGGTCCACGTTCTCGTCCGGTACCCCCGGGAAACCGAGGTGGAAGCCGCCCATGATCGCGACGATCTCGTTGACGCCGGTGATCTCCTGCGCGTAGCGAACGGTGTTCACGATCCCGGAGTGTCCGCATGCGGTGACCACGATCAGCCCTTCGCCCTCGACATTGATCACGACCGCCTGATCGTCAATCGTGCCGTCGTCGTTCTCCAGCGTGCCATCGCGCTCCAGGTACAGCCCTTCCCGGCCGGTTCGGATTGGCACGGGCGGCTCGAACGGTACGACCCTTGGGATCTGTCCCGTCGCGAGGACGCCCGGCACGACCTCGACGGGCCCCTTCGCATGGCGGACCGACCCGCCCGCAGACTCGATGCCGTCGCGCTCGAGCCCTTTGTTGACGTGGAGGAATGGTCGTCCTTCTTCGTCGAGGAAGTACTTCGGGAGAAACGCATCGGGATGGACGACGATCGGCGTCGGCGCTGTGAGCTTCCCGAGGAGCTTCGTGAGGCCGCCGAAATGATCTGGGTGTCCGTGGCTGAGCACGACGGAATCGATTCGTTCCGGCTCGAGTCCCAGCGCACTCATGTTGTGCAGGAGCGGCATGCCGGTCAGGCCCGTATCGAAGAGAATGACGTGCTCGTCACCGACTTCGATCCAATACGAGATCCCGTTCTCCGTGCAGATGACGGAACCGTGCGGCGGCTCGAAGTGCTGGATGAGCCCAAAGCGGCTGATCCTGCGTGACTCGTCGTCGGTGAGCAGCATATCCGTCAGGTTCTCCACCAGCACGGTGATGCGGACGCTACGAATGGTCGGGGTCGATTCGGCCATGGCTAGAAGCTCTTGTGAAGGACGAGGTGCGGGACGATCGTCGTGAACCAAGGGACGAACGCGACGATGAGCAGGCCGACGAAGAGGACAGCGAAGTAGACCAGCGCACGCGGAGTCGTGCGCTCGACCGTCGCTTCGCACACGGAGCACGCGACGAAGAAGCCGACTCCGAGCGGCGGAGCGAACGCACCGATACCCATCGCGATGATGAGAACGAGTCCGTAGGTCAGCCCGTTTACGTGGAGGTCGGCAGCGACGGGCAGGAAGATCGGAGCGAGCACGAGGAGAGCCGGCAGACCTTCGAACAGCATCCCAGTGGCAATCAGCGCGACGATGCTGACCACGACGAACACCGGTGCGCCGCCCGGGAGATTCGTCATTGCAGTAGCGATTCGCTGCGGCACCTGCTCGATCGTCAGAACCCAGGAGAACGCGCCCGCCGTAGCGATCATGAAGAGCACCATCCCGACGAGGGACGCCGTGCGTACGAAGAGCGCGACCAGGCCGTTAAGACTGAGCTCCCTGTAGATGATCATCGCGACGACGAGGCCGTAGATCACGGCAAACGCCGAGGCCTCGGTCGGCGTCGAGAACCCTCCGAAGATGCCGCCGAACAGAATCACCAGCGTTACCACGGGCAGCACGGCCTGCAGCAGCCGGCGTCCGACGTCGCTCAGCGTCGCGCGAGGAGCCGGAATGAACTGTGCGCGGCGCATGCGAACCATCACGCCCGCCATGAGGGTTGCGGCGAGAATCGCCGCCGGCAGCAGGCCGCCCAGGAAGAGGGCGCTGATCGAGAGGCTCGAGATTGCGCCGAGGATGAGCATTGCGATGCTCGGTGGAATCGTCTCGCCCATCGCAGCGGCGGCAGATAGGACGGCCGCGCTCTCTGCGGGGTCGTAGCCCTCCTCGCGGATCGACGAGGTCATGGAGGACCCCACTGCGGCGACGTCGGCGGTCTTGGAGCCGGAGAGGCCGGAGAAGACGTACATCGCGAGGATCTCGACGAGCAAGAGGCCGCCGCGGAAATGTCCGAAAAGCGTCTTCAGGAAAGCGACGATTCGCTTCGTCGCGCCGCCCTTGTCCATGACGAAGCCGGCAAGGATGAAGAAGGGGACAGAGACGAGCACGAACGCGCCGAGCCCTTGCTGCATCACCTGCGGTACGGCAACCGGCGCTTGCGTCGCGGGAAGGTAGACGTAGACGAGCGCGCTCAGCGCGAACACCAGCGTCACGGGGACGCTGAGGATTACGAGCACGGCGAAGCCGCCCAACGCAGCCCACAGCGCCGGCGAACCACGCAGCACGCTTTCCCACGCACTGTGCGTGGCCCAAACTGGGACGACGACGAGCGCAAGGCAGGTAAGGCCGCCGACGATCGCGGGCCAATCGAGGCGAACGAGACGCTCGAGCGCGAACAAGCCGATCGCAGCAACGCCGATCGTCAGTGGGATCACCACCCAGCCGGCGGAGAACCCGAGCACGATCGTCTTGCTCGTCCAGCTCAAGTCCAGATATGGAATCGACGCGTTCGCCAGCCAGGCGCAGCCTGCGATCACGATCCACTCGACTACAGCTTGCTGGTAAGGCTGAAGACCCGCCGGCAAGACTTTCTCCAAGACGTGGACGCGCGGGTGATCGCCTCGTCGATACGCAACTGCCCCTCCGAAGAAAGCAAGGATGACGAGCGCAAGGTTCGACACTTCTTCGAGCCACTGCAGCGAGTGGCCGAAGAATGTTCGGAGGATGACGTTCAGGACGACGACGACCAAGTCGCCGACGAGCGCGGCAGTGACCACCGCGAGGAGCGCGGTGTTGACGAGTACGGCGGCTGCCGCAGTCCCCGTCCGAAGCAGCCGGACCGGGATGGCAGCCGCGGTGGGCCCCGCGAGTTCGCGTGACCCACCTGCGGTGTGGAGTGCTGAGATTTCCAACCTCCGGACGTCTATGGAAGCCGCTTCAGGCCTTGCGCATGGAGGATCTGGTTGATCGTCGCCTTGCCGTACGTGCTGGAGAAGTGCTTCCAGACACCGCGGGCGATTCGCCGGAACGCTTTGACGTCAGGCGTGGTCACGCTTTTGCCCTCGGACTTGAGGCTCGACGTCGTCGTCGCGATCTGCTTGATCGCGAGCGCACGCTGATATTTCGTTGCGTCGTTGGCGGCCGCCTGGATGCCCTGCTGATCGGCCTTGGACAACGACTGCCACCAGGACTGGTTCACGGAGAAGAGAGCCGATCCCCATGCGTGTGCCGTCTTGACCCAGTACTTCGCGACCTCGTCCTGCTTTGCCGCGACGGCGGATGCCCATGCGGTTTCCGCTCCGTCGAGCGTCCCTTGGCGCAACGCAAGATAGACGTCGGAGAACGGAATCGGCGTCGGCTGCGCGCCCATCGCCGACCAGAAGTAGTTGTAGACGGCGCTGTTGAGAATCCTGATCTTCATACCCTTCAAGTCGCTCGGCTCCTTCACCGGCTTCGACCCCGTATAGAGGTCGCGCTCGCCGCCGCTCCAGAAGCCGAGGAGGTGTACTCCTGTCGCGGCGAGGGCGTTTGTGAACTTCGCCTTGATCGCTTTGTTGGAGACGACCTTCGCGTAGCCCTTCGGCCCGTTGAAGATGTACGGCAGGTCGAAGACGCCGAACGCCGGAACGGTCGGCTCGGCGTAGATGTTCGAGTCGACCCAGCCTTTGATCGTGCCTAGCCGCATCTGGTCGTAGGTGGCGGCGCCGGATCCGAGCGTGCTGTTGAAGAAGAGCTCGACATCGATGTCCTTGGCTGCGGCAGACTTCTCTACGTCCGCTTTGAAGCGCGTGAGCGCCAGGCCGAAGAAGTCGGTCGGAGCGCCGGCATAGGAGATGTTGAGAACGTTCGCCTTCGCAGAGGCGTGATGCTGGGGCGAAGCCGTCGCCGTCGCTGACGAGACCGCAAAGAGCATCAGGACGCCAACCACGAGCCCGAGTGTGCGCCGGGGCATTGGATTCCCTCCAGATCTGGGGTTCACGGCTGCCCCTGCCGCGCGGATCGAGCGCATCCGGCGACGCGACAGCGGCTGCGGATCTGCGCCGCACGATGTAGTTCCACACGCAGAAACCCGCGACAGGCCTCTTCTATATCAAGTCTTTCCTTGATATGTCAATGCGAGGTTCGAGATGTCAAAAGTCGTTTCGGGGTCGCGCCAGGCGGGCCCTGCATCGGCGCATCGGGCGGGAAAAACGACGCCCGCGGATTGAGGCGAAACGCGCGGCTCCGCGAGCCGTCTACGGCCGGTTCGCTCGCCTCGCGCGCTCCCTCGCTTGTTACAAAACCCCCCGATAGCGGCGGTTTTTTTGGATGGGCCGTACTGGGCTCGAACCCGTGACCCCCCAGCTTGTCGATCGCGTCCCGACGTGGCCGCCGCCGGAGCCTGTTTGTCAAGTCAGCGTTTCTTTCGTCCTGCGCGCCGCGCGAATATCGTCGTCTCGCCACAGCTCGCCATCGCTTCTTTCCGCGATCTTTCCATCGGGCTTGCGTTCTTGCCGTCGCGCGGCGAAGGCTTGGTGGTCGTTCAAAGGCTTGGCGGCGTGTTGACGCACAGGATGCGGAGCCCCTTACGGGTGCTCGCGTTCCGGAAGCGGTGCGGCCGCTCGGCCGAGTAGTAGGCGGCGTCGCCCGCCCGTAGATGTCGAAGCGTGCTGCCTTCGAGCTCGAGCTCGAGCTGGCCCGCCAGGACGATGATGAACTCGTCGCCATTGTGGCGGCCGTGCTCGGCGAGGCCGGCACCGGGCTCGAATTCGACGAGCATCGGCATCATCGACCGGCGCGAGTCCGGAGCGAGCAGGAAGAAGTCGATTCCTTCCGTCGTGGAATGCAACTGCCGACGTTCGTCGGGGCGAACGACCTCTGCGTCGGCCGGCGGAGGCGTAGGGACAAGATCGGCGATCGAGATTCCGTAGTGGTCGATGAGCCGCGTGAGACGCCCGATCGTGATGTCGCTCTTCCCGTTCTCCACGAGCGACAGAAATGACCGTGAGATGTCGGTCGCGGCGGCAACCTGGCCAAGCGAGAGGCCTCGAGCGAGGCGGGCGGCGCGAAGCGCCCTGCCGAGATTCTCGGGCGCCGCTGCTTCGGTGGCCGCTGCGAGCTCAGTCAACGGTGCCGAGTCCCAGGAGCATGTCGCCGGCGGCGCGCGCCGGGACGGTCATCACGCCGAGAACGGCAGCATTTTCTTCGCAGATCACGCTCGCGAGCGGCTGGTCGAAGAAGTCGCGCATCTCGCCGACAGTCTGACCCTTCGTAAGGACGTCGCCTTTTTTCACGGTCGGATACCAGAAGCCGTCGACGGGCGCGGCGACGCCGGCGAAGCGGTGGAGGAGCATCGGTCGCTCGTGCTCGATGGTTGCCGTCCCCGGTAGCATCTGGAGGTGAAAAAGAACGTTACGGAGGCCGCGGAGGTGAACGTCGACGCAGGTCTCGTCGAGTTCGCCGTGGCTTCCGGACTCGGCGAGCGCTGCCGGGATGCCGACGCTGCTGGCGATCTGGCAGATCGTTCCGTCGGTGCGGACAGGCTCGGGCGGCGCGGCACGGCGGACGAAGAATGGCATGTCCAGGGCGAGCGCGAGCGCCTCGGCGGCGGCGTCGTGCTCGGGGTTGCCGTTGAGATTAATCTGGCTGTAGTCGACGAGCTCTTCTTCGATGTCACCGCCGTGGACGTCGACGATGTAGTCGGCTTTCGCGAGGACGCCCTCCCAGACGAGGTGCACCATGCGTTGCGTGTACGTCCCGTCGGCGGAACCGGGGAACCTTCGTGCCGGATTCTCGCCGTCGATGGGATTGACGTGTGGCGCGAAGCCGTAGAAGGCCGGGACGTTCAGGCATGGGACGGCGACGACCTCCCCTGCCAAGGCTTCGGGATCGAGCCAGCCGACGAGCCGTCGGACTGCCTCGATCCCGGCGTATTCGGTGCCGTGAACGCCGCCGACGACCGCCAGGCGTGGTCCGTCATTCGCGCCGGAGATCGTTGCGACCGGGACAGCGATGGCGGTGCCGTCCGCGGCCGTCGTTTCGAGGTACTGGGTTTGCTTCCGCGCGGACATCAAGCGTGGACTCCCTTCGAGTTTGTTGACGCAGATGCGGCTGATGCGTTCTGCCAGGCGATGCTGCCGCCGACTGCGGTGAAGACCGGTCGCATCTCCGCCCATTGCTCGACAGGAGCGGCGAGCGGGTCTTGCCGCCAGCAGACGAAGTCGGCGGGCGCGCCGGGCTGAAGCGTGCCCAATCGTGCGTCGAGGACGTATGGCCCGGCGCGTCCGGTGAAAAGCGAGATCGCTTCGCTCGGTGTCAGGGCCTGTTCGATGCCCAGACAGTTTCCGAGGCGGCTAATGCGGGTGACCGCGACGGCCGCTCCACGTAGCGGCTCGCAGGGGAGGACGTCGGATCCACCGGCGACGTCGGCGCCGCCGTCGAGCATTAGCCGATACGGGTTGGCCTTGTGCGCCATATCCCCCCAGGCAGCGAGCATCTCCTTCTCGAAGACGTAGGCGAGTAGCGGCTGGACGGAGATGCCGATCCCCAATCGGACGGCGTCGTCGATGTTCTGCTTCGACATCAGGAATCCGTGGGCGAGTGTGACCTGGTTGCGGCCGAAGACTGCTGCGCCTCCGACACGCTCGACTGCCCCGATGACCGCCTGGGCAGCTCCGCCGCCCATGACGTGGAAGCAGATCGGCCAGCCGCGCTCGCCGCAGAAGCGGAGCGCCACCTCGATCTCAGCAGGCGTGTAGCGCCTGGTCGCTGGACGTCGCTGTGGCTCACCTTCGGCCATCCATGCGTTGTCGAACTCGCCGTCGACGAGAAGCTTCAGCCCCCAGCCGTTTACACCGTCGCATTCGAGGTTGCGTGTCGTCTCGGCCGTCCCGGCCCGGTCGAGCTCGGCCTTGAAGTCGCGACGGTGGTCGAGTCTGTCCATCAGATAGAGGCGCTGGGTCACGCGCGACTCCTGACGGGCGCGTCGGTAGAGCTGCCAGGTGTCGTCGAAGGTGCCCGGCAACCCCGGGTCGACGATCGTGGTGATCCCGAAGGTGAGCAGTTCCTGTGACGCGCGCTGGAGCGTCGCGAGCGGATCGCGTCCGATAGGCAGGCCTTCCTGCAGGATCTGCGCGAGCGGAGAATCGAGGAATCCCCGGGCGCCGTCCCAGCCGGAGTCGGCGGCGAGCGGCTCACGGAGCGCTTCGGCGGCGGCGCTGTTCAGGGCGGCGGCGCCGCCGCGGTAGAGGAACACGGGGTGCTCGGGTGCGGCGTCGTCGAGCTCGCTGCGGGTCGGGAGCCGCTGCTCGTGGAGCTGGTTCTCGT
>Ga0070683_100005647_pt1 | contig 10450 bp, 8 predicted proteins | sample KBSC713LmetaG_FD_64662 | JGI IMG/M metagenome (GOLD analysis project Ga0070683, IMG submission 64662) | Corn rhizosphere microbial communities from Kellogg Biological Station, Michigan, USA - KBS C7.1-3L metaG | ecosystem: Host-associated > Plants > Roots > Rhizosphere ...
AAGGTACAAATAAAGGCTCTCGTGAAGCGAGCCGCCGCACCAAAATCAAATAGTAGCGCGCCCCGTCAAGCCGGCACCACGATCCGTCGGCCACTCATCACCGCTCCACTATTTCAAGCAACACGGCGTTTCGCCACCGATGCACCGACCAGAGGGGCCCCGCTCGGATTGGACGAAGAGCAGTAGTGTCCTGGCACGGCGACCGGTGCGTTCAGCCGCGAAAGCTCCAGGTTGTCTGGCTGAATGTTTCGCCCTTGCGGAAACCGAGGCCGCGCACTGGCTGGACGCGGAAAACGATGGCGCGGCCGCCCGTCACTCGATCGCTGAATGCGCCGTCGCGGACGACGAAATTCCAGATCTCGGTGCCGTACTTCGCCGCGAACGCCTCGGCGATCGGCTGCAGTTGGGCCTCGTTGCTGACCTGCTCAGCAGTTCCCTCGAGGACGATGTCAAGACCGCCGTCGACGAGGTCGCTGCGTCCGGTGGTCAGGACACAAGATGAGTTCTCGGCGAGATTCTTCGCCTTGCGCTCGTCCGGGCCGGTTGTGAACCAGATGGCGTCGCCGTGCCACACCGCGATCAGCGGCGTGACGTGTGGCCTACCGTCAGGGCGGACGGTCGAAAGCCAGAACGTGTCAGCATCGATGATCTGTTCAAGCCCCGCCGCCCAGGGCGTCGGCGTGGCGTTGGGCTGGCTGAAGCCATGGATCTCGGCTGTGACGTCGGCGGGCATGATGCGTCAAGGGCTCCTCTGTCGTGTGGTCGGGGTTTTACTGCGAGAACAGACCGGACGGCACGCGCGAACTCATCGGTCAGGCCCGCCGAGGCCCTGACTCCCGCATTCCCGTGAAGGCAGTAGTGCGTGCGCTTCCGCTTTGGGCGTGAAGCGAAAGTGGGTCTCTGCATGGAAGCCGTAGACGAGCCGCTGGCGGCAATTCTATGTTTGATCCGGGGGCCTTCCGCGGCTAGTGTCAGCAGGCTCGAAGGAAGGAGAATGGCGTGAGTAGCAATACCGAGACCGCGGTACTCGCGGGAGGTTGCGCTTGGGTCATGCAGCAACTGCTTCGCCACCCCGCCGGGGTCATCTCCACGCGGGTGGGATGGACCGGCGGCGTGGGAGACAACCCAACGGAGGAGAACCCGCAGGGTCACGCCGAGGCGGTCGAGGTCGTCTTCGATCCGGAGCGGCTCTCCTATCGGGACCTACTTGAGTACTTCTTCCAGATCCACCGGGCCGACCTTGGCGAAGATCTGGTCGGCTCCATCTACCGCTCGGAGATCTTCTGTACGAGCGAGGAGCAGCGTAGGGTGGCCGCGGAGACGATCGCCGACGTCGATGCCTCGGGCCACTGGCTCGGCAAGACCGTGACCGAAATCAGCGAGGCCAGCCGCTTCTGGGAGGACCCGCCCAAGGATCAGAACTATTTCCACCGGTATCCGGACTACCCGGAGGGCAGCAAGCCTCCCTTCCCACGCACAGGAGAGAAAGCCGCCAACAGCGAGGCGGCGGCCTAGCTCAACGAGACTCTCACCTTCAGGCCTGATCGGCGCTTTAGATGAGAAGAGCAAGTCTTTAGTGGCAATCTTTCGGCTGCAGCCTTTATGAGTGGATCGCCGGCAGCCTCGGACCGGAGCTCCCAGCGATCTTCCTCGCCGAGAGCCGCGACGTCGCCGACTTCTTCGTCGACATGACCCGTGTCCCGGTCGACATTTGGGCGGTCCGACTTGACGGGCTTTGGTTGGAGAGCGGCCCAGACGGTTGGGTGCTAGTCGCAGCGCCGCGCCGTTCCTGCCGCCGGTCACCGAAGCCGTCCCGCTGGACCTGATCGAAACGAGGACGTTCGGCTCGCCCGTGACCTTTGAGCGCTACGTGCGCGCCCGCTAGCGGACCTGTCGAGCGGGGCAGCTCGGGACGGTCGGCCGCCTGTCTCGACCGCGGCGGTCACACCCGCCACCACGGCGTCGCGTTGCTCGCTCGAGAGCTCGGGGAAGACCGGCAGAGAAGTGACTTCACGAGCCAGCCTTTCGGCGACGGGGAAACTGCCTGTGGCGACGCCGTCGAGTGCCGGTTGCCAATGGAGGGGGACGGGGTAATGGACACCCGTCGAGATGCCCCGCTCGCGAAGTTCCTCGCGGACACGGTCGCGATCCGCGAGCCGCACCACGTACTGGTGGTAGACCGCGAGCGCGCCGTCGCGAACACGAATCCGGTCGACTCCCGGCGCCGGCCCAAACGCTTCGTCGTAGGCGGCGGCGTGCCGGCGGCGCCGTTCGTTCCAGTCGTCGAGATGAGGCAGCTTCGCCAGCAGGACCGCGGCCTGCAGCGTGTCGAGGCGCGCGTTGATCCCGAGCTCGTCGTGGCGGTATTTGTCGACACGTCCGTGGTCAGCCAGCTTCCGGATCCGGGCGTCGAGCGCCTGGTCGTTCGTCGTAACGCAGCCCGCGTCTCCGAGGGCGCCCAGGTTCTTCCCCGGGAAGAAGCTGAAGGTGGCGGCATCCCCGACCGAGCCGGCGCGCCGACCTCGCCAGCGAGCCCCGTGGGCCTGCGCCGCGTCCTCGAGCAGGAACAGCTTGTGTCGATCGGCGAGCGACCGAAAGCCATCAAGGTCGATCGTCTGCCCATAGAGGTGCACGGGAAGGAGCGCGGCCGTTCGCGGCGTGATCGCCGCCTCGACGCTCTCGACCTGCACGAGCCCGGTCGCGGCATCTACATCCGCCAGCACCGGGTGCGCTCCCGCCTGCACGATGGGTGCGACGGTGGCGATGAACGTGAGCGGCGTCGTCACGACCTCGTCGCCGCGGCCGATCCCGGCCGCCCGCAGCGCCAGCTCGATTGCGCTCGTCCCGCTGGATGTCCCGACGCAATGGCGCGCGTCGCAGAACCGCGCGAACGCGTCCTCGAACCGCGCGACCTCTGGTCCCTGCACGAACTGTCCGTGGCCCACGACGCTCGCGATGGCGCCGTCGAGTCGCTCGCCGAGCGAGGCATGCTGTGCGTTGAGGTCGAGCAGCGGCACACTCATGGTCGCCCGTTCCATGGCCGGCGCCACCCTGCCAGGCGCCGCACGTGCCGATAGCCATCCAGGCACTCGTAGCGCGAATCGAACGTGTACGTGTGGGTGCCCTCGACGCCCGGAGACCAGTCAGGTTCGATCCTCTCGACAGGCGTCTCGCAGTATTCGCTCGGCGACATCGCGTCCACCCGGTTGAGGACGATCGCCCGTCCGTACCCGCGCATGCCGTCCTGGCTGGGCCGGAGGAGGGCCCGTCCGCGCCGGAACAGCCTGCCTGCCGGCCGGGCCGAGCCAGGATCGGTGACGATCGGGTTGTGCGGATGAGGCTGCCACTCCCCGTCGAGCGAGCGCGCCGAGAACAGCCACAGCTCGCCGCGGTCCTCGGGCCCATCCAGGACGTTCACGAACAGCCAGTGCGCGCCGTCCTCGATATGCAGCGTGGGGTCGACGGCGGTGAGCCCGTCAAGCAGCACCCGCTCGAGCCGCCACTCGTTCGGGAAGTCGACGGCGCGGTAGAGCTCGACTCGGCCCGCTTCCATCGTCTCGGGAAGCATGTAGATCTCGCCCTCGTGCTCGAACACGAACGGATAGGAAAGGTGATGCTCCCGTTGCAGCACCCTCCGCGGCGGCGACCAGTCGTCGCTCGAGCCGGCTTCCAAGACCGAGATGGACCCGCGCCCGTCGGCCTTCGAGTAGTCCTCCACGAACAGGAAGTGCCGGCCACCGACCTCGATCGGGAACGGGTCCGCCAGATAGCGCCCCCCGGGATTCTCCAGAGCTCGCAGCGGTGGACGCGCCCGGCCGGCGCCCGTTCGCGGGCGCACCGCCACGAACCACTCGTCCCGCAACGAGGCCTTGCGGCTCTTGGCCGCGATCCCACGTATCGCCGTCCGGGCTGCGTGAGCGATCGTGATCGTGGCGGGCGGGGAGCCCGGTGGTTGGGTGTGAGCGTGCTCACGCGGGAGCGCGGGCTTCCGCTCGAGCAACCGCAGGCAGCGGAGGACGAGGCGGGCGGAAGCCCAGGCGGCCGAGGCCCGCGTCCGCGTCAGCGACAGCGGGTCGGCTCGTGCAGATCCCTGGGCGACCAGCCGCGGGACGTCCCCGTCGAGCGCGACAACCGCCGTGGTGGCGGTGCCGTTCCGGTCGCGCAGCTCCCAGAAGCGGCTCGGCGCGCCGCCCGGCCGGCCGTCGTCCATCGGGGCGATCGCCCACACCCCGTGGCGCGGAGCCGAGCCCTCCCAGGTCGTGCGCTCGGCGGGCAGAAACGACACCACCACGTCGAGCGGGCCGAGACCGTCGGCCGCGGCCCGTCCTGAGGAGAGCGGAGACAGGTCCGCATCACGCATCGCCGCTGACGGACCGAAGGCCTTCCTGTCAGCCCACTCGTACAGTCGGTAGGCGAACGAGCGGGAGCTCCGCTTCGGGCCCGCCTCCGCGGGCACCACCGCCACGAGCTCGAGCCCTTCGGTCGCGTCGATCCGAGCGACCGTCCACTCGACCCACGCCGGCACGGTGAGACATTCGACGAGGACCGCCACCCTGACGGGTTCCCGCGTGACGGCATCACTCCGCAAGGAGCTCCTCATATCCCCGCGTCATCGCCTCGATCGAGAACGAGCGCTGCTGGCGTGCGCGGCCCGCCAGTCCCATTCCTTCGGCACGGCGCCGATCGCGAGCCAACGCAACCAGCGCGGCGGCCATCTCGCCCGGACGGCCGGGCGGTACCAAGAATCCGGTCTCGCCGTCCTCGACGACCTCCGGCAGACCGCCGACGCGAGTCGCGACCACCGGCCGCGCGACGGACATCGCCTCGAGCACCGACATCGGCAGGGCCTCGACCGCGCTCGTCAGGCACACGACGTCGGCGGCGTGCATCACATCCAGCGCGTCTGAGCGGAAGCCCACCATCCGCACGGCTCCACCCGACCGCGCCGCGGCGGTGGCCACGCTCGCGGCATCGGGCCCGCCCCCGACGACGAGCCCCTGCACGCGCGGGTCGAGGGCATGCGCTGCGGCCACCTGCTCCACGAACACATCCGAGCGCTTCTCCGGCCGCAGCGATGCGACGAGCACTGCCAGGAACGCAGCCGGCGCAACATCGAGCTCAGCCCGAACCGCCGCGGGATCACGCACCGGCGGATCGGCAGCGACGCCGCTCGGGATCACGCGAACGGCGCCGGCCGGGTAGCCCGCGCGCACCAGTGCGCCGACCTGACTCTCGGACACCGCTACCACTGCGTCCGCCCGGGGCCTCACCGGCGCGAGCAGCGCGCGCTGGTGCGGGCGGAGCCCCCTAACGCCGAGCGGGTCGTCCCCTAGATGCTCGGTGATCACGTGCGCGGCCCGCCGCCTCCGGGCAAGCACGTGGCCGACCAGGTGCGCGCTCACGCCTCGCGTGACGACGGCCGACGCATGCGCACCCGACAGTCCCACCGCACGGGCCAGCCCCACCGGATCCGCCCGGTGCCGCAGCCCGGCGCAAGCGACCGGGAACCCACGCGCCAGGAGCTCCTCGAAGTAGACGCCACGGCCGTCCAGCGTCATCACGCGTACGTGGAAGCCCCGCTCCGCGAGGCACGGCGCGAGCAGGGCCCACTGCCGTTCCGCCCCGCCCGCCTTGAGGTTGGGGCAGACGAACAGGACCCTTCGGGTCATGACCGCGCGTCAGCGCTCGCCCGCGCGGCGAGACCGTTCGAGAAGGGCGGGACGCGCTGGTCGTGCACTCGCGAGCCCTCAGCGGCCTCGATCATGCGCACGACATCGAGCCCTCGCCTCGCCGACGAGCGCGGGATCGTGCCGGACCGGATCGCGCCACAGAAGTCGTCCATCTGCAGCGCGATCGGCTCCCGGTTCTCGATGTGGGGCGAGACGATGTCGCCCGTGCGGTACTTGAGGTACTCGCCGAACGACTCCGGATCGCGGGGCACCACGCCGGAGTCGAACACCCGCACCGGCTCATTGCTGCAGTCGTCGTAGACGACCATCTTCTTCGACCCCACCACCGTGGTCCGCCGCAGCTTGCTGGGCGCAAGCCAGGACAGCTCGACGTGAGCGATGGTGCCCGAGCCGAACTCGCAGGCGATGAACGCCACGTCCTCCATGGCATTGGCGATGCAGGCACGCCCCATGCTGAACACGTGGCGGGGGCGTTCGTTGAGCCAGTACAGGAGGATCGAGAAGTCGTGCGGTCCGAGGTCCCAGATCACGCTCACGTCCGACTGGTAGAGGCCGAGATTGACCCGGGACATGGAGATGAAGTAGATCTCCCCGAGCTCACCCGACTCGATCAGGTCGCGAATGCAGTTGACGGGTGGGCTGTAGAGGAACGTGTGGCCCGGCATCAGCACGAGGTCTCGCTCGTAGGCGGCGCGGATCAGGTCGACAGCCTGGGACGACGAGGCCGCCAGCGGCTTCTCGACGAACACGTGCTTGCCCGCCTTCAGCACCCGCTTGGCCAGGGCGTGGTGCGTCGAGACCGGCGTGACAACCGCCACCGCATCCAGCGTGTCATCGGCCAGCATTTCGTCGAGATCCTCGGTCTGGCGAGTCGCAGGGAAGCGGCGGCCGAGTGCGCCCAGCACCTCGGGGCGCAGATCGCACATCCAGGCCGCCTGGGCCACGGGCGAGTCATGGATGACGCGAATCAGGTTCGGCCCCCAGTAGCCGAGCCCGAGCACCCCGATCCGCACCGGGACGTCCCCGGGGTCTGCCCGCTGCGCCGAGGTCGCCGGCTCAACATGCGGTGGAAGGGCCTGTTTCACCGCCGCCATCAGACGGTCGCCTTCCTCTGCCTGAGGACCTCGACGGGCGTGCGTGCGATCAGCCGCAGATCGAGAGCAAGCGACCAGTCCCGGACGTACGCGACGTCCATCTCCAGAGCCTCCGCGAAGCTCGCATGCGCACGTGCGGTCACCTGCCAGAGCCCCGTGAGTCCAGGACGCGTCAGGAAACGCTCGTAGTGGTGCCTCGAGAAGTGCGCCGTTTCGTACGCCAAACACGGCCTCGGCCCAACGAGCGACATCTTGCCCTGGAGGACGTTGATGAGCTGCGGGAGCTCGTCGAGGCTCGTGCGGCGCAGCCAGCGTCCGGTGCGGGTGACGACGTCGCTGCGATCGAGCTTGTAGAGCTCGCCGAGAGCCGCGAAGTGTGTTCCGCTCATCGCCCGCTCGATATAGGCCTCGTGTGCGGACTGGTCCGCGTCCGCTGCCATCGTGCGGAACTTGAGCATCGTGAACTCCCGCATGTCGGCACCGAGCCGGACCTGGCGATGCAAGACGGGGCCCGGCGACTCTCGCGGGATGCGCCACCACGCCCACAGGAAGAGAGGCGCCGCGAGTATCAACCCGAGCGTGGCTCCGGCGACATCGATCAGGCGCTTCGCGCGCAGCGCGACGGCGGAGGGCGCCCGCGGGGAAACGCTGACGAGCGGCATCCCCTCGACATCCAGCAGCCCGGCCTGCGGTCCCATCATCTCGAACATCCGCGGCACCACGTCCACGTGGACGTGGTGCCCAAGGAGTGGCCGGACAAGCGCCAGCGTGTCCTCGTCGCTCTCCCGAGAGAACGCGACGATCACGCGGCCGACGTCGAGCTCGCGAACGATCGAGGCCAGATCATCGAGGGCGCCGAGCAGGGGGACCTTTGCGACATCGCGCCGCCAGCGCTTGGGCGGCGCGTCCACGAAGCCGACGAGCTTGAGGCCGTACTCGGGATGGCGCAGCAGCTTCCTCGCGACCAGCTGCCCCACGTCGCCGGCCCCCACGATGACGGCGGTCCCGGAAGATCCATCGAGCCGCTGCGAGAGCGCGCGGACAGCCAGGCGCCCCGTGACTGCGAAGGAGACAGCCGCCGCTCCGAAGACAGCGAGCTCGCTGGCGGCGGCCCGTCCGATACGACTCGCGATAGCCACGAGCACGAGAGCCGCCCCCGCAACCAGGACGAGCTGCGCCACGTCCCAGCGCTCGGCTGCCGTCGGATGCACGGCGGGGAGGCCGCCTGGCCTGTACAGGCCCGAGAGGTGCGCCCCAACCAGCCAGGCCGGCAACGTGGCGGCAACCAACTGGAGTGTCTTGGGGTCGAGTGCTCCCGCAATCGGCCTGGCTGACGTGAAGAGCGACGCGACCACCGCTCCAAGGAGCAGGGCCAGCACGTCGATGGCGACCAGGAGCCCGCTGCGCCCCACCACCGGCAGGCTCGCGCCGGCGCCTGACCGCCGCACCACCTCCTGACCGGCGGGGCGGTCGAGCGCCTCCGTCCAAGGGGCTGCGTTAGACATGTGGCACCCTCGAGCGGCGCCCGTCGCGGCTGGCGAGCGCGCTGATCGAGCACCAGGCCACGCCCACGAGCTTCTTCGACGCTTGGCCGACCTGCCTGCCCTTCGGCGGCAGGAGTGGGCGCCGCCGAGCGGCGTACTCGCGGCGGACGCGCTTTCCGGCGGATCGCACCGCGTCCGGGACAGCGGCTTCGGGGGCGGTGCCCACCGTCGCGATCACGCCCAACGTGTAGGTGGGGCATGCCTCGAGGGCGCGGCGCGCCTCGGCGAGAGCCTCGCGGCGCGCACGGCCGACACCGGCGACGAGCACGAGCGCGTCGACCTGCGGTGCGATCGCCACTGCGTCCCCCACCGCGAGCAGCGGCGGCGTGTCCACGATCAGCAGATCGCAGCGCTCGGTCAGCGATGCCAGGGTTTCGCCCACGAACTCCGACAGCAGGAACTCGCCGGGGTCCGGCGGCGGGTGCCCGACCGGCAGGATCTCGAGCAACCCGGTGTCCGCGCTGCGTCGGTCCGGGCGGACTTCCACGTCGCTCAGCGCTCTCCACAGGTTGAGTCCGAGCGCGACGTCGGTGAGCCCGGGGGGATCGTCGAGACCGAACATGCGCCCGATGCCGGGGTGGCGCAGGTCGAGGTCGACGAGGATCACATGCCGACCGGACCGCGCCAGGCTCACGGCGAGGTTCGCGGCGGTTGTCGACTTGCCTTCGTCCTCGCCCGAGCTGGTCATGACAATCGAGCGCGCGTGATGCTCGAGTTGGGAGAGCTCGAGGTTGTTCTTGAGGATCCTGAAGGCCTCCGCGTCGGGGCCCGTCGGGCGAGACAGAGCGGCGAGCTGCCGCAGCGGTGGCCGCCCGCGGTCGAGCCTGGGAACCAGGCCGAGCAGCGGCATGCGCAGCCGCCGGCGCAGCTCGTCGGCCGAGTGGACCCGTGTGTCGAGTGCCTTGCGCAGGAAGGCCAACGCGACGCCGAGCGCCAGCCCCGCGATGATCCCCAGGATCACGTTGCGGCGGGTCTTAGGCTGCACGAGCGTGGCGCTGTGAGCGGAGCCCACGAGGGCCGCGCTCGAGCCGGCCGCCTGAATGGTCTGCAACTGCTCCAGATCGTCTGCGGTCGCCGTCAAGCGGCGGAAGAGCGGCGACGAGGCGCCTCCCGACGCGCTGATCTGGTCGAGCTTGCGGTGGGCGTCGGCGATCGCCGCCGCGACGGCGGCGTCGTCGAGACCGTGGCGGTAGACGGTGAACTGCCCGGCGTACACGTTGGCAAGCTTCGCGGCGAGCGATGGGTTCGGGTCGCTGACCGAGAACGTCAACAGGTCGACGGTCGGGTCGGCGCTGACGCTCGAGCTCGCGAGCAGCTCGGCCGCTGTGCGATCTCGTACGTGGGCGGCCCTGATCGCCATCTCGGCCACGGTGGGCACCCGCGCCAGCCCGGCCTGCGTCGCGGCGTACCGGTCGGGAGGCGCGGCGGCGCTCTGGCTGATGTTCAACGCCGCCGCGGTGGGGTTCTGCTCGTTGACCAGAACCGTGGCCGAAGCCTGGTACAGCCGCTGCTCGGTCCGCGAGGCCACGAAGGCGAGCAGAGGAACCAGCGTGATCGCCGCAATCACGATCCACTTCTGGCGGCGGAGGACGTCTAGCCAGTCGCGGAGAACCGATTCGTCATCCAGGTGCTCGCTCAACCCCTCAGCTTCCGCGGAGCTTGGTCAGGGATCGCACGACGGCCGCCTTGGCACGGTCGACGGGCTCCGACGAGCCGATCGGCCGCGGTGACATGTGCAGCCGGCGCATTCGCTTGTTGACCCGGATAACGGCCTCTGCGCGCTGGACGAATTGCGTGTCGAACGGGATCGAGAAGGAGATCGAGATGCCCGCCTCCGTCTCCACCCAGTGCGGGACGTACGAAGGCAGATAGACACCCACCCCCGGTTCGAGCGCGAAGGTCTCCGCGACGGCCTCCATCGCCGCGAAATCGCACTCGGCGCCGTCCACGTACCGGTCGAACTCACGTTGGAGAGCGGCTCGGTCGTCCTGGAAGGCGGCCACGCTCACGTGCTTCACTCCCTTCACCTGCAGGAGGAAGCTGTGCTCCCGGTCGAAGTGCATCGGCGTGGTGGAGGCGGGACAGGAGATGAAGAGATACCCCGCCCGCGCCGTCATGCCTC
>Ga0070683_100005648_pt1 | contig 10449 bp, 7 predicted proteins | sample KBSC713LmetaG_FD_64662 | JGI IMG/M metagenome (GOLD analysis project Ga0070683, IMG submission 64662) | Corn rhizosphere microbial communities from Kellogg Biological Station, Michigan, USA - KBS C7.1-3L metaG | ecosystem: Host-associated > Plants > Roots > Rhizosphere ...
CCGCGCGCCAGCAGCTCGAGCACCTCGCGCTCGCGCTCGGTGAGCTGTTCGACGGCGGGTAGGGGAGGCGCCGGGGCAGGCGACCGCCGCACGAACTCCTCGATCACCGAGCGCGTGACCGCGGGCGTGATCAACGCGTCGCCGCGAGCCACGACGGCCAACGCCGCCAGCAGCTCCTCCGGCGGTGCGTCCTTGAGCATGAAGCCGCTGGCCCCGGCGCGCAGCGCCTCGTACACGTAGTCGTCGAGGCCGAACGTGGTGAGGATGAGAACGCGGATGCCCTCCGCATCGGCGGTCAGGCGCCGCGTGGCTTCGATCCCGTCGAGCCGCGGCATGCGGATGTCCATCAGCACCACGCTCGGCCGCAGCTTGCGCGCGAGGTCGACAGCCTCGCGGCCGTCGGCGGCCTCGCCGACGACCTCGATGTCGGGCGTGGACTCGAGCAGCTTGCGAAAGCCGGCGCGCACGAGCGCCTGGTCGTCGGCGATCAGCACGCGAGTGCTCATGCGAGCGGGATGTGGGCGCTGATCTCGAAGCCACCGCCGTCGCGCGGGCCGGTGTGGATCTCGCCGCCGTAGAGCGCCACGCGTTCGCGCATGCCGATCAGGCCGTGTCCGGCGCCGTCGCCGTTGGGCTGCGCCAGCCCGCGGCCGTCGTCCTGAACGCGGACGTCCAGGCCGCCGCCCGTGTAGCGCAGCAGCACCTCGGCGTGGGCCGGGCCGGCGTGCTTGAGCGCGTTGGTCAGCCCTTCCTGCACCACGCGGTACGCGCAGAGGTCGACTCCGGCCGGCAGCGGCACCCGCTCGCCCTGGACGTCGAGCTTCACAGGCAGCCCGGCGCGCTCCACCTGCTCCACGAGGAAGTCGATTTGGTCGATGCTGGGCTGAGGAGCGAGCTCCTCATGCTCGCCGTTCGTGCGAAGCATGCCGAGCAGCCGCCGCGCCTCGGCAAGCGCCTGGCGGCCGGACTGCTCGATCGAGGTGAGCGCCTCGCGGGTGGACGCTTGGTCCTCGGAAAGCGCGTGCCGCTCCGCGCCCGCCTGCACCACCATCACGCTGACGTTGTGCGCAACCAGGTCGTGGAGCTCGCGCGCGATGCGGGCACGCTCCTCCGTCACGGCCTCGTGGGCGAGCAGCTCGCGCTGGCGCTCGAGCAGCTCGGCCTGGGCGGCGAGCGCCTCGGCGCGCAGCTGCCGCTCGCGAACGGCTTTGCGGACAAGGAACATGATCACGGCTGGGATCCACACGAACTCGCCAGCGCTCTGCGGGCTCCCATGAGGGGAGAGAGCGGTTATGCCATCCGCCACCGCCAGCACCACCAGGCCGAGTGCGAACTCGCGCGTCTCGGTCCAGACGGCCACCGCATAGAGCGCGCACATCCAGCTCACCCCAAGCGCAATCGACGTGGACTTGCCGTCGGCAAGCCAGAAAGCGCTGTTGGCGAGCATGACGACGACGCCAACTGCGAATGGCCAGCGTCGCCGCACTGCAACGCAGGCCGGCATGAGGACCACCAGAAAGGCGTTCAGCCCTTTGTGGCCCGAGATGGTGTGGCCGCCGGCCCAGAGCTCGATCTGCCCGAGCACGAGGAGGCCGACAGCCGCGAGGCGGTCCAGCCTCTCCCCCTTCAAGTAGCGAGTCACGCGTACCAACCTAACCCCGATCCGCCGCGATTTCATCTGTCGCACGGCCGATTTGGCGCGCTGAATATCGGCCGCGCGGCATAGCCGCAAATCGCCCGTTTTCCAGACGATTTGCCGTCAGCGCGGACTTACGGTCACGGCTGTCAACGACCTAGGAGGACTCGCATGACCGAGGATCGTCTTGCCCGCATCGGCCCGCTGTGCGCGGTGCTGTTCTTCGTGCTCACGATCGGAAGCTTCGCCATTGGCGCGGCGGGCGGCTCGAGCACCGCGACGCTCGGTGACTCGACAGCCAAGATCCTGAAGGCGTACGCCGATCCGGTCGGCAACGGGGCGTGGGTGGGCATGTACCTGTCCGTGCTCTCGCTGGCGCCGTTCGCGGTGTTCACGTCGTGGCTGTTCCGGTCGAAGCGCGGCGGCCCCGGCATGCTCGCCGCCGGCGCGTACATCGTGATGGTGCTGGCCGCGACGGGCGCCAACTTCGTGCTCCAGTACCGGTCCGGGCACGGCATGGGGTCTCAGACCGCGCTGGCGTTCTTCTATCTCCAGGAGGCGTTCTTCATCCTCACGTGGGGCGCTTCGGCGGCGGTCCTGGCGCTCGCTCCGGTCAGCGGCTGGCTGCGCTACTCGGCGCTGGTGCTGGCCGGGCTCTGCCTGCTGGCGATGGCCATCCCGAAGGCAGGATGGGCGCAGTTCCCGCCAACGCTGTTCTACGTCTGGATGCTGGCGGCCGGCGTGGTGCTCATGCGCCGTCGCGCCGTCGCTCCCGCAACCGTCCCGCAAGGAGGACTCGCATGACTCGCGCAATGCTCGCCGCCGGGGTGGCGGCTCTGGCCACCGCTGGAGTGCTCGCCGCCTCTGGCGTCGCTCAATCGTCCGGCGGCACCACGCTGCACCTCGTCTCCAAGCAGACGAAGGGTGGCTTCATGCCCAAGCACTTCACGGAAGGCGCTCGCTTCGGCTTCGTCGACAAGGTCTCGGGCGATGAAACCGGCTCGACGCGGATCGTTTGCACGAACGTCGGCAACAAGGCGCTCTGCACGATTCAGGTGCAGCTGTCGAAGGGCACGTTGAGTGCTCAGGGAATCGTCCCGCAGCGTTCGAACCACACGCCGCTCGCGATCACCGGCGGCACAGGAGCGTACGACGGAGCACGTGGCACGGTGTTCGCCACGGACACCAGCCGGACCAGCTCGAAGATCGACATCGAGCTGCTTCCGTAGAACTGGCGCATCCCCCTGCTGCGGGCAGCTAGATTGCGGCCCGCAGCAGGGGTTCTACGGCAGGGGGAACAGGTGCGAGGAGTTGCGGCAGGCGTGGCCTGCGCGCTCGCGGCGATGGCGTTCGCCACGGGCGCGTCGGCGGACTTTCCGTACGGCTCGGACGGGCCGCACTGGCACACGGCGGCGGGCCAGGTGCCGAACGATCTGGCGGGCGATGGCAACGACTGGAAGTTCGCCGCCACGGCCGGCAGCGACAACTCGATCTACGCGAGCAACCCCGTCGAGCTGAACGGCGTGCGCGGCGCGCACGTGGACGACCCCGACGCCTCGGTGCAGACCGCCTGGATGACGACCACCGGCCGGCCCGACGTGACGATCGCTGTGCTCGACTCCGGCATCAAGTGGAACGACAAGGGCGCCATGACGGACCTGCGCGACAAGGTGCGGCTCAATCGCGGCGAGTTGCCCAAGCCCGAGGGCTGCGCCGACTACGACTGCAACCACGACGGCGTCTTCAACCTCGAGGACTACGCGCACGACGCGCGCGTGCTGAACGTGGTGGCGGGAGATCCGCGCCGCTCCGGCCCGCCGGGCTTCATGACGCCCGAGGACCTGATCATCGCGTTCAGCGACGGCACCGACGCGGACCACAACGGCTTCGTGGACGACATCGCAGGCTGGGACTTCCTCGACAACGACAACGACCCGTACGACGACGTGCAGTACGGCCACGGCACCGGCGAGGCCGAGGACTCGAGCGCCGAGGCCAACAACGGCGGCCAGACCGGCTCGTGCCCCAACTGCACGGTGCTGCCGCTGCGCGTGGGCGACTCGTTCGTGGCCGACGTCAACAACTTCGCGCAGGCCGCGCTGTACGCGACCGACAACGGCGTGTCCGTGATCCAGGAGGCGCTCGGCACGCTCAACAACGCCCACCTCGCGCGCGTGGCGATCGACTACGCGTACCGGCACGGCGTGGCGGTGATCGCGTCAGCGGCCGACGAGGCCGCGCAGCACCACAACTGGCCGTCCAACTACCCGCACACGATCGTGGTGAACAGCGTGGACAAGTACGACCAGACGTTCACGCCGCTCAACCCGTCGTACCTGCAGTTCAACGGCTGCACCAACTTCTCGACCAAGGTCACGCTGTCGATCCCGAGCTCGTCGTGCTCGTCGAACGCGACCGGTGTGGGCGCCGGCTTGGCGGGGCTGATCTACAGCGCGGCGCTGAACGCGCGCGACGCGGGCAAGCTCGCGAACGCACCCGGCTGCAGGCGCACGAACGGCGACCCGTGTGTCTTGACGGCGAACGAGGTGCGGCAGCTCTTCATCTCGGGCGTGGACGACGTGAACTTCGCGTCGTCGCCCGAGCCGTCGTGCGCGCTGCGCACGCCGGGCTGCACCGATCCCAATTCTTTGGACGCGAACGTCGCGTTGACGCGGCCGGTGCTCGGCACCATCGACCCGGCCACCACCAGCTACCCGGCGCGCAGGGGCTTCGACGAGTTCTACGGCTACGGCCGCGCGAACATGGCCAACACGGTGGAGGCCGCGGCGGCCGGCTCGGTGCCGCCCGAGGCCGAGATCGCCTCGCCCGACTGGTACGCGATGGTCGACCCGTCCCAGGCGACCTTCGGCGTCAGCGGGCACACCTTCGCGCGCGGGGACTCGTACACGTGCAAGCTCGAGGTGGCGCCGGGGTCGGAGCCGAACAATGACGCCGACTTCGCCACGGTTCCTTCCGCCTGGTGCGATGGCAAGACCGCTCACACGAAGTCGTTCGACGGCGCGCTGGCGAACGTGGATGTGGCGGCCTTGAAGGCGCGCTTCCCTGTGGGGACGAGCTTCAGCGGCGCGCAGCCCACGGCGGCGTCATCGGCCAACCACAACAACCGCCCGGCCGTGGAGCCCAACGGGTTCACGGTGCGACTGGTGGTCACGAGCGGCAAGCTGACCGGTCAGGACCGGCGCAACCTCTACCTGCACCGCGACGCCGACCTGCTGGCCGGCTTCCCCAGGCAGCTGACGAGCGACGGCGCGTCGTCGCCCGCGCTGGCCGACCTCGACGGCGACAACCGCAACGAGCTGGTGTTCGGCACGAGCGATGGGCGGATCCACGCGCTGCGCCCGGACGGCAGCGAGCTGCCCGGCTTCCCGGTCCACACCGATCCGCTGCCCCTTCACACGGGCGGGCGAGCGTTCTCGTCCGGAGAGGTGTCGCCGAGCACGTCGTACGAGGCGGTGCTCGGTTCCGTGGCGGTGGGCGACCTGAACGGCGACGGCTCGCCCGAGGTCGTTGCCGGCGACATGGGCGGTCACATCTACGCGTGGACCGCCAAGGGCAAGCTGCTGTGGAAGCGCGAAGCCAACCCGGACTTCTCCGGCAAGCCCTTGCAGCCGTTCGTGAACGTGCGGCGCGGCAAGCGCTACCGCACCCAGCACGGCTTCGTCGCCTCGCCGGTGATCGCGGACCTGAACGGCGATGGCAAGCCAGAGGTGATCGCCGCCGGGATGGATCGCCACGTGTACGCGTGGCGTGGCGACGACGGCTCGGGCGTGAGCGGCTTCCCGGTGGAGGTAATCGACCCGTCGAAGATCACCGCGATCGATCCGAAGACGGGCGCGCCGACCTTCAAGTCGGGGCTCGGCGACGAGCTCGACCAGGGCGCGATCGTGGACACACCGGCGGTGGGCGACATAACCGGCGACGGCAAGCCCGAGATCGTGGTCGGCACGAACGAGGAGTACCCGGCGGACTCCGATGGCGGCTTCAACGGCGGTCTCCTAGGGACGCCTTCGCTCGCAGTCGCCACCAAGCTTGGCGTGTTGAGCCCAGGCAACAGCCGGCTCTACGCGCTGTCGGCTGCCGGCAAGCTGCTGCCCGGCTGGCCAACGAAGATCGGCCAGGTGGAGACCGACCTCCTGCCGGTGGTGGGCGAGGGGATCACGGGCGCGCCCGTGATCGGTCCGGCTTCGTGCCCGCACGCGGCCGGCGGCCCGGACAAGGCGGGCGTGATCGCCGACGCCGGGCTCGGCTACCTGTTCAACTCGGACGGCTCGTCGTGTTATGGGCAGTCGCCCGGCAACGACGGCGCGATGCACGACAACGCGCTCGCGTCCGACTTCGCCGTCGGCAACGGCAAGTTCGACACGCCGGCGATCCCGGCCGTCGGGCTGCCGGCGTTCGGCGACTTCGGCGGGGGCGTGTCGTTCCTGGCGCCGACGGCGGGGCTCTTGCGCTCACTGGATGTCGCGCTACCGGAGTACCAGGGCGGCCAGGACTTCCTGGCGGCATGGGACACGTCGACGGGCCAGTTCAAGCTCGGCTTCCCGGCGCCGGTGAACGATCTCCAGTTCCTCACCGGCCCGTCGGTGGCGGACATCGACGGCAAGCCTGGGGAGGAGGCGCTCGGCGGATCCGCCAGTCTCGACCTGAACGCGTTCGACTCCACCGGCTCGCCCGTGAGCGGCTGGCCGAAGCTCACTTCCGACTGGACCGTGACCAACCCGGCGATCGGTCCCTTCGGCGGCGGCTCGCACAAGGACGTGCTGAGCATCACGCGCTCGGGTGTGATGCTCGGCTACTCGACTAGCGCTCCCGACTGCTCGCCCGGCTCGTGGCCGCGCTTCCACCACGACAACGCCAACTCGGGCGATTACTCGCGCGACGCCGTGGCGCCGGGGCATCCGTACAACCCGAGCGCGAGTGGGTCGAGGCTGGCCTTCACGGCGCCCGGCGACGACCTGCTGTGCGGAACCGCCACGCGCTACGAAGCCGCGCAGTCCTCCCGAGCGATAACGGGAGCGAACTTCGCGGCGGCTGAGCAGATTCCGGGTGCGCCGGCGCCAGCGGCGGCGGGCACGCGCCAGACGCTCGCGCTGCCGGCCGGGCACAAGCGCTACATCGCCATCCGCGCGGTGGACGAGCAGGGCAACGTCGGCCCGCCGCTTGTGGTCAAGACGAGCTGAAGTGTCCTGACGGTGCCCAAATAGGGACCTCAGTCAGGAGGCTTCCGGAAAAGTGCGGGCAGATCCGGCGCGCGCGGGAGGATCCCGAAGCGCTGGTCAAACGCGGCCCAAGCCCTTAGTGCTGAGAAGTTCAGCGCGACCCCGGGCGCCAAAGCCGGGCGCACCGCCGCCAGCTCCGCGCGGATAAGCGACGCATCCGCGCCCGAGGCGGCAACGATGGGCTGCAACGCAACCGCAGGATCGGCCCGCGCAGCGTCGGAGCCGTCTCCGAGAGCCTCGAGCGCCCGCTTGATCACACCCGGCTCGCTCTTCAGCAACGACCGCCTCGTCGCGATCACGAGCTCCGGATAGCGCGGCGCTCCGAACTCATCCGCACGGAACACGTGCACCGGCACGCCGCGCTGCTTCAGCGTCACGCCCTCGGCGTTCCAGAACGCCGTCGCGGCGTCCACCTTCTTCGCGATCAGGTCCGGCACCGCCGAGAAGCCGATCGTCACCGTCTTCACGCGCGCGTACGAACCGCCATCCGCATCCACCATCGATTTCAAAACCGCGATGTCCGAGGGCAGCCCCGTGACCCCGACGCGGCGGCCCTCGAGGTCGCGCGGCCGCGCCACCGACGCCTGCGCGATCACCGACGCGAGCGGACGGTCCACCAGCGCGCCCACGCCCACGATGTCGGCGCCCTTCTCGGCGGCCAGGCCGAGGTCGTGGATGTCCACCACCGCAAGGTCCGCGCGCCCGGCGGCGAGCAGCTTGAGCGAATCGGTCGAGGCGCTCGGCTGCCGGATGACGAGCCGCACGCCGTGCGTGCGGTCGAAGCCCTTCTGCACGGTCGCGTAGATGCCGGCGTGGACGCCGTTGGGGGTGAAGTCGAGGGCGATCGTGACGCGCCGCGGTGAGCCGGACCCACCCCCGCAGCCCGCGAGCACGAGCGCCGCGACAGCGACGGAAAGCGCCATTCGCGCGCGCATGCGGCGGCCATCTTAGAAGGCTCCCGAGCCGACCGGTGCCCTCTCTAACCTGCCGCGCACCGATCGCGCCCGGAAAGGAGGACTCTGATGCCCGCACCACCGGATAGAGGCCCAGCGGCGTACGTCGCCGAGTTCATCGGCACGTTCACGCTCGTCTTCTTCATCGCGCTGGCGGTGAGCCTCTACGTCACGCCGCCGGTCAACGGCCAGCAGCCCTTCATCGACTGGTCGGTGATCGGACTGGTGCACGCGTTCGCACTGTTCATGCTCATCCAGACGCTCGCCGTCGTGTCTGGTGCGCACGTCAACCCCGCGGTCACGGCGGGCATGCTCGCGATCCGCCAGATCAAGGTCGTCGACGCGGTCATCTACTGGCTCTGCCAGCTTGCGGGCGGCGTGGCGGCTGCGCTCGTGGTCAAGGGGCTGATTGAGGACGAGGGTCGCGGCGTGCACTACGGCGCACCGATCGTCTCCGACCACGTCACGACCTTCGGTGGCATCTGCTGCGAGGCGATCGGCACCTTCTTCCTGATGTGGGCGATCGTTGGCGTGGCGGTCAACCCGACGGCCTTCAGGGGCTGGGCCGGCCTCGTGATCGGCACCACCCTTGGCCTCGGCCTGATGGTGATGGGGCCGCTCACAGGCGGCAGCCTGAACCCGGCACGCGCGTTCGGCCCCGCGGTGGTCGCCCATGCGTTCGCGCCGGACGCGGGCAAGTGGATCCTCACCTATGTCGTCGGTCCGGGGGTGGGCGCCGTTCTCGCCGCCGTGACCTACCACTACATGTTCATCCTGCCCGGCAAGAAGGGCGTGGCGGGAATGCAACCGGTGGGTTAGACCTCTCGGTCCCAGTAGTCCCGCTTCGCCTCCTCGCGGCGGAACCTGAACTTGTCGTCCGGGTTGCCGGTGTTCACGCCGACCTTGTCGCTGTCCGGGTAGACGGCGACGTTGGGATCGGCGTGCGTGGAGAGCATCATCACGCGCACATTGCCCTCTGAGCCGGTGTTCTTCAGCTGGTGGGCGCCGTCCGGGCCGGGCAGGAAGCACACGACGTCGCCGGGCTCGAGCGGATCCTCCCCGCCGGGGTGGCGAAGCGTGGCCGTGCCCTCGAGCACGATCACCCACTCCTCCTCGGGATATTCGTAGTGGTAGGGGCAGAGGGCCTGGCCGGGCGCCATCTCGTAGATCGTCGCGCCGATCTGGCCGGCGCCGATCTTGGGGCCGATGCGGTCGTAGCCGGTCTTGAAGCCCTCCGGATCGTCGTCGTCGTGGACGATCTCGGGACGGTTGAGGTTGTAGCTCTTCATGGCGGCGATTATCACCGCTCGCCTCTTTCCTAGACTGGCTGGTCCATGCGGCGGGTCACCTTCTCGCGCAACTTCACGGTGTCGCTCTCGCGGACCTGCCAGTGCTACTGCAAGTACTGCGCGTTCGCGACGCACCAGGCGCACCTCTACTCGCCTAACGAGGTGGAGAAGATGCTCGACGACGCGGCCCGCCGCGGCGTCAAGGAGCTGCTCGTGCTCACGGGCGAGAAGCCCGAGGTGAACGCCGAGGTGGCGGCGCGGCTCAGCTCCTACGGGCACGACGATTTCGTCTCGTACGTGGCCTGGACGTGCGAGCGGGCGCTCGAGCGCGGGATGCTGCCGCACACGAACATCGGCGCGGCTTCGCACGAGGAGCTGGCGCGGCTGCGCGAGGTGACCGCGTCTCAGGGGCTCATGCTCGAGTCGATCGTGCCGGACCTCGTGGTGCACCAGGGCTCGCCCACCAAGCATCCGGCCGTGCGGCTCGACACCATCCGCGCAGCCGGCGAGCTGCGCATCCCGTTCACGAGCGGAATCCTCGTGGGGATCGGGGAGTCGCCGGAGGAGCGAGTGGAGGCGCTGGCTGCGCTCGGGGAGGTGCAGCGCGAGTACGGGCACATCCAGGAAGTCATCCTTCAGAACTTTGTTCCGCATCCGCGTTACTACGGGGCGGAGCCGGCGGAGATAGCGGACAGCGCACAGCGCACAGGGCACAGGGGACAGGCTGTGGACGTGCCTGGTTGGGCTACGCCCATCGGGCTCGATGACATGCGTGTCTTGGTTCGGGAGGCGCAGCGGTTGCTGCCGGGCGTTGGGATTCAGATTCCTCCGAACCTGTCGGACTGGTGGCTGCCGCTTGTCGAGGAGGGCGCCACCGATCTCGGCGGGCTCTCCGCCAACGGCGATCACATCTCGCCCGAGCACCCGTTCCCGAGCGTCCACCGGATGCGCAAGGAGCTCGCGCCGCGCGGCTACGCGCTGACCGAGCGGCTGTGCGTCTACCCGCAGTACATGGACCCGGAGTGGCTCGAGCAGGGCGTGCTCGACGTGATCAAGCTCAAGTACTGGAGCTTCATCCCCAGGCGCGGCTCGGGGCGCCGCGAGGAGCGCGCGATCCGGCGCGACCTCGTTCCCGACGCGATCGAGAAGGGCCGCAACGGCCTCGAGCTGTCCGAGGAGGAGCTGACCGCGATGTTCGCGGAGACGCGTCCCGAGGCCATCGAGGACATGCGCCAGGCCGCGGACGAGCTGCGCGAGGAGCTGGTGGGCGACACGGTCACGTTCGTCGTCAACCGCAACATCAACGTGTCGAACATCTGCGTGGTGGGCTG
>Ga0070683_100005650_pt1 | contig 10447 bp, 7 predicted proteins | sample KBSC713LmetaG_FD_64662 | JGI IMG/M metagenome (GOLD analysis project Ga0070683, IMG submission 64662) | Corn rhizosphere microbial communities from Kellogg Biological Station, Michigan, USA - KBS C7.1-3L metaG | ecosystem: Host-associated > Plants > Roots > Rhizosphere ...
GAACGGCGTCATCGTCATCACGACAAAGCACGGCGTCGCGGGACGCATGTCCGTTCAGTATTCGACTGAACAGGGCGCGCACGTCGACCAGAACACGTATCCGACCGCGTACCGTGGTTGGCGCACGGGCACGACCGCGGCGACGAACTCGCTGCCGAGCAACACGACGCAGTGCTTCCTCGTTCAGGTCTCGACGAACGCATGCAAGCAGGACAGCGTCACGAGCTACAACCTCTACGACGATCCGATCTCGACGCCGAACGGCGTCGGCTATCGACAGGCGCACAGCCTTCAGGTCGGCGGCGGCTCGGACGCACTCCGCTATTTCCTCCACGGCCAGTGGGAGGATGAAAACGGCGTCCTCAAGGTTCCGGATTTCGACAAGGCGTACATGGCCGCGCACGACCGCACGCTGCGCGATGATCAGACGCATCCGAACCACATGAGCCGCGAGACGTTCCGTTCGAACTTCAACATCACGCCGTCGCAGAAGCTCGACTTCGCGGTGAACGCGGGCTATACGTCGCAGGATCTCCGCCTTCCGATGTCGGACGACTCCGGCACGAACGGCGTCGCGGGCAACACCTACGGTGGGCTCGGCTACAAGTACAACATCTCGCCCACGGGCGACACCCTGTATGGGTGGCGGCAGTTCACGCCGCGCGACATTTATCAGACGGTCACCGACCAGGGCATTCAGCGTTTCATCACGTCGTTGCAGACGAACTGGCGTCCGCTCGAGTGGTTGTCCGGTCGCAGCAACGTCGGTCTCGATTACGCGAACCGGCTCGATACGCAGATCTGCCGCTTCGGAGAATGCCCGGACCTCGGCGGTGATTCGCGCGCCGGCTTCAAGATCGACAATCGCTCGAACTTCTTCACGTACACGGCCGACGCCGCGATGACGGCGACGCATCAGCTCAAGCAGTCGCTCAACTCGAAGACGACTGTCGGCGTGCAATTCAATCGCAGCTTCTTCGATCGCAACGGGGCGAGCGGCACCCGTCTCCCGCCTGGTGCGGTCACGGTGTCGTCCGGCGCGGTCAAAACGGCCGACGAAGCGACGAGCGACACGCGGACGCTCGGCGGATTCATCGAAGAGAACCTCGCGTTCAGCGAGCGCTTCTTCCTCACCGGTGCACTGCGCTCCGATCGCAACAGCGCGTTCGGCGCGAACTTCAAGACGGTGCTCTATCCGAAGCTCTCGGCGTCGTGGATCGTCTCCGACGAATCGTTCTTCCCGAAGCCGAGCTGGTTGAATCAGTTCCGTCTTCGCAGCGCGTACGGCGCGTCGGGCGTCGAGCCTGGAACGACGGACGCGGTCGCGTTCTACTCGGCGTCGACCGCGAAGCTCGAGGCTGGCGATACGCCGGCCGTCGTCTTCAGCGCGCTGGGCAACAAGGCGCTCAAGCCCGAGCGTTCGACTGAAGCAGAAGTCGGCTTCGATGCGGCGCTCTTCGGCAATCGCGTCAACACCGAGTTCACGTACTACAGCAAGATCTCGAAGGACGCGCTCATCAGCCGCGTTCTTCCGCCGTCGCTCGGCACGGGCCTCACGGCGCGTCTCGAGAATCTTGGCGAAGTGAAGAACGCCGGTTGGGAAGCGCTCATCAACGCGCAGATCGTCGACACGCGTTCGTTCGGTTGGGACCTGACCCTCAACGGCTCATCGAACGCGAACAAACTCGTCACGCTCGGGGGTGTTCCGACGATCGTGTCGAGCAGCACGGCGCAGCAGCGCGAGGGGTACCCGCTCAATGGTTGGTGGTCGCGCGGCATCACGAGCTACTCCGACAAGAACAAGGATGGCATTCTCACGTACAACGCCGATCCGAACCTCAACGAAGTATTCGTGAGCGACACGGCGGTGTACCTCGGCAACCCGCTGCCGAAGTACGAAGTATCGACGACGAACGGAATCGATCTGTTCCGCCACATGTTCCGTGTGAGCGCGATGATCGACTACAAGGGCGGCTTCGACATGTACAACAACACCGAGCGCATTCGTTGTGCGAGCCGCAATAACTGCTCGGGGTTGATCAATCCCAACTCGACGCTGTTTCAACAGGCGCGAACGGTCGCGGTGCGGGACAATCCGGCGAAGACCGTTGCCGGCTTCATCGGCGCGGGTGACTTCATCCGATTCCGCGAGCTCAACATGTCGTTCAATGCGCCGCAGCGCTGGGCGACCGCGCTCCGCGGCCGCAGTCTCACGGCGACGCTCGCCGCGCGCAACCTCGGCATTCTGTGGACGAAGTACGACGGCGTCGATCCGGAAGCGTTCGGCACGACCGGCGATGCGCCGTCCGAGTTCCAGGCTTTCGCTCCGCCGACGTACTACATGCTCCGCTTCACCCTCGGATTCTAAAGATCAATGACTTCATATAAGAGAATTCGTACCGCCGCGGCGACGTGGCGGTGGGCGGCGATCGCGTCACTCGCCGCCGGCGCGCTGGCGTGCGCGCCACATGAGATCCTCGACGTCACGGACCCGGACATCATCAATCCGACCGACGTCCAATCAGCGGCGGGCGCGGACGCAGTTCGCGTCGGCGCGATCGGTCGTCTCACCGCGGCGACCAGCGGTGGAAGCTCCTCGTCGGAAGGGCTGTTCCTGTTGAGCGGCCTCCTCGCCGATGAATGGATCAACGGCGATTCGTTCATCGCGCGTCAGGAAGTCGATCAGCGCGTCATCACGACCGCGAACACCTTCCTCACGGACGTCGATCGCATGTTGCAGCGCGCGCGCCTCTCGGGCGAGCAGGCCGTGCAGCTCGAGCGCCAGTTCAACCCGGCCGGTCCCGCCGCGAACGTCGCCGAGATGTACTTCATTCAGGCGTACGTCGAGAACACGATCGGTGAGCACTATTGCAATGGCCTGATCTTCAGCGACGTCGTGAATGGCCTCGAGCAGTATGGCACGCCAATCACCGATGCTGCCGCATTCCAGCGCGCGCTCGCGCACGCGGACTCGGGACTCGCGCTCATCACGGGCACGACCGCGGCGGACGTGAAGGTCAAGAACGCGCTGAGCATCGTGAAGGGACGTATTCTCACCAACCTCAATCGCCAGGCAGAGGCGGCGACCGCAGTTGCGAGCGTTCCAACGAGCTTCAACTACTTCAACCTCCACGGGCAGACGACGCTCGACAACGCAATTTGGTCGTACAACAATGTCGCGCGCCGCTACACGATCTCGAACAACGAGGGCACGAACGGTCTCAATTTCGCGACCGCTAACGACCCGCGCGTTCCGAGCTGCCTTGGCGGCGACGCGAAGTGCACGGCGAACGGCGTGACGTTGAAGGGTCGTGACGACGGCACGGTGCCGGTGACCGTGCAGCTGATCTGGCCGACGCGCGATGCGTCGGTATCGATCGCGAGCGGCATCGAGGCTCGCATGTACGAGGCCGAAGCCGCGTACAAGGCCGGAAACAACACGCTCTTCATTCAGAAGCTGAACCAGGCGCGCACTGAAGGCGGCGTCGCCGGACTCGCGGCGAACCTCACCGATCCAGGTAGCAACACGGCTCGTGAGGATTTGCTCTTTAGAGAACGAGCATTCTGGTTGTTCGGCCGCGGCTATCGCGTCGGGGACATGCGTCGTCTGATTCGGCAGTACAACCGCCCGGCGACGTCGGTCTTCCCGGTTGGCGCGTGGCACAAGGGCGGCAACTACGGCACGGACGTGAACTTCCCGGTGCCGCAGGCCGAGACGAACAATCCGAATCTCTCGGGGCAGACGAATACGTGTATTGATCGGAATGCCTAGTCGCGCCGGGCGCGACTAGGCTGGGCGGTACGGCGGCTCGCTTCGGGCCACGCAATCGCTTGGCAGAGAGAACGGCGGAACTTCGGTTCCGCCGTTTTTTTATCTGTTCCGGCCAGCCTCGTACCGAAACTCGATTACGAATACACGACGTCCCGGACCGTGCCTTGCCACCTTGAGTAAATCAACCAGCCCCGCGAACCCGGAAGCGCGAGCTAGTTCCGGCGTGATGTCCGCGAGCGACACCTCGAAGACCTTGGTGACAAGGATTTCCCCTGGGGGCAACGAGTAGCGACCGCCCACTTTGACGTGAGGCTTCTGCCACAGACGCACCGTCGTGGTGATCTCACCTCGGCGAATCGGGTCGCGGAGTGATCGCAGGAATTGCATGGCTACGTGAAGGTGCGTCGTTCGATCCTACGCCGGGACACACGTCACACGGACCGCGTCCTCGCCAAAGCGATCGGTGGCGACGATGCGAAGCGGCGGCCGAGGGCCCGCGAAGTACGGCTTGCCTGCGCCGAGCACGAAGGGACGGAAGTAGAGACGATACTCGTCGATGAGGCCGAGCGCGGTGAGGCTCGCTGCGAGGGTTGGTCCCGCGACGTCGATGTCGCCGTCGACGTCCGTCTTGAGCTTGCGCACGAATGCCCCGAGATCGTCGCCGACGAGTGTCGCATTCGGACCGACCGACTTTAGCGTCCTTGAAACGACCCATTTGGGTTGTGCGCGCCACGCCGACGCGAAGTCGTGATCGACGGCATCCCACTCCGGTCGTTCGTCTTCCCAGTAGCGCATCAGCTCGTAGATCCGCCGGCCGTACAAGCAACCGGCGAGCCCGCGAACATGATCGTTGAAATGCTGGTGCAGGGAGGGAGGAGGACCGGGCATCTCGAGCTTACCGCTAGTGCCATCGACATAGCCGTCGAGCGATTGCATCATGCCGAAAACGAGTTTGCCCATTCGGTCATCCCTCACGTCGGTGTTGATAGTAGCGTGCGAAGCTAGTGTGAGATCTCGAGGTCGACGTGCGCGCGTCCATCAGGATAGCCGGCCACGAGTCGAACAACATGCCCCGTGTCGGCCGCAGAGCGAAGAAGCGTCGCTCACGGCGAGCGACCGCCGACAACCGAACCCAGCTCTCGGCTATCCACTCGAGCCTGACACCGCCGAGGGCCCGGCGTTGGGAATTCTTAATGGGCACCATTGACCGGGAACGCGTGTAGTAACACTCGCTTCCACTTCACAGCAGCCAATAATTGAAAGAAGGAGTAGCACCAATGACACGTAACTCGCGCAAGGGATGGGCTGTCCTGCCCGTCGTTGCGGTGGTCAGCGCCGGGGCGATCGCCGTCGCCGCCGTCGCCGAGCGTCCGAGCCTCATCCACGCGGCTCCGCTCGTCACTGATAGCTCTGCCCTCCATCGCGCCGTGACGGCCCCGACCGGCAGCGTCGCGCGGCTCGATGAGCTCAGTGACGCATTTGCGACCATTGCTTCCAAAATCAAACCCAGCGTCGTCTACATCACCGCACGACAAGCGGCCCAGCCTGTCTCTCGACGAAGCCGCGGCCAGTCGCAGCGCGGACAATCGCCCGACATGAGCCAGCTCCCGCCGGAGCTTCGACAGTTCTTCCGCGACATGCCCGGCATGGGTGGCGGAGATTCACCCGACGATCCGACCCCGCGCGGTGGCGGAACGGCGTCCGGTTCCGGCTTCATCGTCTCGAACGACGGCTACATCCTCACGAACAACCACGTCGTCGACGGAGCCAGCGAAGTTCGCGTGCGTCTCCTCGATCGCCGCGAGTTCAAGGCAAAGGTCGTCGGTCGAGATCCGAACACCGACGTCGCCGTGATCAAGATCGACGCCGACAACCTCTCGCCCGCACCGCTCGGCAACAGCGAAGCGTCCCGCGTTGGCGAATGGGTTCTCGCCGTCGGCAACCCGCTCGGCGAAAACCTCACGTTCACAGTGACGCAGGGCATCATCAGCGCGAAGGGTCGTGCGCTCGGGTTGCCCGGGCAATCGCAGCAGACGATTCAGGACTTCATTCAGACCGACGCCGCGATCAACCCAGGCAACTCCGGTGGTCCGCTCGTGAACGTCCGCGGTGAAGTCATCGGCATCAACAGCGCGATCGAAAGCCCGACCGGCTACAACGCCGGCTATGGTTTCGCGGTCCCGATCGATCTCGCCCGCGCGGTCATGAATCAGATCATCAAGTCCGGACACGTCGAGCGTGCGGCGCTTGGTATCTCCGTCCGCGACGCCAGCGCTGACGACGCAGCATACGTTGGCTTGAAGGACATCCGCGGTATCGTCGTGCAGGATTACTCCGACGCGTCTTCGCCGGCGGCGAAGGCCGGCATTCAGGCTGGTGACGTCATCGTCTCGGTCGACGGCAAGCGTGTGGACTACGTTGCTCAGCTCCAGGAAGCGATCGCGTTCCGCAAACCTGGTGACGTCGTGACGGTCGAGGTCGCGCGCAAGGGCGGCCAGCACGCGACGGTGAAGGTCCCGCTGCAGCGCGCGGTCGGTGCTGCGACGACATCGTCGACGTCCGACGACGCGGCCGCACCGGATGAGAAGGGCTCGGCGATGCATGCGCTCGGCGCGAGCGTGACGGCGATCGATGCCGCGACCGCGCAGCGCCTCGGGCTGCCGTCGAACATTCACGGCGTGCTCGTGACGGGAACGCAGGACGGCACGTCGGCGGCGACGCATCTCTTCGCCCCGAATGCCGGTGGTCCGGACATCATTCTGTCGGTCGAAGGAACGGCAGTGACGACGCCTGAGCAGCTTCGGTCAGCGCTCGCGAACGTGAAGGCCGGCGACGTCGTGTCGCTCAGCGTCTACAACGTTCCGGCGAAGTCGAAGCGCATCGAGCGAGTTCGGCTCGGCGATAAGTAAGTTCAATAGTTCGTAAGGAAGGGCCGGAGCTTTCTCGAGCTCCGGCCCTTTCTTGTTTCATAGGGCCATCGGGATGCTGGCAAGCGTCGATCCCGATCTCGGCTGATTGGCCGCCGATCCAACCACGCTCGGCGGTAGCTCATTCGCATTTCACGCGCGGCACCTGAGATCGAGCCCGTTCTATCGATCGCGTGGTTCGCCGGTTTGCCGCTGCGCCGATTTTCGGGAGTGGCCATCAGCGACTATCTCGTGACGAACAGAGCCGTCGCGACGGAATCTCCCCACGCGAAGTCGATCGCGCCGCGATTCGCGCCGGTCGCGCGAACGGTGATCGTGAAGTCTTCGACGTGCTCCGGTGTCTTCGCCATGTCCATTTTCAGACGACCGACGTCTTGCGCCGCCGTATAGTCGGTCCCCCACTGGCCGACCTGCTTGTTGACGATGAGAAAGGTTCCGTTGCGCGTGTGCTGAATCCACAGCGTATAGAGACCGGCCGGAAGATTCATGTCGCCGATCGTGATCGGCTTCGACGTCGCGAAATGGGTCGCTTCATTCGCGCCAGCGCGCCAAATCGAATCGTACGGAATGAGCGCGCCGCCCCAGACCGTTCGCTCGCGGACCGCCGGACGCCCGTAGTTCACGAAGATCGGGCCGCGATTGAAGCCGGCGTACGCCGTCGCACGGGGCGACAGAACACCGGTCGGCTTCATCGCTGTCGCGAGCGATGCGATGTTCGCTTTGCCGGTCGTCCGCGTGCCGATCGCCTTGTTGGTCGTGAAGATGCCATCGGTTGACTGCATGCGCCCCTGACGATCGAAGCGCACGAGCATCGCGTACGCGCCGCCGCGCATTTTCAGCGTGTCGCCGCCGGCCGCCTGAAGCCCCAGCACGCCAACGGTGTTTCCGGCGAGGGGGACTGCGGGAACCGAGTCGCGTCCTGATGGGCGCGCGTAGATCAACTCGAACGGCGCATACGTGTAGACCGGAAAGGCGGGAATCGCATTCGCCACCGCAAATGCCGCGCGCTGTGTGCTGTCCTTCCACACGATCTCGCGCTTCGCCGAATCCGCGCCGAGCGTGAAACGCCATTCGACTGGCGCGTTCGGCACGGGCGAGCCGTCGGCTTGTACGCGACGAAACACGACTGCGGTCGGGCGATTGTTATCGAGCGTGATGTCGTACGTCGTCCGCACGATTGCCGCGCCCGATCGAACGACCGTTTCGCCGGTCATCTTCGCGGCCGTCCGATTGAACGTCTCGACGGCAACTGTGTCCTTCCCGAGCCGGTAGATCATCGTTGCGTCTTGCGCCGCGAGAGACGCAAGCGGTGCGAGGGCCAGCCCTGCGGCGTAGTAGAGTTTCGTCATGAGTGGGTTGTGATTGATTGCGCTAGTTCTTCAGCGCGTCGGCAATTGCTTTCTCGACCAGCGGACCCATGATCTCGTATCCTGCCGGCGTCGGATGGACGCCGTCGTTGGCGAGGTCGCTCCGCATTCCGTCGCGTTCGTCTTTCAACGCGGAATGGAAGTCCACGTACACGGCACCGACACGCGCCGCGTACGCTTTGATCCACGCGTTGAGCACGACGATCTTCGGTGCGGGCTCGAGTCCCCTTTTCCACGGATAGTCGAAGACCGGAAGCACTGACGCCAGCACCACGCGAATGTTGTTCTCCTTCGCGATCTCGGTCATCGACGCGATGTTGTCTTCGATCATATCGAGCGTCGACGGGCCGGTGTTGCCGGCGATATCGTTCGTGCCGCCGAGGATGACGACGACCTTCGGCTTCAGCGCGATGACATCCTGACGAAAGCGAACGAGCATCTGCGGCGTCGTCTGCCCGCTGATTCCTCGGCCGATATATGGCTTTCCCGGAAACTGGGTCGCGAATGTCTTCGCCCACACTTCGATGATCGAGTTCCCCATGAACACGATGCGGTTCTCGTCGGCGGCCGGAGCGCCAAGCGCCGCGTTTTCAGCTTGGAATCGCTGAAGATTCGCCCAGTCGGTCGGGGAAGGCGTCTGCGCGACCGACGTCGACGCGACGATGGTCGCCGAGATGACCCCCAGAGTTCGGAGAATCCGCATGGCGCATAAGATGAGCGCCGCATCGCCCGAGGGCTACTCGAACAGCGGCCCGAAATCGCCCTCGATCGCGAGGAGCCTGAGCTTCGTCTTGACGCCGCCGCCTGCCGAGAAACCGCCGGTCTTTCCGCTGGCCGCGACAACGCGATGGCACGGAACGATGATCGCGAATGGATTCCTCGCCAGAGCAACGCCGACTTCGCGCGCGGCGGTCGGTCGACCAATTCGTTTCGCGATGTCGCCGTATGTTCGCGTCGACCCTGCGGGAATCTCGCGCGCCGCAACGTAGACGTCGCGCTCGAACTCCGGAACGGCTGCCATGTCGACTGCGACGCCACTGAGATCGACGCGCTTGCCGGCGAGAAGAGACACGATGTCGGCGATCGTCGCTGAGATCTCCGGCGTCGGCTCGGATTCCTTCGCGTTCGGAAAGCGCTGCTGCAGGCGCGTCCGGGTTGCAGCGACGGTTTCCTCCGGGAGCTGTGTTCCGGCGATTCCCTCCGCGGCCCAGGCAATGCCGCACACGCCGACTGCAGTGTCGAAGAGAGCGAAGGCGTCGGCGCGAGTTCTGAGTGATGTCACTCTGTCATCCTCGGGAGAGCGGAAGTGCGAAACGACGAACGTGCGGAACCCATTTCTCCGCGTCGAAGACTGGAATTCCGTTGCTCCGTCATCGAGGCGTATCGAAAGCTATTGAGCTCCGCGCTGATCGCTCTCCGGTTCTTGCCCTCGTATCCGAGCTGGTAGGAGATGTGCTTACAGTACAGTAGATGGCCTCGACCGCACGCCCCGGACTGACTCGCGCGCTCGCGCATCGAAACTACCGACTCTTCTTCAGCGGACAGAGCGTTTCGCTTGTCGGGACGTGGATCACTCGCGTCGCCACGAGCTGGCTGGTCTATCGCCTCACGCACTCCGCGCTGCTCCTCGGCGTCGTCGGATTTTGGGGGCAAATACCCTCGCTCGTGCTGTCGCCGATCGCGGGCGTCTACGTCGACCGTTGGGACCGACACAAGATTCTCGTCTGGACTCAGGTGTTGTCAGCGCTTCAATCGCTCGCGCTCGCGATTCTTGCTCTGTCGAACACGATCACTGTCGCGTGGATCATCATCCTTCAGGTCGCGCAGGGAGTGATCAACGCGTTCGACACGCCGGCGCGGCAGTCGTTTGTCGTGCAGATGGTCGACGATCCTGCCGATCTGCCGAACGCGATCGCGCTCAACTCGACGATGGTCAACGCAAGCCGCATCATCGGTCCGTCGATTGGCGGTTTGATCATTGCCGCTGTCGGCGAAGGATGGTGCTTCATGATCGACGCGATTTCGTATCTCGCGGTGATCGCGTCGCTGCTCGCGATGCGCGTCGCGAAGAAACCGGTTCGGCCGCGCGGCGCGATGCTCGACGAGCTGCGCGCCGGCTTCAAGTACGTCGTCGGATTCGCCCCCGTGAGAACTGCGCTCACGCTACTCGCGATCGTCGCGACGATGGGAATGCCGTACACCGTGCTCATGCCGATCATCGCGACCAACGTCTTGCACGGCGGCGCGCACACGCTCGGCTTCCTCATGACGGCGTCCGGAGCGGGGGCAGTGTGCGGCGCGCTCTATCTCGCGTCGCGCACGTCGGTCCTTGGGCTCGGAAGGATCATGATGCTCGCGACGATGACGTTTGGCATCGGACT
>Ga0070683_100005652_pt1 | contig 10445 bp, 9 predicted proteins | sample KBSC713LmetaG_FD_64662 | JGI IMG/M metagenome (GOLD analysis project Ga0070683, IMG submission 64662) | Corn rhizosphere microbial communities from Kellogg Biological Station, Michigan, USA - KBS C7.1-3L metaG | ecosystem: Host-associated > Plants > Roots > Rhizosphere ...
ATCGGCCGGCGCGACGCACCCGGGCCGGTGGACGCGGCCACGATCCCGTCGACGATTGCGGCGCTACGCGGACGAGCACTGGCCGGCTGCGCGGCGGCCAGCGCGATCAGTTTCTGGATCGCCGCCACGTCTCGAGAGCCCCACACACCACGCGCGAGGCCGGAGACGATGGCGGTGGCGTCCGCGTCGCCGACGGGCCACGACGCATCGGCGGATAGACGCTCGATCAGGGACAGCTCCCGTCCGGCGAGGCCGCTGTAAAACGCATCTCGTATGAAGCGATTGCTCGTCTGCGCGCGCACCGCCTGCGCCAACGCGACGTCCTGGCCTGGATCCTTGGCTTCGCCGAGCGTGAGCACGGCCTGCAGCTGCACCTCCAGCGCGGGATCCTGGACCAGCGCGCGGATCCGCATCAGGAGGTCCGCGCGGCCGGCGGTCTCGTTAAACAGGCGCTCGCTGAGTCGGAGAGCCGAGGCGCGAACCACGGGCTCCTTGTCGCTCAAGCCCGCCATCACGGTTGCGCGATCGAGCGCGCCGATCCCCTCGAGCGTCCACATCGCCTGGACGCGTCCGACCGCACGCGGGCTGGACGTCGCCATCTTCCGGATCGCCGGCACCGTTGCGGCGTCGTGATGCTCGACCAGCTGTTGCTGCGCGGTCTCACGCCACCACGAATTCGCGTCGCCGAGATGCTCGACCCACTGCGCGTTGGTCATGCGCGCGATCTGCGAAACACGAGGCGCCGGCTTGTCGATCGGGACGACGCGGTAGATGCGTCCGTAGTCGTAGGGGCCTTCGAGTTGGTGCGACTTGATCTCCTCACGGAGATACGGCGAGATCAGGCTGTGGTGCTCGACGATGCCGCGATACATATCGACGACGTAGAGCGCGCCGTCCGGACCGGTGCCGAAGTTGACAGGACGGAACCGTTCGTCGGTTGAGGCGATGAAGTCAGCCTGCATGTATGGATTGCGGCCCACGACGCTGCCGTTCTCCGGGGTCAGGACCTTTCGCTGCACGAGGTTGCCGACCGGCTCCGCGACGAAGGCATTGCCATAGAGCTCGGGCAACAGATCGCCGCGGTAGATCCACGGGCCGCACGCCGCCGTGAACTTGAAGAGCTTGCCGTCGCGCAGTTCGCGTGCGGGCTGACCGCCGCTCGTGACCCCCGGCGTCTCGTGCGCGGGCCAGACCGCTTCGTCCGCCGCGATGTTGACGTTGGTGCCCTCGAGGCGCGGATAGTGCGGATTGCGCTGCAGGTAGTCGCCGAAGATGACGTCGCCGTGCAGCGAGTGGGTATTGTCGTTGTAGTAGAAGCGGCCGTAATCATCCTGTGTGAATCCCCACTGGCCGCGGAAGATCGTCGGCGCCGTCTCGAACTTGCCGTCCTTGTACCGGAACTTCTTCATGTAGGCGGCGCTGTAGATCCAGTTGTCGTAAGCCCACAGCCCGCCGTTCGGGAACAGCTCCGCGTTGGTCGACAGCGGCAGCTTCGGATTCGGCTTGGCGCCGTAGTCGGCGGCGATCACTTGCTTCGAATCGGCCTTGCCGTCGCCATCGGTGTCGCGCCAGAACGCCAGTTCGGGCGGCGAGCCGACGAGCAATCCATCACCGACGAGCATGATCGACCGCGGCAGAATCAGATTGTCCAGGAACACCGTCGCATCGTCATACCGACCGTCGCCGTCACGATCGCGCAGGACCACGACGCGTCCGTTGGGAGCGTCCTCACCCTCGCCGCCGAGCACCGGCGAGTAGCCGTTCATCTCGACGACCCACATGCGGCCGTCAGGACCGAACTGGATTGCGACCGGCGCGTGAATCAGCGGCTCGGATGCAGCGAGCTCGACCTTGTAGCCTGGAGCGACGGTCAGCGACTTCAGAGCGGCATCAGTCGTGAGCACCGGCGCAGGCGCGGGAGGCATTGGCGCGACAGGCGCCTGCGACGCCCGGCCCCGTCCCTGGGCCTGACCATCAACTGTGGCGACGACGCTGGAGGTGAAGACAAAGGCGAAGGCGAGGAGGAGCAGCCACGTTTTTCTCATCGCTAATCACTCCGAGGGGCTTCGCCCCTCGGACTCCCCTACACGCGCTCTCGCGCGCCGCTTCGACGGCGCGCTCCGATCGCGTGGGCTCACTCGCGCGCTCGTTCGCCTCGTCTCTTGAAACGCTTCTTCCAGTCTAGTTCACAGCCAGCGGATTGAGCTTTCGCGATCACAGACGCCGGATCTTGATGTCGGTGTACTCGATCCATCGGCCGGGGTCGTGGGCCTGCAGCTCGATCCGCCCTGGCTCGAGGTTCTGCAATCCCTCGTACTCGAGCACGTTCTCGCCATTGATGCGGACCAGGCACTTCGCATCCTGGACCACGAGCTGCAGGAGGAACCACTTCTCCGGCTCGATCCGCGGGTAGATCGATCGCTTGATCGAATAGAGCGAGCCGGTGGCGTAGTGGGCCCCTTCGACGTCGTGGAGCTGAATCTCGTAGCTGCGGCCCGGCGACGACGCGCTCTTCGGCGCTGATCTGAAGATGACGCCGCCGTTGTGATACTGCACGCCGCGGATGTAGAGGTGCAGGATGAAATCACGATAGGTCTGAATCGTCGCCAGCTGCCCGTTCCCATCGCCATGGAGGATCGCGCCGCGCGGCTCGAAGAGCGGCGTACCACTGGCCGGCTGCCACTTCGCGAAGTCCTCGGGACCGCCGTAGAGCATTTCCCACGTTTCCTTGGAGGGAAGCTCGCGGACGCGGATGTTCCGGAAGCGGATCGGATAGGAGAGGGACTCGAACCCAAGGTAGCCGCGACGCAGCCGGTATTTCAGGTCGGGAACTGTTTCGACGTCGAGATCGTGGACGAGCATATCGTTCATCCAGACCTGCAGGCGGGGCCAATCCATCAGCACGCGCGCGCTGTTCCACTCGCCCTGGTTCCTGACGTTGACCGCGCGCGGCGCGACGAGCGGGAAAATCGATCCCGCCGACTCCGGCTTTGGTTCCTTGTCAGCCTGGTGGAAGAGGTTGATCTTCATCCCGACCCAGGTGTTCCGTCCGTGCTCCGGAGCGTGGAGATAGATGCCGGAGTTCATCCATCCCTTCAGGAAGAACTCGCACCGGAAGTCGAAGTTCTCGTACTGCTTGTCCGACCGCAGCCAGGTCGGGAAGTTCGCTCCCGGATCGACCACGATGTCGCCGTCCACGACCTTGAACGCGGACGCGGGGCCTTCACGGACCGACCATCCATTCATCGTCCGGCCATCGAACAGCGACACGAAGCCAGGCTCCACATCGGACGGCTGTGCCTGCCTAAGCCGCACCGCCGCGGGAAGGAAACTGGCGGCCGCGAGGAACGTTCGCCGATCGATTGTGCCATTCCGCATTATCCGTTCAGACCTCCTGGATCGGCGCTCCGCCCACGGCTACTGCGCCTTCGCCAGCCGAACGATGCCGGCATTCGGGTTCACGTGATACTGGACGTACGATCCGCCAGCGCCTTTCTCAACGGTCGCTTTCGTTGTGTCGCGCCCTTGCCTTAATCTTTGCTCAAATGTCGCGTATCGAGTCCTGAAGCACCTTGATCGCGACGTCGCGCCTGAGCATGGTGTCGCGCGCGCGGTAGACCTCACCCATTCCACCGGCACCGATGGCGGTGACGATCTGGTATGGGCCCAGCTGATAGCCGGACGCGAGAGGCATGGGGGCGCCGGGGATTATAGGACCGATCGATCTGCGCTGCCAGCAGTCCGGCGAGACCAGCGTCGGCACGGAGTTTGGCGACGCGGAAAATCGGCATCGGCAGCAGACTGATTGCCGCCACGATCACGGTGGGACAATCGACGACGCGTGCCGCTCACGAACGAACGCGGATGATCGTCTTCCCCTTGATCCGCGCTGTCGGGTTGAATGCGGCGACAGCGTCGTCAAGGGTAGAGACCTTGCCGATGTTCGTCCGCAGTCGTCCGTCCCGCACCCGGTGGACGATCTCACCCAGTTGGGCACGATCGGACTCGACAACGAAGTCGACCGTCAGGCCGTCGGTCGGCCGCGCTTCGGGCGGCCCGACGATGGACACCAGTGTGCCTCCGGCTCGAATCAGGCCTGCGGAACGCTTCCCGATGTCGCCGCCGATGACATCGAACACCAGATCGACTCCGCCGACGTCCTCGAGGACTCCGTTCTCGAGATCGACGAACTCCTTCGCGCCGAAGTCGAGCACCGTCTGACGGTCGGCGGCGCGTCCGGTGCCGATGACGTAGGCGCCGGCCTCTCGTGCGAGTTGCGTCACCATCGACCCGACGGCGCCGCCCGCGCCGTGCACGAGGACGCTCTGCCCCGCCTGAAGGCGACCGTGATCGAACAGTCCCTGCCACGCGGTCAAACCCGAGATCGGCAGGCTCGCGCCCACCGTGAAGTCGACGTTGCCCGGCAGCGGCGCGAGGTTGCGTGCCTCGACGACCGCGTACTCCGCCAGTGTGCCGTCGCGATACCAGTCGGTGAGGCCGAACACCCGCTGTCCCACCGAGAGGCCCCTCGTCCCATAGCCGAGGGCGGTGACCACGCCAGCCAGCTCGTGGCCGGGGATCGACGGTGTTCGGTCACGGCCGAGGCGATCGGCCCAGGTCGAGGGCCACGCCAGCTCAGTCGGGACGAATCCCGAGGCTTGAACCTGAACGACGACGTCGTTTATCGCAGGCTGCGGCTCGGGCCGCTCCACCAGCGTCATCCCGGCCGTTCCCGCAGCCTGGTCCGTCACCACGATAGCCTTCATCGCCGCCTCCGGATCGATAGCTGACGGGCGACTATTTTGGAAACACACCGGACATTCCCGTCCGCGGTCGAGATACCCGCGCGTCCGAAATCGAGGCGCAGGCTGAGTGAGGAGTCGCACAACATGGTGGTCGGAGGCGTGACGGACGTTGGCGCTACCCGACTGCGTCGTCCGAGCGTTCCGCTAGGCGTTCCAGCATCGCGTCGCCGACTCCGTTGTGGCCTCGCGCCTTCAATGCGTCCGCGGCGCCGAGCACGTCGCGCGGCTCCTTGTTTTGACCAAGCTTGAACTTGCCAACCAGCCGTGTGATCTCGATTTCGAGCCCCACAATCGACGCGAGCATTTCGTTGATGAACGTTTGTGGACTATCGCCCATTCGCCAGGGGCGGGGCTCCGCCGCTTCGTGATGCTTCGTCAGCCGTCCTACGAGCCCTCGCAAATAACGCTCGTCGTCGTGCACAGTCACGCGCCCATGCGCGTGCGCCACCATGTAGTTCCACGTGGGCACCTGACGGTGATGTTCGTGCGTGCTTGGGTACCAGTTCGGCGAGATATAGGCGTCGGCGCCGCGAAACACCACGAGAACCTCATCGCCTGAGGCGATGTCTTTCCAGACGGCGTTGGCGCGCGCGACATGGGTGTGTAGGGCACCCAACGAGCCGTGACGCAACTCCAACTCGAACGGTAGATGGTTCGCATCCAGCCCACCCGCTCCGTGCGTCACGAGAATGCCAAACGGATGCTTGGCGATCAGGGCATGCAGGCGATCTGGATCAGACTCTTCATAGTGAGCAGGGATGTACATTCGGATCACCCAACTGAGCCTCGCGCATCATACGGCCTATAGAAGAACTCAGTCGCGGAAATCGTCACTCAGAAGCATTCCTGCACACTTTTCCGAGAACTGACCAGGTCTTCCCGTTTGCGTGCGAACGCGTCGTCGCGACATTTCGAGGCGGTTCGAGGCGCTCCTGTCGCACATCTGAGAATGTTTCTACCCAAAGGGGCGAGACGATGAGATACCTTTTGCCGTTCCTGGCAGCGCTCTTCGCGTTCGACGTATTCCCCGCCCACGCCGACCCAATTTCGGTCGCCGTCAACAACGCGACGATGTTCATGGTTCCGAACTTCGGAGGCGGTGACAACATCTCCTTCAAGTTCACGGGGATCGGGGTGGACATCGAAGGCATTGGCGGGATGGCCTGCTTCGATTGGTGCACAGGTCGCCCGATTCCTCCCGGAACCCCTATTAGCCTCACGCAGATCTTCGTCTCGAACTTCAGCAGTGCGGTTGTCGGCGGCGTCGCCTACGACCCGAACAGCGACATTGGGTTGATATCGTCGTCGTTCTTTGACGACGCGGGCGGTTTGAATGCGAGCGTCATGGGGTTCGTCGGTGAAGGCCCGACGTTCAAAATATTTCTCATGTCGATGCCGAGCGGCGGCAGCTGGACCCTAAACTTTCGTCCCGCGACGGACGAACAGGGCAACAACACCGAGGCCTTCGTGCACGGCACGTTCGTCGCAGGGACCACTACGCCGACGCCTGAACCCGGAACGTTGGGGCTGCTGCTCCTTGGGTCGATCGGCATCTGGATCACCGCACGGCGCAGCTCGTCATGCTCCAGAGCCGCGCCAGTGCGTGCGCAATTGTGTGGACCGCGCACCCGAGAATGATTGCAATCGGAGGGACAACCAGAACGACGAGCGCGTGCTCCATGAAAGCGCCGGATGGCCCCGCGCCGTTGGCCAGCGGAAGCGCGAGCGTGACGGCGTAGTACGAGGCGAGCGGCAGCGCCACGCGACGAAACGGGCGAGCGATCGTCACCCAGCGCACACCGCTCATGGCGCCGCCTCCACACGTCGCGCCTGGGCGCTGAACTCGCGGCCAGCCATGATCACGCCACGATCGAGCCGCCGCACGAGCTCGTACAGCAGCACGAGACCCCCGAAATACACCACGATTCCTTCGACGCGATGGACATCGGCTGCGCTGATTGCCGAGAACGCAGCCGGATGTGCAGCGAGCGACATCGCGATCGCGATCCGCACCGCGTTGACCAGCACGGCGGCCGAGTAACTGGCCAGCAGACTCACACTCAGAACTCGCACCGCCGAGAATCTGGATCGGACACGATGAAGGAGCGCGACCATCAGCATGCCGAACGCGGCGATCATGAAGTTGATCCCAGCGCACGATTTCTCGATCAGGAACAACCGGTCGCGCGAGAAATATCCCTCTCCCGGCTGAAGCGCGAAGCGTGTTTGGGTCATGACGCCAACCAACCGCGCCACTGGACTCAAGATCCACCATAGATCGTCCGCACCCGCGGTGGCGTAGTGTCGCTTCAGCCCCCAGGCAATCAGCACGGCACTGGCCATCACGCAGATCTTCGTCTTCACGCGACGATTCACGATCGTCCCTCGACGTCGCTCGCGGCGCCCTGAGTGACAGTCGAAGGACGGCGTCGCCGGAGCAGACTCACACCACCGAGCATCGACAGGACGATCGCGTACACCCACACAATCTCTGGTTCGGGGCCCGCGGTCACTCCGACGGCGAGATCGGACACGCCCGCTGGAAGCGGCAGCGGCTGGTCGACGTCATCGGCGTCTTCGGTGGTACGACGGACGACCTCCTGCACGGCAACGAACGACGTGTATCGGGTAAGCAAGCCATAGCTGAGTCCCAACGACGTGATCTCGGCCACCCGTTCTTCACTGAGAGCACTGGGACCAAAATCCGACAAATCCGCGATTCGAGTGCGCGCCCACAGATGTCGAAGAGCACTGTGGCGGATGTCGGCGCTAGACGGCGAGACGGCGACGGACGTCCGGTACACGCCGCCGCCGGTCCTGCCCGAGATCTCGATCGATCCAGCCGCGCGGCCTCGCCACTTTCCGAAGACGATAATCGGACGGCTGGCGAACAGATCCGGCAATGTCCCGGGTTCCACGTCGTAGGCGTCGAATCCATTGAAAGTGACGTCGATGCCGGTGAGGACGGGCGTGTCGATGTAGCGTCGGAGCCGCGCCGCCGCTTCCGCCGCCTCGCCAGGTTCGGTCACGATGAACGGTTCCCCGAGCCCCGCACGAGCGATGCCCTCGATGAGGAATCGATTCACGCTGCTCCCGATACCAAAGGCGAAGACATTGACGACGTTTCGCTGGGCGCGCACGTAGTCGAACACGTCTGCTTCCGCCTCGATGTAGCCGTCGGTCACCAGCACGATGCTGCGCGACGCCTCCCGTTGACGCGGGATCGCGACCGCCCGTTCCAGCGCAGCCAGTAGCCGCGTCCCGCCGCCGCCGTTCTTTTGCCCGATGAACTGGAGCGCACGTGTGAGATTCGGACGCGTCGCCGGCACAGAAACAGGCGAGAACGTGGCAGAGCCGTCGGCAAACACGACGATGTTGAAAGTGTCGGAAGGTCGAAGAACGTTTGCCAAATCGCTCATGAGTTTCTTCGCCGTGTCCAGCGGGTAGCCGTTCATCGATCCCGAGACATCGAGGACGAAAATGTACTCGCGCGACGGCATTTCGTCGGGCTCTACCACGCGCGGCGGTTCCGCCATGAGCAGGAAGAAGTTTTCGTCCCGGCTCTGATACAGCAGAAGGCCTGAAGTAATCTCCTCACCCGCCAATCGGTAGCGAAGTATGAAGTCCCGATTGCCCGCCAATCGGTCGGATTCAGCGAGTGTGATCTCGGAGCGTCCCGCGCTGCCCGAGCGGACCTCCAGCTGGTGCGAGGGTGACGCGAGATCCTGGAGCGGCACGCCAGTGGAGACCACGCCGGAGAGGTGGAACTCGCTGCGCGGCGCCTCGCCCTGGTGGGTGTAGGGCGCCTTGACGAACTCGTCGCCGGGCGATGCCTGGCCTTCGGGCTTCTCGGAGTAGCGCGGCCCGACGACGGTCGGGTACACGAACTCGTAGACGCCATCGGTCGGCACGAGCAGCTCGGTGTATTTGAGCTCCACCGAGATCGTGTCGCCTGGAAGCACGTTGGCGATCTTCATCGTGAACACATTGGGACGACTCTGTTCCAACAGCGATGCGCTCTTTCCTTCCTGCTTTGCCGCTTCGAATTCACGCGCGGCCTGCTTGCGCTCTTTGATTGTGGCGACGGTGCGTACGTCGCCGACGGTCATCGTCATGCCGTACACCGCCGCTCGCGTGGACGCAGGAAAGACGTAGCGGGCATGAATCGGGCGGGTTCCACGATTCTCGTACACCTGTCGAACGGTCACGTCCGCAATCACACCGGTGATCGCGACGTCGACTCGGGTGTCCTTCAACGGCAGACGATCGATCGTGGAGTCGCCGCCTTCGACGAAGAAGAACGGAGAGAGCGTCTTGTCGGCAGGTGCTCGATCGCCCTGCGCCGCGGCGATGAGCGGCACGAGCAAGGCACAAATGACGGTAACGACGACGGCGCGCATTGAGAGTCTCATGTCTATGGCCTCAGATATCCGGAAGATATGAAGTCGCGCGGCGGTCTCGGGCCCTGACGCGATTGGCACGTCCGCCGTGCCGACTCCGCCGTCAGGACCCGAGACCCAAGCGTCCTTACTTGCCGTTCCCATCGCGCGGGATCTTTGTTGCTTCAGAATTTCCGTGGATCGCTTCGACGCGCTCCAGGTTCCGCTTGGCCTTGTCGTATCCGGGATCGGCCGCCAGTGCGGCCTTGTACTCAGTGGCCGCCGCTTTGAAGTCACCCGTGTGCTCGAGTGCCATGCCCAGGTTGTTGTGAAACACTGCCACCTCCGGCCGCAACTCCGTGGCCTTGGTCAACAGGGGCAATGCTTCGTCGGCGCGCTCGCTCTCGAGGAAGATCAGTCCGAGGTTGTTCATCGACCACGCGTCAAGCTCGTTCAACTCGATCGCACGGCGATAGGCAGACACCGCTTCGTCCGTCTTCCCCTGCGTGTAGTAGGTACGGCCGAGCAGTCGATACACCTCGGTCGACTCGGGATCGATTTCAGCCGCACGCGAGAGTCGTGCGACGGCCTCGTCGGGCCGCTTCTGTTCGATCAAGACGCGGCTCAAGTTCACGAGGCTCTTGACGTGCTGCGGGTCGACGGTCAGCGCCTGTTCGAAGGCTTGCTCGGACTTGGTCAGGTCGCCGCTCTTCCACGCCGACAGGCCGAGCATGTAGTGTCCCCACGCGTTGGCGGGGCGCTCGGTGGTGTAGCGATCGAATATCGCCGTCGCGTCGCTGTACTTCCTGGCCTGGTATGCCGCCTGACCATCACTGAATGACATCGGACTGGTGATCTTCGGCGTCACAGTCGGCAACGATCCCTCTCCATCGGTTCGCTTCTCGCCGGTCGTTGCAACGGGCTTTACTGCCGCGGAAGCTGACGATGCCGCTTTCGCTTCTACGGTTTCGCTGGACTTGGAACAGCCGACCGCGGCGCTCCCTGCCAGGAGCAGCAGCGCCGCCGTGACGTGTCGTGTGGGTTTCATCTGTGTCTCCCTTTGGTTCGCCGACCGCTACACGGCGGTCAGACGTTCGCCGGCCTTCAGGGCAAGCCCGCGGCCAGCGTGGGCGGGAGATGACAGGTGCGTCTAACTACACCGAACTAGGCCAGTTGTGGAGTTGTCAGGCGGGAGATACTCGTGGCGATCGTGTCCTTGCGACCACGGGACTCAGAGCTGCATGTGTCCGGGCGAACACAG
>Ga0070683_100005654_pt1 | contig 10443 bp, 10 predicted proteins | sample KBSC713LmetaG_FD_64662 | JGI IMG/M metagenome (GOLD analysis project Ga0070683, IMG submission 64662) | Corn rhizosphere microbial communities from Kellogg Biological Station, Michigan, USA - KBS C7.1-3L metaG | ecosystem: Host-associated > Plants > Roots > Rhizosphere ...
CCGCGTAGATGGCCGAGCCGCAGATCGTGGCGCTCGGAGGGCTCGGCGAGGACGACGACTCAGCGGGCCGGCTCATCCGCTTTGCCTTCAGCCTCACCGGAAAGGAGCGTCCGCGCGTCTGCCTGGTGCCCACGGCCACCAACGAGCTTCCCGAATACATCGTCCGCTTCTACGAGAACCTGAGCGCGCACGCCGACTGCTCGCACGTCTCGTTCTTCCCGTGGCCGCGAGGCGACCTGCGCGAGCACGTGCTGGCCCAGGACGCGATCTTCGTCAGCGGCGGCAACACCGCGAACCTGCTCGCGATCTGGCGTGCGCACGGCTTCGACGACGTCATCCGCGAGGCCTGGGAGCGGGGGATCGTGCTGGCCGGCTCGAGCGCGGGGATGATCTGCTGGTTCGAAGCCGGGGTCACGGACTCGTTCGGCCCTCAGCTCGAAGGGATGCGCGACGGGCTCGGGTTCCTGCCCGGAAGCGCGTGCCCGCACTACGACGGGGAGGAACAGCGTCGGCCCGTCTACACCCGGCTCGTCGCGAACGGCTTCCCCGCCGGGATAGCCGCCGACGACACCGTCGGCCTGCACTACGTCGGTAGGGAGCTTCAGGAGGCGGTCACCGTGCGCGAGGGCGCCCACGCGTATCGCGTCGAGCCCGGGAACGAGATCGCGATCGAGCCGCGCCTTCTCGAAAAAGAGTAGGGGCCGCACGAAGGCGGCCCCTAGTCCGGTTCCCAGCGTCGTATTGGTAGAGGCGATTCCTGCCGGCTGCTAGCTCACCGGCGGCGCTCGATGCGAGCCCCCTACGCTGGCTAGGCGATTCCCCGTAGGTCCCGGGGACACGCCTCTACCCGCTGGTACCTCCACTGCCCGTACTGGAATCTGTCAAGCCGGACCACCTCCTTTCCGCGGTTGCCCGAACTGTAGCCGCTCGGCCAGGACGTCCGCTACTCGACTTCGGAGAGGACGACTGAAAGCTCGAGACCGCGATCCAGCGGAACGGTGACGCTCTCCAGTGTCGGATCGGCCTGCCGGGCCTTGGAGTACTCGGCCAGGGGGTCGGCGTGGGAGAGGACGTTGTCGGCGACGAAGAGCCCTCCCGGCTCGACCTTGTCGCGGGCCAGCTGGAAGAGGCGCTCGTAGTCCTCCTTCTCCGCGTCGATGAAGACGACGTCGAAGACATCCTGGATCTGCGGAAGCGTCTCGAAGGCGTCGCCGTCGATCAGCTCCACCGTCTCCTCCAGGCCGGCGTCCGCGACGTTCCCGCGCCAAGCCTCGACCTTTGCGGGATCTGCTTCGAGCGAAAGAACGCGCCCGCCGAAGTGGCGAACGCCCGCGCCGAGCCAGATCGACGAGTACCCGCGCGACCCGCCGATCTCGAGCACCTCGCAGTCCACTTGCGGCGCGACGAGCGAGAACAGGAACTGCCCCGTCGTCCGCGCCACCTGGCGGGCTCGAAGCTGTCGCGCGACGCCTTCCTCGCGCTCCTTCGCATCCTCGGCCTCGAGCCGAGCCAGGACCGCTCTTACCTTGTCATCGATCATCAGGCCACGTCCACCTTGACGATTCCGTCCTCGACGACGACGGGGAACGTGTCCACCGGGAACACTGCCGGCAGGGTCAGCGGCTTCCCGGTGCAGATCTCGATGTTGGCGCCATGCCGGGGGCAGATGGCCACCCCCTCCTCCTCGTCGAACTCGCCCTCGCACAGAGGGCCGTCGTCGTGGGAGCAGCGGTCCTCGAGCGCGCAGAGCTTGCCGCCGAGGTTGTAGACGCCGACCGAGATCGAGCCCGCGATGACGATCTTGACCGAGCCCGGCGGAAACTCGTCCAGCGGCGCGACCGTGAAGAGCGCCACTACCTAGGAAATCTCGAGCTCGCTCGCGAGCCCGGCCCACTCCGGGGGCAGCGGCGTCCCCTTCGCGCGGTGCAGAGCGACCTTCAGCACCCCGAGGCCCAGCAGCGCGCACTTCAGCCGGATCGGCGTGAGCGGGATCCCGATCTCCTCGAGCAGCTCCTCCTTGGGCAGCGTCGCCACGTCCGTCGCAGAGCGGCCCTTGACCATCTCGGTGAGCATCGACGTCGCCGCCTGCGAGATCGCGCAGCCGCGGCCCTCGAACTTGACCTCGTCGATCGTCTCTCCGTCGTCCGCGAGCGCGACCGAGATCGTGACCTCGTCCCCACAGAGCGGGTTCATGCCCTCGGCCTGCGCGTCGGGGCGCTCCATCGGCCCGTGCCCGCGCGGGTTCTTGTAGTGGTCGAGGATGACCTCGCGGTAGAAGTCGCTCACGCCACTGAGCGTACCCGCTAAGGCCTAGCTGAAGACCTTGCGGGCCTTGTGCAGGCCGTCCACGAGCCGGTCGATCTCCTCCGGCAGCGTGTACAGGTAGAAGCTCGCGCGGTTCGTTGCCGCGACTCCGAGCTTCTGCATCAGGGGCTGGCAGCAATGGTGCCCCGCGCGGATGGCCACGCCGTCCTGGTCGAGCACCTGCGCGACGTCGTGCGGGTGGAGGTCGCCGAGGTTGAACGAGACGATCCCCGCGCGCCGGTCGGCCGGCGGCCCGTACAGCTTGATCTCGGGAACCTCGGCGAGCTTCTCGAGCGCGTAGACGGTGAGCTCGTGCTCATGGGCTTCGATCGCCTCGAGCCCGATGCCGTTCACGTAGTCGACGGCCGCGCCGAATCCGACGGCCTCGGCGATGGGCTGCGTCCCCGCCTCGTACTTCGCGGGTACCTCGCCATAGGTCGTCTCCTCCAGCGTGACCTTGCGGATCATGTGCCCGCCGAGATGGAACGGCTCCATCGACTCGAGCAGCTCGAGCCGGCCCCAGAGCGCGCCGACGCTCGTCGGGCCGCACATCTTGTGCGCGGAGAACGCGAAGAAGTCGCAGCCGAGCGCCTGGACGTCGACCGTCTTGTGCGGTGCTGCCTGGGCCCCGTCCACGACCATGATCGCGCCCTGCTCGTGCGCCCACGCAGAGAGCTTCTCGATCGGGTTGATCGTCCCGAGCGCGTTCGATACGAGGTTGTTCGCAACGACCTTCACGTCGCCGTCGGCGGCGATCGCATCGAGCACGGACAGGTCGAGCTCCCCGTTCTCGTCGAGCTCGATCATGCGCAGCGTCGCCCCGGTCCGCTTCGCCATGTACTGCCAGGGCACGAAGTTCGAGTGATGCTCGAGCTCGGTGACGACGACGAGGTCGCCGGGCTTCAGGTTGACGAGGCCCCACGCGTACGCAACGAGGTTCAGCGCCTCGGTCGCACCGCGCACGAACACGATCTCGCGCGGAGAAGCCGCGTTCACGTAGTCGGCGATCTTCTGGCGCGCGCCCTCGTACTCGGCCGTCGAGCGCTCGGACAGCGTGTACACCCCGCGGTGCACGTTCGCGTACGACGTCTCGTAGAAGTCACGCAGCTTGTCGAGCACCTGCCGTGGCTTGTGCGTCGAGACCGCCGAATCGAGGTAGGCGAGCGGCTTTCCGTGGATCTGCTGCTCGAAGATCGGAAAGTCGGCGCGAAGCTTCCTCGCGTCCAGCTTCGGGGGGCTCGTCACCGCCATCGAACCTATGGTACTCCCGGACGGTCGAGCCCCACCGTGTCGCTCACGAGGTAGAGCGGCCGCCCCTTGACCTCGTCGTGGATGCGGGCCACGTACTCGCCCATGATCCCGATCAACAGGAGCTGGATCCCGCCGAGGAACGCAACGAAAACGGCGATCGAAGCCAGACCGGGCACTTCGTAGAAGCCGGCGATCTTCGAGACGAGGAAGACGATGCCGAGCAGGAAAGACAGGCCCGCCATGACGAAGCCGACCTTGAGCGCGAGCCTCAGCGGGTAGGCGGAGAAGCTCACGATCCCGTCGGTCGCGAACTTGAGCATCTTGCGCAGCGGGTACTTCGTCTCGCCCGCGTAGCGCTCCTCGCGCCGGAAGGGCACGCCGACCTGGCGGTAGCCGATCCAGCTGAACATGCCGCGCACGTAGCGGTTCGACTCGCGCATCGAGCGGAACGCGTCGAGCGCACGGCGGTCGACCAGGCGGAAGTCGCCCACGTCGAGCGGCACGTCGACGTCGCTCATCCGCCGGAAGAGGCGGTAGAAGCCCGACGCGGTCGCGCGCTTGAACGCCGTGTCGCCCTCCCGTTCCTCGCGCACCGCGTAGACGACGTCGTAGCCGTCGCGCCAGCGGGCCGCGAGGTCGAGCGCCACCTCTGGCGGGTCCTGGAGGTCCGCGTCCATCACGATCACGGCGTTTCCGGCGGCGACGTCGAGCCCCGCCGTGACCGCGATCTGATGCCCGAAGTTGCGCGACAGCCGGAGCAGCTTGAAGCGCGGATCGGAGTCGTGGGCGGCCTGCATCCGCTCGTAGCTGGCGTCGCTCGAGCCGTCGTCGACGAGGATCACCTCGGCGTCGCCGTCGAGCCGCTCCATGAGCCTCGCGAGCCGGTTCACGAGCTCCGGGACCGTGTCCTCCTCGTTGAAGATCGGAATGACGAGGGAATATTCGGGCTCGGCCACGCCTGAATATTGCAACGCAGGCCTGTCGGTACCCGTTTCCGGTCGACAGGGCTTTCCGCTTCAATGTTCTGCGAATGCGTCGAATCGCCCCTTCCGCGATCGTTCTCGTGGCGATCGCCGCCGTGTCCGTCGCAGTGCTGGCCTTCTTCACCGTCGGTTGCGGAGGCGGCAGCGGCGGCGATTCGGGATCGAAGGATGCCGCCGGAGCGGGCAGCCCCGGAGAGAAGATCTTCACCTCCGAGGGCTGCAGCGGCTGCCACACGTTGGAGGCCGCGGGGGCGACCGGGAAGGTCGGGCCGGACCTCGACGTGGTGCGCCCGAACCAGCAGAAGGTCGCACAACAGGTCCGAAGCGGCGGCAACGGGATGCCGTCCTTCAAGGACAAGCTGACCCCGACTGAGATCGACCAGGTGGCGTCGTTCGTCTCCACCGCCGCCGGCACCGGGCGAGCCGGAAAGATCTCGTTCGAGCCGAACGACCAGAAGGTCGACGACTGCCAGGACACGAGCTGCTACGAGCAGGCCTTCGGCAATCTCGCCTACGACGACGGGCCCAAGGCGGCGCTTCAGAAGCTGGCGGAACTTTCCGCCACGAGCGGCACGGTCGCGGCGGACTGCCACCCGATCGCGCACAAGATCGGCGCGGGCGGGCTTCTCCACTTCAAGGGCGACGTGGGCAAGGCGTTCGCGGACGGCGACGCCACATGCGGCTCCGGCTACTACCACGGCCTGCTCCAGTGGAAGCTCGCGGGCGTTGCCGCCGACCAGGTGTCGGCGATCGCGAGCACCGTCTGCAAGGACAAGAACATCGAGGCGAACGCGTTCATCTACTACCAGTGCAACCACGGCCTCGGGCACGGCCTGATGCTGTACACGGGCCTCGACCTCCCGCAGGCGCTGAACTACTGCCACAAGCTGCAGACCGAGTCGGACTCGATCATGTGCAGCGGCGGGGTCTTCATGGAGAACCAGAGCTCGTCGTTCGGCCTCCACTCGAAGTGGCTGAGCACGAAGAACCTGCTCTTCCCGTGCAACAGCAAATACGTGAAGCGCGACGACAAGCTCTACTGCTACCTGCTGATCACGTCGCACATCCTCCCGTACGTCCACGGGAGCTGGAAGGAGACCGCAGATTGGTGCCGGAAGAGCGACCCGGGCTGGGTCCAGTACTGCTTCCAGTCCATGGGCCGCGACGTCTCCGGTGCCGCGGTCCACGACGCGCAGCAGATGAAAGCCTTTTGCGGAGAGGCCGGAAGCGGCGAGAAAGAATGTATTTACGGCGCCATCCGCGATGTGATGAACAACAACGCCCAGGACCCGAAGGGAGCGGAGTACTGCGGCGTCGTCGACGCGAAGTTCAGGGACTACTGCTACTACGGGATGGGGACGATCCTCGGAACGCAGCATGCGGACAGCGAAGGAAAGCGTCAGGCCTGTGAGCAGTTCGCCAAGGGCGAGGACCTGACCCAGTGCCTCTCCGGCGCGGGCGCGTGACCTAAGCCGGGACTTCCAGTACGACCCACGCGCCGTCGGGCGTGATGTTCCGAATCCGGCCGCGCGGATAGGTCTTGGCGAGGTCCGAAGCCGCGCCCTGCCACGCGTAACGGGTCATGAACAGGGCCAGCGGCGGCTGCACGTTGAACGTCCTCAGCTGCAACGGGTCGATGGGCGGACCGATCTGGGTGCGGCTGTCCGCGAAGAGCTCCAGGCGGTCGATTGCCGTGTCGCTGCCTCCGAAGAGGAAGTACGGCGACGCGTCGCTCGTCGCGATGTAGAACATCTGACCGGGGGTCGTCTTGTGCGACGCGACGTAACGACCAGTGCTGCCGATGGCCTCGCCGTTGCGCTTGCCGAGATCGATGAAATCCCGCGCGATGGCGAGGTTCCAGACCACGATCGCAGCCATAGTCGCGGTCGCGAGCACTGCAGGCGCATGGCGAATCGATTTCCATCGTCCCGACGCAAAGCGAACGGCCTGGGCAACGAAGTAACCGACGAACGGCAGCGTGATCAGCAGCCTCGTGTAGTTCGGCGCCTTGTTGACGATGAACGCGAAGGAGAGCCAGAGGATCACGAACGAGAGAAGCGCCAGGAGCGCACCCTCGTCTGCATTGCGCCGGATGAGCCCGACTCCGACAACGCCGACGCCGAGCCACAGAAGGATCCCGGTCAGGGGGTCGACGAAACCGTGATTGGGGTTGTCGTAGATGAAGCCGTGGTCGACGATGTCGTTGTTGAAGGCCGTCAGGCCCCATTTGACGTTGATCTTGTAGGCGTCCAGGAAGTTGGACTTGAACACCCACTCCTGCTGCTTGTCGCGCCCGAGCTTGAAAAGCATCACCGAGTCCCTCTGCGGCTGAGTGTCGTCCCTCTTCGGCGCCTTGGTCTCCGCGATCACGATCGGCGCCGCCATGAGGACGAAGCCCGCGAGGCCCGTCGCACCGAGAAGAGCGACCTGACGCGGGGGGAACGCCCTGCGGGAGAACAGCGTGAGCGCCACGAGGAAGGCGATCCAGAGCGGGAACGTCGCACGAGACGGGAAGTAGACGTAGAAGGCGAGCCCGGCGAAGACGCCTCCCCAGAACGTGGCCAACAGATTTCTGTTCCGAAGGCCCCAGAGCAGAAACGCCAACGCAACGACTTCCGTCAGGATCGACGTGTTCTCGCGCATCGCGAGCCGGCTGATCATGAACATCGAGTGACACGCACCGACCACTGCCGAGGCGAAGACGGCCCACCAGAGCGGGAGCAGCTGGCGCAGGAGCGCGTAGCAGGCCGCGATCGTGAGCAGTCCGAAGATCGCATGCAGAAGGCGCATGTGGTAGAGGTCGAATCCGCCGAGCAGCTCGCCGAGCCGGCCCCAGGCCATGAAGAGCAGCGTCGGGCGGCCCAGGTAGTAGCTCACGCTGAACGGATCGACTCCGCTCGCCTCCGCGAAGTGCTTGGAGACGCCGATGATGGCGACCTCATCCGAGCTCACCTGAATCGGATTGCGGTACAGCGAAACCAGGTAGATGGGCGCGAACGCGACGACCAGCCCCGCGGACGCGGCGACGTCCGCAAGGCGAATTCGTGGAAGCGCGCGGCTCGTGCTCCAGAAGAAGACGGACAGCCCGGCGAGGCCGACGAACCAGGCGAACAGCATCCAGTAGCTGAAGCCGCTCGCTCCGTACGCCACGATCGAGACCGCGCCTGCACAGGCCCCGAGCACGAGTGCGGTCATGGCGCCGAGCGACTTGCCGTCGACCCGGGCGCGACCCGGTAGTCGAGCGAGTCGCGAGCTCATGTCCCCCATCGCGTTTCGGCGCTACTTGACGACGATCGTGCCCTGCGTGTCGGGCTCGAGGTGGTTGTGGTAGCCCCAGCTGCCGACCTTCGTGAAAGTGAAGGAGTAGGAATCTCCGGGCAGCAAGGGCTTCTTGGCGTCGAAGCCGCGATAGAGCAGGTGCGTGGGGTGGACGTTCGATGCGGGCCACGCGTCGTCGCTGCTGTCGTTCTCGAACTGCACCGTGTCGCCCGACTTGATCGTCAGCGTGGACGGCTCGAAGCCGTTGTCGGTGATCTTGACGACGTTCCCGCCGCCACTGTCGTCCCCGCCCCCTCCTCCACCACCGCAGCCGGCGAGCAAGAGGACCGCGACGACGAGTATCGCGCCGAGTCGGGCTTTCATGCGGTGATGTTGGCGCCCTGCAGGCAGTACTTCGCCTTGTCCCCAAGCGGCGCACAGCTTTGGCGGATCAACGACTGATCTTGCGTGCGGGCAGCGATGTCGAGGCCGATCCTGCTGTAGCAGTCCTTCTGCAGCTTCGCCGAGACTTCCTGGCAAAAGGCGTTCTCCCGACTCACCTTGAACTGGTCGAAGTTCGCGAGGTTGTCGACGCCGGCGACGACGCAGTCCTTGCGACCGGCTTCCGGGAAGCGCTCGCAGAGGACGGCGGCGATCTTCGCCGGAGAGTCGCCGACGAGGTCTTTCGCCAGCGTGGCCTGCCAGACCGGGTTGGTGACCATCAGCCCGAGCGACTGCCAGCAGCTCGACTTGTATTTCGCCGGCTTGGCCTTCACGCAGTAGCGGCTGCCCTCGCTCATGTTGTCCTTCGCAACCGTCATCAGCCACCCGGCGTGGTTGATGAAGCACTCGTGCCTGTAGCGGTTCCCTACTTTGTCGCAGGGAGAGAGCGGATCCGACTTCTTGAAGTACCCGGGCAGAGCGCGTCCCTGCATGCCCGCGTTCACGTTCTCCATGAAGACGCCCTGCCAACACCCGTCCTTGTCTTTCGCGCCGGGCATGGTGTTGCACTCTTTGAGCGATTTCTGAACGTCGTAGCCCTGGGCCATCATGATTCCGTGCCCGACGCCGTGGTAGCACGTGAAGCCGGCGATCAGCAGGTTCGTCTCCGGGTTCAGCGACTCGCAGATGGTGGTCGCCGCCTTCCGCGCGTCAGGCGTTCTCGCCAGGACGTATTCGAAGAAGCCGTGTGAGCACCCGTAGTTGAACGTCGTCGGGCAGAGATCGAACGCCTTGAAGTTCGACCCGTAGTCCTTCGCGGTGTCCCGTCCGACCACGTGCGCCATCTGATGGTCGTTGACCGACATGTTGACCTTCTGCTCCTGCTGGAGCCGCTCGAGGACACCGAGCGACGCCCGCGGGCCGTAGTCGTCGGTCACCTTGATCATGTACTTCTCGATGCACCGGCTATCTGTGGCGCCGCAGGAGAAGGCCTCGTCGTTGTAGACGGCGTCGATGCTGTCGAAGTGAGCGGGCTCCGTGAAGCTCGTGTCGAGCTTCGAGCTCGATGCGCCTCCGTCGTTGCCTCCGCCGGAGGCGAGCGCCACCACTCCGACGATCGCCGCGACCAGGACCACCGCGCCGACGACGATGAGCGCGAGCCAAGGCCCGCGTGGTCTTTTCAGGTCGAGACCCACTGCTCAAAATGGTAGCCGCGAACCGGGAAAACTCCTAGGCGGAACCGCGCGTCCGCTCCCGTCGGGATCGAGAGCAAAAGGAGTTCGGCTAACCCTGCGGGATGCGGGCTTCCAGCGCCTCGCCGAGAGCTTCTCGCACCGGCTCGAGCTCGATTCGGTCGAGCACGTCCTGGAAGAAGCCGCGCAGGATCAGGCGTTCCGCATCGGACTTCGTGAGCCCGCGCGCCATCGCGTAGAAGAGCTGGTCGCGGTCGACCTGGCTGACCGTCGCGCCGTGCGTGCAACGAACGTCGTTGGCCCGGATCTCGAGGCCCGGGATCGAGTCCGCGTGGGCTCTCGGCGACAGCAGCAGGTTGCGGTTCTCCTGGTACGCGTTCGTCTTCTGCGCGGCGGGCTCGACTCGGATCATCCCGCGCCAGACGGCGGTCGCGTCGTCGCGGAGCGCGCCCTTGAACGCGAAGTCGGACGTCGTGTTCGGGGCCTGGTGCTCCTGGAGCGTGTCGTAGTCGAGGTGCTGGTCGCCGTCGGCGAAGTAGGCGCCCGTGACGCGCGAGGTTGCGCCCTGGCCGGCGAGGTCGTTCTCGATCCGCACCTTGCCCTTCTTCGAGCCGAAGCCGCCGGCCACCCAGTCCAGCTCGGCGTCGCGACCGACCCTGGCGCGATGCGAGGCAAAATGCCACGTCTCGCGCGCGAGATTCTGGAGCGACACGTATTCGACCTTGGCTTCCTGGCCGACGAAGAGCTCGACGACGGCGTTCGAGTAGCCGGCGAGCTCGGGATCGGACGACGTCAGATCCTCGATGATGCTGAAGCGGCTCCCCGCCTCGGCGACGACCAGGAGTCGCCAGAAGAGTGCGCCCCCGTCCGGAGGGTTTGCGATCCGGACGTAGAGCGGCTGTTCGAGGACGACGCCCTTCGGGACATGGACAAGTAGGCCGTGCTTCCAGAGCGCCGCGTTCTGCGCGGCGAACTTCTCGTCCGTGCCCACGAGCTCGCCCAGCTGCGGGTGC
>Ga0070683_100005655_pt1 | contig 10442 bp, 8 predicted proteins | sample KBSC713LmetaG_FD_64662 | JGI IMG/M metagenome (GOLD analysis project Ga0070683, IMG submission 64662) | Corn rhizosphere microbial communities from Kellogg Biological Station, Michigan, USA - KBS C7.1-3L metaG | ecosystem: Host-associated > Plants > Roots > Rhizosphere ...
AAAGGACGAGTATGCTTCCGATGTTTTACAGCAATTGAAAATTCTCACTTCGTTTTCCGAGGCAGGTATCTACAAGGAACTGCAGGTTTCATAAATTTCATGATGGTTTATTCTCTTTCAGCTTTTTTTCTATAAGTTAATTCTTCGTCTAACTTGCCACAAAAAGTAATAACAACGGATTTATGTCCTTTAAATACTTTATCTTTATACTGTGTTACGCCTTAGTAATGTCAATTATCCTGCTCAGCAATCTGCATTTTAATTTTCTACTACGCGCCGTTATTAAATAAGAATCCTGTAAAATCTGGCATTTTTTGTATTCCCAAACACGGTAGATTATACTGACCTCATTTAAAAGGTTAGTGGAGACATTGATTGCCCAGGGGGAAAAAACCGCCTGTTAATTTCTAATTTTTTAATTATTGTACCATGGCATTTATCGATTACATACTTCAGAAACCCTCCTATGGTTGGGCTGATGAAAACGGTGAGCTGATTGTTCCAACAAGAGGTCAATTGCTCCACGAAGCTTTTTCACGCGTCAACATTTTCAAAACGAAAAAAAACTGGATATCACTGTTTAGCTGGCTGATCGTTGTATTTATGCTGCCGTTTTTGTTTTTTTTTGTCACGCGATTTTTTTCATGGCAATTACTGATTGCAATGATTGTATATAGTACGGTCATCATGGGCACGCATGGAACTGTCTGGCTTCATCGTTATTGTACACATCGGGCTTATCAGTTCAGTCATCCAATATGGCGGTTTCTTACCCAGAATCTTGTTATTAAAACAATTCCCGAGGAGATGTATGTAGTTTCGCATCATGTGCATCATTCAAAGGCCGATCTGCCAGGCGATCCTTATAATTCAAGAGCAGGATTATTGTACTGCATGCTTTCCGAAGTAAACCATCAAAGCATTGCAAAAGATCTGTCTGAAAGTGATTATCGCAAAGCAGCACATTTTATGGCACATACCGGCGTGCCGAGGAATTCATTTAAACAATACAAAAGATGGGGTTCGATCGCCAGGCCCTTTTATACATTTTCTATTTGCTTATTGAACTGGGTCTTTTGGTATAGTGTTTTTTATTTTATTGGCGGACATGCATTGGCCTGCGCCTTATTCAGTGCAGCCATGTTGTGGTCTGTATTTGTGAGGGCATTTAATTACACCGGCCATGGTAAAGGCAAAGACAAACATGTGGATGGTTTGGATTATGACCGCAGTAATTTAGCCATTAATCAATCAAGACCGGGACTTTTGACCGGCGAATGGCATAATAATCATCATCTCTATCCTGGTAGTGCAAGGGCAGGTTTCCTGCCTTATCAATTGGATCTTGCATGGATATTTATATTCTGTATGTACAAGCTACACGCGGTGTCTTCCTATCACGATTCCAAGAAGGAGTTTCTGCGAAAGTATTTATCAAATAAAAAGGTTTAAGCGTAAAGGTGCTCCCGAAGGACTCTCCGGACAGAGCTCTTATTATTGCACACAGATTTTCATAGAGGTTACTCCTAAAAATCTGTGCTTACCGGTGAAATCTGTAAGAACGAAATGTTGCTGTTCATTACGCGGGAAAGTAGCAATAAAAAGACGCACCTTCTTCCGGCACTCCTTCAGCGGTAATGAACCCTCCGTGCATCTCCATGATTTTTTTGCAAATAGCCAGACCAATACCAGAACCTCTGTAATGGTCATTTTCATGGAGCTTTGAAAACAGTTCGAAAATTTTTTCACTATTCTCCTGGGTGAATCCGGTCCCATTGTCTGTTACTGAAATGATGATATAGGAATTTTCTTTGGAACCGACGGACAAAAAATTCATTCCACCCGCTTGACCAGATCTTATTTTGATAATCAACGGATGCGAAGGACTTCTGAATTTGATAGAATTATCAATAAGATTCCATAAAAGCGTGGCGAATAAAGATGGATCGGCGGAAAGTACAGGCAATTTATCTAATTCGATATGAGCGTCAACTTCGATGATCTTTTTTTCCAATTTTGAAAGAACTTCTTTTATGACAACGTCAGGCTCGAACATCTTTTTTCTTATTCCTGTATCATACAGGCTCAAATACTTGTTGATATCGTCTGTAAGTAATTTCATTTTCTGTACAGCACCTTGTGCCCTTCGTAAATTAGCACGACCCGAGTTAGATAAATTACGGGCATCGTTGGTGACTATCAGCTCCATATTGATGTAAAGATGCCGCAATGTTTCACTATAGTTACTGGATGCAATGGCGGCAAAGTTTTTCAGTTCTGAGTTCAATACGTTCAATTCCTTGTTCATTGTAGACAAGGATCGATTAAGGTCTGTAATTTTTTCTTCAGCTTGGCGGGTCGCGGTAATATCCATATCAATACCCATCATTTTTTCTATGTCTCCTTGATGATTTTTTAAAGGCGCTCCTTTCGCTTTGATTGTTTTGATATTCTTATCGCATTGTATTCGCATTGTTTCTTCGAACGCTTCAAACTTCTCGTCGAGGGCGCTCATGATTTTTTGAGCGATCGGTTTATCTTCCCCGATCGCGTGTTCCAGGTAAATGGAAGAGGTCAGCGCTGCGCCTTTTTTCATATTGAAAAGTCGGTACATGCCTTCGCTCCAGGTAAATTCCTTCGTTTTGACATCGTATTCCCAGCTCCCGGTTTGCGTCAGCTCTTCAGACTGTTTTAAAATACTGGCTTGTTTCAGGATTGCCTTTTCGTTTTGTATATCATAAAAAATAACAATTAGCCCGTCGGCATAGGGACTAACAGACAAATGAAGCCAATGGCCAGTTATCGGATCCGTGACATCCTGACCTATGCTTATCTTTTCCTCTTGCGCTCTCAATAAAATATTATTGAAGGCCGTTCCACCGATCTGGGGAAAAATAGCGGTAAGCTGCTTCCCTGCCATATCCACGTGCTCCAGTTTCCAAAATTTTATAGCATGTTCATTGATCCTTCTGAAAGCAAAGTTTTCGTCCAGTTCAAAAAAACTTTCATTCATGGCTTCGAGGATGATCTCAGCGCTTTTTTCTTCCGTCACATCCTGAACGAGGCTCATGATTTTTTGCTCCATGTGCAGCAAACCAGATAGGTACATCTGATGTTTGACAAAGATCTGCCGCCCCGATTGCGTGGTGAGCCGGTATTCTGCCACTGTAGGACCGCCGGTATGCAAGAGTTCTTCCTCAGCCTGTAATAGTTTATAAAGATCCTTGGGATGAACAAAACTTTTCCAGGTGTCAACAGTAAAGAATTCTGAGAACGGTTCTTTTTCAAGCATTGAATAAATTGTGTGAGAGGCCACCAGCATTTTGCTATTGAGTCTTACCCACATGTACCCAAACGGCGTAAACTGCATCAGGTTACTTGCTGATTTACGCTTTCGTGGTATCATATCCTGCAACATCTGAAAATTATTTGGCATACAATTAATGGTTGTGTTTGTAAATAATACTTAGTATAAGCCAAATGAAAAACAATAATTAATTTGAAGTGAATTGAGATAATACAAACCTATGTAGGAAGTCGACGCAGCTGCTTTTTGACTGTGCGGTAAATCAAAGGTAAAGTTAATCCATAACTTTTATTTTCGATTTTTCCGGGACTGCCTTTAAGGTTACGTCCTCTATCACGATAAGTATTTTGGTTTGCTTACTGCTCGCTTGCTCCAATCGCCTGGCATTAAAAAGAAGTTTTTTTTGTCCCACTTCCGGAAAGGTCTTACTGATCTCAAAGTTTTCAAAGCTCTTATCATTTTGTGTGATCAGGCCCAGTTTATCTTTTAATTCAGGTACGTTCCACTGCCCTCCCTCCATTTCAAAAAAGTAATGTCCTTCGGTACGATCGATATCTGTTTGGAACAGTGTATAAAAAGCCTTGCTAGCCATCTGTATCCTCAAATCCGAAGTTAACACGAGTATAGCTTCATTGATCGTTTCGACGATCGCTTTGGAAAAATCACTTAGTTCTTTTAGATCAGTATTGCGTTGCTGCAGTTCTTCGTTAATAGTGATCAGTTCTTCATTGGTACTTTGCAACTCCTCCTTACTCGTTTCAAGTTCCTCATTAATGCTTTGCAATTCTTCATTCGAAGATAATATCTCTTCATTAGCGCTTTGTAATTCTTCACGCGTCGCTTCAAATTCTTCACTCATGGTCTTCATGTATTCCCTTGCTTCGCTCAACTGCTGTTCCAGTTTGGCAATAGTTTCACCTTTCGAATCCCTGGTTCTGCTGCCCCGCTCCTTTTCGGTAACGACATGCTGAACATTATTTTCCCTGAACAAAATGAGGTAATAATGATCTTTGACGTGCAATTTTACAGGAACCACTTCAATTCCTATTTCTCTTTCTGTACCATTCTGTGACAGGCGCACATTCTCTTTTTTGGCAGGCATTGTTTCCTTCCTGGCGCGATTGACCAATCCTTTTAATTCAAAAACAAGTTCGTCCTTTACCATTTTTAGTAAATTCAAACTCGCTCTTCCAGTGGCGGGTTGAAGATAATTGGACGTCGCACCGTGGAAGCGAAGGACCTGAAGATCTGCGTTGACAAGAACACTTGCAGGCACGTATCGCGAAAGCAACAGCCGGTCAGTTTCTTTCTCAACATCAACCTCTGGTAGTATTTCAGCCTTAAATCTTTCCTGCGCCGGCAACCCAGAATAAGAAGAACGAAAGGAGAAATCAAAAATGTAATTTCCAGGAGGGGTATCTTTCTTAGAATAAATTTTTAGTTCTTTGTCCAACTGGTTGAACAGTTCGGTAGAATTACCAATTGTTTCAGATTTCCCTAATAACAAATATCCAGAGGGTTTTAGTGAATAATGAAATGCCTGTAATATTTTCTTTTGCGGATTTGATTCAAGATAGATCAAGACATTCTGACAACTGATCAGATCCATACGGCTGAAGGGGGGATCCTTTAACAGGTTGTGTACGGCAAATATGCAAATATCACGGATGGGTTTAATGATCTGGTAGCGGCCATCGCTCTTTATAAAATAGCGCTGCAGATCCTGCGATGATACGTTTGTCAATACACCTTTATGATAAACTCCCGTACGAGCCCTGTCAATAGCATTTTCATTCAGATCGGTCCCAAATATTTGTACCGGTATTTTAAGAGATTTGTCTTTTAAAAACTCAAAAAGGCAAATGGCTAGCGAGTAGGCTTCTTCCCCGTTGGCGCATGCGGGCGTCCATATCCTTACAGTATCGTTCTCCTTCCTGTCCTTAAATATTTCAGGGAAGATTTTTGTTGAAAGGACCTCACACACATTCGGATCTCTGAAAAAACTGGTTACGTTGATCAGAAGGTCTTTATAAAGCAAGTCCGCTTCCTGGGCATTTTCACGCAGAAAGGTTATATAGTCATTAAGATTGTTGAATTTATTTAATGCCACCCGCCGCATGATGCGCCGGCGAATCGTTGTTTGTTTATAGTAACTAAAATCAACTCCTTTTTTATTATGCAGCAGCAAATGTATCTTTTTGAGCCCAATTTCATTGGCCTCGGCCGCCTCATTCATGGTAAAAATCCCGTGCGGGTCTTTGGCAATAGACGCCAGTTCTTCGGCAATACGCTTTGGAGGTAATACAAAATCAGTAAAGCCGGAATTAGAAGCCGTTTTCGGCATTCCTGAAAATGCAGCCGATTCATCCTGTGCAAAGGTTATTCCACCATGAGCCTTGATGGATTGAATTCCATTGGTACCATCCGTACCGCTGCCAGACAGAATAGTCGCAACAGCCTTGGCCTGGTAAACCGGTGCCAATGCATTTAGGAAAAAATCAATTGAATGATACCCGCTTGCAGACTTGACGCGTTCGGATAATGTAAGCGTGCTGTCCATCACGCTCATAAAAGTATTAGGAGGAATGACGTAAACATTATCCTTTTCTATTTTTATTCCGTCGGTCACCTGGTGCACTTTCATTGTTGTCCTTTTGGACAGAATTTCAGGCAGAATACTTTCGTGGGTGGGTGAAAGATGCTGGATAATGACATAAGCCATGCCCAGGTCATTAGGCAAATTCTCAAGCAGTTCAGACAGCGCTTGCAAGCCGCCAGATGAAGCACCGATGGCAACGACGGGAAAAAGAGATTTTTTTTCTTCTTGGGAAATATCGTGGAAGGGGGCACCATCGGAATTTCTTGCCCTGGAAGCTTTTTTTGCCACAAAACTTGTTTAGTTTGGTTAAGTTACAAAATAAATCCAGTATATATTTAGGGACAAAGACCTGGAATCGTCTTCTCGTCCTGTGTTTAGAGATCCGAGCATCTCTTCCAGAAAAGATATCCGGTTTCTCTACATAACAATCGACGGCTGATATGACTGAAGCCCAGAGAAAATTTTTCCACAAGGCCCTTTGAGAATTCGAAACAATGTATATTGCTGTACCGTTTGGTTATTCTCCAATCGAGTTTTACATAAAGAACATATCGTTCCTTATTATTTCCAAATTATTTATTGAATTAAACAGACGTCCCTGGCAGAGGTTCCTGAGTCCGCATCCTATGAAACTAAATTGATTTTACCTTACACAAAGAAAAGAAACGGGTATGAAATCCATTACGAAATTGCATAATCAAAACCAGCCTCAACACAAATCCGATGGCGATGCCCGGTGGGGTGACGGGGGGAAAGGAAAAAGACCTCCAACCGCGGCAAAAAAAATTGAACCAGCGCGTCAAAGTTTGCCTGATCAGGGAAATGACTCTTCGTCTGTGCAGGAGAAGATTGGCATGATCATTCATGAAATTCGTAACCCGCTTACATCGATCAGTCTCGCCAATCAGTCATTGCGCGAAGAGATCCAGTACGATAATCTGCCCTTGTCCTTCAATATATATACTGATATTGTTTCTAAAAATATCAGCCGGATTGAAGCTTTGCTAAAAGACCTGTTGTCAATAAACTGCCGGGGCAAACTGGAACTTGTACCTACAGATATCTGCGACGTCATTGAAAGATGTCTCGAAAAAGCAGATGACAGAATTTTTTTAAAGAAAGTGGATGTATCGAGAAGTTATAGCCCTGGCCTGTTAATAAATGGTAATGCCGAAAAACTTTCGATAGTTTTTTTGAACATCATTATAAATGCTATCGAGGCAGTAAAAGAAAGTGAAGGAAATCTCTGGATCACAGTTTATCAATTAAGAAATGAAGTAAAGGTAGTATTCAAGGACAATGGCTGCGGGATGGAACCTGACGTAGCGGTTCACATGTTTGATAAAAATTTTTCGGGCAAAACAAAGGGATTGGGTGTGGGAATGTCACACGTCCAGGAAATACTTGCATTGCATCATGCATCCATTTCAGTAAACAGCGAGCCCGGCACGGGGACCACAATTATTCTTGCATTTCAAAGATCGGAATAACGCGCAGCCGCCGGTAATCTGTTGTAGACACAAGACAGATAGTAGGCACTGCAGAGCCAAGGCATGCCTTGTCTCTGCTTTTTATTAATAACTCCTCTTACTTTCTTTGCTTGTGCAATACGCCCTCCGTTCTTTTGTTTGCATACGTACTTCCTTCCTTTGCTGGCGACAACACTCTCTCATTTCTTTTGTTTGCCCAAAAGAAAGGAGCAAAGAAAAGGGCAGTCGATTTTCCTGCCTGCCGGCAGGCAGGGATACGGAACTTTTCTTCTCTCAATGATCACTCGCCCAAAATCGGCGATGATTGAGTGAACTTTATCGAACACTTTGCATCGAAGAACAAGCAAGACGGTATGAATTGTTTATGTTGTACACCCGATGCCGACCGGGTTACCAAACGAACTATGCGAGTGTTTTTCGTTGAAGATTGGCGAACTGGGTTTTCCAGCGCCTCATTTTTCGCCTTGCCTGGAGAATTTCCAATAAAAAAACTTTACGCGAAAAATGCAGCGCCTGCAGTATCCACAAATCGAAGCGGTGTCATCGTCAGTAACTTTCATAAACAAACGTGAATTACCACTCAAGAGAAAGTATCTAGGTCAAAGTCAGTTTGCAATCTGTAGTTCTGGAAATTGTGCGTTGGCCTGGCAAATCCAGCGGAGCAATTGGATTTGCCTTGATTTTTTTGTTACTTTTTTTATCAAGAAAAAAAGTAAATAATGAGTTTCTCTTTCAAGAGAAAAGGTGGAATACAAGTTTTCAATAAAAAAATAAATGACCAAAGATTCAACATTCCTTTAATCCAAGTGGAACATTAACGGCAAGACCTCCCTCTGCCGTTTCCTTGTATTTTGTATTCATATCCTTTGCAGTATCCCACATTGTTTTGATAACACCGTCCAATGAAACCTTTGCAAAATCGGGAGTGCTTTGTAGTGCCAGTTGAGAAGCCGTGATGGCTTTGATCGCACCCATTGTGTTGCGTTCAATACATGGAACCTGCACAAGACCCGCAATAGGATCGCAGGTAAGACCCAAATGATGTTCCATCGCAATTTCCGCAGCCATCATCGCCTGGCGTTGTGAGCCACCCATACATTCAGTCAATGCAGCTGCGGCCATAGCAGAAGAGACCCCGATTTCTGCCTGGCAGCCACCCATAGCGGCGGATATAGTTGATCCTTTCTTGAAAATGCTTCCAATTTCTGCGGCCGTTAATAGAAATTGGATAATTTTTTCTTCATCATTTTTTTCATTCACAAAAACAAGAAAATATTGCAGCACTGCCGGAATAACTCCAGCCGCACCGTTTGTAGGCGCCGTCACTACCCTTCCAAATGACGCATTCTCTTCGTTGATCGCGAGAGCAAAACAACTTACCCAGTCAAGTGTATATTTAAAACTGTTACCGCCTGCACGAATCGCTTTTATCCAGTCATCATAATTGGATTGAACTTTCTTATTCAACAATCGCTTATTGAGATCTGCTGCACGACGTTTTACATTTAATCCTCCCGGTAACACACCTGTTGTGTGGCAGCCGCGAAACATACATTCTTTCATCACCTTCCATATAGCCAGTAATCCTTTTTTCGTTTCTGCTTCAGGTCTCCAGGCATTTTCATTTTCCATGACTATCTCATGAATAGGCATGCCTGTTTTACGACACCAATGCAAAAGATCATCAGCTATCTGTATCGGAAAACTAAGTTGTACAGCATCCAATGTTGAATTTTCTTCGCCTTCTTTAATAACAAATCCGCCACCAACAGAGTAATACGTTTCGGCAAGATGATTCCCATTTTTTAAATGCGCTAAAAAACTGAGTCCGTTGGGATGGAATGGAAGTGACTCCGTGATGAGAAAATCAATATCTTCCCTGGGGTCGAAGTCGATCTCGTGTAATCCGCCGAGGAGCAGTTTTTTCATTGATGCAATATCATTCATCTTAGCAGTGATATTGTTCACATCAAAGGTTACCGGATCATCGCCGCTTAGCCCCAATTGAATAGCGATGTCAGTGCCGTGTCCATGTCCCGTTTTTGCCAATGAACCATAGAGCAATACTTCAAGATCAAGAACTTCTTCTAAATAATTTTTTTCCTTTAGGGATTGAACGAATCGCTGAGCAGCCCTCCAGGGGCCGAGTGTATGTGAGCTTGAGGGTCCGATTCCAATTTTAAAAATATCAAACACCGAGATCGGCTCGTATGAGTCGTGTGGATCCATCAAGCAAAGTTAGGCGATGTTCGATGTGAAAAATTCTTACTGCACGTCTACAAGATGAAGGTCAAAGTAGAGAATGGAATTTGCGGGCAAGTTACCACCACAACCATAAGCAAGTGAAGAGGGAACAATGAGTTTTATCTCTCCGCCTTTTTGGATCAGGGGCAATCCAATTTGCCATCCGGCGATGAGTGATCCTAGCGGCCACCCGGTCTTGCTTGCATCTGTTTGCTGATCAAAAGTGGTCCCGTCAAGCAATTTACCAATGTAGGTAACAAAAACTTTTGAATTAGCAGATGGTGTTGCGCCGCTGCCGGCAGAAATTATTTCATAATATAGGCCACTGCTATGTCGTGTCGCATTGATGCCATTGTTCGCGGCATAGGCAATTATAGTCGGCTCTTCACTTGAGATGGATGCAGGTGTGCATGATTGGGAAGAACTACTCTTAAGGCAACTTGTTTGCGAGAAAAGCATCACGCCGCAAAGGAAAACAAGAAATAAAGTTTTCATTGGTAAATTTTGAAGCGCAAATATAGGTGGATAGCAGATTGACACGATATACTATCTCACAGATTTCACAGATTCGCACAGATTTTTAACAACTGCCATCAGTGGAAATCAGTATAATCTGTGAGCGACATTTCGGCGGACAGATCAGATCATGAATCCTTCTCAAGACGGGCATTGAGTTCTTTATAGCGTTGTTCATTAAGGTCCCAACTATGTCTTGCAGAAAAAATGACAAAGAATCCAACAATGAGCAGGGCCGCAATAATGAAGACAAGGATGAGCGTTGGCCCGGCGGTATATTGCATTT